>Ga0185299_10000067_pt1 | contig 319251 bp, 269 predicted proteins | sample PaiPotPPA55metaG_FD_128002 | JGI IMG/M metagenome (GOLD analysis project Ga0185299, IMG submission 128002) | Iron sulfur acid spring bacterial and archeal communities from Banff, Canada, to study Microbial Dark Matter (Phase II) - Paint Pots PPA... ...
ATAGAAGCCCGAAAAGGAATCCTCGCCCCATCGTTCCGGGCCACATCCAACAAAAAACTTTCCTCATCAAAGTGTTGTTTGGGATAAATTTTCGCTTGACCTCGAACAGCCGTCTCATAGAAGGGCTCAGGGCCCAGGGGGCAGGGCTCAGAGAGCGCGCTCTAAGCTCTGGCCCCTACGCCTAGCCCCTGGCCTTGGGCTCTCCGCAGTTCGATAGACTAGAAAGTCTATGAGCGAAAGCAACAACAAGCCCGCAGCACGGCCCACGATTAAGGCCGTGCGCGGCACTCGTGACCTCCTCCCCGACCAGACACCGCTTTGGAACCGCGTAGAAGCTACAGCCCGCGCCATATTTGCACGCTATGGTTTCGGAGAGATTCGTACCCCGGTATTTGAAGCCACCGAACTGTTCGCGCGCGGCGTGGGCGAAGAAACTGACATCGTCTCCAAGGAGATGTTCACGTGGGAAGACCGTGCGCGCGCGGCCAGCGAGAAGGCCCAAAACCTGACGCTGCGACCTGAATCGACCGCAGGCGTAGTGCGCGCGTACATCGAGCACAAGCTCGGTGAGACAGGCCAACTGCAGAAGCTCTACTACATTGGCCCGCAGTTTCGGCGCGAGCGTCCGCAGCGCGGGCGGTATCGCCAGTTCTGGCAGATTGGTGCGGAGGTTATTGGGCCGCAGAGCTCCGGGGCGGAGTCTGCCGTACGCGACGCCGAGGTACTGGAGATGCTCGCCAGCCTGCTCGACGAGCTGGGCGTGCGCGACTGGAAGCTGGAGCTAAACTCGATCGGCAACGCCGAGGACCGGGCGCGCTTTAACGTGGCCCTGCGGGAGGCGTTGGCCCCCGTAAAAGACCAGATGTGCCCCGACAACCAGCGCCGCGCCGAGACCAATCCGCTGCGCGTGCTCGACTCGAAGGACGAGGCCGACCAGGAGATCATCAACGCGTTGCCGAAGATCGCCGACTACCTGGGTGACGAATCGCGCGAACACTTTGAACAGGTAAAGGCCGCCCTCGATGCCTGTGGCGTGCCGTATCACGTGAATCCACGGCTGGTACGCGGGCTCGACTACTACACGCGCACGACGTTCGAGTTCACCGTGACGACCGGCCTGGGCACGCAGAATGCGCTGCTCGGAGGCGGGCGCTATGACGGGCTTTCCGAGATGCTCGGCGGCCCGAAGGCTCCCGGCATTGGCTTTGCGATCGGCGAAGATCGCCTCATCCTCACCCTACAGGCGCAGGCTGAAGCCGACGCAGCTGCCAGTGGTGTTGCACCAGCGGAGCCGAAACTCGATGCCTATATCGCTCCGCTCGGGGTTGCGCAGAATGCCGCCGCGCTCAAGCTCGCGCGGGAACTTCGCCGTGACGGGATTGCGATTGAGGTCGGTGACGGCAGTTTCAGGCTGAAAAAGAGCTTCGATGCGGCTGATAAGGTCGCGCGAAATATCATCCTTCTGGGCGAGGACGAGGTCGCGACGAATATTCTCACGGTGAAGTCCTTCGCGACGGGCGAACAGAAAAAGATCTCAAGAGCAGAGTTGGCCGGAGCGCTCTGAGCGATCACGAGCGTCATCCTGGCATATTCGCTTAGAGAAAAGAGAGCATGTCCCAGGGGCTGAAGCCCGTTCTTGGGTTGCTCTCAATGTCCGGGCTAAAGCCCGGACCTATCTCAGAAACAACAGCAAAAACATCAGAAACAACAACAAAAACAAAAGACAAGCGTTCCCTTTTCCACTAAGCTGCTTGCCATGTACCGCAGAAGTTTTATCGGCGGCCTCTTTGCCACGGGCCTACTTCCTACGCTCGGGTCGAATCCCGGCACACGTCTGGCGCAGGCTGCACGCAATCAGGTCGGCGTCACCAAGGGCTACGATCCGCACTACATCCGCATCCCCTACCCCGGTGGCGATGTTCCGCGTTCTACCGGCGTGTGCGCCGATGTGGTCGTCCGGGCTGGGCGCGATGGACTTGGGCTCGACCTGCAAAAACTCGTCCATGAAGACATGCTGCGCGACTTTGCCGCCTACCCACGCACCTGGGGCATGACACATCCCGACAGCAACATCGATCATCGCCGCGTGCTCAACCTGGAGGCCTTCTGGCGGCGCTCAGGCTGTGAGCTCTGGCACTCGACAGGAGGCACAGCGGGTAATGACTTCCCCGCGCCCCTTGCGGCCGGCGACATCCTGACCTGGCGGCTGGATGCGCGGCTGCCTCATATCGGGATTGTGGTCGCCGACAGCCTGCTCAGCACACGCGTTGTACACAACTGGGGCAATGGCGCGGAAGAGTCTTCTCTCTACACCTTTAGCCCTCATCGGGCCATTGGACAGTATCGCTGGCCGAAGGTGTAACAGTCTTTCGTACAATAGGAAGATTGTGACACTCGACTTTTTAGGCAATCTGCAGCGCACCCATAAATGCGGTGAGCTGCGCTCCTCCGACGCAGGCGCAACCGTAACGCTGATGGGCTGGGTCAACCGCCGCCGCGACCACGGCAATCTCATCTTCCTCGACGTACGCGACCGTACCGGCATTACGCAGATCGTGCTCGACAAGGAAGCCTCACCCGAAGCCCACGCGAAGGCCGAGGCCGCGCGGCCGGAGTACGTCATCGCCGTCACCGGCAAGGTGCGCGTGCGTGGACAGGGGCTGGCCAATCCGAACATGGCTACCGGCGACATCGAAGTCGTGGCGAATGAGCTATTGCTGCTCAACGAGGCGAAGACGCCTCCCTTCTCGCCTGCCGAAGACGCCATCGCCAATGAAGAGGTGCGGTTGAAGTACCGCTATCTCGATCTGCGTCGCGTTGAGATGCAGAAGAACTTTGAAGTCCGCTCGAAGGTTGCGATGGCTATTCGCAACTTCCTCGTCGAGCAGGGCTTCCTGGAGATCGAGACCCCGTTCATGACGCGGTCTACGCCCGAGGGCGCTCGCGATTACCTCGTGCCGAGCCGCGTGCATCCCGGCCACTTCTATGCGCTGCCGCAGTCACCGCAGATCTTCAAGCAGATCCTGATGATCTCGGGCTTCGACCGGTACTTCCAGGTCGCACGCTGCTTCCGCGATGAAGATCTCCGCGCCGATCGTCAGCCTGAGTTCACGCAAATCGATCTCGAAATGACGTTTCCTCGGCAGGAGACGATATTCCGCGTCGTCGAAGGTTTCCTTCAGGCGGCGTTTAAGGCTGCCGGTATTGAGCTCGGGGATACAACATTTGTGCAGATGACCTATGACCAGGCCATCGCCAAATACGGAATCGACAAGCCCGATATGCGGCTGCCCGCGATGGTTGATCTATCGGCGGAGCTTACTGCTGAGCTGCGCGAAACGCTGAAGATCGACCCTGCGCTGCCGGTTCTCGGCTTCACGATTCCACGCGTCGGAGAACTCAGCGGAACGGCCCGCAAAGCGCTCGTCAATGAGATTCGTGGCAGCTTTGGCGATTGCGGACTCGACTTTCTGGACGTCGCGCGACTGCGGACGAACGAGGCGTTTTTGCCGCTCGCGGAAGCTATCGCGGCCAAGCTCACTGCCGAACAGATCGTCTTCAACGGAGCAAACTTCACCACGGAAGACCTCGCCGTCGTCATTACACCCAAGCCCGGCACACCCGCGAAGTGGAACCACGATCCGCAGTGGATCTGGAAGCGTGTCGGGGCGCTGCGGCTGGAGCTCGCGAAGAAGTTTGCCGACAAGCACGGCCTCTTCGCGCAGACCGGCACAGCTGCCGACTTCAAGTTTCTCTGGGTGACCGACTTCCCTATGTATGAGTGGAACGAGGAAGCGAAGACCTGGGATGCGGCCCACCATCCGTTCACCTCGCCCCACGAAGACGACATCACGAGCGGCCGGCTTGTAAACGACAAGGGCGCCGTGCGCGCGCTGGCGTATGACATCGTGCTCAACGGCACAGAGCTGGGTTCGGGGTCGATTCGTATCCATCGCCAGGATGTGCAGGCGGAGATCTTCCGCTCGCTCGGCATGAGTGACGAAGAGGCCAAGGCGCGCTTCGGCTTCTTCCTCGACGCGCTCGAGTACGGCACGCCTCCGCATGGTGGTATTGCGCTGGGGCTGGATCGCATTGTGATGATCCTTGCCGGAGCGTCGTCTTTGCGCGAGGTGATCGCGTTCCCCAAGACGGCCAAGGCCATCGACCTGATGGTCGACGCACCTACGCCCGTGAGCGAGCAGCAGCTGAGGGAGTTGAGTTTGAGGGTAGCCGCGCGGAGCTAGTGGGGTAGCCCTGGGATTCTTGCCTGCATCGGCAAACGGCCCGGGGCTTAAGCCCAATTCTTGCCTGGCAAGGTAGTAAAGCGTGTCCCTTTTGGCTTCTTCGGCAGTATCAGCAGCAGCGAAATACAAGGGTTTCTCCACTCCCGCTGGTCGGTCGAAATGACAGCCTTTTGGGGTGGGTGGGTTTGTAAGTAGAACTAATTCATCCAGTTTCTATCATTAGGATCGCGTGGATTGCCGTCCGGATCGATGTATCTTCCGCTGGGGTCGATGTTCACGTCCTTGCCTTGCTTGCGCATGTAGACCGTGAACTTCTTGGCGGCACGGAGGCGCCTGGCGCGGTAGTAGGAGTTGCGTACGCGGAACCAGCGCTCCGACACCGCAAAGCGCAGGCCTTGACGCGGTGCGAGGCTCAGATACACGTAGCCGCAGAGCGCATTGCACAGCGCCGTGAGCGCTCCAAAACGATCGCCGCCAATCAGGGCGATGGCAATGTAGAACAGCACGTAAATCCCGACCAGGTATTTGGCCTTGATCTTGAGGACAAAGTAAAGGCGGATCTCTTCGTTGGCATGAAATCGACCATAGGCCAGCAGGATTGCGAGCACGGCGGGCCAAAGCCCTGAGGCCCGCTGCGCGGGGTCCAGGCCGGGGACATGCGTTCCCGCCGCATATGCCATGAGCGAGATCAGCAGCCCGCCACCGATCGTGGCAACCAGAAAATATTCCCTGAACCAGTTGGATCCGCGCTCGTCTTCCAGCACGGAGCCGAAGAACCAGACCGACAGCACGGCAAACAGCACACTGAGAAAACCATCCATCATGAACGGATAGCTGAGGAACTGCCATACGGCGCCGTGACGCAGCTCGTTTGGATGCAGCATGAGCTGGTCCAGCAGAAGAGCCTGAAGTTTTGGAGCGAAGAGCGCCAGCACCAGTTGGCCGAAGTAGACGACCACCGCAGTCAGAATGATGCGACGGGTAACGCCACGAAACGCCGGTAACGCGAGCGTGATAGGACCATTCGAACGAAAAGCCATGCAGTTTCCTTCATTTACTGCCGTGCGGGCACGGGCGGTACGGGTAGAGAGCGATGTCCAGCGGCGTCGACCGAACGCACGCCGAAGAGCACGTTGTCCTTGCTGACATTGAGTTTGATGCGCGTCTCCGCTCCCGCGCTCTGAACGTGTGTCCAGAGAGTGTCGGTGGAATTGCGCCAGACAACTTCATACGTCGTGCCAAAAGGCGCGAATGCCGCGGCATCCCAGGCCAATTCACTGTTGTTGTCGAGTGCCTTTGTCAGAACGCGCACGTGTTGCGGCTCAGTGGGTGCAGAAGTCAGCGTGGCGAGCATCATCGAGTTGATGCGCGCGACGTTCGCAACGTAGTTGAAATCGACGAACTTGAGCAGGTCTCCGTACTCAATCCCATCTTCGGTACGCAGCGTCTGGTGCTGGTGGTCGAAGTTTTCGCGCCACTCGGTGAAGCGCACCGCTGCAAAGCCTTCGCCGTTGAAGCTGGTATGGTCGCCGCCACGCAGATAGCGGTCGCGGCGCAGGACCAGCACGGGATGAAATGCCGGCACCAACCGCACCAGCTGGCTGCGCGCCCTGCCTGGGCCGACGGGTGGAGGGCGAAGCTCCGTTGGTTTGAAGTACGCCGGCGCAAGCTCCGCAATCTGGCGCGCCAACTCTCGCGAGGGCGAGTCGTTCTCCGCACCCAGCGCGAGAATCTGTTTCGCCTGCTCGGGCGTTGCAACCGCCGGCACGCCTTCGGAGAAGACGCGCACCGCGCTCTTGTCCTGCGGGAGCTCGCCTGCACCCGGAGAGACGGGGGTCGTATCGCCTCCAACGATGTCGTTATTGAGCACGGCGACCAGCGGCCACCCCTGGGCCTTGGCGAGTTGCGCCAGGTGCTTCGATCCGTTCAGGCCCTGCTCTTCGCCCGCGACGGCTACAAATACGATCGTCCCCGGCAGCTTCAGCTTGCTCAAGGCGCGGGCCGATTCGATCGACACAGCGACCCCGCTGGCGTCGTCGTTGGCGCCGGGTGAGGCGGAGTGCGAGTCCATCACATCGGTTACGCGTGAGTCGTAGTGGCCGGTCACCAGCACCCAGGGGGCTGCCTTGTCGGGAGAGGTACCGTGCAGAACTGCGTACACATTCGTCAGCCTGGTCGGTTTCACGATCCGCGAACCCGGCGCACTGCTCCCGGACTCTGTGAACTCATCGCGCTTGACCTCGAGGCATCCGCCACACGAAGTGGAGATGGAACGAAACTCTGACTCGATCCAATCCGCTGCGGCGTTGATGCCCTGCCCTGGAGGAAGATCCGTGTCCATGCTGGAGAGGGTGTTGCGCGTGCCGAAGCTGACCAGCTTTGTGATGTCCGCCTGGACCTGAGACGGGGATATGCCAGAGAGAGTTGCAGCAATGGCCGGATCGGCTGGAGGAACGCCGAGAAAGGCCCCGTTTTGTGCGGTCTGCGCGCAACAAACGGCAGCTGTGGCCATACTCAAAAGGACGACTCCGATACCTAACATCCGGTTCATTTTCCATCTCCGCTTCATCTTCTGGCCGGTGGGAATCACTCGGGTGTTGACGAGCCGCAAGCGTCCCGCTAGAACTAGTGAAAGCTGCTTAGTAGCCACTGGCTCCATCGTACAAGGGGAAGGCGGCTCGAAACTATGGCAGGGGGAGAGGGTTTATGTCAGTGTTATGTCCAGAATGCGACAATCCGCTGGATGTCGATACAGAGGATGTAGAAGAAGGTGAGATCATCCAGTGTGATGAGTGCGGCACAGATCTGGAGGTCGTCTCAAGCGATCCACTGGAGCTGGCACCGGTGGATGAGGAAGGTTATGACGATGAAGATGATCTGCACGGCGATGATGACGAGGACGAAGATGAGTAAACCGAGCGCCTGGCGCCGGGCACTTCTTTCTCCCAGTCTCAAGCTGAATAGGCTAGCTGCCGCCGGCCTCGCCGTCACGCTGGGCATGGTGCCCGCGTGGGTGGCCTTGCGCGGTACGGTGGCCATTGCGCAGCAGCGCGGGCCTATACAGCGGATCGTCGAAGGCAAGGTCGAAAGCAAGGGCGGTGAGGGTGTCAAAGGCGCCATCGTGTACCTGAAAGACACCCGGACGCTGGCCATCAAAAGCTTTATCTCCGACGACGGTGGGACCTACCGCTTCGGACAGCTCTCCTCCAACACCGACTATGAGGTGTGGGCCGAAGCCAACGGCAAACGCTCCAAGACCAAGAGCATAAGCTCGTTCGACAACAAGAACAGCTTCAACTTCACGCTGGTAATCGGCGACTGAAGTTGGACAGCGGCCATTCCGGCCTACGCCGGATGGCGATCGCCATGGCTCGGAGGCTGGCTCGTAACCAGAAAACGCGTGTCAGCCTCACCGCGATTGATAGCCTGATGCGCCTTGTCGGGCGGGATCTCCAGAGCCTCGCCCGGACGCAGCTGGTGATGCTCGCCATCAAGCTCCATGGTTAGTTCGCCAGCCAACACATAAAACATCTGGCTCGAGCGGCGATGGAGATGCCGCTGCTCGGCTGTGCCCGGAGGCATGCGTTCTTCGATCACACTCAGCTCTGCGGAACGGAGCAGGTGCCAGCCGTCGCAGGGGTGGGTGGGGTCGCCCCAATGATAGTGTTCGGCGGTTGCGGTGCTGATCTTGTGCGCCATGCCCATTAACGTAGCATTCTTGCGAAGAAGCACCAGATTCACCCCAAAAGCGAAACAAAGGCGAATATAATTCGCTTAGTGATTTATGGGTGACGCCGTCCATCCCGACCTCTTCGGCTTCCTGCACATCGACCTGAACTCTTTCTTCGCCTCGGTCGAGCAGCACCTGCATCCGGAGTACCGCGGCAAACCCACAGCCGTGGTGCCCACCATGGCCGACACCACTTGCTGCATCGCCGCCAGCTACGAGGCCAAAGCCCTCGGCATCAAGACTGGGACGCGTGTCGGCGACGCGAAAAAGATCTGCCCCGAGATCATCCTCGTGAGCGGCGACCATGCCGAATACTCTAAGTTTTCACAAGACATTGCCAAAGCCGTTGAGCGCGTCTGTCCGGTCGCGCACACGCCTTCCATCGATGAGATGGTCTGCCAACTCATGGGCCGCGAACGCCAACCACCCAACGCTCGCCAGATCGCACTCGCTATCAAAGAGGCCATCAAGAAGGATGTCGGCGAAACGCTGCGTTGCTCCATCGGCATGGCACCCAACCGCTATCTCGCCAAGATCGCCTCGGACATGCAGAAGCCCGACGGGCTGATCGGACTTCTCCCCTCGCAGCTACCCAGAGCCCTTGCACATCTGGACCTGCGCGACCTTCCCGGAGTAGGTGCGCGGACGGAGATTCGGCTGAAAGCCAAAGGCATCCACACGATGCCTGAGCTGCTGGCGCTCGACCGCAATGGCATGCACAAGCTCATGGACTCGGTGTGGGGCGATCGCATGTACCACTGGCTGCGCGGGCACGACACAGGCGACAACGGTGCGCCTGTGCCCAGCGACCTGCAGAAGTCGCTCGGGCACTCGCATGTGCTCGCCCCGGAACATCGCTCGCAGGAGGGCGCCTGGGCAGTCGCTCATAAGCTGCTGCATAAGGCCGCGATGCGGCTGCGGATGGAGAAGTTCTACACCGGCTCGCTCGCGGTGACGATCAAATACGCGCTCACACGCGAGGAGACCGCGCAGGTTGCCAAGCTAAAAAAACACACCAGCGGCATTCAGCATGCCGGCTGGGGCATGGAGGCGCGCTTTCGCCCCTGCCAGGACACACTCTCCCTACTGGAGGCCCTGCAGGGCTGCTGGAAGCAGCGGCCGCAGGAGGACCTGCATCAGAAGCCGTTTTTTGTCGGTGTGACATTGCGCAATCTCATTCCCGAGGACGAGATGCAGACGATGCTGTTTGAAGAGCCGGGCAATCGCTCGCAGCTCTCCGCCACGATGGACAAGCTCAATCTGAAGTACGGCCACACCACCCTGCACTTCGCCGGCATGCTGAGGGCGAAGGACTCAGCGCCCACTCGCATCGCGTTTACGCAGATTCCGGTGCAGTATGGGACCGACTGGATGTAGACCTACGCTTCGGTATCTTCGCTGGGCACGGACAAGCGCACCGCCTTCTTCCGCACATCCACCACGATCGTCTCCGCAAGACGGTCCTGAGCGCACTGCCGGTTGCGGTCCCAGAAGTACTGGAGGAAGCCTAAGCCGCCCTCAAGGAGGGCAGCACCATATCCCAGGCTGCGCTCCACGGACTGCCACAGGCCCATGCGCTCATGCACCAACGACACGGCCCGCGTACGGGCAATCCATTTGCCCGGCGTCTGTCCGTTGCCTAAGTAGTTCGCCAGCCCGTAGTAAAGAACTAGCACCACGAGATTGCCCAGCTCATGGAAATCCCAGTGCATATCAATCTTTTGCTCATGCAACACATAGTGTCGCCAAACAAACTCCAGCGGAGCCCACACCAGCACGGCCAGAAAGAAATCAATCCCATGCCCGAGCAAGCGCTGCCAGGATGTCGCCAGTGGCAATCCATTGAGCGAGTCCAATCGCGCGGTTTCGTGTGCGTGGAAATGTCTGGTCTTGGCCATGGTCGAGTACGTGATTTCAACTCTACCGCAGGGTCGAGCACCTGTGGCGATACTTTAGGAACAAGACTGGCATATCTCCTGACGGCTCTACTCTTCGGGGTTAGGGGAGGACCATCGCGCCAGAGGTTTTCGGACGTACACCACAATCGTCTCCGCGATGCGATCATGCACACACTGGCGATTGCGGTTGATGTAGTACTGGAGAAAACCGAAGCCCCCTTCAAGCAACGAGGCGCCGTAGCCCAGCGCGCGTTCGGTAGACTGCCACCAGCCGATCTCGTGGTGCGTCAGCGACATCACTCGAATTCCCATCAAATACTTACCCGGGGTTCGTCCGTTGCCCAACTTCAAGGCCACAGCAAAGTACAGTACGGACTCCGCCAGGTCCTCCACCTTATGCACCGCCTCCAGTATGAACCAGCCGAAGGTGCCCGCCGTCGCCTCATCAGCGCCGTGGTGGTGCTTAAGAAAGCCGAACGGCGACTTAAGAATGGCAACAATCAAAAAATCAATGAGGATCGCCCAGGCGCGGCGGCGAAAGCTCGCCAGTGGCAACCCATCGAGCTCATCCATCCGGTGCGTCTCATGCGCACGGAAGCTCCGCTTCTCGGTTAATCCCTGCAGTCGTTTCAGCATGCTATCTACTTTAGCCGACGCGGAACGAGCACCCCATTTTGCTTTGCAAGTACGGCGGCAGCAGCAGGGAAAGCCGCATGACAAACGTCATAACGCTTTGCTGACGACGCTCACTGCCATTCGCGCTCGCAAGCTCCGATACTCAATCCTGTAAGCACAAGGAGCGGGTGATGAACGCAGTGATCGACGTTGCAGAATCCACCGAAACAAGACAGACCGCAAAGACGCACGACACCATCGCCTCGCTAAGTAACATCACCAAACGCTACGGCAACGGTGTCGTGGCACTCGATGGTCTCTCGCTCGATCTGCGCCGTGGGGAAGTCGTCGCGCTACTGGGGCCGAACGGCGCCGGCAAGTCCACCGCCGTCAAGCTGATGATGGGTCTCAGCACGCCGACCTCGGGAAGCGTGCGCATCTTTGGCGCAGACCCGCGCAATGCTGCCGCGCGCATCCGCACTGGAGTGATGCTGCAGGTGGGGCGTGCGCCTGAAATGCTGCGCGTGCGCGAGCACCTCACGGTCTTCCGCGGCTACTACCCGAACCCGATGCCCTATGCTGACATCGTCAAGGCTGCCGGGCTTGAAGGGATCGAAGACCGTATGTTTGGCCAGCTCTCCGGCGGCCAGAAGCAGCGTGTGCTCTTCGCAATCTCGCTCGCGGGCGATCCTGACCTCATCTTCCTCGACGAACCGACCGTTGGGCTCGATATCGAGGCACGCCGAGGTATGTGGGCGCAGATTCGTTCGCTTGCGGCCCGCGGCAAAACGGTCCTGCTAACGACACACTACCTGGAGGAAGCCGACGCACTCGCACATCGCATCGTAGTCATCAACAAAGGCCGCGTAGTGTGCGAAGGAACACCTGCTGAGGTGAAATCGATAGGAGCGGGGCTGTCCGCGCCGAGTGGCGATGCAACTGGCGACCTGAAGATTATCCGTTGCACGACGACGCTTACCGGCAAACACCTGCTCGCGATGCCGGGAGTTTCTACAGTGGAGCTATACGGAAAGACTACGGTCATCACCAGCACGCAGCCCGAATCCACGCTGCGCGAGATGCTCGCGCTCGACCAGCAGCTTCACTCGCTCGAAGTGCAGAGCCCCGCGCTCGAAGACGCCTTCCTCGCGCTCACCGCCGATCGCTCGTAACCAGGAGACCCCATGTCGACTACTGCCCTTCCGCTTCCCTCCACATCCGCCAATGGCCTCATACGCAATCTCGGCATCTTCGCTCGCGAGGCTCGTTTCGAGTTCGTCCGCCTGCTACGCACTCGCACCTTTTCACTCTCGGTCATCGGCTTCCCGGTGATGTTCTACACCCTCTTTGGCCTGCTGATGAACCGCGGAGAAAGCCTGGAAGGAGTTGCCGTTGCCAAGTACATGCTGGGCGGATACGCGGTCTTCGGCCTGGTCGGCGCTGCGCTCTTCGGCATCGGCGTCGGAATGGCGGCGGACTTCAGCGCCGGATGGCTGGAGCTCAAACGTGCCAGCCCCATGCCACCGCTCGCTTATTTGCTGGCCAAGTGCTGCACGGCGATGGCCTTCGGCGCCATCATCGTCAGCCTGCTCACGGTGCTGGGTATCACCTTCGGGCACGTCCACCTTACGCTCGACGAGTACGCCCGCATGATTGCCTTTGCCCTGGCCGGAGCCATTCCCTTTGCCAGCCTCGGCCTGGTCATCGCGCTGATCGTACCGTTCAACTCCGCGCCCGGCATCGCCAATCTCATCTATCTGCCGATGAGCTTCTGCAGCGGCCTGTGGGTTCCCCTCAAATTCCTGCCGCACGCTATAAAGGCGATTGCACCCTTTTTGCCGACCTATCATCTGGCGCAGCTCATGCTCGGCTCGCTCGGGGCCCCCATGGTCGGCACGACTGCCAGCCACTGGTCCGGGCTGTTTGGATTTACGCTGCTGATGCTGGGTATCGCGTGGATCGCCTTCCGCCGCCGGGAGCAGAACGCGTAAACTGCTAGGGAAAGACCATGCGAGTTCCATCCATCACGCGGCATCAGAAACGCGGCTCCACGCTGATCTGGCTGGCGTATGTGCTGTTCTTTTTTATACAGCCCATACTCGAGCCGAGCCGCAAACTCTGGCTTTCGACGCTGGGGATCTTCGCGCTCTACCTCATCGTTGTCTCTGTTTTTCTACGCACGGAGCGCCTGGGCGTGCAGCGATCGATGACGGGTCTCACCTTCTTATTGGGTCTGATGAGCTTCCCGTGGAACGTTGGCGGGATGACCTTCTTCATCTATGCCGCAACGTTCCTTCCCTTCTGCGTCGAGTCAGTGCCCGTCATACTCTCAGGCTTCGTCGTGGAATCGCTCGTCGTCGCCGCCGAGGCATTTTGGTGGCATATTCACTGGATATACCCAGCCCAGGCCATCCTTCTGCTGCTCGTCGTTGGTGGCTGCAACATCTTCTTCGCACAGCAGCGACGCTCCAACGACAAACTGCACGCCGCACAGGAGGAGAACATTGCGCTAGCCGCGGTCGTTGAGCGCGAGCGCATGCGGCCCATGTCCAACACGAAGAAACAAAAGGCTGGCTCCACGTTTATCTGGCTGGCGTATGTGCTGTTCTTTTTTATACAGCCCATACTGGATCCGAGCCGTAAACTCTGGCTTTCGACGCTGGGGATCTTCGCGCTCTACCTCATCGTTGTCTCTGTTTTTCTACGCACGGAACGCACGGACGTGCAGCGATGGATGACGGGTCTCACCTTCTTATTGGGTCTGACGAGCTTCCCGTGGAACGTTGGCGGGATAACCTTCTTCATCTATGCCGCAGGGTTCCTTCCTTTCTGCGTCGAGTCAGTGCCCGTCATACTCTCAGGCTTCGTCGCGGAATCGCTCGTCGTCGCCGCCGAGGCGTTTTGGTGGCATATTCACTGGATGTACCCGGCCCAGGCCATCTTTCTGCTGCTCGTCGTTGGTGGCGGCAACATCTTCTTCGCACAGCAACGACGCTCCAACGACAAACTGCACGCCGCGCAGGAAGAGAACATTACCCTGGCTGCAGTCGCCGAACGGGAGCGCATCGCTCGCGACCTGCACGACGTACTGGGCCACACGCTGAGCGTGATCGTCTTGAAAGCGGAACTGGCTGGAAGATTAGTCGAGCGCGATCCGCAGCGCGCGGCTATAGAGATCGGCGACGTTGAGCACACTGCGCGTACAGCTCTCGCCGAGGTGCGGGAGGCTATCGTCGGATACCGTGCACGCGGACTAGCCTCTGAGATCGAAACCGCACGCCGCACGCTTGATGCCGCGGGCGTCACGCTGCTCAGCGACACGGAACACGCAGGGGCCACAGGCCTCACTTCTACCGAAGAGACCGTGCTTTCACTGGCGCTGCGCGAAGCCGTCACTAATATCGTTCGTCACGCACGCGCCACAACCTGCCGCCTGCACTTTATCTCTGAGAATGGGCATCGCCGTCTTGTTGTCGAGGACAACGGGGAACATGCCATTGCGCGGGAGGGCAACGGTCTTCGCGGCATGCGCGAACGCATCGAATCGATCGGCGGACAACTCTCGCTTGAGCGAGAGAGTGGAACGCGTCTGTTGATTGATCTGCCGCTGCGTACTGAAGGTGTGGTCTCGTGAGCGCAGCACCTAAGAAGATTCGAGTCCTGATTGCCGAAGACCAGACGATGCTGCGCGGTGCGCTCGCCGCTCTGCTGGAGCTCGAGTCCGACATCAGCGTCGTCGCGCAGGCCGCCAATGGCCGCGAGGCTCAGCGGCTCGCGCGTGAATTCGCTCCCGATGTGGTTGTGACCGATATTGAGATGCCTGAGATGACCGGGCTCGAGTTCGCGGCCGCGTTGAAGGAGAACGACTCGAAGGCTCGAGTCATCATCCTGACGACCTTCGCACGGCCCGGCTATCTGCGTCGCGCACTCGATGCGGGAGCGCGTGGCTACCTGCTGAAAGAGCGCCCCACAAGCGAACTCGCCGAAGCGATTCGCCGTGTCCACGCCGGCCTGCGTGCGGTCGATCCGGCACTGGCCGCCGAGGCATGGAGCGCGGACGCAGACCCCCTCAGCGAGCGTGAGCGGCAAATCCTGCAACGCGCTGGCGACGGCCGATCCTCAGCCGAGATCGCCACCGAGCTGCGGCTCTCCGAGGGCACAGTACGCAACTACCTCTCCGAAGCCATCACCAAGCTTGGGGCAGCGAATCGTATAGACGCCGCAAGAATCGCCCGATCGCGAGGCTGGCTGTAGGGATGGCCGTACCGTACATCGGCAGGCTCGCCCCCTCGCCCACAGGCCTGCTGCATCTGGGGCATGCACGCACCTTCTGGATCGCCTATGAGCGCGCCCGCGCTGCCAGCGGCAAACTATGGCTGCGCGAGGAAGACAGCGACCCGCAACGCTCACGCGCTGACTTTGCCGTAGCAATGCGCGAAGACCTGCGCTGGCTTGGCATTAGCTGGGACGCAGAGATACGCCAGAGCGAGCGCGTTGCCCTATACCGTGCAGCAATGGAGAAACTGCTTCTCGATGGATTCGTCTATCCCTGCTCATGCAGCCGCAAAGACCTGCAACACGCCACACAGGCTCCGCACGAAGACAGCGATGACGAACCGGTCTACAACGGACGTTGCCGATTCACTGCGGCGCCAAATGCAACGCTCACACCCAACACCAACTATCGCTTCCGCGTTCCTGATGGAGAGACCATCCGTTTTGTCGACGTGCATGCCGGACCGCAGAGCTTCCTCGCAGGCTGCGATGCCGGCGCAGACTTTGGAGACTTTCTCGTCTGGCGTAAAGATAGCCTGCCCAGCTATCAGCTTGCGTGTGTAGTAGACGATGCGGCAATGGAAATCACCGAGGTTGTGCGCGGGCGCGATCTGCTCAAGTCAACGGCACGGCAGATTCTGCTGCAGCGCGCACTAGGATTCCCAACTCCGAGCTATTTTCATGCCGATCTAATGTGCGACGATGCAGGTGTTCGCCTCGCCAAACGGCACGATGCGCTGAGCCTGCGCGCGATGCGGGATGCAGGTTTATCGCCACAGGATGTACGCGCCAGGTTTCCAGAACAGCGCAGCCCTGATGCTTGAAGCTGCATCCTACCCGGGGTGAGGTGAGACATGCGCAATTCTTTCAAGACCGTAACGATCCTGGGCATGGCAGCGATGCTAGCGACTGGATGCAAAAAGACCGCCGACAACACCCTCAACCACAAGAGCGCTCTCAACACCTACTATGCGGCGCATCCGTCTTGTCTCTGGCCCCAGCCCATGCAGTTTCCTGTGCAGGTCGACGCCTCCGACACCTCCAAGACCAGCCCCTATGACGCGCTCTACGATCAGGGTCTCCTGACAAGAACCTCCGACGAGAAGAAAGTGTTCATCGTCGCGAGCAAGCGGGTCACCAACTATGACCTTAGCGATAAGGGCCGCAGCATATGGACCGCCGATACAACGCAACCGGGCTTCGGCAACTTCTGCTACGGCCATCGCGAGGTGCAGTCGATCGACAGCGCCTCGCCCAACAATGGAGAGCCAGGCGCGACTACCCAGGTAAATTATCGCTTTGGATTCTCAGGTGCGCCGGCGTGGGCACAGGCCGCCGAAGTTCAGAACGCCTTTCCGCAGGTGAAGGACGATCTCGCCAACGGCAGCGCGACTGCGACTCTCATCGACACTAACAATGGGTGGGTAGTACAAGCTCCGGCATCGTCTCATGCGGTTACAGGAGCAGATGGAAAGATTGTGGAGTAGTAGGTGATCAGCACGCTATCAGAGGACTAGAGCCACATTCCAATCCTACCCGTACCGTGTCATCTCGACCGAAGGCGGCGCTCTTTGCCGCCGTAGCGGAGAGACCTGCAGGTTGCAGAGCGCGATGCAAATGTTTGTGCCGCGCTTTGCGTCAAGATCTGCAGCTTGTTCATGTCGGCATTGTTGCCAGCACAAACAAACTGCAGGTCTCTCCACTCCGCATGATGATAAAACCATCATGCTCCGGTCGAGATGACAGTTCCGAGGTGGTTCTTTTCTACATCACGCTATGGCCGCTAGCCTTCAGCACCCATTTCATCTACCTACTGATCCTCACCATCGGCCACGGCATCAGACGGTCCATACATCAAACGAACCATCTCTGCCCAGGGCTTCATCTCGTAGTTCTCCGGAGGCACGCCTCCAGCGAGGTAGCGCACAAAGTAATCCCAACGACGGCGCATCACATACTGCGAGGCTTCCCCATAGCCGTGATGCGCGTTGGGGATCATTAGCAGATCGAAGCTTTTGTTGGCTTTGATGAGCGCGTCAACCACGAGCAAGGTGTTATTCATCGGAACGTTGTCGTCCATCGTTCCGTGGGTGAGCATCAGGTGGCCTTTGAGATTCTTCGCGTAGTTCTCATTGGCCTGCGCGTCATAGTTGCTTTTGCCATCGGGTGTGATGACTTCTAGTCCGGCCCACTTCTCGTCCCAGTCGTCTTCATACTCGCGGTTGTCGTGGTTGCCGCTCTCGGCCCAGCCGACCTTGTAAAAGTCGGGATAATGGAACATCGCATTGACCGTCGCATTGCCGCCGCCGGAGTGTCCCCAGACTCCCACGCGATTGATGTCGATCCAGGAGAAACGCGACGCAAGCTCCTTGATGCCCGCTACCTGGTCCGGAATCGTGTCATCGGCGAGGTCTGCTGCTGTGGAGGCGTGCTCGTCGTGGAAGCTCTTGGAGCGGAACGGAGTCCCCAGGGCATCGATGCACACCACAACGAAGCCAAGATCGGCCAACGCCTGGTCGTCGAGGCGCGACGCCGAGAAGCTACGAGCGCCACACGAACCCGTGTAGGGCCCAGCGTAGACGTAGTTCACGATCGGATATTTCTTCGTCTCGTCGAAGAAGGTCGGCTTCCATAAAACCCCATACAAAGGCGTCTTGCCGTCACGCGCCTTTACCGTAATCGGAGTAGGCGGCTTCCATCCGGCAGCGAGCAGCTGCGAGATATCCTGCTGTGCGAGTGCCACCAGCACCTTGCCGGTGTTGTCGCGCAGCACTGCGGTCTGCGGTGTCTGAATGGTCGAGTAGACATCGACAAACGTGCTGCCGTCAGGGGACGGCGTGACGACATGGTCGGCGGTCTCTGGCGTCAGCAGTTGCTGGTGCTGACCGTCGAAGTCCACACGGTAGTAGTTCACAAAATAAGGGTCTTCGCCCTTTTCCTTGCCATCTGCCAGGAAGTAGAGCACGTGGTTCTTTTCGTCGACCTGCAGCAACTGCGTTACCGGGCCTTCACCGTGTGTGATCTGGTTCTTCAGCTTGCCGGTGGTCAGGTCATAGAGATAGAGCTGGCCCCAGTTGTCGCGCTCCGAGTACCAAACAAACTCGTTCGACTCCGGCAGGTAGCGCCAGCTCACCTTGCCCTGGCCGGATTCATAATATGTAGTCACGTGCTCGTGATAGACCTCACGCACGTCGCCGGTTTCAGTGTCGGCCACACGCAGCCAGGCGTCCTTGTGGTCGCGTGAGCTGGAGACAAACGCCACGTGTCTACCGTCGGGCGCGAACTGCACATCATCCCAGCCCGAGCCCCCACGGCAGCTCACGTCGTCGCAGATCGTGCTGCGATGCTGGTCAGGCGGCATCTTTAGCCGCGTCATCTTTGCCGTATCCACGTCGATGACCACACGTTCGATCGTCGTCACATCTTTGTCGCCGGCCAGCGGATACTTCCACTCATCGAGCTTGGGATGCCGGCTCGTTACAGGCACGAGGTACATGCTGCCGGTCTTGCGCTGGTCCTGCTGGAAGGTCGCGATCTTCTTCGAGTCCGGGGACCACAGGACGATCGGAGCGTCGGAGTGCGTCCAACCAGCGTTATCGGTGGCATAGCCGAAATCCTTCACGCCGTCGGTGGTGAGCTGGCGTTCTTCGCCGGTAGCTTCCACACGCACCCAAAGATTATTGTCGCGGATGAATGCCGCAAGCTTCTTGTCGGGAGAGAGATCGAACGGCGACTTGCCACGACTGGCGGCTGGCTTCGCGGGTTTTGGCGAAGTCACTGCCGTACAGGCCGTGACCGCTGCATCGCAGTGGAACTTGTCCCAACCCAGATCGACGGTAAAACCGCCACCAGCGGCATCGGGGGCGTAGTCCGTTACGCCCAGATGCGCGGCCGAAACTGCCCGCTTGCTCGCTGCCGTCAATGCCGACGCCAATTTCGCGCTGTCGAACGCAGGGGCCTGCGTTTTTTGTGCCGGATCGGCGATTCTGTACGCTACCCCTCCCGTATCCGGATCGTGATAGAAGACGCGGCCATCGGGAAGATACTCGATCCCACCGATCGTGTGATGCACCAGGCCGTTGACGTTATAGCTCATCCATCGCTCGGCCTGTGCGTAGTCGTGAGCGGTGTAGACCTGCTGCGCGGCGAGCGGAAGAGTAGTGAGGGCGACGACAAAAATCGAAGCGGAGCACTTGAACATATGGGAATAAGAGTACCGCGCCAGAGGGAAATCTTTAACGCAGAGGATGCGGAGGGTTCGCGGAGGCCGCCACCGCATTTGTCGCGACCTCCGCGAAACCTCCGCAGACGCAAAGCGCGCCACGAATGCTTGTGTCGCGCTTTGCGTCAAAACCTCCCCGCCCTCTGCGTTGAAAAGAGATCTTCCGGGAAATACCTCGTTTGCCCTACAACCTGCACGGGACCACTCTAAAACCCGCAATTCAGCTAGAATCAAGAAGCAGCAAACACAGCAGAAAGCAGCCTGCGGTGCGGCAGCGAATGCCACGCCCAGCGGCACCCCGACAACGCGTGGCCCTCGAACTCTTCAATACTCTTTCCGGAAAAATCGAACCGATATTCGCCTCTAATGGCAGCGCTCTGCGCTTTTACTGTTGCGGCCCCACAGTCTACGACTACGGCCATATCGGCAATTTTCGAACGTTTCTCCACGTCGACGTGCTGCGCCGCACCGCCCGACTGCATGGCATGGGCCTGCACCATGTGATGAACGTCACCGACGTCGACGACAAGATCATCCGCAATGCAGCCGCAGCGGGCCTACCCATTGGCGAATATACGGCGAAATTCGAGCGTGCGTTCTTCGAGGACATGGAGGCGCTCGGCGTCGAACGTCCCGAGCAGATCGCCAGAGCGACTGAAAATATCAACGACATGGTCTCGCTCATCGAGCGGCTCGCCACCCAGGACATCGCCTACAAGGTCGAGGATGGCTCATGGTACTTCCGCATCAAACGCTTCCCGGAGTACGGCAAGCTTTCGAAGAAGGACTTCGAAGGCATCGAGGACGGCGCGCGCGTCGATGTGGATGAGTATGACAAAGACGCTGCCCGCGACTTTGCACTGTGGAAGGCCACCAAGCCGGGCGAGACCAGCTGGGATACGCCGCTAGGAACTGGCCGGCCAGGCTGGCACATCGAGTGCTCAGCCATGGCGATGAAGTTTCTTGGCGACAGCTTTGACCTGCACGCCGGCGGCGAAGACCTGATGTTCCCGCACCATGAGAACGAGATCGCGCAAAGCGAATCAGCCACCCACAAACCCTTTGCGCGGCACTGGTTCCATGTGCGGTTCTTGCTGGTCGAAGGCAAGAAGATGTCGAAGTCCGAAGGCAACTTCTACACGCTGCGTGACCTGCTGCTGAAGGGCCATCGGGCGTCCGCGATCCGGTTTCTTCTGCTGAGTGTGCCCTATCGTCACCAGCTCAACTTTACCTTCGATGGCCTTACGGAATCGACGAACGCTATCGAGCGCCTGCGCACGTTCCATGCGCGAATCCGCGACGGCAAGTGGCCTGAGAGCTCGCCTGCGGACAACAACGTCGCCACCGCGATTCGTACGGGCGATGAAAAGTTCACTGCGGCGTTGGCGAACGATCTGAATACCGCCGAGGCGCGTGCCGCGATCTTCGATGTGCTCCGCGCCGTCAACAGTGCCGCCGACCAATCAAAGCTCACACGCATCGACGCCGACGCGACCCTGGCGCTGCTGGCAAAGTTCGACTCCATCTTCGCGGTACTCGAAGACCGCGATGCCGAACTGACTCGCACAGCCCTTGCCTGGGCGGAAGCTGAGGGCCGCCTCGGAGAAGCTGACCCTTCTCTGGTCGCAACGTTAAGCCTGAGCGATGCAGACATCGATGCTCTCGTCGCGGAACGCACGCTGGCCAAGAAGCAGCGCAACTTCGCCCGTGCTGATGCCGTCCGCAACGAACTCCTCGAAAAGGGCATCCTGCTTGAGGACTCGAAGGACGGGGTGCGCTGGAAGCGCAAGTAGCCGCATTCACGGTAGCCAGTTCGGCCCAATGAACTCGCGCAGCCTTTGTGGTGTGGCCCAGTCTGCTTTGCCCGCGAACCGTTTCACCCAAGTTTCGTTTTCACCAATGCGCACGCGGTCTAGCGTGAACTCCGGAGAGAGAGCGTTGGCCATTAACGCATAACTCGCACCAGGACGCAGCACCAGTGCCTTCCAGCATCCTGGTGGCACGGCCACAACAGGCCGCTCGCCTTTGGTGAGGTCCATGCCGAGCGTAACCCTCTCCACTTGCCCATCCGGGTGAAAGATGAAGTAGTCCACCGGGCCGCCCTCAATCAGGATGTGCGTGTCAGCCGGCTCCAGCTTATGCAGGTAGTTGATAGGCCGCTCGCGCGTGAGCATGTAGTAATTCTGGCTCTGCACGGAGAGCCTGCGGCCATTCACGTCTGCGATCTGCGGCGTTACCCCGATGATGCCGAGATAGCCCGACTCCTTGGGCAGTACCTGCAATTTGAGCTCGCGGATCAACTGTTGAGCTCTTGCGTCGCTGCCAATCTGCTGTGCGTGCGCAAAGCACGCCACCACCAAAGTCAGCATGCATACGACTCGTCCCATGCACGCAGACTATCAAATCGCCAGACTTCGCCCTACTCCACAGCGTCTCCTGCCATGCCCACGATCTCGCGCTTGGTTCGATTGACCCGGCTGAGCACCACCATCGCCACGCCACAGATAACCACCGCCATACCTGCGAGCTGAGCCTTGACCAGACGCTCGTGCAGAAACAACACCCCAAGCAGCACAGCAATAATGGGATTCACGAAGGCGTAGGTCGCCACCTTCGTTACGGCGACGTTCTGCAAGAGATACGTGAACGCGACCAGGCCAAACAGCGAACCAAAGATCGCGAGATAGACGATTGCACCGAAACCATGCCACGTCCACACGGCGCGATGCAGGCTACCACTGGCGATGGCAATCGCCGCATTGAAGATCCCCGCCGCTCCGAGTTGCCATCCTGTAGCCACCAGCGTGTCCGCCTGAAAGTGGAAGCGTCGCGACAGCACCGAACCGACGCCGAAAAACAGCGCAGCGCCCAGCAGCACCAGCACCCCTAGCAGCGGTTGCGAGTAACCCACCAACGCAGCACCGTGACGGAGCGACGGCCATACCAGCACCACAATACCGAGCGTTCCCAGCAACGTGCCTGCCCATCCACGCTTATTCAGAGCATCACCGCTGGGCAACACCATCTCTATCAGCGCGATCATGATGGGCATTGTCGATACGATGAGCGATGCGAAGCCCGAGGGCACCATCTTCTCGCCCCACGTCAACATCATGTTGTTGCCGGACATGAACAACAAGCCCACGAGCACGAGCTTCCACGCCTCGCCCTTCGGCACGCGAAGGCTCTTCTTTCGCGCAAAGCAAATCAGCGCAACCAGTATCGCTGTAACCAGCGACCGAGCCCCCGACACTACCGGCACAGGCAGATGTTCGCCCGCAACGTGAATGGCAAAGTAGGTCGATCCCCAGAAGAGATACACGCTGGCGAACGCCAGCAGAACAAGCGTGGATTTAGGGAGTCGTGAGAACATCTGCTTCCATGCTACGGGAACAGGAAGAGAGTTCCCCGTTGTCAGCTCTCAGCAAAGACTCGGCCGAGAGCCGACAACGGGTATCTGACCTCTTAGAAGTGGAACGCAATCTCCCCTGTTACCGTTCGCGGAGACACGTAATGTGTACCCGAGAACGTCGAGAGGAAGTTGTAGAGTGCGTACTTGTTGGTTACGTTGATCGCCGTTACTCGGGCACCGATCTTGTAGCGCTGAGCATCGCCAAAGTGAACGACATTGTCATCTCCCATTGCCATATCGAAGAGGTTGCGCGGCGCAACGCGTGTGGGATCGCGGTCGGCATCTTCGGTTCCAGGAGCTGGAATATGAACCAGCTTGGAGGTCAACTGCGATGCCAGGCAGCTCTGAAAGCCGGAGGTCTCGGTCGCCTTTACACCGTTGCACACGAGGCCGGCCTGGAACTCCTGATCGTCCGTAAATCCGCTCAGGTTGATGAGCGGCTGTCCGTTCAGCGTAAGCGGCTGGCCATTGGCGTTCAACGAGAAAGGAAGGCAGTCTGTGTTTGCGCTCGAATCCCCGTTATAGCAGGGTGCCGCGCCGGCCACGAGACCCGAATCGTACTTCCAATTGAACGAGTAGTAGAGGCTCTTGCGGAAGGGCATCTTGTACTCGAGGTGCGTGGTCTGGTTGAAGTGCTCGTCGTGGTCGATGCGGAACGGCTGGATACTCGCCACGTTCGTAGCGCTCGCGGGCACGGCTCCCACACCGCCAAGCTGCGGGGTGAAGAAGCGCGCCGCCACGGACGACATCGTCACGCGCGCCGAGAAGCCCTTGACCTCGGTAAGCGTTCCGCTGACCGCGACACCGGGAATCTTCGAGTTGTGCCACTCGATGGGAAACGTAATCGGCGTCGCGCCGAGCACACTGAAGTCATACGCATTGTGCGTGTACTTCCAGATGTATTCGCCGCTCAGCACAAAGTGCCGCCCAATGCCCTGCTGCAGACCGGCATGAAACTCGTTGCGGAAGCCTGGGTTGAAGGGCACGGCGGTGCATGAACCATACTGCTTCGTGAAGATCCCACTGAGCACAGGATCGAGGCATCCATTGCTGGAGAGCACAAGGTTCTCGTTGAAGGGCGTCTCCTGTGTGCGGGCGTAGGACGCGCGTAGCACCGTGTTCGTCTTCTTGATGTTGTAGGACGTTCCGACCCGTGGCTCAGCCTGCCGCTGAATGCTCAGACCGTTGTAGAAGTCGCCGCGAATGCCGGCGTTGAACAGCCAGTTGCCAAAGGTGATCTGGTCCTGCGCATAGAGCGCAAGCTGTTTTACGTCTGTCTGTCCGTGCCAACCGTAAAAAGAGCCGCCACGCGTCAGGTCAACTGACAAAAGCACAGGGTTGAAGTTCGGATTCGGATTTGCGCACGGGGTCGGATCGCCGGGAAGCGGATTGCCGCTCGCATCCAGACACGGTGCGTTCAAGCCTGGATCGACCAGGGCGAGCTGATCGTTCTCGCGCAGGAAGGTCTGCGCATACATACCGCCGATTTTCACGTTGTTAATGCCCTGCACATACGACCAGTCGGCATGAACACCGGCGTTGGTCAGCGAACGCTGTTGCGCCACGCTCTCCTGCTGCAGGTTTGCAGGCCCAAGGTCCGACAGCGGGTTGTTGCTCGGATAGTAGTGATACGAATCGCGCCGGATATACGGGCCAAAGTTGAACACGCTGTTCGCACCGATGGTGCGCGTGTAGGTAGGTGCAAAATCCAGGGTCTCAATCTTCGAACGCTGGTCCGTCTGCGAGGGGTCCTCGCCACTCTGTACGAAACCAAACTCTGAGTCGTAGCTGTTCGGTGTCTGGAACCAGGAACGCGTGTACTGCACGTTGGTGTGGATCGAACTCACGTTGCTGAGCTGATAGTCGACGCGATCGAAAAAGTTCTCCTCGTTACCCTTGTCGTGATAGACCGCGAACTCCGGCGCATCGAGAAAGCGTCCGGACTCAAGCCCGTTGGCGGCGATGAAGTTGCCCCAGTTCTTGCCGCCATAGGAGGTGTCAAAGGCAAGGTTGCCAGAGCCGAACGTGCCATAGGACAGAGTGATCGTGCCAGTCGGCTTCGTCACGCCCTGGCCTGAGCGCGTAGTAGCCTTCACCACGAGACTGGTCTTGTCCCCATATTCAGCAGGTGGAGCGCCTTCGATCACCTCCAGCGACTGCACCGCCGCTGCTGGAACCTGATTGGAGAACACCTTGCTCTGCTGATCCGTGATCGGCTGTCCATCGATGTTGAACGAGTTCTCCGCATGGTCTCCGAGGCCGTGCATCAGGCCGTTGGAGTCTGCCGCGACACCCGGCGAAGCCAGTGTCACAATCGAGCTCAGCTCGGATGAGGCGCTTTCAAGCGGCATATGGTCGATCAGAGAGCGGTCGATGTCGGTGTGGGCCGTCGCATCGTTCTCCACCAGATCGGAGGGAGCTTCCACCGTAATACTGGTCGTTGAGGTCGCGACCTGCAACTTCACAGGGAGCGTGATCTGCACCACCGAGCTCACCTGAACAACTTTGTTGAATGTTTGGAACCCACTGCTCGTCACAGCAAAGCGATATGGGTTGAATGGCACGTTGACGAAACGAAATTGCCCGGTCGCATCCGTGGTCATGGTGCGGCTATAACCGCTTACCGGGTTAGCCAGAACGACCGTGGCGCCGGGAATGGCAGCGCCGGTCGTATCTGTGACGGCGCCAGTGACGGTACCGGATGTGCCCTGAGCGAATGCCGCACCGGCGGCAAAGGCCAATAGCAGCCCTAGCGCGAACGTGATGGCGAACAATCGAGAAAATGGAAATCTTTGCATAGAAAACGAACTCCTGTCTGTTGAAACGCAGACACCGGACATCGCGTGAAGCGGTCCGTGGCCTTCTGCCGCGCGGGTTGGCGTGAAAGAAGAACCCCTAAATGAAGATGACGCTATATGTGCGTGGGCTACGCTCCTGCTGGAGTGCAACCATCCTCGAAAGGAAGCTAGCTAGAGGGTTTCCAAGGCAGGCGGAGGCCTGCTGAACATCGCAAAGTGCCACTGAGAGCTCGGTACGCGGTCAACGACCGTTGCGAGCTTGCACTCCACCAGCACCAGGCCGATTGAAGCAAGCTGCTCCGACATCGGCAGCGACAGGTGCATCGCCACGCAAAGCGGGCAGTTGATCTCACCGCCGGGAAGCTGCGAGCTATCGGCTGCGGAGCCGAGTTGTGCTGCCTGATGCGGCAACCACTCGCCGTGAACGTGTGCTGCCTGTGCGGAGCTTGCAAAGCCAACAACCAACAGGCAAACGAGAGCCAGCATGCGCAGCCAAATTGGATGCGCGGGGACGTTAGCTCCGCGTTTGATTCGTTTCGTCAAGGGTTGCTGAACAGCAGCGCAAGGCACTGCTGCTTCTAGTATGACGCAAAAGAGGCCATTATGGACTCCCTGAGCCTTATACCGCACCCTTGATGGCCTTCGTCAGGGCCGGAACGACCTCAAATAGATCGCCCACCACACCGATATCGGCGATCTCGAAGATCGGAGCGTCGGCGTCTTTATTGATCGCAATCACCGTCTTAGCGCCCTTCATGCCGACGAGATGTTGAATCGCACCCGAGATGCCGACCGCCAGATACAGCTTTGGCGCAACCGTCTGGCCGGAGCTTCCGACCTGGCGCTCCATGGGTAACCAACCTGCGTCGCAGATCGGCCGCGAAGCCGCGAGTTCCGCGCCCAGCGCGGCGGCCAGCTCTTCGACAAGCCCGAGATTTTCCTGCTCCCCGATGCCGCGACCCACACTGACAATTACCTGAGCGGCGGAGAGATCGACCGTCTGCGCGGCCTCGCGGAAGGGCTCGCTCGGCTTTGTGCGAATCTGCGAAACCTCAATCTGCGGGGTGAAGGTCTTAACCTCGCAGGAACCCGCTTCCACCTCATCGGCACGGAAGCTCCCTGCCTGCACCGAGACCAGGCAAACACCCTCACCTTTGTGCGCATACTCCGCGTTCAGCTTGCCCTGCATCCACTGCCGCACGAACACAGGGCCTGCATGAATCGCCGTAACGTCACTGATGAGCACCTGCCCCAGCCGCGTTGCGAGCGCAGGCGCGTAGTCGCGCACCTGGTACGTGTGCGGGAACACGACATACTGCGGTTGTTGTTCGGCTATGAGCTGTTGCAGCACGGCAACCCAACCGTCCGCCGTATAGTGCGCAAGCTGCGCATGGCCTACAGACCATGCGGTATCGAGCTTCTTCGTCGCAAGCTCAGCGGCCAGCGGCGCGGTCGCGGCACTCTCGCCAAGAATAACGGCTGAGCACGTCACGCCAAGCTCCGCTGCGAGCTTCTGGCCGGCAGCCAGCGCTTCCAGACTGATGCGGTGCCATCCGGCGTCGCCCTTTTGTTCCATCACTACAAGAACTTTGCTCACAGGATCTTTACCTCGAACTTCAACTTCTCGACGATCTTCGCCGCAATCTCATCGGTCGATCCAGTCAGCATCTCTGTCCGCTTTACGCGTTCCGGCAGTGCGACCTTCACCACCTCATCGACGCGTGAACCGGCTGCCACAGCTGCAAGTTCGCGCGTCTCCTTCGATTTGGCTTTCTTAATGCCCATCAGCGTGGCGTAGCGCAGCTTGTTACCGCCAGACTGAATTGTCAACAGCGCGGGCAGCGGCATCTCGATGTGCTGGAACCAGCCATCTTCGAGCTCTCGCTTGACCTTGATTCCCGCATCAACGCGCTCCACCTGCAGCACCAGCGTGGCGTGCGGCACGCCGAGCAGTTCCGCGACGACAACACCTGTCTGCCCCGCGCCAAGATCGTCAGACTGCAAGCCTGTCAGCACGAGATCGGGCGACTCTGTCTTAATCGCCTCAGCCAGCAGCTTCGCCACGCCCAGCGTGTCGCGCGCGGCTAGCGATCCCTCGCCTTCATCCGTGGTGACAACGTGGATCGCCCGATCCGCGCCCTTCGCCAGCGCCTCACGCAGCGTGCTCGTCACACGCTCCGGTCCGGCACACAGCACAATCACTTCGCCGTCGCCGTCGCGCTCCTTCAACTGCAGCGCCTCTTCCAGCGCATAAGCATCGGGCTCATTCATCGTCCAGGCAACGTCGCTCTCGTCGACGCTGCGGCCATCCGCTGCAACGCGCACTGCGGCATCACGCTCTGGAACCTGCTTCACTGCTACAACGATCTTCATCAGCAACCCTCACCAGCCATTAGACGCAACCGGTTAGCCTACCGCATCGAAGGCACCGCTGTCTCTCGAACCCTGCGAAGATCCCTGACGCGCCCTGCTTACAATCCAGACTCCGAGGATCACTAAGACGCCGCCGGTACCTTGAAGTATCGTCATACGCTCTCCAAAGAGTCCGAACGCAAACAAAGCCGTGATTGGGGCAACTGCAAGCAGCACTACGGATGTTACGGTCGCAGGCAGATGGCCGAGGGCATAGGTGAGACAGAAGTACCCTGTGAGCTGACAGATCAAACCAAGTCCCACTAGCGCGGCCAGCGAACGCGCATTCGGCACGGCGAGCGAGATATGGGCTAAGGCAGAGACCAGCAAAAGCACAACCGCGCTCGACGTCGTCGAAAGAGTCACAAGAATGCGAGTATCGAAGTCCTTTCGCAGACGTTCGGTGGTCAACAGATACAGCGCAAAGCAAACAGACGCCATCACGGCCAGCAAATCCGCAGACCACTCCCGGCCCGCATGCCGCGCGTCAGCCGCGACGATCAACCATGCGCCCACCAGGGCGACGGCAAGCGCCGTCCAGAAACGCCGCGAAGGCAATCGTCGCGTAATCGCCCAGGTAAGTAGACCAACGAGCACAGGTGCATTGTTGGCCAGGAAGGTTGCGCTTCCCGCGGAGGTATGAAGAACCGCCGTATTAAATAGCCCGACATCTCCTGCAAAAAACACTCCACTCAGAACGGCTACACCGATCGTGGATCGATCGACGCTTGCAAGCGTCACCCTGGAGAACACCAGAACACAACAGAGCACCATCGACGCAAAGAACATGCGATAGAAGGCCGAGGCGACTCCGGGCACATGCGTCCAGCGGACAAAAATCGCCGACCAGGCGATGGAGATTACACCCACCGCAAGCACACCATAGGTGCTAACCGTTCGTCCCTTCGCCATCTTTGAATACTAACTGCGCCGTGAGCTACGCTTCATCAACGTTGGGCCTAACAATATGGCTATCGGTGTATCTATTCACCCCTTGTGTTCACACGTACTGGCACTACCATACGAGTCATCCCAATGCATGATTCCGCGCTTCGCTAGGGGCTGAATCATGCAACCTGCCCCAGGCCCGCCTTAGTTGCCGCGTCGACCCGAACCCCGCACGTTCCGCTACCTGCTCCATATCCAGACTCGTCTGGGTAATCAACTCACGAGCCAGCGCTACGCGCAGATTGTTTTTATAGTCCGTAATGCTCATCCCCGCATATTCCTGAAAGAGCCGCGTGAGATGTCTGCTGCTTGCGCCTGCAATCCTCGCCAGGGCTCGCAACGTCCAGGACTTGGCAGGGTCGGCCGTTATCGCGTCCTGCACCCGATGTACCGCGGGATGAATATGGTTGCGCCCCTCCAGCCACGGCGAAAGCTGCGGATCGGCTCCGCTGCGGCGCAGATACACCACCATGTATCGTGCAATCGAAACCGCCAGCGGAAGACCGGCGAGCTGCGCCACAATATGCAACATAAGGTCCACCCCTGCCGTTACACCGGCACTCGAGTAACGCTCTCCATCCTCGACGAACAGCCGATTCTCCAGCACTTTTGCCTCTGGAGCCAGTGCAGCAAGCTCCGCGCAAACGCTATAGTGCGTTGTACAGGCATACCCGTCGAAAAGGCCGGCCCGGCCCGCCAACATCGCACCGGAACAAATCGACACCACCTTATGCCCTGGCCGAACCGTCGCGCGTAACCACTTCACAACCGCCGTCTCGCTATGGCCATCTTTCCTGGGAACCGCCTGGAGCCCCGGCATCATGATGTAATCCACGCCGCCGGAAAGTACTACCATCGCGCCGTCCGGAAGAGTCTTCGGCAAAGGTTCAATCTTCGCCAGCGTGAGTCCGATCGAACTGATGATCGAATTCTCTGGGCCTACGTAATGCACCACAAACCGAACTTCTTGCTGGTCCCTGTTAGCAGCGCGCAGCACCTCCAGCGGACCAGCTGCATCGAGCAGCAGCGTCCGCTGAAGGAGCACAACGTATACGGGAATAGACTTCATCTTTTTGTCTGTCTCTCAGGCAGCTATCTCCAGCTTCGCACCCTCCAAAGCCTCTTCCACCGTAACAATGCGTGCGAATCGATCCTCCAGCACCAGTTCTGTGCGCTCCTTGAGCTCCTGTGGACTCCACACGCGTCCGCGCCGGTCCGTCATAGAAAACGTCAATGTAGCCTCGGTTACATAGTCCACATCGTAACCAATGTCAGAAGCATGTCGCGTGGTCGTCTCACAGCACTGCTCCGTACGGATGCCGGACACAATCAGCCTTTGTATCCCATGCTGTACCAGCCATACATCCAGGCCGCTGCCAACGAGAGCGCTATGGCTATGTTTCTCGAAGACTGCGTCGGGTGCAATCGATAGCTCCGCCAAGGTCTTGACATGGCCCGATGCCAGAGAGAAGACTCCTTCCTCTTCTACGTGAAAGACCTGCACAACTGGAATTCCCTGAGCCTTCGCCCCGTCAATCAATCGTTGAAGCCGTGTCGTGAACTTCCCAACATCGTCGCTGCTCCAATACGGGCGATGACGAAAAGACTCCTGAGCATCAATGACAACCAGTACGGTATTGGAATCGGACATCGAATTGCTCCTTTGTAAGACGACCTTCTGTCGTCGATGGATCAATACTAGGTAGCATCCTCACGCATTGAAAGACATCTTACAGCCTAATACCGGACGAAAAAGGACATCGATCTCCGACCAGCACTTGTCTTTTGCCTTTCTGGCTTGTCATGTGGTCGTGCAACTAAATGGCTGGCCGCGCAGAACACGCATCCACGTAGGCGCACGCCACAAAGATCAGTTCCTGCTGCAGGATTTCGCGCTGACCTTCGGCGACACCCGATTCCAGAATTCGCCGACTTATCCCGACCATAGCTCCCTGGAGCATGGAAGCAATCAGCTGTGGATCGGATGTGAGCGACTCACAGGAGGTCGTCAGCATTCGGACGACCGCCTTATGGAACCGGGTTCCCATCTGTTGCACGATCTTCGCTCCGTCCACATCGGAGCTCACGGAGTAGAGAGCGACACTCGTCTTCGCATCCCTCATCTTGGCTTGCATAAATGTGTTGATGAGAGCGGTCACCATTTGCCGGGGTGTTCTACCCTTCTGTTCCTTGCAGACGCGTTCGACAGCATCACCAACCTCGGTGAGGTGACGCCTCAAGACAGCCTGCAAGAGAGAGCTCTTGTTCGGAAAGTATTGGTATAAAGTTCCGACCGACACACCGGCCCGCAATGCCACCTTGGTCGTAGTCAGCTGTTCCTTCCCAATACTGAGCAAAACCTGAATAGTGGCTTCGAGAATGGCGTCCACACTGGCAGCCGAGCGCGCCTGAACGGGCGATTTACGGGGCTCTAAGACGACTTGTGCATGCTGGGGCAAATGCGAACTCCTAACCTGAAGCTTTCTTCATCTAAGCATAGGTACACCCGATTTACTACGAGCACTGAACGAACTAGAGGAGAAGCAGCATGACGAAACAGACAGACCTTGGCGGCAACTTCACACTTCCTGGCACTTCGATCACCGTTAACCGCATGGGCTATGGCGCGATGCAGCTTGCGGGTCCCCAGGTGTGGGGACCGCCGCGCGACGTGGACGGTGCCGTTGCTGTTCTGCGCGAGGCGGTTGCCGTTGGCGTGAACCACATCGACACCAGCGACTTTTACGGTCCGCATGTCACCAATCAGATCATTAAGCAGGCGCTTCATCCTTACCGGGACGACATTGTCATCGTCACCAAGGTAGGCGCTCGCCGTGGTGATGACAAGTCGTGGATCCACGCTCTTTCCCGTCAAGAAATCATCGATGCCGTTCATGACAATCTCCGGAATCTCGGGCTCGACGCGCTGGATGTCGTCAATCTCCGGGTTGGAGGAATTGAGAGGCCGTCAGAAGGATCTATCCAAGAGCCGCTGACGGTGCTATCCGAACTCAAGCGCCAGGGGCTGATACGTCATCTCGGTCTAAGCAACGTCATCCCTGCGCAGTTGGCGGAAGCTCAGGCCGTCACAGAGATTGTCTGCATTCAGAATCTATACAACGTGGCACACCGCGACGATGACAGCTTCATCCAGGATCTTGCAAAGCAGGGCATAGCGTACGTGCCGTTCTTTCCACTGGGTGGATTCACACCCTTACAGTCGTCGGCACTCGATGCGGCAGCAGCATCGCTGCAGTCCACACCCATGCAGGTCGCGCTCGCGTGGCTGCTGCAGCGCTCGCCCAACATCCTGCTGATACCCGGCACCTCTTCCATCGGGCATCTTCGGGCAAACCTCAAGGCTTCAACCCTACAGCTTCCTTCCGAAACGATCGCCGCTCTTGACGCCATCGGCGGAGGCTCCGGGCAGTAGCAGGAAGGGAAACCATAGCAGGAGTGCCGGCGATTACTCGACGGCACCCCTGTCGATCTATCATGGAAGGGTAATGACTTTCACGATTGCAGCCTTCTATCGCTTCGTCTCCCTACCTGATCCAGCGGCTCTGCGCGACGAGTTGCGCGACGCGTTCAGCGTGGAAGATCTATGCGGTACTCTGCTGATCGCCGACGAAGGCGTGAACGGCACGCTCGCAGGATCGAGTGAGACCATCGACCGCCTGTTGAACATGCTGGCAGAGAAGGTAGGGCTGCAGAGGGCAGAGGTGAAGTTCGCGTCGGCAGAAGAACGGCCGTTCGGACGACTGAAGTTTCTGGTCAAGCGCGAGATCCTCGCCTTCCGCAAAGCGAAGGTCGATCCGACACAAGCTGGGACGTATGTGGAACCGCAGGAATGGAATGCGCTGATCGCCGATCCCGAAGTACTGCTGCTGGACACGCGCAATCACTATGAGGTCGAGTTGGGCACCTTCGCCGGCGCAACCGATCCCGGCATCGAGACGTTCTCGGACTTCGCCACCTATGTGCGCGAGAATCTCGATCCAGCAAAACATCGCAAGGTGGCAATGTTCTGCACTGGCGGCATACGCTGCGAAAAAGCTTCGGCCTTCATGCTGCAGGAAGGCTTCGGCGATGTCTACCACCTCAAAGGCGGCATCCTGAAGTACCTTGAGGATGTACCGGAGCAGTCCAGCCAATGGAAAGGCACGTGCTTCGTGTTCGACCGCCGGACCTCGGTAGGGCATGGAGATTTTGAAGGCTGATATATCCTCGAGCGCATAGTAAAGTGGCGAATGGATAGGTCCATTCAGAAGAGTTCGGATCAGCCTGTCGATAGTGCTCGCGCCGTCAACTGCGCGATATCCAGCAACTGCGGCGGCTGTTCCCCGCCGACAGCGCCCAGCGCATCACGGAACATGGTGTTGCAGAACGGGCAGGCTGTACCGATCGTCTGTGCACCGGTAGCAACGAGTTCCTTCGCGCGCACATGACTCACGCGGTCGCCGGTCTCTTCGCCGAGAAATGCCAGCCCTCCACCCGCACCGCAGCAGAACGATCGTTCGTGGTTGCGCTCGGCTTCGACGAGCTCGCCCGCAGCAGCGACCACCGCACGCGGCTCTTCGTAGACATCGCGATAACGGCCCAGGTAACAGGGATCGTGGTAGACGATGCTCTCGCCATTCTGCTTCGGTAGCCTGTCCGCATAGCGCGCCATGAACTCAGAGTGGTGTTCGATCTCCGGCGCGATGCCATACTCGCGCCAGTCAGTTGCAATCGTGCGGACGCAGTGCGGGCATATGGCGACGATCTTCTTCACCTTCGCCTGCTCAAAGGCCTTCAAACCGGTCTCCGCCAGCGAGCCGAAGACGAGGTCGTTGCCCAGACGACGTGCGGGGTCACCCGTACATTTTTCTTTCTTCAGCACACCAAAGCTCGTGCCGAGATACCGCATCACACGCGCGAAATCGGCGATGATCTCACGGCCCTTGGGGTCGTAGCCGCCCATGCAGCCGAGCCACAGACAGTACTCCTGCGAGCCATCGAAGATTGGAAACTCCTGCTTGGCGATGAACTTATCACGCTCCAGCGCACTCAGGCCCAGCGCATTGCCCTGCTTTTCCAGCGCGAGGAAGAGCTTGGTGCCGTAACGATCCTCCCACGCTCCTGTGTTCACCGCACCGCGCCGCAGGCCCACCATGATCGGCAGATGCTCCACACCGACCGGGCACTGGTACTCGCACGCGCCGCAGGTCGTGCATTCAAACGCGGCTTCCATGCTGAGGGTATTCGCTACAGGATTGTCCGGCGATGCATTCGCGGACTCTTCCCGCATCTCGTTCAACAGCGGCGTCTCACTGGACGGGCCGAAGCTGTTGAGATAGCTGCGCACGCCCAGCACAATCTCCTTCGGGTTGAGCACCTTGCCCGTCGTCGATGCCGGACAGTGCTCGGTGCAGCGGCCGCACTCCACACAGCTATAGGCCTGCAGCGAGATGATCTGTGTGAGGTCCTTGCCTGCGACCAGGCCAAAGTCTTCATCGCCCTCCAGCTTGGGAATCTGCGAGAACTCACCACGTTTGAGGAACACCGTCAGAGGACTAAGCACGAGGTGCAGGTGCTTGGTGTGCGGGATCAGCGGCAGGAAGATCAACAGCGCCAGCGTATGAATCCACCAGAAGGCCTTCAACAGAGCCTCGTGCTCCACAAGACCATCGTCCACCACGAAGAATGCCGCGAGGTAGCTGACCATCAGCACGAAGATCAGCCCGGCGATGACGCCCGACTCGACCGAGACCTTCTCGCCCAGCCACTTCGGTCTCGTCACAAAACGTCGCCAGGACAGCCCAGCAATGGACACCGCGACCAGCACCGCCCAGATGCCCGCGAAGCCGAAGTAGAACGTCCCGACAAACCCCACATGCTGCAGGAACCCTAGTCGTACCCCGGTCGCAAGATGGTTGAGGCTGACCAGCGCAAACGCCAGAAACCCCCAGAACACAAAGGCATGCGCTATGCCCGGCACAGGCCGCTGCCGGATGACCTTCGCCTGGCAGAGGACCTCCCAGAAGAAGACCCAGACGCGCTTCCCGACCGGACTGAGCGAGAAGTCCGTGTCCTTCTTCGAGTGCCAGATGTTGCTCGCAATCGGCCGCAGCCGCCAGAGAAACATCGCCGCCGAAGCTGCGCACAGCAGCAGCACCATTACTATCTCGACAACCGAAAAACCAAGCGGTTCAGCAAGGGTTATACCCGCCAACGCTCTCATCCCGAAACCAACAGCAGCCACTTGCGCCTCCGCTCAAGAGCGAACCTGTCACGATAGCAGATGTGGGGACCGACTGCTTGAATTGACCATCAGAGCCTTCAACGCGTTTCACAAATTAGTGTGATGTATCAATGAACCACCACAGAATTGTCATCTCGACCGGAGCATGATGGCTTTATCGTCATGCGGAGTGGAGAGACCTGCAGCTTGCATGCACAGACGATCGCGCCCGTACGGGCAAACTGCAGGTCTCTCCACTACAGCGGCAAAAAGCGCCGCCTTCGGTCGAGATGACACGGTATGGGTGGCGGGAGAAAAACTACATCACACTATTCGCAAAAATGCTCTGAACTAGGGGGGGAAAGATCTTGCGGCGCAAACAAAACGGCGAGCCGAAGCCCGCCGTTCATGATCCTAAAAACGAATCTCTAGTACGAGAAGAACTCGTTGAGGCCACGACGCAGGCTAACACCCTTGGCCAGAAAGGTCACGGCAAGCGTGAACACCAGGATGTCCCAATAGAGCATGGGGTGAGTCCAGCCGGGCGAGTAGGTGGCGTCCTGTCCGCTCCAGAGCAGAACGAAGATGCTGACCAGCAGAAACTGAAAGCCCATCACCAGAAACAGGTGTCCACGGCGACGGCGGCGATCCAGCTGCGCGACCTCGTCGGGGGACAGGCTGCGTTCTTCTACGGGTACTAGCACGTTGGCCATCGTTCAATCTCCTGCAAATCTTGTCGCGCCGATACAGCGCTGCAATGTCATTAAATCACAACCGGCCCTGTGAACCACAAAGGCCATTGCCGAATAGGTAACACTTCAACCAGAACTTGAACCCGGGGTTAACTCCTGTGGTTCCCCCTGAGTTCACCCCAGATTGCGCCTGCCGAAGGCCGCTTTGATGCGTTCGGCACGGTTTTCCGTAGGAGCTGCAACCGCCTCCTGCAAATCCGCCACCGACTGTATCCCTGTGACCTCAAAGCGTTTACGGCAGCGGATGTTCTTGCACCCGACCAGATCGTCGCGCCGGACCATATAGCTCTGGGCCTTGGCAAAGCGTGCGCGGTCGCGCTCATCGGCTCCGCGGGGAATCTGCTGCTTCTTGCGCCGCACCAGCCAGTTCAGCTGGTACTCGCCCGCCTGCCCACAGTGCGGACAGATCATCGTATGCGTCCGCTCCTCGGGCCGCTCGTCAAAAAAGTCGCGCTCTTCCATCTCTGCACCTCCGGCGCGCTGTTCCACGCCAGGCCTCTCCAACTCCTATGCTACCCCTGCACGAGGCATCACGAAGCATGCCACGCAGACAGCCCTCCCGCCTGACTGACCGTCCAATTGGAGTACGCTGGAAAACGCAGAGGAGGCAGCACCCGTTGGCTAAACCGAAGAAGAAAGTCTTTTCCGTGACGAAGGCCGTAAAGGCCAACGCCCGCGAACGCCTCGGCTCACCTCCGGCGGAGCGCATACTACCCGACCCCAAGGCAAAAGCCGCTGCCAAACCCAAACATAAAGAGACACTCGCCGACCTGTTGAGCGGCGATAAGGATGGACTGCAATGAAGACCCTATACCTCAGCGCTCTCGTACTCTTTGCCGCCACGCTGCCACTTGCCACGAGGGCACAGACTGCTGAAAGCCCGTCCATTCAAATCAACAAAGACAACCGCACCATTTCGATCTCCGCCACAGATCACGCCGAGGCCGACCCGGACGTCGCCGACCTCCACGTCGGCTTCACGGTCTACGGTCCTACGCTCCAGGAAGCCTATAAAGCTGCTTCCGAGAGCTCCAACGGCATCACCAAGGCCATGCTCGACGCCGGAGCCACACGCCCCGAGATCCAGAGCCAGAGCCAGCGCGTCTCCCGCCTATCCGACTACGAGATCAAGACCCAGAAGGGGATGAAGTTCAGCGTCCAGCAGAGCTGGACCGTCAGCGTCGATCCGAAGAACGCCGCACTCATCCTCGACGCCGCCGTGCAGGCCGGCGCCAACCAGAGCGGCGACATCAACTGGCGCCTGAAGAACAGCATCGCGCTGGACGGCGAAGCTGTTCGCCTCGCCACCGAGCACGCCCGTGCCCTCGCAGCAGAGTTGGCTAAGAGCCTGGACGTCACGCTCGGCAAACCCATCTACGCAACCAACAGTGTGACTTCCAACTTCATCGGCCCACGCCCCATGATGAGTTTCGCGAAGAGCTCAGAGGCCGCGGCTCCCGCTCCACTCGCTATCGAAGCACAACGCGTACAGAGCACAGCAACCGTACAGATCATCTACGCTATCGAGTAGCCATTCGATCCGCAACTAGAGCCGCAACCGGGTAAAGGTGTTCTTGCTTTTCTTGTTGTCATTCCCGGAGGGAACCTGCTTTTCGGACCACCACTGATATCTGCCCAGGTTTGCTGGCTATGATTTTCGTGGCGATACAGACAAACAGCAGGTTCGCTACGGGAATGACAACAAGAAAAGCAAAGGCAAATGCAAAACTTTTCATGCGGTCACGATGCTAGCCTCTCCCGATGTTGTAATCGCTGACGAACGAATTGGTCTGCTTTACTTCGATCACACAACTTCACGAGAGAACTCGCTATGCCCGTACTTCCCTATCGCGACTTGCAGCCCACGCCCGAGGCCGCTCAGGTCTATACCCAGTGGCTCGAGGCGCTGGATGAAGCCTTCACGGCAAACTCCGGCTATGAGGCCCGTAGCGAAATCGTACGCTCGGCATTGCGCACACTGCTCTATCCCCTGATGTCATCGCCCAATGCGTTGGCGCTGGCGCATCTCGACCCGCGCAACATTACGCTGGAGCCTGAGTACTACGGGGACATGGACCCCGAACGCTACTACCCGCGCAAGCCGCTCATCTGGCTGTGGCTGCAGTTCGACGCCTCGCCGCTTGGCGCAAACCAGTGGCTCGGCGAGCGCCTGCGGCAGATGCTCGGCCGCCACATCTTCGCCCACATGGGCGAGCGCGTGCGCATCTTCCAGCACGTCGAATTCAGCTTCGGCTACAACCTCTCCATCGGAGACGATTGCTGGATCCACCGCCATGTGCTGCTCGACGACCGTGGCGGCATCACCATTCATGAGGGTTCCAGCATCAGCGACTACGCGAACATCTATTCGCATAGCCACGACCTGCAGGACTCTAAGGATGTAACGAACCATCGCACCGAGATCGGCCCGCGAGCCCGTATCACCTACCACGCGACGGTGCTTGCCGGCCGGCGCATCGGCGAGGATGCCATGCTTGGCGCGCTCGGCGTCGCGACTCGCGATGTGCCTGCACATACCGTTGCTCTAGGCATTCCCGCCAAAGTCAAACTGCAGAAGTAGAACCTCTGTAAAATCGTCCTCGGTACTCTAAACATATGCCGTTGACCCTCGCGCTGGTAATCTTCGAACTTCTTGTGATGGTGCTCGCCATCTCGCTACATGACTGTGCGCAGGCGTGGATGGCCAACCGCCTCGGCGACCCCACGGCACGGATGATGGGCCGCATGACGATGAACCCGGCGAAGCACTTCGACCCCTTCGGCATGGCGCTCTGGCCGCTGATTTACATCTTCCGCAGCCCCTTGATCCTGGGCTGGGGCAAGCCCGTCCCCATGACCCCGCGCAACTTCCGGCGCCCTTCGCGGGACGAGATGATCGCGACCCTCGCGGGCCCGGTCGCGCAACTGGTCGCGGCAATTGTCGCGCTGGTTGTACTGATCATCTTCCGTCATATCAACCCCGATGCGAACGCTTCACTCGCCACCGCAGTAGCGCTCGGGCTTCGCCATCTCGGAGTTCCCACCGAAGGCCTGCCGTCGATCTTTCCGCTGGTCCTGTTTCTCTACTTCTGCATCCTGGTAAACCTGCTGCTCTTCGTCTTCAACCTGATTCCGCTGCCGTTTCTGGATGGCGGCAAGATCCTGATGCACTACCTGCCCTACAACGCGGCGCAGACCTACCAGAGCATCGGGCTCTACCTGATGTTCGGCTTCATGTTTCTCGGCTTCGGCATCATCATGATGATCTTCGGACCCTTGCTCGCTATCTTCAATGGCCTGCTCTTTACCTTGTAGCTAGTCATGCGAAGGCAGTGGTGGTGGTGCCGTCGACGGCGGCGCTGGCTTGCCATCGATGGTGTGTGGTTCCATAAGCTCTACTCGAGTACCATCCGGATCGAAGATGTTGACCTGATGCTTGCGGTTGATACCCGTAGCGACGGTCAACGGCTTGCCATACGTCTTGAATGCTGGCCGCGACTCCAGAATCTCCACCGCTTTGGCGACATCCGGCACCTCGAGCGACAGATGGTTCTTACCACCCCACGAGTCAGTCGGGAGCTTGCGGTAGAGCATGAACTCCACGTAGTCATCGCCGTCGGGAACGCGCATGTTGATCCAGCTCAACTCCGCCGGGTTGGGACTCCCGCGCCACGTCTCTTTGAAGCCCAGAACCTTGCCATAGAAGTCCAGAGACCGCTGGCTGTTTCCGACCAGAAATCCAGCGTGGTAGATCTTCGTCGAGATGCGGGTATCCGGCAGAAACTTGCCGGCAGCTTTTATCTCCAATCCATCAGGCAGGCTCTGGACAAACTCGACAAGCATTCCATCCGGATCTTTGATCTCGAACGCATAGTCGCCCGTGCGCGTCTTGCTACCGTTGCTCGGCTTCACCTCGAAACCCTGCGAACGCAGATAGGTGCGCATCTGCTCCACGTTGTCCACCGTGAAGCAGATGTGGCTCATCATGTTGCGCGGATCGGCAGGAGCCTCGTTGAAGAGTTCGACGTGCTGATGATCGTTGATCTTGATGAAGGCGATGCGGGTATCGTCACTGCCTGGCTTCTTCAGGTCATAGGCTTCATCGAAGCCAAGAAAGTCATGCCAGAACGCAATGGACGCGGGCAGATTGGAGACAAAATATCCGACATGCGAGATGCCGGTAATCCGCGGACGCGGCGTTGCACTCTGCGCATTCGCGCAAAGAGCCATGCACAAAATGCCGAGAAGAATGGCATAGAGACACGGCTTGAAAGCCCGGCGAAGATTCATGCGATGAGTCCTTTCAATTTCCGGGCGCCTGTTTAACTTTGTCGCTTCTCTCCGGCACCCTGAGCCGTAGGCGAAAAACAAACAACGGCAAGATCTGTTTCTGAATTTGCGGCGCTGGAGTTTTATAGGTTCTAGGGTTGCGGCTGCGGGGATGAAGCCGTGAAGTCGGAGCAGCAGGGTTTTTCGTGCGGCTGGAAGTCCATGAACTCAACACGCGTGTGGTCGGGATCGAAGAGGTTCAGTTGTCCTTTGCCATCGCGTCCCTGCTGGGGATGGACCTTCGCCGCGAGAGCCGGATCGCGTTGCTGCACAATCGCATACGCAGCCGCTACGCTGACGACGCCCGGCGCAAAGTGGTGTGGATTATGAGTTGGACTTCCAGCTGGAATGTTGCGGCCATCGGAGAGCATGAACTCAACCCAATCGGAGCCATCGGGAACCTGAACTGCCATGTAGTCGTCCATGCCATCCACATGACCTGCGTCTGTCTGCCAGCCATGCCAGTACGGTCTAAAGCCAAGAACATCCAGATAGAAATGCTTCACCGCATCCACGTTGTGAACTGTAAAGCCTGCATGGATGATATGAGTGCTGATCGCATTCGACGACGGCGGAGGGAACTTCCCTCCCTGCGTGAACTCGATGCGATACCCGTCGGGATCGGTCATGTCGAACGCAAGCGAACCGTTAGCGTGGCGCTCGACCTTCGACGGCACAGTCACACCGTTCGCAGCCAGATACGCACGCAGTGCTCGCACATCGGTTGTTTCCAAGGCCAGGAGTGCTACGCGGTCGGGAGGGTTATGGGCAGGCGCGGTCTTCACCTCGATGTACTGCTTGAGTCCCACCTGATAGTGCACGGCATCCGCTGGATCGAGAGGCGCGCTGGCCGGCCATCCAATCACATCGCCGTAAAAATGCTTCGCCGCCGTCAGGTCCTCATCCAGCACGACAAGATGCGCGACACCCGTAATCGCTGGGCGTACCGGCTTGTTCTGCGCACCCAAGCTCTGCACAAACGTAAGGCCGCAGACAAGTCCCAGGCCAATAGCAACAGCTTTCCGTCCAGTCATACTCTTCATCACCTTTGTCATTGTGTGCCGTTTACTACGCAAGATACTTCCGCAGATTGCGATAGCTGATCGCCAGGCTTTCGAGCGGCGGGAGCGTCGTCGCATCCTGCTCGATAAACAACAGCGCACCCGTCTCGCGGGCGATCTTCAGGATGGGCGGCCACTCAATCGTGCCCGTTCCCACCTCGGTGAAGAACGCCGAATCCTTGGTCATGTCGAAGCTCGCCTTCGCCTGAGGCTGGCGATCCTTGAGGTGCAACAGACGCACGCGGTCCACATGCTGCTTCAACAAGGTGAGCGCATTGTTACCGGATTGCGTAACCCAGTAGCAGTCTTCTTCCCAGAAGACGAGCTTCGGATCCGTACGCTCCAGCAATATAGACAAACCATTGGTGTCGGGCTGGCCGGGACGGCTTATCGGACGAAACTCATAGTTGTGATTGTGGAACGCGAACCTCATCCCCAGGCTCTGCGCCTTCGCGCCAATCCTGTTGTACCGCTCTGCAGCCTGCACAAAGCCATCGGCGTTCCACATGGAATTCGGCAGCATCGGACAGACCATATACGAAAGGCCCAGCGCCTTCGCATAGTCCACGCCCTCTTCGAGCTTGTCATAGTCGAAGTGGCCGCTGGGGCAGGTAAGCCCTGCGTCTTCGATGATTCTCTTCAGTTCAGCAGCAGGATGGGTATACACCGTCGGGAACCCTTCGACCTGTGTAATGCCGATCTTGCGAACTGCTGCCAGAGTTCCCGGCAGGTCCTTCACCACTTCCTTACGCAACGTATAGAGCTGCGCACCGATGGCCGGAACCGCCTCGCCCCACACCGGACGAGTTGCCGCCAGCAGCGCAGTCGCGGAGAGTGATTGGAGAAAGATACGTCGATTGAAGGATGAAATGGATGTCATAGTCGCGTTGCGCCTCTGCGGCACAAGGAGACCACTTCATGCATTTCGCTGTCAACGCGCTTGAACAAAAGCCGGCCGCTGTTCCGATCGCATGCCCTATGCTTAAGTCAAAGGCTCTGGAGGAGCCCCTATGTCACAGAAACAGTGGACCGCCGTAGACCGCTATTTTTCCGAAACGCTCGTACCCTCGGATCCAGTGCTTGACGCCGTCCTGAAGGCCAACGCCAAGGCTGGCCTGCCCGCCATCGACGTCGCCCCGAATCAGGGCAAGTTCCTGCAATTGCTGGTACAGTTGCGCGGCGCACGCAGGATTCTCGAGATCGGCACTCTTGGCGGCTACAGCAGCATCTGGATGGCGCGTGCGCTGCCTGCGGACGGCCGCCTTACGACGCTGGAGTTCAGCCCCAAACACGCCGAAGTCGCCCGCGCCAATATCGCGCGCGCAGGCCTGGAGAAGATTGTCGAGATCCGCGTCGGCCCGGCGCTGGAGACCCTCGCCAAAATGGAAAAAGAGGGCACCGAGCCCTTCGACCTGATCTTTATCGACGCCGACAAGCCGAATAACCCCAACTATCTGCCCTGGGCCCTCAAATTCTCACGCCCCGGAACGCTTCTCATCGGCGACAACATCGTGCGCGAGGGCGAGGTCGCTGACCCATCCAGCACAGATCCCAATGTGCAGGGACAGCGCCGTTTTCTGGAACTGATGGCAGCAGAACCCCGTCTTTCCACCACGGCCCTGCAGACTGTGGGCAGCAAAGGCTATGACGGTTTTGCCATGGCCTTGGTTCTGGGGTAGTAGAGCATTTCACAGTGGGTGCAGAGCGGAGCGAAAACCGTTTGCGTGGTTTTCCCCCAAGAAAACCACGTTGCACGATCTTTGCGAAATCGCAGTAACTGTGAAAATGCTCTAAATAGGGGCTGGGCCTCCAGCCATGTATCCTTAACCTCGGAAACAATGAGCCTTTCATCTTCACGATCGATACCGCGCCCGCGCGTTCTCAGCGGCATGCGCCCCACCGGCAGGCTGCACCTCGGCAACTACATGGGCGCCCTCTACAACTGGGTGCGCCTGCAGCAGGAGTACGACTGCTACTTTTTCATCGCCGATCTGCACGCCCTGACCACCGACTACGCCGATCCGGGTAACGTACAGAACAACATCCTCGAGATCACACTGGACTTCCTCTCCGCCGGTCTCGACCCTGGCCGCTGTGTCATCTTCCGGCAGAGCGATGTGCTGCAGCACGCCCAGCTCTTCACCCTGTTCAGCATGTTCACGCCGCTGGGATGGCTCGAGCGCGTGCCCACCTACAAGGACCAGCAGCAGCAGCTTTCGAGCAAAGACCTGAGCACCTACGGGTTCCTCGGCTATCCGCTCCTGCAGGCCGCTGACATCCTGCTCTACAAGCCGGACTTCGTACCCGTCGGCGCGGACCAGGTGGCACACGTCGAGTTAACGCGCGAGGTCGCACGGCGCTTCAACCAGCTCTACCCCGGAGACTTCTATCTCGCGCCCGACGCCGCTCCCTGGGAGATGCAGGCCATCCTCGAAAAGGCCCGCAAGCTCGCGGGCGAACCCAAGAACTCGACTCGCACCGACTTCAGCCACCACCAGCTCTTTGAAGCCGCAGGGCAGACGAAGAAGATCGGCAGCTTTGGCCGCGGTGAAATTTTGCCCGAGCCCAAGGTTCTGCTGACTCCCTCACCGAAGCTGCCGGGACTCGATGGCCGCAAGATGTCGAAGAGCTACGGCAACACGATCATGCTCTCTGAGCCGGAAGCCGATCTGCGCGAAAAGCTGAAGACGATGGTCACCGATCCCGCGCGCATTCGCCGCACCGACCCCGGCAATCCAGACATCTGCCCGGTCTTCGATCTGCACAAGGTCTTCTCCAGCGAAACCGTGCAGGCCGAAGCCGCCGAAGGCTGCCGCACAGCAGGCATCGGTTGCATCGAATGCAAGAGCTGGGTTGCGGATGCGATCGTCACCGCTATTGCGCCGATTCAGGCGCATCGCCGCGATCTGGAAAAGCGTCCCGGCGTCATCAAGGATGTACTCGCCAACGGTGGCGCCCGCGCTTCCAAGCGCGCGCAGGAGACACTGCACGAGGTGCAGTTGGCGATGGGGCTGGCATAACGATGAGCGAAGAGCAAAAGGACGAACAAACGACCGGGGCAAGCGAAGAGATCAGCACCCACGAACAGGATGCTCCGGAGACCGTTGCCGAGACGACCGGGACTCAGGCTGCCGAAACAGCCGCGCCAGCCGAGGATGCCGCTCCAACAAGCGAAGCCATTCCCACGTCCGACGACGTCATCGCACCCTCTGAGCCCTTCGCGCTCGAGCACCCTCCAACACCTCCTCCGCCACCCGAGCCCAAAAAGCAGACCCAGAAGGACAAAGACAAAGAAGAAGCCTCACAGTCGCCCTTCTCGGTCACCGTCGGCCAGGTCTACGACGGTCCGCTCGACCTTCTGCTCGACCTCATCCGCAAGCAGAACATCGACATCTACGACATCCCCATCGCGCGTATCACCGCGCAGTTTCTGGAGTACACGCACCATCTGAAGCAGACCGACGTCGACGCCGCCGGCGAGTTCATCTACGTAGCCTCGCTGCTCATCCACATCAAATCGAAGACGCTGCTGCCCCGCGATCCTCTCGCGGTTGCCGCAGGCATCGATGAAGACCCCCGCCGTGAGCTGGTTGAGCGTCTGCTGGAGCATGAGCGCTTCAAAGCCGCCGCGCAGATGCTGATGCAGAAGCAACAGATCGAAGAGGCCACCTGGTCACAGCCCGGCCTGAAGGCCTTTCTGCGCGATGAAGGCGTGGATTCCGTCGATGGCGAGCGCGAGATCGCCGCCGACACCGTCGATCTCGTACGCGTGTTTCAGGACATCCTGCAGCGGCTGCGCGAGCGGCCGGTGCATTCCATCAACGAAGACTCCGTCACCGTAGCGCAGATGATCGACTACGTAAAACGCCGCCTGCTGATGGAAGACAAACCCATAAGCCTGCGTCGCATGCTGCACAGCACGCACTCCGAGCGCGCACTGATCTGCACATTCCTTGCCATGCTGGAACTTGTGAGACTACAAGCAATCCTGCTTCGTCAGCCGGAACAGTTGGGCGACATCCTCATCAAGAAGACCGACCAGTTCGAACAGATCTTCGCCGATCAGGCTCAGGTAAGGGACGACTGGAGTTAGTCAGGCGTCTGCCGTTGTTTGTTTTTCGTCGTCATCCTGAGCCATAGGCGAAGGACCCCCGCATTGGTGCCACCACGTATGGGTGGTTCGAAAAGAGCCCCATCACACTATTAGTGAAAAGAATGCTCTGCCCGATCTTCCTCGAATGAGTTAAAAAATCTCGCGATGTGCATGGTCCACGTTTACCGTGGCCCATGCACATCGCAGTTCGAAGCGTTTTTTTAGTTACTTCGCTGCTGTCTCGATCTCTTTCAGTTCCTCATCCGACAGCGAGATCTCCGCAGCCTTCAGGTTTTCTTCGAGATGCGCGACAGACGAAGTTCCGGGAATCGGTAGCATCACCGGGCTGCGATGCAACAGCCAGGCCAGCGAAAGCTGCGACACGGTCGATCCATGCCGCTTTGCCACCTCGTCCAGCTTGCCGCCCGGCTGGGCCAGCTTGCCGGAGGCCACCGGGAACCACGGAATAAAAGCCAACCCTTCTTTTTCGCAGTACTCGAGCGCGTCCTCGTGCTGTCTGTCGCCGACGTTGTACAGGTTCTGCACGCTGACGATCTCGACCACCTTGCGCGCCTGCTCGATCTCCTTCGGCTTCACCTCGCTCAAGCCGATGTGCCGGATCTTGCCCGCCTTCTGCAGCTTGGCAATCTCTCCCAGAGACTCTTCTACCGGCACCTTCGCATCGATCCTGTGCAACTGCCACAGATCGATGGTGTCGGTCTTCAGACGACGCAGGCTCATCTCGACCTGCTGCGTCAGGTACTCGGGACGCCCCACAGGCAGCCACTGGTCGGGCCCCTGCCTGGTTAAACCGGCCTTGGTCGCAACCACTACGCCCTTGGCATAGGGGGAGAGGGCTTCACCGATCAGGCGTTCGCTTACGTCCGGCCCGTAGCTATCAGCCGTATCAAAGAAGTTCACGCCCAGCGCTACCGCGCGCTTCAGAACGCGTTTAGCCTCTTCCGCATCCGCAGGCTCACCCCAGATGCCCTTGCCGGTCAGCCGCATCGCCCCATAGCCTAGGCGGTTCACTTCCAGGTCGCCACCAATCTTGAACGTCTTCTGTATCGTGCTCATTGTCTTCTCCAGGCAAAACTCTGTTGCCACCTTCTGATGCTTTCCGGGCGGGGCTCGATGCCAGCCTTTGCTCTCCGGCTGTCGATTAGCGGCTTCGCAAGAAAGCAAATGCATTAGTCTGAACACATAAACGACCATTCCTCCCTCAGGAGTCCCGCTTGCGCGCACACGCCCTTTGTGTCTCGGTTGTCCTCTTTCTTTTTGCGATGCTTCTCACGCCTGCGGCCCATGCCAAATCTGAAGCCAAGCCCTGGCCGATCCGCGCCGTCGTCATCGCTACCTTCGAGGTCGGCAACGACACCGGCGACTTCCCCGGCGAATTTCAGTTCTGGGTCGAGCGCGAGCACCTGACCGAGGTCATCGACTTTCCTGGCGGCATGCACCCCCTGCGTACCAATCCCGAACACACCCTCCTCGGCATGGTCAGCGGAACGACACTGGTGAACTCCAGCGCCTCCATGATGGCGCTCGGCCTCGATCCGCGCTTCGATCTCAGCCATGCCTACATCCTGATCAACGGCATCGCGGGCGTCGACCCCAACAGCGCCTCCATCGGATCGGCAGCCTGGGCCAACTACGTCGTCAACGACGTAGCCCGCGAGATCGACCCGCGCGAGGCCCCTGCCGACTGGCCCTACGGCATCTTTCCCAACGGAGCACATGCCCCAAAACCCGCTACTGTGCCTGAAGCCACGTGGATGCACTCTAACCTCTACCCGCTGAACCCAAAGCTCGCCGCCTGGGCCTTCGCGCAGACCAAAGACCTCAGCCTCGGCGATGATCCCACTGTTGCTGAGTTCCGCAAAGGCTTCACCGGCTATCCAAACGCTCAGAGACCACCCTTCGTCCTCAGGGGCGACACCTTCGCCTCCGACTACTACTGGCACGGCAAGATCATGACCCAGTACGCCGAAGACTGGGTCAAGCTCTACACCGGCGGCAAGGGCACCTTCGTCATGACCGAGATGGAAGACTCCGGCTTCATGAACGCGATCGAGCGGCTCGCCCCCATGCACCGTGTCGATCCCAACCGCGTGATGGTGCTGCGCACGGGCAGCAACTACTCGATGCAGCGGCCCGGCCACGATGCCGTCGAATCAGTGACAGCACCTTACATCGGCACAAAGCTCGCACTGGAGTCCGCCTGGCTCTGCGGCAGCACCGTGCTACACAACCTCCTCGCGCATTGGGACACGACCTACAGCCAGATTCCGGGGAACTGAATCCTGTAATCTGTACGTCTACATGGCTCTCTCTCAGAAGCAGGAGATGCCGTCGTGCCGGCCAAACAGCCGCGTACGTTGCTGTTATTCGATCCAGCAGCTCAGCCCCAAAGCTGGAACGAACGCATGGCCGACGGCGAATTTGCAGTGCTCTACGCAGGCGCCATCGTTCAACCAATCACATCGCAAGACGACATACCTGCTGGCCACTCCTTCTGCACGGTCTTTTCCTCTTTGCCGGCAGCCGAAGAGCACGCCGCGCATCAGATCGAGCTCCTTCCCACGCTTCGCTGCCGCATCTATGACCGTCACGGGCTGGGTCAGCAGCCTGTGCGCGAGCTTGCTGGAGGGCAGCACAAGGGAGAGAGCGAGATTACGCCGCGCTTCCGCCGCTGGGTCGGCTCTGCTCTCTTCTTCGGCGGCCTGGGGCTCGCGCTCTTCGACTGGCATGCGGACTTCCGCTATGGATGGCCGTCTATGCTCGGCACGCGCATGTTGCCCACAGGGCTTGTTCTGCTCTTCATTGAGATGGTCATCGTCATCAACGCCGCTCGCGCGCGTCGCAGACAGGGCGGCCAGTGACTCTTCTGCACCAGGTCCTCTTGCCCGTATTGCAGGTAGCAACCATCCTGCTCGTTACGAGCCTCTGCGGACGCGCCGTAGAAAAACTGCGCCAGCCGCGCGTCGTCGGAGAGATCGCCGGAGACCTGCTCCTCGGCCCGGTTCTACTCGGTCGCATGTCTCCTTCAGCCTTTGCATTTCTCTTTCCACCCACCCATCTGCAGGCGCTGGAGACGATCACCACGATTGGCCTCGTGCTCTTTCTCTTCCTCAGCGGAGCGGAGTTGGACATCGCCACCGTTCGCCGGAATCGCGGATCGGCCCTTGCTATCGTTCTGGGCAGCGTCGGCCTTCCCTTCGCACTCGGAGCGGCCTTCTCTCCGATGCTTCGCGCCCGCTTCGGAGTGAATCACGTTTCGCTGCTTCCCTTCCTCCTCTTCACCGGCATTGCGATGAGCATTACCGCACTGCCGGTGCTGGCCCGCATCGTGGAAGAGCGCAAACATACTCGCTTCCCCGTCGATCCACCGATCGCAACGACAGCGTTGGTCTGCGCCGCGGCCAACGATCTGCTTGCCTGGGCGCTCCTTGCCCTGGCTCTGGACCTGGCGCACACCCACCAACCAGCCACCCATCTTGCCGTTATCAGCCTTCGCCTGCTCGCCCTGGTGGGCTATATCGCGATCATGCTGTTCCTGGTGCGGCCCCTTGCAAAGCGGCTGCTCGCTGCAGATCCTGCTCCTCGACTAGCGCTCTGGCTGCCGGGCTCCGTAGCCTTCGCCTTCCTCAGCGCCCACCTTACCGATGCGCTCGGAGTGCATGCCTTCTTCGGAGCGTTCCTCGCCGGCGTCTGCGTCCCACTCGCAGGCGGCCGCACCCCCGCGCTGGAGCGCAGCTTCCATCGGGCACTCCAGCCAGTCATCCGGCTAACGCTTCCGGTCTTCTTCGCCATGACCGGGCTGCGCATGCAGCCGGGGATGTTTTCCGGGGCGGGGCTGGGCTGGTTCGCTCTTATTCTCGCCATCGCGGTCACCGGCAAGATCAGCGGAGCCACGTTCGCGGCGAAAGTCACTGGAGCGCGCTGGAAGGCAGCTACGCAGATCGGCATCCTGATGAACGCCCGCGGCCTTGTCGAGTTGATCGTCCTCAACGTCGGCTACAAGGAAGGCGTGCTGAGTCCGATTCTTTTCACCCTCTTCGTCCTAATGGCTATCACCACCACAGCGATGACCGTCCCGCTTCTGGACCTCTCGGAACGGCGATTCGCCCGCTAGTCCTTCGCGATCGCCCGCTCATACACCTCCGCCATCTCCGCGCCGAAGCAACAAAACTCCACCCGCTCCACACCACACTCATCCGCCAGCTCGCGGCACACCCGCACGGCAATCTTCGCCGCCGGCTCTTTCGGATAGCGATAGATCCCGGTCGAGATCGCCGGGAACGCCATCGTCCGCACACCATGCTCCCGGGCCAATTCAAGACAGCGCCGGTAGCAGCTAGCCAGCTTCTCCGGCTCGCCCAGGCCACCGCCATTCCACACCGGCCCAACCGTATGAAAGATCCACTTCGCCGGCAGCCGAAACCCCGGCGTCGCCTTCGCATCCCCGGTCTTGCAGCCATGCAGCCGTCGGCAGGCCTCCACCAGATCCGGTCCCGCCGCACGGTGGATCGCCCCATCCACACCCCCTCCGCCTAGCAGCGAACTGTTGGCAGCATTGACGATAGCATCCACCTGCAACCTGGTGATGTCTCCTCTTATGACTCTCAATGCGGTCATCGTACCAACCCCGTACACCCTAAACTGAGATGCCCACCCTGCCTGGATGCGCTTTTCCTGCTCAGCTGGTAAGCTCATCACCCATCCAAAGTTAACGTGGTTTTCATGTATCGAGGCTATCTGCGGTCTAGGCTGGAGACAACCAGCATCTATCTCGAATGAACTTCGTAAGGCGACCCACTATGGCAACTCCCGTATCCGAAGCTTCTGTTCTAGCCTCAAACTCCCCGCAGGGTTCCATACTCGATGCCAAGCTGTCGAAGTCTTCCCCCGGAAAATGGGGAGGAATCATCTTTGGCGTCATGTTGCTTGCCGGGCTAATTTACATCGGGACCCATTTGAGCTCCGACCTTTCGGTCGTCCACTCCGCCTCAGTATTTCCGTTCATCTTACTGGGCATCGCGCTCTTCATCGCTCTCGGCTTTGAGTTCGTCAACGGCTTCCACGACACAGCGAACGCCGTCGCCACCTGCATCTACACGCACTCGCTAGAACCCCACATCGCCGTGGTCTACTCCGGCATCCTGAACTTTGTCGGTGTACTTCTGAGTTCAGGCACCGTGGCCTATGCGATCGTTCAACTGCTGCCCGTTGAACTGATTCTGAAGGTCAGCAAGGGCTCGGGCTTTGCGATGGTCTTCGCCCTGCTGGTTGCAGCCATCCTCTGGAACCTCGCCACCTGGTGGAGAGGCTTGCCCGCCTCCAGCTCGCACACCATGATCGGATCGGTCATCGGCGTCGGCATTGCCAACCAGCTCATTCACGGCCGTTCAGGCGTCAGCGGCGTGGATATGGATCAGGTCATCAAGGTCTTCAAGGCATTGCTGATCTCTCCGGTCGTCGGCTTTGCCATGGCTGCCGCGCTCTTCTTCCTCTTCAAGCTGGTCGCTCGCGACCCGCGCCTCTACAAGGCCCCAGAGGGCACCGCACCGCCACCGTTCTACATCCGTGCGCTGCTTATCCTCACCTGCGGCGGCGTCAGCTACTTCCACGGATCCAACGACGGCCAGAAGGGCATGGGCCTCATCATGCTCATCCTCGTCGGCACGGTTCCCACAGCCTACGCTCTCAACCACACCGTCGGTAAGGGTGAGGTTCAGACCTTCGCCGCTGTCTCCACCCAGGTGGCTGGCGCGCTCCACAACTACGAAGACCCCAACGCCGTTGTGGGTGACGCTCAGGCTGAACTCGAGCGTTTCGTCACCGATCACAAGTACCAGCCGGCGACCACGCTCGCGCTTGAGCAGATGGTCACCGACATCCGCAACGAAGCCACCGGCTACGGTTCGCTCAGCAACGTGCCTGCCGAGATGCAGGCCAACGTCCGCAACCAGATGTACCTGACCAGCGCGACCCTCACCTTGCTGCCCAAGTTCGGTCCCAAGCTCGCGGCCGGCGACACTGCGGTCATCGCCAACTACAAGAAATTTCTCGACAAGTCGACCAAGTTCATCCCGACCTGGGTGAAGGTTGCCGTCGCTCTGGCTCTCGGGCTCGGCACCATGATCGGCTGGAAGCGCATCGTCGTCACCGTCGGCGAGAAGATCGGCAAGACGCACCTGACCTACGCACAGGGCGCTGCCGCCGAGATCACCGCCATGATCACCATCTGGCTCGCCGACACCTACGGGGCGCCGGTAAGCACAACCCATGTACTTAGCTCCGGTATCGCCGGAACGATGGCATCCAGCGGCAGCGGCCTGCAAATGTCGACGGTTCGCGACATCGCCCTTGCCTGGGTCTTTACCCTTCCCGCAGCGGCGTTACTCTCGGGCTGCCTCTTCTTCTTGTTCAACAAGATCGCGGGCTAATCACTAATTTCAGCGGCAATCACGAACTGCGGTAGCCTCGGCTACCGCAGTTTTCTTTAACGAAGGCCTACGCAAACCAGAGAAATGGGCTTGAAACAGGAGAGATGGAATACTTCTTATCTCTCTGAATTACCCCAGAATCGTCATCCTGAGCGTAGTAGCTCGCGCACTTTGCAAGCTACGCAGTCGAAGAATTCGACTTCGCATCTCGCAAAAAACGCGAGACGCTCCGCTCAGGATGACGACTCTGGGGTAAATGGCGTGAAACACCCATTGTGGAGAGATGCAATAAGTGCATCGCCAGCTGGAACCTGCATCTCACTTATATCGTCCATTAGTCGTACGGAACGGAAATCGGAAAGGACGACGAGAAAATCGATTCAACACGATACTATTGCGATGATGAAAGCAACAGTTCCGGAGACTGAATGACGACGCAGTACGACTATGGCCGGCGCGGCCCCGGGATCTTTTCCGCTTTGGTACTGGCCCTCATACTGGGTGCCGTGGTGCTGGGGATGTTCGTCCATCATGCCCGGCAGGGCTTCCCCGGCAAGCTGGCGTCCCTCATCACCGGCAGGCCGTTGAACATCGTCTCCGCGCCAATGGTGATTGAAAGAATTCAGCGGTTAAACCGCCTGGAGAGCGTCATCTACTCGCTGGACACGGTAGTGGAAGGAGACAAGTCAAACCCGATTCTTCCCGACGCGCTGGCAGGAGACCGCATCCTGATGATTGTGCAAGGGCAAACGATCGCAGGCGTCGACTTGAGCCAGATGAGACCAGAGGACGTTCAGATTACCGAAGGCACCGGCGAGCGTTCGATCAAGCTGACGCTGCCGCCTTCGCAGGTATTTCTTACGACCATCGACAACGCCCACACGCGAGTCTATTCCCGCGACACCGGTCTCCTGGTTCCAGCCGACCCTAACCTTGAAAGCCAGACCCGCGCCAAAGCACAACAACAGTTGCAGACAGCAGCACTCTCCGACGGCATTCTCGATGCAGCGTCGAAGAACGCACGGACAACCGTAACAGCCATGCTCGAAGGCCTCGGCTTTGAGCATGTCGAGGTAAAGTAGCGAGTGCAAATCATCTCCATCGACCGGAGCGCCTCCGAAACCACGCCGCGAGCCCTCGAAACTTTGCCCGTTACAGAAGCGTACCCCCAACATCCTGCGGGATGCATTGCATGAATCAGCTAGCCCCGGCCCCGATCGCTCCAACGACCTTCCCAGCCGCTCCCACCTCAACAGGAGAAGCAGCAGCAGTTCTGCAACCCTCTCAAGTCCGCAGCGAGCGCAAGCCCGCGCTGCCCGCGCTTACAGGCGTCCGCACGCTGCTGGCGCTGACGATCCTGCTCTTCCACTTCACCCCGTCAGGCCTGCGCTGGGAGGCTCACCCCTGGCTGTCGCTGTATCCGCTCATCGATATCGGCTATGTCTTCGTCAGCTTCTTCTTTCTGATCTCCGGCTTCATCCTCGCCTACAACTACGCGGACCGGCCCACACCACTGAACGCCGTCGACTTTTGGATGGCGCGTTTTTCGCGGCTGTATCCGGTCTACGTGCTGACCCTCATCATCTCCATTCCCATGCTCATCATGGAGTGGCACGTTCGCTCGCACACCCAGTTCTACGAGGGCGTGATCCTGACACCACTCCTATTGCAGGGCTGCTTCCCGCGGCTGGCGACGTTCTGGAACACCGTCACGTGGACGCTCTCCTGCGAGGTGATGCTCTACATCGCATTCCCCTGGCTCATGCGCCTGCGCTGGCCACGGGGCTGGGGCAAACTGCTGGCCATGCTCGTAGCACTGTGGATCATAGGACTGATCCCCCACTCGATCTATGTCCTGCACGATCCAGACCACCTCGGACGCATGGCCGACCGCTACAGCGATGGGTTCTGGATCAACACCCTGAAGTACACGCCGTTACCCTACGTATGCACCTTCCTCGCAGGGCTGACGCTGGGACGGCTGCATGAAGCCGCAAAGCTAGGCGTGCGCGGACGCATGATTCTTGGCCTGTGCGGCTTCACAGCAGCATGGTTTGTGACCTATCACCTCGTGACACGGCTGCCCTACATCATGATCCACGGCGGCCTGCTGACACCGATCTTCGGCGCGATCATCCTCGGACTCGCCGGCCCCAGCCCCTTGGCACGAGTATTTTCCATTCGACCGCTAGTGACCATCGGCGCTTCCACCTACTGTCTCTACCTGCTGCACTTCAACGTGTTTCTTCTGCTGCATCTGAATCACATACCGGAGCGTCTGCACGTCCAACGCTTCGATCCATGGATCTCCTATGTCTTCGTCGTGCTGCTGGCACTGGCCGCGAGGAAGTTCGTGGAACATCCAGCGCAGATAGCGATTGGGGCTTGGTGGAAGAAGAAACGCGCAGCGCAAAAAGAACGCGCGGTCGTAGCAATAGGCTAGTTTCTTGGATCGTTAGTCCATCGACTAATGAAATAGAGATCCGCTAATTTAACCACTGAACACCATGCAAGTCATAGCGCGCAGTGCGTTCCCGGAGAAGCTTCGACTGCCGTTCACGGTTCCGTACACTAAGAGTCTTGGTGTTGCTGTAAGACCGTTCCGGAGAATGTCTATGCGTGTTTGGATCGCCCTATGTTTTTTTCTGTTATTCCGTACTTCAGCCTCGGCCCAGCAGCGGCTCATCTACGACGACGATTGTTCCCAGGACGTCGATTGCGTAGCGACGTTACCCATCCTGCACATGCTCACCGATCGCGGCGAGATCAAAATTCTCGCCATGGTCGCCAACTCCGCCAATCCGCTTTCGGCGCCCACGCTAAAACTTTTCGCCAACTACGCCGGACATCCGCAAACGCCAATCGGCGCCAACCAGAGCGACGAACCCGCAAATGCACTCTGCACAAAAGACGCCTGCAACGAAAGCAAGTGGACCGAAAAACTAATAGCTCGCTTCGATCCCGGCGACACACGCTCCCATTATCCAGACTGTGTCGCAATCTATCGCCATGCGCTGGCGCACCAGCCGAAGCATAGCGTGGCAATCGTGGAGACCGGCTTCGCGACATGCCTTAATCAGCTGCTCGCAAGCCCTGCCGATGCAACCAGCCCTCTGAGCGGCGCGGAGCTGGTCAAGCAGAAGGTCAAGATGCTCTCAGTAATGGGCGGTAAATACCCAACGGGCACTGAATGGAACTTCGAGTGCGATGCGCCTGGATTCCACAAGCTCTTTGCACAGTGGACGCGACAGAACGGCTATCCACCGGTCTACCTCAACGGTTTCGCAAACGGCCTCTATATTCTGGCCGGAGCTCCAGCCACAGCGTCTCCCACGGTCAATCCCACGCGCTACGCCCTGCAGCTTGCCGAAACCGACCAGCGTCCGATGTGGGACATGCTCTCTGCCCTGTTCGCGGCGCGAGGCCTAGCCTATGAGGGAACAACCTACTTCACACAGAGCGCACCAGGCACACTAACGGTAGATGCGGCGACGGGTGCGGACACATGGTCCACCACAACTGACTCTGGACACTATGTGCTGACGAACGCCGCATCGAACGAAACGTTCTCTGCGCTATTCGACGGATACGCCCACAACACGGGTTTTCTGGCGAAAGAGCCTGCAGTGCCTGGCGCGAAGAAGTAGCCGCTTACGCAGTCACCAGCGAGCCCAGCTTTTCACCCTGCACCACGCGAGCGATGTTGCCCTTCTCGCGCATGCTGAAGATGATCATCGGCAGATTGTTGTCCTTGCACAGTGACACCGCGGTCGTATCCATGACCTTGAGGCCAAGCTTGAGGATGTCCATGTAAGTGATCTCTTCGAACTTGACGGCATCGGGATTCGTCTTGGGGTCAGCGGTATAGATGCCGTCGACGCTGGTGGCCTTGAGCAGAACCTCGGCACCGATCTCCATCGCACGCAGGCTGGCCGCGGTGTCCGTCGAAAAATAAGGATTGCCGGTGCCAGCGGCGAAGATGATAATACGGCCCTTCTCCAGATGCCGTATCGCGCGGCGGCGAATGTAAGGTTCGGCGACCTGGTGCATCGCAATCGCACTCATCACACGACAGAAGAGGCCTGTTTTTTCGATGGCGTCCTGTAAGGCAATCGCATTGATAACCGTAGACAACATGCCCATATGGTCCGCGGCGACGCGATCCATGTGGACGGCCTGCTCGGCAACACCGCGGAAGAAGTTACCGCCGCCCACGACGATGGCAATCTGACAGCCAGTGCGGGCGACCTCGGCGATCTCATTGGCAATCGCGTTTACGAAAACAGCGTCGACGCCGAAACCACGGCCTGCGGCCAGGGCTTCTCCGGAAAGCTTGAGGAGGATACGTTTATACATATGCTATTGGTCAGTATCGCATGTTGACGCGGTCGCAAGAGCCCATCGCCTACGAGATATAGTAGGCGCGAAGGGTAATTTATGACCATGAGTAAATTGACTGGAGTCGGTCTCCTACTGGGGATGCTCACAGGATTCGGCGCGTCGGTGATCGCACAGCAGCCGACGCCCGATTTCGGGCCGAATGTCCAGGTGTTCAGCCCGTCCATGCTGCCAAAGGATATTCAGGCGCAGATCGATAAGGTGTACGCCGTGCAGCAGCGGAATGAGTTCGGTCCGGAGCGCAATGCCCTTCTCTTCCTGCCGGGCGAATACAAAGTAGATGTTCCCATCGGGTTTTACACCGAGGCGATCGGACTGGGGGCGTCGCCCGACGATGTCCGGATTGCGGGCGATGTGCATGCCGAGCCCGTACACGGGACCAACGCGACGGTAACATTCTGGCGAACAGCCGAAGGTTTCAGTGTGGCTCCGGCTGGCGGCACCATGCGCTGGGCTGTATCTCAGGCTGCCCCCTTCCGGCGAATGCACATCCGCGGCGACATGGTGCTGCATAAGAACGGCGGCTGGGCCAGCGGCGGATGGATGTCCGATGACCTGATCGACGGCACCGTGAACGCCGGTCCTCAGCAACAGTGGATCGCACGTAATAGCGAGTGGCAGAAGTGGACCGGATCGAACTGGAACATGGTGTTCGTCGGCCTGGTCGGTGCTCCTGAGGGCGAATGGCCCAAGCCTCCGTTTACGAATATCGCGCAGACACCGGTAGTTCGAGAGAAACCATTTCTTCAGGCAGACGCGAAGGGTAACTACAGTGTGCGCGTGCCGGAGCTGCGAAGGAACACCGTAGGCATCACGTGGCGCGCAGGCGCAACGCCGGGAAAGACGATTCCGCTGAACGCGTTTTATATCGCGCGGGCCGATCGCGATACCGCAGCCACCATCAATGCCCAATTAGCGAAGGGCAAAAATCTATTGCTAACGCCGGGCATTTACGAGTTGAGCGAGGCCCTGCACGTAACCCGGGCGGATACCGTGGTGATGGGGCTGGGATTCGCAACGCTTCGACCGACACAAGGCAACGCGGCGATGACGACTGCGGATGCCGACGGCATTATCATTGCCGGTTTGCTCTTCGATGCAGGAGCTACGAAATCTCCTGTGCTGCTGGAGGTGGGACCGGCAGGCAGCAAGACGAGACACAATAACAACCCGATCTCGCTGCATGATGTGTTCTTTCGTGTGGGCGGCGCAGCGGTGGGACGTACAGACAGCAACCTCACGATCAACAGCAACGACACTATCGTCGACCACACATGGATCTGGCGCGCGGACCACGGCGCGGGCGTGGGCTGGGATAAAAACACCAGCGCGAACGGCCTCATCGTGAATGGCAACGATGTGACGATATACGGGCTATTCGTTGAACACCACCAGGAGTACCAGGTGCTGTGGAATGGGAATCGTGGACGGACCTACTTCTATCAGTCGGAGATTCCGTACGATCCGCCGAATCAGACAAGCTATACGAGCGCGCCAGGCGTAAATGGGTGGGCTTCCTACAAGGTTGCCGATAACGTGACGATGCATGAAGCGTGGGGACTCGGCATCTATAGCGTCTTTACGAAGCCCGCTGTCACGTTGAGCCACGCGATTGAGGTGCCAGAGAGGCCAGGCGTACGGTTTCACCACATGATTACGGTGGCTCTAGGCAAACTGGGTGAGATCAGCAACGTGATCAACAAGACCGGCGGAGCAACGGCAACAGACCCACGCGTGACACCAAAGGTTACGGACTATCCATAGCGGCGTCGGATTTCGGGTAATTCCACGAATCGTGTGAAGTGGCTCTTTTCGATCCTACCCATACCGTGTCATCTCGACCTTGCCCCTACATTGTCATCTCGACCGAAGGCGGCGTTCTTTGCCGCCGGAGTGGAGATGACAATATTGGGGCAGTTCTTTCAGGACCAGCGAAGAAAGCACTCCACCCCGTTTTTTTGCAAGCGCCACGAGTGTACGATGTTGTGCAACATCCAAAATCAGTCGCAAGGAAGGATTCGTAGATGCAAAGCAGAATTGTAGGAACCACGATGCCAGTGCTGGAGGCATTGCTGCAGCCAGGCGAGGCGCTTATCTCCGAAGCGGGCGAGCTGAGCTGGATGACCGCGACCATCGCGATGACGACGCACACGCAGATGGCGGGCGGTGGCGGGTTCTTTGGCGCAATCAAGCGCATGGCCGGTGGCGGCTCGCTGTTCATGACCGAGTACACCGCGCAGGGCTATCCCGGCGAGGTCGCCTTCGCAACCAAGATCCCCGGACACATCGTACCCATCGAGGTCGGCCCCGGGCACGAGTTCATGATCCATCGGCATGGGTTTCTGTGCGCTACGCCGCAGATCCAGCTCGGAGTTGGCTTTCAACAGTCGTTAGGCGCGGGTATCTTCGGCGGCGACGGATTCCTGCTGCAGAAGGTTGGTGGCTACGGCACCGCCTGGCTGGAATTGAGCGGCGAAGTCGTCATACGTGACCTGCAACCGGGCGAGACGCTGCGCGTACATCCGGGCCATGTCGGCGCGTTTCAGGCATCGGTGAGCTTCCAGATCACGCGCATCCAGGGCATTCGCAATATGTTCTTCGGAGGCGACGGCATCTTCCTCGCGGCACTCACCGGACCAGGACGCATCTGGCTGCAGACTCTTCCCCTCGCCAACATGGCCCACGCCCTGCAACCCTATCTCTCCAGCGAAGGCAGCTCCCAACGCGTGGGCACAGCAGGAGTTGTTGGCGGAATCGTTGGATCTCTTCTGGACCGATAAAAGCGGGCCGTTCGGGCTCGGCTGAAAAATTGTTCGAATTTGTGAATTGTTCTGAATTACCGCGAATTTTGAGAATTGATTGTGGTACAAATCTCTCCTACTTCGCAAACAGATTTAGCGCAACTTACAGAGGAGAATGTTTATGGACGAGACACCGAACGGCCAGCCGCAGCAGCCCGGAACAGACCCATCCTGGGGCACCCCCAACCCCAGCTACCCGCCTCCACCGGCACAATATCCTCCTCCGGCGCAGGCTTCGGGCGAAGGGCTGAGTGATAACGCGGCCGGCGCGCTGGCATATGTCACCATTATTCCGGCGATCATCTTCCTGGTAGTCGCACCCTACAACCAGAAGCCGTTTATCAAGTTCCACGCCTTCCAGTGCCTTGGGCTGGCGGTCATCGGTTTCGTTCTGGGCTTTATCAACATCATTCCCATACTGGGACAGATCATCTTCCTGGTAGGCATGTTGGCGCTGCTGGTCCTATGGGTGATCTGCATCCTCAAGGCCTCGCAGGGTAGTGCGTTCAAGCTTCCGGTCATCGGCAACTTCGCTGCACAACAGTCCGGCTATCAGATTTAGGGTGTGTCATCAAACTGTCTTCAAGATGATGCCGGGCCGTACAAACACGCTGATCTCACAAGGGCCTTGGGACAGGTTCTGCCATCGTTCCGCTGCGGGGTGTCGCAAAAGTCTTGACGCAACGAGCGCAACGTTTCGCTACGATACGCAACGGCTGTAGTGCTTAGGGGGAAGCATTTTCCCAAACACAAATGCCGTTGCGTTCCTTTGCGGACCGCCGCGCTCGTTGCGTCAAGGCTTTTGCAACGCCCGCAGCATACAGCCCGGCATTGCAGCCGCAAGCCCTAGCCAAGTAGACTCGCTGGCATGACACGACTCCTTCGCTCCTTCTCTACTGTCGTAACGGCCGCTCTGTTGGGCGCATATCTTACTCCGTGCGTGGCCCAGGACTGGGCCAAACAGATGCTCGCCAAAAGCCCACGGCATGGTGAATACGTCACCATCAAAGAATCGAGCGGGCGCGCACTGCAGGCGTTCGTAGTCTACCCCGAGGTCAAAGACAAAGCCCCGGTGGTAGTGCTGATCCACGAGATCTTTGGGCAGAGCGACTGGGCCAAAGAGATGGCCGATGAACTCGCGGGCGCCGGCTACATCGTGGTCGAACCAGACCTGCTAAGCGGCTTTGGACCGCCGATGACGGGGCTGCCAGGCGACGCAACGAAACCAAAGGCCGCAGACACGAACAGCACGGCAACTGCGAAGACGGAGGACCACTCGCACATGAACATGGGTACGCCGACAACCGGCGCGGCCTATATGGCGATGTCCCCCGGCGGCACGGCGGCGTTTCCCAACCAGGATGCCATTGTAAAAGCAGTATCGTCACTGGACGCCAATATCGTCACGGGAGACCTCGATGCGGCTGCGGACTACGGCAGGAAACTGCCCTCGGCGAACGGCAAACTGTATGTCGCGGGGTTCTGCTGGGGTGGCGGCAAGACCTTTCTATTCGCCACCCATCGCAAAGACCTGAGCGCGGCCTTCGTGTTCTATGGCCCTCCGCCTCCGGCCGATGCCATGCAAAACATCACGGCGCCGGTATACGGCTTCTACGCAGGCAACGATGCGCGCATCTCCGCAACCATTCCGCAGACCCAGACCGACATGAAGGCCGCAGGCAAGACCTATGAACCGGTAACCTACGATGGCGCTGGGCACGGCTTCATGCGCGCAGGCGAAGCCCCGGACGCCAACGCAGCCAACAGCGCAGCTCGCGCCGCCGGATTCCGGAGACTAGTGGATCTACTGGGCGGTGTTCGATAAAACGGCCTCCTTTTCTAGAAATCTTCCAGGGTGGTGAGTCGTTAATTCGTTGGAAAATGAGAGCGTTCAGCACAGTGCGTAGCGCATACCGTGACGCTTTAGCGTCGCGGGCGGAGGGAGCCGTAGCCTTTAGGCTACGGAATAGAGCCAGGCGAGAATCGGCCTTCAGGCCCGGGCCTTTTGTTTGCACCCGAAAGAAAGGCCGAGGCTAAAGGCCAATTTTTCTATGCCCATAATTCAGGGGCCTCAAAGCCATTGCCTCTCCCTCCGCCTCCCTGATGCTGAAGCATCGGGGAACGCGTTTCGCGCTATGCGGAGCAGGCCTTCATTCTTCAACGAATTAACGACTCAGGATTCTGGAAATCGAAACCGAATGCCTCTGAAGCCACTCGGACGAGCCAAACAGCAGCAAACACAAAACGCCCCGGCCATAGCCGGGGCGTTTGTGTTTAGGGGTTTACTACATTAGTCAACAACGATCGACTGAGCATGGGAACCGTTTGCAACCGCAGTTATGCACGACGGCAGTGCCGAGGAGGGGAACGGCGTATTCGGGATCGCCGACAAAGCGCCTGTATTCGGATCGAGCTGCTCGCCAGAGATCGTCCCATCGACAAAGTTCGACGTATAGAGATAGATGCCCAGCGCCGGTTCAACCGTCACACAGAGTGGCTGCGTACCCACCGCAGCCGAGGTACCGTTCAGGCCCAGCGATCCATTGGTGAGATTGATGGTAAAGGAGCTTACCGTGCTTGAGGCCTGGTTCGCGGTAAAGAGATACTTGCCGCGCGGCTCGATCGTCAAGTTCACGGGATAAGTGCCGGTACCAGGGACGAAGGGACTGTTGGTCAAGGCTGTTAGATTGCCTGCCGTAGCCGCGCCGCCAGCGATCTGGTAACCATAGACATTGCTCTGGATCCCGTCCGTAACGTAGACATACGTCGAAGTTGGTTCGATAGCAATCGCAGTGGGCTTCGAGCCTGCGGCGTAGCCCTGATAGGTATTCAGGGCCGTGCTGAACGTCGATCCGGAGAGCAGCGTCAGGGCGCCAGTCTTGGTGTCCTGATAGAAGCCAATGATGGAAGCCGGCGGCGAAGTCTGCGTCTCCTGATCGAGCACGTAGACATAGATATTCTCGTATCCTGCCCCGTTATTGCCAGTGCAGGCGGGATTGTCAGTGCCGGCCAGGGGCGAAACAGAGCAGATGGGGTTCGATACCGCGATCGAAACCGGGTTGTTACCCACATTCACAGTTCCGGCCGCCGTCAGGCTGTTGTCCGAGTTGATCTTGAAGATCGTGACACCGCCTGGCCCAGGCGAAGCCGTACTAAAGCCCGACTGATAGGTAAAGGTCACATAGAGGTAACTACCAGTGGAGTCAATAGCCGCGGCAGTTGGAAAGGTTCCGGTGATCGTGTAGGTGTTCTGACCGTAGAGCTTACCATCGGTACCGATGGCGAATTCGGTCACGTTGCTGTCCATGTTGTTAATGACGTAGAGGAACTTGCCATTGGGTGCAGGGACCAGGGCCACGGGTTTTTCGCCCGTTCCGGTGAAGGGCGACCCATTGATCTGCGTGAGAGCCCCGCTCTGGTAGTCGACGGCATAGGCCGAAACCTCGTTACTCTGGCTTGAGGCAGCATAAACATAAGCCACCGTGTAGTCGCGACTGCACGCCGTGGCGCCAAATCCTATTGCCAGTGACATTCCCGTGGCCAGTACCGCGCGACCGATGCTTTTAAACTTCATGAGCTTCCCTTGCGTCCGGCCGCCGCAGCGACCACTTGTGAATACCGGTCTCGTAGACCGGAAACTTAAAATTCTCTCCGGCAGGCTGAGCCTGCCGGAGAGCCATCATCCCTATTCGACAGCGCCACTCAATGCTAGACACGTTGCCTGACCGGTGGCCGTAAACGTCGCACCACGCGTCAGATCGGATAGGAAACCCGTGGTCGGATCAATGACCTTACCGGTCACAGTGCCGTCGTTGTGGTTGGAGACATACATGTACTGGTTCGACGTATCCTCCACCATGCAGACCGGCCCAGATCCCGTAGTGTACTGGCCCTGCGAAAGCGGCGTTAATTGGCCGTTCGTGCCCGGGACGATGGACCACCCTGTGATCGAACTGAAAGGGGTGCCCTGAGCCGTGGTGGTGGTCGATTGATTCAGTACATACACGTACTTGCCACTATTATCAATGAACGAATAAACCGGGTTTGTAGTCCCAGGGAAGTCTGTAGATGCATTTATTTGACGGCCACCGCCAGTAGAGGGCGTCAGATTGCAGTTCGTCGCGAGGTTGAACGGATACAGGTAAGGAGCGTCCCCACCGTTGTCCGCATCCGTCAGGTAGACGTTTGTCCCATTTCCGCCAATCGAATTGAGCTGGACAGCAGCGCCGGGTACAGGGGTTTGCGTCCCCGTCCCCGTGAAGCTGAGCTGGCCGGTTGAGCTGCTGATGGCGAAGGGCGAGATCGTGTTGTTGGAGTTGAGGGTGAGCAGGCAACTGCCGGCCGTCTTCACCATGATCGGCGTTGGACCGACTTCGAAGTAGGGGAGCGGGATGCCATTCGCCGGAATGGTCTGGGTATTCTGAACCAGCGTCAGGCGACCGGTGCTCGCGTCGATCGTGAAGACCGTGATCGAACCATTAGTTGGATTGGCGGTGTCGGGGGCGTACTTGTCCAGCACATACAGATACGTGCCGCTGCCATCGAGCTGCGCCCAAACTGGCTCATAGCCCTGGCTCGAATAGCCATTCTCAAAGGTCAGCGACCCATCGCCGCCAACCGCGAACACCGCGATACCACTGGAGGTCGCCCTCGCGCCTGGACCGCCGCCGGTTCCCTGGTTGATGACGTAGACATAGCGTCCACTACTACCTTTCAAGATAAAGACCGGGTTAGCTCCCTCCGTGGTCTCCGAAAAGTGAGCGGTCTGAGTCAGGTTACCGGTATAGTCATCAATCTTGAAACCGACGACTTGGCCGGAAGTCTGGCCAGCAGCCTCTTGTCCAATAACCCAAAGATATCCAATGGTGCCGCCGCCGCAGGCAGTCATGCCTAAACCCAACGCCAACGATGCAAACAGGGCCATTGCTAACCGGCCATACAAACTCAACTTCATGCGCTTCCTTCATCACCCGTCTCGCTGCTTGTTGAGAGCATTCGAGATCCGGGGAAACCGTCTCGGGGAGGAGTACGAACCTTCCCTCGATTGTAGAGGGTACTCGCATTTTATGCCAATTTGCCGGTACTCTTCGACGAGAAGAGTACCGGCAAGTGTGTCACCGCCTTGGACGGCTTGGGTTACTCGTAGACTCGGCGGATCCGCTCATTGCCGGCATCGGAGATATATACATTTCCCTGCGAATCGACAGCGACACCGTACGGCGATGATAGATCGGCAGTTGTCGCCAATATATTATCGCCGTTGTAGGCGGCATTGCCTGTACCTGCAACTGTATTGATGACACCTGCCGAATTGATGACACGAACTCGGTCGTTGTACTCATCCGCTACATAGAGATTGTTGTTGGAATCAATCGCTAATCCTCGTGGAACATTTATTTCAGCGGCTGTAGCTGACCCGCCATCACCACTGAACCCGCGCAGACCGTTTCCGGCAACTGGCGAGGCGATCCCCGTCGAAAGGTTAACTTTGTATATGAGGGAGCATGTTTCCATCGAGTAGTACAGGTTATCGCTGGAATCGATGGCCATGCCCGTTACGTAGCTTACCGGTATACCCGTGGCCGATCCGCCGCCTGTTGGGCAGTCGCCGCTTCCGTTCCCAGCAATCGTGGATTGCACCCCTTGCGGAGTGACTTCCACAATAGTGTTGGTGAGGCCTACATAAACATTACCCGCAGAATCAACCGCTAATCCTGCTGGATCTGGATCTCCAGAAAAGGTAGCAAGTGTGGTAACCGCGCCAGAGGGAGTGATCTTAAAAACGCTGTTATAGCTAGCAACGTACAGATTCCCAGAGGCATCCACGGCCATTGCACCTATTGCACCTATACCGTCCCCACCTGTTCCGGCAAGTATGGCTGCATTCGTCACGACTCCGGAAGGTGAGATCAAACGAACGGCAAAGTTTTCTGAGTCGTACACGTATAGGTTCCCGCTGCCATCAAATCCAAGCTGCTCAGGCCCGTTGAACTCAGCTGATGACGCCAGTCCGTTAACATAGCCTGCGTTGCCATTACCGGCATACGTGTAAATGTATCCTGCCGTTTGAGCGGACGCAGTCGCTGCAACCGCAAAGAGTAATGCGACAAAAAAAGCAGGCCCGCGCAAGCTTGTTGCTAGAGAGCGTTTGCTGTCTTTCCGGGTATTGGATGGGAGAGAAAGAGAATTGTGAAACACGGTAAACCTCCACTCGACTGGCGTCGAGGCATTAGAGAACGGTATGAGCTAGAGCTAGGTCTGTCTTCGATGACATAGCTATGGCATCGAAGACAGATTCATCTTCGATGATTGACATTAAGTCGGCCCTAAATTGTTGAGGTACGGCAAACATGGAGTATCAAACCACCATTGAGGCGGATTCAGATACTGTGGTTGCCAAAGTGGAAGAGTTGTGTGGCTTGAACGATCAATGACTGTTGCGCAATAAGCACGATCAGGCCCCGTTTAGAATGGTCACGCCCCCCTTAGCGAGGGAGACTCATAACCACATGCAGGCAACAGATACCGGCCTTAATGGTGACGGCATCCGCATGCATGCCTCATGCTTGAGCGTAAGAATGCGCCAAGGGCGTGGCGGTTGTCAAGAAGTGGAGCACTGCCTTTCATAGCAGCAAATAGGAAACAGCAAACAGCTTAAAGACGAAGGCCGCCGATCACTCGGCGGCCTCTGTGTCTGACCTGTTTCCTACCACACGCGGCAACCGCCGCTGGCAGGCATCATCGGTTGACCAACCTTGCATCCGAAAGCTTTGCCGAACTCGTCGAAGTTCTGCACCACGCCCTTCACACGCCACTGCCCGGAGCTGTGCGGGTCGGTCTTTGCGGCTACCCGCGCCGACTGCTCTGTCTTGTTCTCGCACCACACCTGGCCGAAGGCGATAAAGAAACGTTGCGCCGGCGTAAAGCCGTCGATCTTCGCATCCTCTGCCGCCGGTCCCTCTTTGGCCAGCACACTCTGCAACGCCTGGAAGGCGATGCGAAGGCCCCCATTGTCGGCTGTGTTTTCACCAAGCGTCAGATGGCCGTTCAGGTTCTGTCCGGGGGCAACCTCGAAACCGTCATACTCCTGGGCCTCGCACTCGGTGCGGGTTTTGAACTTTGCCAGGTCGTCGTCCGTCCACCATTTGTTGACGTTGCCATGTAGGTCGTACTTGGCGCCCTGATCGTCGAAGCCATGTGTCATCTCGTGGCCGATGACGACACCAATCGCTCCGAAGTTAACCGCGGGATCCTTCGAGTTATCGAAGAACGGCGGCTGCAGAATGCCGGCAGGGAAGTTGATATCGTTTTGCGGAGGGTTGTAGTACGCATTGACAGTGGGCGGCGTCATGCCCCACTCCGTCTCGTCGACGGGCTTACCGTACTTCGAAAGATTGCGGTTGTACTCGAAGATGCCGTTGCGTTCGACGTTGCCGAGCAGATCATCGCGCTTGACGGTCAATTTTGAATAATCGCGCCAGTGCTCGGGGTAGCCGATCTTGTCGCGGATAGCATCGAGCTTCTTTTTCGCCTCAACCTTGGTCTCGGGACTCATCCACGGAAGCTGCGCGATGTCCTGCGCCAGTGCTGCTTCGAGCGCATGGACGAGGTTCTCCATATTGTTCTTGGCATCGGGCGGGAAGTTCTGCTTCACCCAGTCCTGACCAACCGCCTCGCCGAGCGCTCCATCGGTCATGCGCGTGCAGCGCTTCCAGCGCGGCTGCTGTTCCTTCTGGCCGTTCAGCGTCGCGCTGAAGAAGGCAAAGTTCTCATCCTGAAAAGGTGTCGAGAGTAGTGGCGCCGCACTGTGCAGCGTGTGCCAACGCAGATAACTCTTGAGCGCGGAGAGGCTCTCGGTGTCGAGCACCGTATTTACTGTCGTGAAGAAGCCCGGCGAGCCAACATTGACCGTCGGAACACTGCCCATGCCGATCCCCGACAGGAACTGCGGCCAGTTGTAGTCCGGGGTGAGCTTCTGCATCTCGGCGATGGTCATGGGATGGTAGCGCTTGTCCGGATCACGCAGCTCGACGCGGTCCATCGACCCCTTGGCCAGCGCGACCTCGATACGCATCACATCGTTGGCTTCCGTCGCGGCCTTCTCAGGAGTGTCACCCAGCAGCACGAACATCTTCGTCACGTGATCGACATACTGCGCGCGAATCTTTACGAAGCGCGCATCAGGGTTCAGGTAGTAGTCGCGATCGGGCAGCGAAAGGCCGCCTTGCCCGGTATTCAGGATCTGCTTACTGGAATCCTTCTGGTCCTGCCCCACCCCAACGCCCAGAAGCTCACCGCCGCCGTGCTCTTTGAAGAGTTCGAGATTGAGCGCTGCGAGATCCTTATTGCTCTTGAGACCTTCGATCAGGGCCAACTCAGGCTGCAGGGGTGTGGCCCCGAGCTTGTCCACGTGTTCCGTGTTCATGCAAGCGGCGAAGTAATCACCATACTTTTTTTGCAAGGGAGTCTTGGGGGCATCAGCCGCAGCCTTCAGTTCGGCATAGAGGAGATAGTTGTTGTATTCAGCGAGTTCGTTGAAGCGGCCCCAGCGTACCTGGTCCGCGGGAATCGGATTGTCCTTCTTCCAGTTGCCACAGGCGTACTGGTAGAAGTCGGTGCAAGGATCGGCGGTCTTGTCGATGGCCGAGACATCAAAGCTAATTGGCTTCTTGGGAACAGAGGTCGGACCGGAAGGGCTATCAGCGGAAGAGGCCAGGTTTTGAGCCAGACACAAGGGCGCGGCCAAAATAAAGAAAGAAGCGGTAACGAGAGTGCGCATGAAACTCCTTGGAAGACAACAATCAACGCTATGGCACAGAGCATACCTTTTACGGGGTACTCTCCCCTAGCGCGAAATTGGCGGTTGTTCCGAGGACGATAAGAAGAGGCAAAAAGTTGCCAGGTATCCAGCGCAGTCCTACAACCTAGCGTTATCGTCCCATGCGCTATCGAGAGCGGATCCGTTGAGCTAGCCGTTCCACCGACAGCGTGCTGTCTGGGAGAACCACCCCAGAAGTGTCATCTCGACCGGAGCATGATGGCTCTATCGTCATGCGGAGTGGAGAGACCTGCAGGTTGTCCGCGCAGACGATAGTGCTCGTACAAACATATTGCAGGTCTTGACGCAAAGCGCGCCACAAACATCTGCATCGCGCTCTGCAACATGCAGGTCTCTCCGCTACGGCGGCAAAAAAGCCGCCTCCGGTCGAGCTGACAACGTATGGAAGGGTAAAAAACACAGTACGCCAACAGTAAAACTCATCTAGTCAAGCAGCCTTGGCCTGCCAGAGAGCAATAGTTGCCCCAGTGGGGTCTATAACAATGCTGAACCACCCTATGCCGGGAACCTCATGAGGACCGCGTATGAGTTTGGCGCCGAGGGAGACGGCTTTTTCAGTAGCTGCATTGACGTCTTCAACACCGACGTAGGGGAGCCAGTCGGTAGGAGCATCAGGTATGGAGAATATGCCGCCCCCGGGCCCACTTTCGGGCTTGAAGGTGCTGTAGATCATGCCGCCACCCATGTCATTGTCTTCAAAGGTCCAGTTGAAGAGCTTGCCATAGAATTCTTTGGCTGCAGCGAGGTCGGGTGTGTTGAGCTCGAGGTGTACGAAGGGGTTTGCCATACTGGTCCTTTAGAAGATCCGATTTCGCGCTTAGAGCGAGATGCAGGCCATGCTACGCGCGTAGGCGCGGAGACGTCTCGGACCAGAGGCGACATTTTACGGAGAATTCTCGTTGCCGTTCAGCCGCTTCTAGAAGATCTTCAGATGAATCGTCAGATACTTCTTCGGATCCTGGCGAATGGCAGCCACAAGGTCGTTGCTGGAGGTCAGCAGCTTGTTCAGGTTGGCATAGGCTGCGTCGTCGGTGGCCAGCTTGCCGATCGTTCCCTGCCCTTTATTGATCCCCGTCAACAGGTCGTCCAGATTCGTCACCGTATCGTTCAACTTCCTGGCAAACGCTGGATCTTTGGTCAGCAGCCCCAAGCCACCCTTGCCCGCATCAGCCTCGGCCAGTAGTGAGTTCGTATGTGCCAGCGTGGAGTTCAGGTTGTTGTAGAGCTGGTCGTCGTTGAGCAGCTTCCCTGCCGAACCCTTACCTGCGTTCAGGTTGTTGGCGATCGTGTCCAGCTTCCCGGCAGTATCGTTCAACCGGTCGTAGAGCTGATCGTCGTGCATCAGCTTGCCGACAGAGCCTTTGCCCGCATTGATGTTCGCGGTCAAAGTATGCAGTTCATCGATCGTCTTGGTGGCGTTGTTGTAGAGCTCGGGGTCATTGATGAGCTTGCCGACCGACCCCTGTCCGCTCTGTATGGTGTCGACGATGCGGTTCATCTTCGCCAGGATGACGTTTACGCTCTCAATCGTGCCTTGGCTGGCCTTTACGACATCCATCAGATTGGGCGTTTCAAGCGTCCTCAGCTCATCGCCATCCTGTAGCTCGGGCCCGTTGGCCGACTGGCTATTGATATCCACCACCGTGTCGCCAAGTACGCCCACCGTCGACAACGAGGCCTTCGAATCCTTGTGCAGACTGCCGATGAACTTCGGATCCAGCTTCATCCGAACAAAGACCGGCGTGAGCTTACGCGCCGGATCGGTGGAGATCAACACCTTCGTCACTTCGCCGATGGTCACGCCCTCAAGGCTGACCGGCGCACCCACCTTAAGGCCGCCAGAGTTCTCAAAATAGGTCTTGACCGTCAACTTTTTACTGAAGACACCCATGCCCGAGGCGCTGGTCATTAGAAACAGCAGCGTACATAGCAGCGTGACCGAGACGAGCACGATCACCCCCACCTTCAACTGCGACCACTTTACTTCCTGCTGACTCGGCATGGCACTCCTCGCATGGGGACAACCGCTGGGCTACTCAATGACTAGATCTGGCGGGTGCGCGGATAATTTTCTCTATCGTAGCAGCGGCAGCGATTCTTCTTTGGATGAGATTCTTCGCAGCCGGGGTGCAACGAAAGCAGAAAGCATTTCGCCAATGCAGCGTCCCGCAAAAACCGCACTATATGACGTATAAAAACCAACCATTTGCGTCCATCGAAACAATGCCAGACGTCTCCAATCCAAACGCACCCCCATAAGATATTGACAGCAAAATACTTACAAGCATTACAGTCCCATCTAAATCTGTACAACTGCTCGTTTATGTCATTTGCACCCGATCCGACTGCACCTAGGTACTTAGTCTTCGGCGATGACAACCGCCATCGAAAGGTCGCGCGAGTGCGTAAGGCTGAGCGATAGACGCCGTATGCCCAGAGCATGAGCAATCTCCTCGGCACGGCCACTCAGGTATAGTTCGGGTCGCTGCCCGGGCTTGCGCTTCACCTCGAACTCGCGCCAGCTCACACCGCGGCTGATCCCCGTACCCAGGGCCTTGGCTCCCGCCTCTTTGGCTGCGAATCGAGCCGCAAAGCTTTCGGCGGAGTTTTTCTTCGCCATACAGTAGGCCACCTCACCAGGGGTGAAGACACGCTGCAGGAACGACTCACCAAAGCGCTCGACGCTGCGTTCGATCCGCGCAATTTCGATCATGTCTGTCCCGATGCCAATGACCACCGAAAGCTCCTTCACACTCTTCAAGAGTGTACTCAGCTCTCATGAGTCCTGTTCTCTGCAGGCTTCTGGACAAATTCGCCCCAACGCCCAACGAACGACCCCCTGCGCTAAACTTGAGCCTGTGAAGCCCATCATTGAAGCCAGTCACCTTGGCAAAACGTACCGTTCCGGCAAACTTGCCGTTCCTGCTCTTCGCGATGTCAGTTTCACCATCGATCCGGGCGAGTTCGTCGCCATTGTGGGCCCTTCCGGCTCGGGCAAATCGACCTTATTTTATGTTCTTGGCGGACTCACCTCGCCAACCTCCGGCTCCCTCACGATCCAGGGACACGACCTTTCACGGCTCTCCGACGCCGAGCGCACGAAGCTGCGCCGCGCCCACATCGGCTTCGTCTTTCAGCGCTTCAACCTGCTAACGACGATCTCGGCCGAAACCAACATCGAACTCGCACACGATATCGCCGCTTCCGGTAAGCCCTTCGACCGCGAACTGCTCGACCACCTCGCAGATCTGCTGAACATTAAGGGTCGCCTGAAACACCGGCCCAATGAACTTTCGGGTGGAGAGCAACAACGCGTCGCCATCGCCCGCGCTCTCATCACACGCCCTGCGATCCTGCTGGCCGACGAACCTACCGGCAACCTCGATACGGTGAACTCTGACGCCGTGCTGGAGATGCTGCGGGCCTCCAGCCGCCAGTTGAACCAGACCGTACTGATGATTACTCACAACCCCGAAGCCGCACAGATCGCCGACCGTATCCTGCATATGCGCGATGGCCAGATCGTGAAGATAGAGGCTGGCCGGGGAAGCGTTGTGGCTGCAGCAACGGTCTAGCTTACCTATCGGGTGAGGGTTCCGTTTTGGGTCTGTTCAGGTTGAAGTTGACCATGATGGTGGTATCTACCTCCCTCGGCTGGCCATGCCGCAGGTAGGGTGTATAGGTCCATTGGTTAGCGAGATCGAGTGCTGCCTGTTGGAGCAGGTCAGGCCCGGAGATGACCTTTAACTTCTGGATCGTTCCGTCCTTGCCGATGATCGCGTGCAAAACGACCGTACCGCTGACGCCCGCATCCTTCGCCTTCTGTGGATAGACCGCCTGCCCATGCGTCAGGAGGTGGCTTGCCATAACGCTACTTGAAACCCGGGCAGGAGCATCGGGTACAAGTGCAGATGGGGATGGCGCGCCTGCAGGAGGCACGCTGGATGTTTGCCCTTGCATTATCGCCATACTCGTCACAAACACCGCTGCCATCTTCCACGAATGCATCGATCTTCCTCCTAAGATTTCAGAGCCAGCATCTCACATTTTTAGAGGCACGCCTTTCGCTGGATGAGGTTTCACAGTATGCTGGACGACCAGCACCATCCACTTCGTTTCCGGAGACCCACGATGCGCACCTTCCGTCGAATCGCAGCTATTGTCGCCCTCGCCACCGCCACCACTTTCTCACAGGCACAGCCTGCCGCCGCACCCCAGGCCAAACCCGCACCGGCCGCCGCAGCCAACACGACCCTGCTGGACATCAACACAGCAACCTCCGATCAACTCAAGGCATTGAGTGGTGTCGGCGACGCGTATGCGAAGCGCATCATCGCGGGCCGGCCTTACACAGCAAAGAATCAGCTCGTCACCAAAGGCATCCTTCCGCAGGCAACCTACAACAAGATCGCCAGTCAGATCATTGCGAAGCAGCCGGGGAAATAGGCCAGCAGTAGCATTTCCTGATTTGATAGGAGATGGCCTTCAACCCGTCTGTATTCTGCAAACAGTTGCAAATAAAGCCCGACTTAGCTGAGAGGCCCTTCTCGAGTGCAAGTGTCCTCAGCTGCTGAAGCCACTTTGTCAACGATGCCCGGGTGGCGGGACGGTAGTCCCGCCCCTTCAAAACTGCGCCAGATCCGCCGCGAATCGGATACAGTGGAGGGAGTCTTTACCCTGTGCTGGAATTTGTTGGCAACTGGACCTTTGAATCATGGCTACGGCATCGTCTCATCTTGGCAAACCGGTACTCCGGCTCGGCGCTCTCGCGCTGTTGCTGGTCGGCCTGTCCGGTTGCCAAAGCATCAATGTCGATGCCACCAATGCTGCTCAGGTTCGTGTGATCACCGCCTCCCCCGATGCGCCGGCGCAGGACTTCTACCAGAACAACTCCGCCCTGGCCTATAACCTCGGCTTTGGCACAGTTACCTCCTATATGCCGCTGCCCGCAGGAACCTATACCCTGTCCGCAGCCAAAGCCAACACCTCGCAGATTCTGGCTTCGACTAAGACCGCCTTCGGCAGCACCAAACAGTACACGGTAATCGTGGGCAACATCGCTGCGAACATGCAGGAGACCATCCTGCAGGATCAGTCGCAGCCAGCACCCGCCGGTCAGGTCTCGCTGCGGTTCGTTCACCAAGCCACTCGTATAGGTGCAGTCGACATTTATCTCGTCCCACGTGGCGGCAAACTAGCAGCTACGTCACCGGTGGCGACGAACATCGACTTCGGGAGCAACTCTAGCTACATCAACGTCCCCGCCGAAACCTATGCGATTGCCGTCGTACCAGCCGGCACGACCCCCATACCCGCCACCGTCACACTGCATACCGGGGCTCAGGTCAGCTACGTCTCTGGCTCCGCTCACACCGTTGTGTTGATCGATCAGCCAGTAGCGACCACGCCAAGCGTCCAGACAGTGGTTACTGACGACTACGAGCAATAGAGCAGGAAACAGGAAACAGCTTAAAGATAAAAGCCGCCGATCTCTCGGCGGCTTTCGCTGTTTCCTGTTTGCTACTTCCTGTTTCCTGCCTCAGTACCTGTAGTGGTCCGACTTGTAGGGTCCTTCGACCGGCACGCTGAGATAGTCTGCCTGCTTCTTGGAGAGCGTCGTGAGCTTCACGCCGATCTTCTCCAGGTGCAACCGGGCGACCTCTTCGTCGAGCTTCTTCGGCAGAACGTATACGTCTACTTTGTAGATGTCCCGGTTGGCCCATAGGTCGAGCTGGGCAAGCGTCTGATTGCTGAAGCTGTTGGACATCACGAAGCTCGGATGGCCGGTTGCACAGCCGAGGTTCACCAGACGACCTTCGGCCAGAATGAAGATCGAGTTGCCGCTGTCAAAGGTGTACTGATCGACCTGCGGCTTGATGTTCGTCTTCTTGGCATCCTTCGCGCCATCGAGTTCCGCCATCTGAATCTCGTTGTCGAAGTGGCCGATGTTGCAGACGATGGCCTGGTCCTTCATCTGACGCATGTGCTCCAGCGTGATGATGTCGAGGTTGCCGGTGCAGGAGACGTAGATGTCGCCGCGTCCCAGCGTATCTTCGATCGTCGTAACCTCATAGCCTTCCATCGCGGCCTGCAGCGCGTTGATCGGATCGATCTCCGTGACGATGACGCGTGCGCCGAGCCCACGCAGCGAAGCCGCCGACCCCTTACCGACGTCACCATAACCGCAGACGACAGCAACCTTGCCTGCAACCATCACGTCGGTCGCGCGCTTGATGCCATCGACCAGCGACTCACGGCAGCCGTAGAGATTGTCGAACTTGCTCTTGGTCACCGAGTCGTTCACGTTGATGGCCGGTATCAGCAGCTTACCCTGCTCCATCATCTTGTAGAGACGGTGAACGCCGGTAGTTGTCTCTTCCGAGACGCCGCGCCACTCTTTGGCGACGTTGTGCCAGCGCTGCGGGTTTTCCGTTTTAACACTCTTCAGCAACGCCTGAATGACAGCCTCTTCCTGCGATCCAGCCTTGCCCTCGACGAAGCTCGTGTCGCCATCCTCGTACTCATAGCCCTTGTGGATGAGCAGGGTTACATCGCCGCCGTCGTCTACGACGAGTTGCGGCCCTAGACCACCCTCATGCCGCAGTGCCTGATCGGTGCACCACCAGTACTCTTCAAGCGTCTCGCCCTTCCATGCGAAGACCGGAACGCCCGCCGCCGCAATGGCAGCCGCCGCGTGGTCCTGGGTGGAGAAGATATTGCAGCTCGCCCAACGCACCGTAGCTCCAAGCGCTACGAGGGTCTCGATCAGCACACCCGTCTGGATCGTCATGTGCAGCGAACCGGTGATGCGCACACCCTTGAGCGGCTGGCTCGGCGCATACTTGCGGCGAATCGACATCAGGCCGGGCATCTCTGCCTCGGCGATGGTGAGTTCTTTGCGTCCCCACTCTGCCAGGCTGATGTCCGCTACCTTGTACTCCGCTGTTGCCTGCTCCAATAATGTTGCTGTCGCCATCTCGTCTCCTTAGTAACCGGTATACAGGATATCAAGCGAGTACTTTCTGCGGTGTTCTTATAATGCCAGAAAGCATTTTACGGATCTCGATCACGTCATGCTGCAATGTGTCATACGTTGCAGGTTCGAGAAAGGTAAGGTCACGGGCCAGCAGAAGTTGATATTCGACTTCCACTCCCATCGCTCGTGCCTGCTGCAGCCCCCGGATGTACTCTTCCTGCTCGTCACGCCCACAAGCCTCGGCAATCTTCATGGTCAGGTGCGCTGAACTCCGACGTAGTGTTGCTGCCAACCCGAAGGTCTCTGTCTTTGGGAATGTCTCCGAGATGCGATACACATTCAATGTAAACGCGTGTGCTTTGTGCCATGCGTCGAGATACCGAAAGTCTCTCAAGTGCTCGCTCCTGGGCCAGCGGGGGTTTTGTTCAGCATAGAGCAACGAGGTATTGAGCTACGAGGAATTCATACCCCTCTTTGCTCTATACCTCGTTGCTCGTAGCTGACAGAACCCCTTGACGAGAGTGCGAGAGTTTCAGAGCGCGTGCTCCATCTCTAGCAACTTCCTCTTCCGCTCGGTTCCCCAGCGATAGCCTGTGAGGTTGCCATTCGAACCGACCACGCGATGGCAGGGCACAACCACAGCGAGTGGATTTGCTCCGCAGGCGGCGCCCACGGCCCGCACTGACTTCGGAGAGCCGACAGCCTCGGCGATCTGCGAGTAGGTGCGTGTCTCGCCGCGTGGAATCTCGGTCAACGCGCGCCATACGCGCTGCTGAAAGGCCGTCGCCCGCACATGAAACGGCAGCGCAACAGCATTAGCATTCTCACCGAGCCTCGCAAGCACGAAGCGGACAGCCTCGGCCAGTTGCTGATCGTCACGACGCAGCACAGCCTGTGGAAACCGCTCACGCAGCTCTACAGCGGCTTCCGTATCGGAGTCGGCAAACAGCACCGAGCATAGCCCGCGATCGGTCGTCGCCACCAGGATGCGGCCCAGCGGAGAGTCCGCAACCGCATAGCGAATCGTCTCGCCTGCGCCACCTTCCTTCATGGCCGTCGGGGTCATGCCGAGTGTTGCATCGGCGTCTTCATACAGCCGGCTCGAGGAACCGAATCCTGCCGCATAGACTGCGTCGGTCACCGGGGAACGCGAGTTTCGCGGTGTGCGGACCTCTTCACGGAAGCGTTCCTTGCGTTGCGCTCGAGCGAACTCCCCGGGAGTTACGCCGAGTACGCGCTTGAACCCGCGCAGTACGGCAAACTTGCCTACACCTGCTGCTTCCGCGAGGTCTTCGAGAGAGGTACGCTGGCCCGCATGTTCACTCAAAAAGTCAGCAGCCGCCGCAATTGCTTCCGCCTGAGGATCGGCTTTAGGCGCAACGCGTTGCGGTTCGCAGCGCAGGCACGCGCGAAAGCCTGCAGCCTCCGCTGTTGCAGTGTTTGGAAAGAAGCTGACATTCTTACGCTCGGGCCGGCGGCTCGGGCAGCTCGGACGACAGTAGATGCCCGTCGATTTGACCGCATACACAAACTGGCCGTCAGCGGACGTATCCCTGGCCAATACCTGCTGCCACGCCTTACCCGCAAACACCGAAGGCACGATTGCCTTGTTTCCCTTACCCATGTTTTCGATTCCTACTGCCGTCGCTATCGCGCTCGTCCAACTTGTAGTCGCCATGCAAGTATCCTGCAACATGCGCATGGAACGCCACACTCCGGAGATTGCGGGCAAACTCTCTATTTCTATACTTCTGGCCGCACGCTCTTTGCAGGCCTACCACCGGGCAGAGGCACAAGGTTCCCCTGCTCATCGAGTTCGTTGGATTCGACATAAAAATGCTTGAGATCTGCGCGCCCAAAGCTCGTTGTGATCGCAACATCGGCGGCGTCGCGACCGGTCGCCATCAGAATGCGGCCCGGGCGGGGCTGGTTATGGCGCGCGTCAACATTCCACCATCTGCCATCGAGCCATACCTGATACCACGCGTGGAAGTCGCCCGGCCCAGTATAGGGAATGCGAATATCCCCGAGTTGCCCCATGACGTAGCGTGCCGGAATATTCATGCAGCGCGTCAGCGTAATCGCAAGATGCTGGAAGTCGCGGCATACCCCCACGCGCTCCGTGAAGACATCCATCGCCGTCTTGGTCGAACGCGCTGTCTGGTAGTTGAAGGCGACCTTCCAATGCACCCAGTCACGAATTGCCGCCACACGCTGCCATCCCGGAAGCGCGTACCCGAAGAGATCCTGCGCGACCCCCCCGAATAAATCGACCTGACAGTAACGGCTAGCCAGCAGAAACTGTAGCACCTCCGACGGCAGCTGTTCCACAGGGGCCTGCTGCGCCTCGAAAGGCTGAGCGTCGGGCTCCGCGTCGGTCGAGATCGTATTGCAGCCGCTCAGGCGAATCGTCCCAGCTGGTGCGGCGAACCGAGAGCAACGATTGCCGAAGACATCGAGATACTCAGAGACCGGAAGCTCCGTTGCAGCCTCATTTTCGAGGTGCTCCACCTTGAGCTCATCGCCGGTGGTCAGTAACGGCTCGAGCGTCGGATGCACGCGCAGCATGGCGAGCATCGGTGCCGCTTCGGGAAGATGGAACTGAATGTCGAACTCAGATTTGATGAATATAGCGAAGGCCCCCCGCGACGGCATTCAACGTGCGGGACACACACGTCGCCTTCTAGCTAGATGCTCTCACAGTTCGAGAAGCTGTATCGGTGCGTAGTAAAACGGGCGAGCCTATAAAAGGACTCGCCCGTTGTATCTCCTGCAAAAAGACTACTTAGCGGCTAACTCCGCGACGGCGCCGGCCTTCAGCGCAGCAGCTTTGTCGGTGGCCTCCCAGGTGAAGGTGTCACCGGTACGACCGAAGTGGCCGTAAGCAGCCGTCTTCTTAAACACCGGACGGCGCAAGTTCAGGCTCTCGATGATGCCCTTCGGCGTCAGCTTGAAGTTCTCGCGAACCAGCTCAACCAAGCGCTGTTCGCCAACCTTACCCGTGCCAAAGGTATCGACGCGAATGCTGACCGGATCAGCCACACCGATCGCGTACGCCAACTGCACTTCGCAGCGATCCGCGAGTCCGGAGGCCACAACGTTCTTGGCGATGTAGCGAGCCATGTAGGCGGCCGAGCGGTCTACCTTGGTTGCATCCTTACCCGAGAACGCGCCGCCACCGTGACGGCCCATACCGCCGTAGGTATCGACGATGATCTTGCGTCCGGTCAGGCCGGAGTCGCCCATCGGTCCGCCGATAACAAAGCGGCCCGTCGGATTGATGTGATATTTGGTGTCTGCGTCCAGCAGCTCGGCCGGGATGACGGCCTGGATGACGTGCTCCAGGATCTCGGCACGCAACTGCTCGTTGCCAACCTCTTCAGCATGCTGAGTGGAGATGACGACCGCATCCACGCGCACGGGCTTGTGGTTGGAGTCGTACTCCACCGTGACCTGGCTCTTGCCGTCAGGCCGCAGATAAGCCAGCTTGCCTGACTTGCGGACTTCGCTGAGCTTCTGCGCCAGCTTGTGAGCGAGCGAGATTGGCGTCGGCATCAGCTCCGGAGTCTCATTGGTGGCGTAGCCGAACATCATGCCCTGATCGCCTGCACCGCCGGTATCCACACCCTGCGCAATGTCGGGCGACTGGCGATTGATCGTCGAAATAACGGCGCAAGTGTTCGAATCAAAGCCTTTGAGGGCGTCGTCGTAGCCGATTTCCTTGACCGTTTCGCGCACCACTGTCTGGAAGTCTACGTAGGCTTTGGTCGTGATCTCGCCCGCAACGACGACAAGGCCGGTGCAGGTAAGAGTTTCGCAAGCCACACGGCTGTAGGGGTCCTGTTGGAGGCAGGCGTCGAGAATTGCATCTGAAATCTGGTCGGCGATCTTATCGGGATGGCCCTCGGTCACAGATTCACTGGTGAAAAGAAAACGGTCGGTTGTTGTAGACAAAGCGTAAAGCTCCTTCAGTCAGATAGCCGGACCCGCTCGTATGTCGAGCGCCCGACGACCGGCTGTTTCACCGCACACGCTCACGAGACTCGCGAGCAGATTTGGCACACTCCGGTCACTCCATCAGAGCCGAAATGAATCGGTTAGGCGGAACCTAACTATTCTACCTGTACATCCGCCTAGGTCCAAAGATGGACATCCATCTGTCGAAATCAGCCTCCGAGAAGCAATGTAGGCCATCGAACGGAAAAACGGCGCCCGCCAAAGCGGACGCCGTTTGGGTTGAGCTGCATGGCAGTTAGAAAGTGAGCTTGCCAGCGATCTGCAAAATGCGGGCTTCACGCGCTCCGGTCACGGTACCAAACGTCGTTGAGGTAAAGGTTGTGTTGGCCGTGTTGTAGTTCGTGTGGTTCAAGACATTGAAGGCCTCGCCACGCAATTGAAAAACGGACTCTTTGAAGATGCGGAAGTTTCTGAAGAGTCCGAGGTCCTCGCGGTCATAGCCCGGCTGAGTCACGGAACCACGTTTCTCGTCTCCAGGGTTACCAAGCACCGCGCTCGGTACGGCAAATGCCGAAGTATTGAACCACTTCGTTTTTGTCTTCAATCCCGAGCCACTCTGAGGATTAGAGATTAGATCCGGTCGGAACGATGCGGGACTGCTTCCATTGATTGCCAGTCCGGCGACGTCGGTGAACGTCGTTGTAGTGCCATACGCAATGCCCCCCTGGCTTGCCGTTACCGTGACTGGAAGTCCTGAGTCGAGCGCCACGATACCCGAGATCTCCCAGCCTCCAACCACACGAGCAACCAATCCCTTTTGCTCATGGAACCACGGCAGGTCCCAAACAAAGTCAATGCTCGCAAACTGGTTGCGATCATAAGCCGCACGCCCATACTCGGCCTTGATGTTGTAGACGTTTTGAGGCGCACTGCTGCGGTCCCCAATCGGGCCGTTGCTCAGGTTACGTTGCCACGTGTAGGCACCTGTGATCTCGCTCTTACCGCGAAAGCGTTTCTTCACCGAAAGCTGCAAAGAGTTGTAATTACTGTTGTAGATAGGTTCGACGGCATACATACCGGCGTACCCCTTGTATCGACGAATCTGGTTGGAAAGCGCTGTCTGAGCAGCACTGGCGAAGCCGCCGGCGGGGAGGATTCCTGCCGCTTTCGCCTGACCGGGTGCCAACGCATTGATGTCCGTGTAGCCAACCAAGTGCGTATCATGCGCGCCGTAGTAGCCAAGATCGAACAACAGAGAGGGTGTCAACTGCTGCTGAGCATCAAGCGAGTACTGCTGCGAGTATGGTGTATGAAACTGCACTCCGGTCGCATAGATTGGGGTCGGAGGGGCTGGAATTGCGGCTGCCTTCGCAGTCCCCAGCTTCGGATTGTCGAACGATGTGTAGTTGTAGCTGGAGTTACCCAACGCTGGAGGCGCATACCACGAGTTGTATTCGTAGTCTCCAAACAACGTTGCGTCATAGGCGATACCATAACCACCGCGAATCGCGGTCTTGCCGTCTCCGAAGACGTCATAGGCAAAGCCGAAACGCGGAGCCACATTGGCCTTATCGGATGTGCCCACTTGTCCACCATACGGCGAGCTGTGTCCCGATACCCCATAGGTTCCCTCGTTGGCATAGATGAATCCATTGGAGGGGTCGTACGCGGAGTTCGGCGTATAACCGGCGTGGCACGGTGAGTTCGGGATGCAAAGCGAGCCGGTATTGTCGACTGTTGGAGCGTTCGCCAAGACATACGCGTTCGGTGAGAAGTTCGCCAACCAGCCATTGCTATCGGTAGGCTGCGCAAAATAGGAGTACCGCACACCCAGGTTGATCGTAAAGCGCGAAGTCGCCTTCCAGTTATCCTGCGCATAGAATTCGATAGTGTTGGCATGCAGATCCGGGATGCGTGGCTGTCCGGTCTGCGTAAAGCCACCCGTCACTGTTCCAGTCAAGAAGTTGGCCCACGACTGGTAGAAGATCGCCTCGGCGTTCCCCTGAGAAGCAACGGGTAGCTGCGCATTCGAGGAGGTGAAGCTGAAGCTGCCCACGTTGCCGCCCTGCAGATTCTCTGTCTTTTCGTAGCGGTCATACGTTGCTCCCACGATGACCGTATGATTCCCAAAGAGCCGGGTCACATTGCCGAAGATATTGTGGTTGCGATCATAATCGTTATAGACGCCGCCTTGCGTGATCCCCGTGTAGTTCGTAAAGACAAGGTTCGGAATAACACCGAGATAGCTGGGGTAAGGCAAAGGAATATTGATGTCCGGAGAATTCTTCGACAGGCCCGAGCCTGCAGAGGCGCTCAGGATCGCACCGTAAGAGTAGGCATAGCCTACGTCCATAAGCAGCTTTGGCGATTGAACGTACGTGACGTGTCCAAGTTGCTGTGTTCCAGGCGAACGAGTGTTGGTCGTTTGTACACCAGGGTAGCCCGCCCCTGTCCCCGAGCCATAGCCGAACGGCTCCTGCGTGGGAATACTGTCGTGGATGAAGCGGTAGAAGGCATTGACCTTCTGTCCGAACGCCTGATCTATCCGTACGACCTCCTGTGTGTCGTTGTAGATGCTGCGCGGATTGTAGTTATAGGTGTGCGCCTCCTGAGTTGGTCCAGGATTCGGAAGTGGCACCTTACTGCCGTCCAGCGAATATACGTCCTTCAGATAAGCCTGAGCTGCAGTCGAAGTGGTTGTGACGTTGGTCGTACCGCCATCAGCGCAACTGGCGGCGTTGCCAACGAAGTTAGTACATACGGCTACGGGAAAGATGCCCTTGCGCTCATCGGCGGTCGGTACGGAAATAGCAATTGGATTGTAGTTAATGACGCGACGAAACTCCTGCGAGAAGAAGAAAAAGGTTTTGTCGTGTCCGTTATAGATTTTGGGAAGCCAAACCGGCCCCCCGATGGTGTAGCCGAAGTCGTTGTAGCGCAGCGGAGGCCGCTTGAGAAAGGAGGTTGGCGAAGCGAAGTTCTTGTCCGCCCATGAGTTCGCATTGAGAGCATCATTGCGAAAAAATTCGTACGCACTTCCGTGGAACACGTTCGTGCCAGAACGCGTGACCACATTCACCTGACCCGCAGCGGAACGGCCGTACTCGGCAGAGTACTGCCCGCGCAGCGTCTTGAACTCGGCGATCGCATCAATGCTCGGAAATGTAAGCAGCGTCAGATTGGAACCACGGTCTACGTTGTCCGCACCATCTATCGTCCAATTGTTCGCGCTCGTCCTTTGCCCATTGACGGAGAAGGCTACAGTGTTGGCAGCACCGCCCACTGGATTGGACGGCCCAAGATAAATCTGGTCCGTGGTGCCACTGTAGGCGACTCCTGGCTGGAGGCTCAGCAACTGTTCATAGTTGCGCGTGCTCAGTACCAGTTCGCGGGATTGGGTTCCAGTGATAAGCCCGGATGAGGATGCATCTTCCAGATTGACACTGAGTGCATCGGCGGCCACGGTAACCGACTGGTTCGTGCTGCCGACTACCAGATTGCGATTGACGGTAAGTTTGTCGTCGACGTGCAGGATCAGACCTGTAACCGTATCTACCTTGAAACCGGCATCTGTCACCTTCACGGTATAGGTACCCAACGGCAGTGAAGTGGCCGTATAGAATCCAGCCCCGTTGGTCGTTAGAGTGCGTACGGTTTCATTGCGATCTGTATTGATCAAATCTACCGTCGCACCTTTAACCGCCGCTCCGCTCGGATCTGTAACAGTCCCGCTGATGCTACCCGTGACATCCTGCGCAGGGGCTGCGATTACCGCAAATACCAGCACCGCAGCCGCGGCCAAACTCCTCATCCAACATGCGTATCGGTTCATCCCTAGTCTCCTCAAATAAGTGCCTGCGTGAAGGCGCTGCATCTCTGTGTTGCCCTTGGACCTGGTGGCCAGCACTTGTGTCCGGTCCTCCGGTCTTTCTGTGCCTGAATCTTCCGACCTACACTAGACTCCGATTTTTCCGGTCGAATCTTCCGATCCAGTCTTTCGGTCTTCCATCCATCACTTCAGCGCTGCGCAACGAACAAAGTCCGCCTGAGCCGACGAGTCCCTGGGGATCGCAGCTTCACCGGTCTTCTGGTTGTGGACTCCAATGGAGCCCGGTCCCGTTCTACTGAAATGAAGAATCCATTATGCGCTGAAATCGTGTCCCCAGGAATCTTATTCTCAAAAAAGAACCCGAGAAACGCACCTTGTTATTTCAAGAACCCGTCTAATTCTCGTTTCCAAAAAGTTTGCGCCGGATAATGAGGCAGATTTACGAAGTCGCGAAACCCGCCGTTTTTGTGGATTCATCCGAACTAAAACACAAAAACCGCGAAGGGTCTCCTGACGGGCCCCTTCGCGGTTTTTGTGTTTGCTTTATTGGAACGCTCAACAGTACGACGAACGAAAACTCGCCGCGCTAGAAGTCCAACCGCAGGCCGAACTGCATCCGGCGGTAGGTGGAGAGGGTTGAACTATAGGTACCAAGGAGTGAGCTGGCTGTTCGAGCGTTTAGACCGGCAACACTAGGGTCAAAGCGGGCGGAATTCGTGACGTTGTAGACCTCACCGGCGAACTTCAGTTTAACCAGCGTGCCTAGACTCCAGCTCTTGGTGAGCGAGGAATCAATATCAAAGACGCCATCTCCACGGAAGTTGTTACGCGATCCAGCTTCGCCTGCATACGGAAGCCGAATGGGGCCGTTGCTGGTGTAGATGCCGTTGTTGATGGCGCTAACGGTAGTGGCGTCGAAGACATGAGGAACTCCGGCGGTGATGCTTCTGTGGGTTTGAACGTTACCAACGTTGAAGGCGAAGCCTGGATTGTTGTAGTTGGAGGGATACGCAGGCGATTCAAGCGTGAAAGGCAGTCCACTGGTCCAGCGGGCGAGACCAGCCCACTGCCATCCGCCGAGGACGGCGTCGACCAAATGATTGGTGGTGCCAAGTACGGCTTTGCCGCGGCCAACGGGCAGTGCATAGACCCAGTCCGCAGTGATCAGGCTGCGCGTGTCGAAGTCAGAGGGTCCCTTGTTGAGCTTCGGGTTCCAGGTGTTCTGGATGGCAAAGTTGGTGTAGGCATTGTCCGTATTGCCGAGCTGGCTCGTGCGCTCGGTCTCGGAGCCCATATCCAGGGATTTAGAGAGGGTGTAGCTAACGTCTACCGTCAAGCCATGTGCGTTGGGATGGCGGAGGGTGAACTGCAGTGCGTTGTAAGAACTCGTGCCGATGGAATCCCAGGAATAGAGGGAAGAGAACTGGTTGCTAAAGAAGCGGGACTGGGCGGGGATACCGGGGAAAAAACCGTAGGGAGCAAAGTCCAACATGACGAGCGAGAAAGTCTCACCGTTGGTATAGCGTTCGGGCGCCCACGCGTTATTGAAGATGGCCTGCGTAGCGCTTTCTCCCGCATAGTCGCGATTCTTCATGTAGGGGAAAACATTCTCGAAGTACGGAATAGCCGTAATATTGTTGTTCACTTTTTGACGACTTCCGTTGAACGTTCCGAATGGCGACGCATCGACCGCAGCAGAGAGCGTGCGCGCGTTGCTGAAGTAGTCCCCACCGCCTTGTGGATCCACATAATCCACCGGCTCAGCTAAGTCGAGTTGCTGGAGAAGGTGACGTCCCAGGCGACCGACGTAGGCTTCTTCAAAGACGAAACCAGAGGGAAACTCGTGCTGAATGGAGAGATTAAAGGACTCGGCGTAGGGAGTTTTCAGGCGGTTATCAATGCCCCAGTCGATACCGAAGCCGTCCACAGGCGGCGGGTTAGGGAACGATATCGTGGTGGAAAAAGGAGGCAGGGAGATATCTGGAATATTATGGGGTCCAGTAAAGCGGGGAGAGTTCTCAAAGCCCAGCTCGTCTGCTCCGTTGGAGATACCGGCGCTGAGGCCGATGGAGCCTTCGTGAGCGAAGGTGTTGGCGAGGGCCTCTCCGTAGTGGTCATAGTAGATACCGAAGCTGGCTCGAATGGAGGTCTTTGGATCCGGTGAGAAGACTATACCGATGCGCGGGGCAACGTTATCCTTCTGCTTCGGCCAATATCCGGGCTGCCCATTGGCTTTACCGGAGGGTGCTAACGAGATGGTGGGCTCATAGATCTGGCTCTGCAAAGCGGCGGACTCGCGTTCCTTATACCAGGCATCCGTATCGATGGTGGGCGAGATCTGCTGGCCATGAGTCTCATACGGAGTCTGAAGGATGGTGTGGCGCAGGCCCAGGGTAAGGGTCAGGTTAGGCCGGGCGTGCCAGGTGTCCTGCAGGAAGTACTCGAATTCGTTGGTGCGGTAATCCCGATTGACGAAGCTGCCATCGGGCAGGGCTGTGCCCGAGGTGGGGCTGGTGATCTTGTAGTTGTAGACCTTATAGACCTCCGGGACGACTCCCATGAGATTGCCATAGGCAAACATCCAGGAGTCACTGGCAAAACTGCTGGCGATGTTGCTGGGCAGCGGCAGATCCGAGGTATTGGCGTAGTAGGGGTTGGTGCTGGCGCCGTCGAAGGAGTTGGCATCGGAGCCATTTTCGTTCGTGACGCCGCGCCAGTTGCCGCCTAGAGCGATGGTGTGCGTGCCCTTGACCCAGGTGAAAGTATCCGTAATGTTGTTCACCGGAACGTGGAGGATAGTGTTCCGAGTCTGGGCGGTGGGCTGGGTGAGTCCGTATACGCCAACGTAATCGCCGGAGCCGATGCCGCTGATCTGGTAGCCCTGGCGGATAAAACCATAGCGCAGGTCATTGACCATATTGGCAGTCGGAGTCCAGGTATAGCCAGCAGATATGCCCTTAGTGTTGTCGTCCGAGTAAGAGGCTGCAGGCTGACCGGGGAGGTTTTCACCTCCAGAAGCAGTATCTTTCTGCAGGTTTCCACGAACGAAGATGTGGTTTGCGCTGTTCGGACTGTAGTCGATTTTGAGAATCGTGGTGTTGAGGGTAGATGGCGCCGGAGAGACGAAATAATAAGAGCCGGAGTTGTAGCCGTCGCCGAGGATTGCGCCGGTGGCAATGGGCACGTTGGCGTAGTAACCCAGTATGGCGGCATTGGGACCCGGACCAGCAGGACAAGCTGGCGCACCATTGAAGAAGTTGCTGGTGCTGGTGCAGGGCGTGTCCAACTGCGCAACCTGTGCGGATGACAAGGTTTGAGTATTACCGTTGGCATCGGGGTAGCTCAGTTCACCCTGCATGAAGCTGGCGGTGGGCACCGTAGCCCCGACGATCTGTGAGATCGCCTGGCGTTGGCCTTCGTAGTTGAAGAAGTAAAAGAGTTTATCTTTCTTAATGGGGCCACCGATGCTGCCACCGAACGTATTCAGAATGTATTTTTGGGGGATGTTCGGTATCCCGGTAGACAGCTGAGTGTTTTTATTGAAAAAACTGTTGGCGACGGTGTTGGTGGGACGATAGTACTCGTAAAGCGCTCCATGATATTTGTTGGTTCCAGATTTGGTGACCAAATTGACCTGAGCACCGGAGGACCGACCTGCCTGGGCAGTGCCGTTGGAGGTGGTGACGCGAAACTCCTCTGTGGAGTCAAGCGTAGAGCGCAGGATGCCGGTAAAGGCAGTGCCGCCGATCTGGTCATTGTCGTCCAGTCCGTCGAGAGTAATATTGCCCTGGTCTGAGCGGCCGCCAGAGACCGCGCCCTGGCGACTGTCGGCCGTGCTTGCGTCCTGGCCCAGGTAGAGGACACCGGGCTGCAGACTAAGCAGCGAGATGGGATTGCGACCTTCCATCGGCAATGCCTCTATGGTGGCGTTGCCGACAGAGTTGCCCATCGTAGCATCTGTGAGATTGAGGGTCTGCGTGGCGGTGCTGACATCCACGGTAACCGTGTCCGCAGCTACACCAAGGGTGAAGTCGATGGTGGCTGGCTGGTCGACGAGCAGTTCGGCAGTGCGAGTCTGCGGGGCAAAACCGCTGAAGGTGGTGGTGATGAGATAGTGCGCCGGGACAATGATCGGAAAGATATAGTAGCCGGAGGCGTTGGAGACCGCGTGATAGGTGGTGTTGGTGGCCTTGTCCAAAAGGGTGATCGACGCGCCTGGGACAAGTGCTCCGCTCGAGTCCTTCACAACACCACGGAGCGAGGTGGTTGCGGTTTGGGCAACGGCCGTGGCCGTACAAAGAGAAGCCAACATCAGGACAACTGCAACAATGCGTCTCATCAAAGCATCCTCCAAAAGGGCTAAGAACTAAGCAGGCCGCCACGACACCGTTTCTAAAAACAGCACCGCCTCTTATGTCAGTCTTCTGACAAAAACAGATAGGGATACACCTGTGAAAACTGGCGTTAGCTGCTCACTCATGAACCTTTGAAAGATAAATACGTGCGCCGACCCAAAATTGACTCATGCTGTTTCAGAATTGACCTATTCTGTTTCAGAATGGACTCGGCAGGCTTATGAGGTTATTGCGAGCCTCGTATTTTCCGGTAACCGGAAGGTGCTCACGGGAAGCACCCCAGAGGGGCGAACTCCAGGCTGGATGACGTAACGCCATGCCACCCACGCCAGCGCGCCCAGCATAACCAACAACAGCAGCACCCCCCACCAGCGCCGCCGCATGCCGGTTCCGATCTGTACGCGGTTGCGTTTTACATTTTCCGCAAACACTGCCCAGTCGTGCTCGTCGCTATTCGTCTGAGCACTGGCTGCAAACCGCGCGAGCCACGATTCTTCCGCGATCCCCAGATGGCGGCAGTAGCTGCTCACAATGCCTTTGTTGAAGACGCCGCCGGGCAGGCAACCGAAATCATCCGCCTCGAGAGCGTTAAGAAAGCGCGACGGCACTTTTGTGCCCTCTGCAAGCTGCTCCAAGGACACACCGCGGTTCTCGCGTTCCAGTTGTAAGTCTCTGCCGAAGGACACCCTCGATCTCCGACGGTTCGACATGCGCGAACCGAGTGTCGCCATATTGGCGGGCCCAATCGCTCCTATACATACGGTGAAACCACTTTAGTCGCCGGTTTCTGAAGACGGCGGCAGATATTCCAATGCCCTTTCAGAATGCCACGAACAGTATCAAGATCGTGAATGCGCATTCGACATTGCATCTAATTCGTTACGGGTCGGGTCACATAGATGAGAGAGGCTTGCCCACCCCCTGCGAAATAGCTTTGCTAGAATGGGGATGTCCAATGCATATCCCTTATCCAGAGCGGATTCCCTATGCTTGGGCCACTACGTTCGCGTCAGCTCTCTTTGCCGTGCAAATTTTCGAGCAAACGCAACTTCTGTTTGCTCTCTGCTGCTTCGCCTTCATCCTTGTTGCGACAGCAGCCTTCAATATCGCGGGAGGCCTATACCGTCCCGCTGGCGCATACATCTTTTTCAACGCCGTTCTCACGCTCATCGTGGGCCTTGTCGTCAAAGCGGCTCTGGGAGAACCGGCCCACACCAACCTCGCCTCCCCCCAGATGACCATCGAGGTCTACCTCTTTGGGATGTTGGCGATGCTGTTCGGAGCCTATGTTGAAAGCCTCTTCCGGCCTCGTAAGGCCTTTATTGAGGCCAAGCTCTCCATGCCGAGCTTGCGCACGGTCTACTTTGGGGCAACCGCTATCGCCTTGTTTCTCAAGCTTATTTATGCACTGGCCGGACTTGGGTTTATAAATTTCAGCTTCATCACAACGCTCTACAATGCCGATCACTTTTTACCCTTCGCTCTTATCCTGGGGGTGATGTACACCATCCGTTCCAGCAACGGACAGCACAGCGTCACGCCCTGGCTGGTCTTCTTATTTGCTCTTTCGACAGGCGAAGGTTTGTTGAGCTTCTCCAAGCAGGCCCTCTTCGGTCCCGCCTTTTGTTGGGTACTCGGTGTCGCTATCTGCCGCTACAGGCTGAAACTCATCAACATCGTCTCGCTCATTATCGTTGTCTACGTAGCCTACGCTTATGCGACCCCCTACTCTCAATATGGCCGGGTTTTCCAGGAAGGATCTGGATTTGGCAATTTGAGGGTCGCGGGCTATTTGCTGACTCACATGGATGAGGTGCTCAAAGGAGATGCTGAAAAGTCAGCAGCCGGCTATGGAAAATTGTCCTATTACAATCATCCAATGGGCCTTTTCGACAGGCTCCAGATGCTGTCAGCCGATGACGCGCTTATCAGCGTAACCGACCAATATGGGGTCTTCGGTTATGAACCCTTGATAGAAGGGGCGGAGGGGGTTATCCCTCGTATCTTCTGGCCGAATAAGCCGTTTGCCTACTTTGGCAATACCTATGGCCACGAAGTCGGCGCCATCACCGATGACGATGTTTCCACGAGCGTTTCCTTTGGGATTTCCGCCGATGCGTACCACGAGGGCGGATTGAGCGGTGTGCTTCTCGTCGAGCCTGTTTGCATGGCTGCCGTCTTCCTCGTTCTTTCATGGTTCCTCGGGGATGCCCGCGGCCATCCTGCTGTAATCGTCGTAATTCTGCTAGGCGCTCATACAGCCCCGGAGGGAGGAATTCCGGGCCTCTTCAACATGGTCACGAATACGGAGTACATGCTCCTTCTCGCCTTGGCCTGCAAGTATGTTCTTCCCATCGTCGGCTCTATCTTCGATTTCGAAAGTGATGTACCTTCGACCGCCAAACCTGCCTTCGGCATGAACTGAAGCGAGTGCTTCTACCAGCGTCACTGGAAACCCGCTTAACCTTATGAACAAACTCATCGTCGGCAATCTGGTCCATCGTCCGCTTCGCTCGGTCATCAGCGCCTTTGCTGTCGCCATCGAAGTCATCATGATCCTCTCGGTCGTGGCCATCTTCTATGGCATCCTGAACGGCAACCGCACCCAACAATCCGGTATCGGCATGGACATGATCGTGCATCCCGGCACCGCCAGCGCTCTGCTCAATACCAGCGCCGCCTCCGCCGACATACGCGTCGCCGATGTTCTGCGCAAGCTACCGCACGTCCAGGTTGTCGCTCCGGTCAACATCAAGCTCACGACTGGAGCCTCGCTCGAAAACATCTCTGGTATCGACTATGCCACCTACAACGATCTGAAACCTTTTGTGTTTCTTAGCGGAACCCCGTTCCAGCAGCCCTTTGACGTCATCATCGACGACTTGCAGGCCGCCGCCGGCAAGGGACTCAAGGTCGGCGACACAACCAAGGTGCTCAACCATGACTTCCGCGTCTGCGGCATCGTCGAGCACGGTAAAGGTGGCCGCAAATACATCCCGCTCACCACGATGGACGAACTCGACGGCAACCCTGGCAAGGCCGCTGTCTTCTACCTCAAAACCGAAAACCAGCCTGAGTTTCAGGAGGCTGTTCGCAACGAAATTCTGAATACGGACGGACTGCAGCAGTACAGCGTACAGACCATTCAGGAGTATCTCTCAACGCTTACGCCCGATCACCTGCCTGGGTTCAACATTGCGTTGCGCGTCATTATCAGTATTGCGATCATTATCGGCTTCATGGTGATCTTCCAGTCGATGTACACCGCCGTGATGGAGCGGACAAGGGAAATCGGCATCCTCAAATCGATGGGTGCGGGGCAGCTCAGCATCGTATCGGTAGTATTGCGCGAAACGATGCTGCTAGCGATCGCAGGTATCACCATCGGAGTCTGCGCAACGTATCTGCTGCGCGCGGTACTGCACAATCGCTTCCCTACGCTCAGCTTCGCTGTCACGACCGACTGGGTCTTCAAAGCTGTAGCCATTGCTCTGCTTGGCGCACTCTGCGGAGCCCTTTACCCGGCGCTCAAGGCGGCACGCAAAGATCCTATTGACGCTCTATCTTATGAGTAATGGCATCTATTCCTTGCAATCTGGGGAGCCTGCCTCCGCATGAGCCTTCCACTGACGCTCCCGACGGAACGCTCGGCCGCTGTGCCTGGCCGCATTGCGCAGCTTGACGGCTTGCGTGCCATAGCAATCTGTGCCGTTCTTGCCGCTCATGTACTGCAGTTGCCACTGGGCTGGGTAGGCGTGGACATCTTCTTCGTCTTGAGCGGATTTCTGATCACTGGAATTCTGCTGGCACGCAAGAGATCGGGAGGTGGATACTTCTCCTACTTTTACCGTCGTCGCATCTTTCGCATCCTGCCTGCATATGCTGTATCCATCGTCGCAGGGGGGCTTCTATTCGCCTGGTGGTTCTTTAAGCCCTGGCCGCTCTTCGTATTCTTCGGCATGAACCTGCAGCCTCTATGGTGGCCCAAACCGGGCATTATCATGAGTTTTTGGTCGCTGGCCGTGGAAGAACAGTTCTACCTCGTCTGGCCGATCGTGATTCTACTCGTATCCGAGACCCTGTTGCTGCGCGTCGCCCTCGCCGCTATTGTCCTTACACCGCTCCTTAGAGTTCTCTGTACACCCTTGTTCCCGAGCCACTTCTACATCTACATGCTCACGCCATTTCGCGCCGACCTACTGTGCGCCGGCGCAGCGCTGGCACTACTGTGGAAGGACCGCACGCCGCGCTTTGAGCAGCTCTGCCGCACCCGCGCATGGATCGGATGCGCGGCCGGCTTTGGAGGACTAGCCCTATTACAGATGTGGCCCGTCTTCCGGCTGTTTTCCAATACGCGTAGCGCGAATGGTCTCGATTACTCTCTGTCCCTGGTGGGGTCGGTTTCCCTGCTGGCGTGGACCCTGGCAGACACCTCGTGGTTGCGAAAGCTTCTCAGCACTCGCCCCATGCGCTATATCGGCGAGATCAGTTACACCATGTATCTCATCCACTTATATGTGCTGGTAAAGGTCGAGGCGCATGTACACTCGCGCGCGCTGCAATTCATTCTGGTATTGGCCGGAACAGTGTTGTGGGCCAGCGCTTCATGGTTTGCCATGGAACGCCCACTGATTCGCTTTGCCGCCCGTGGAGGCCATAGCAAACATGCAGCTACAGCAACCTGAGCACCGACCTCATAACCGCCCATGGTGATAGTTGATCAGCATCCAATCTGTGACCTCCAAAAAGTCTGGGGGGACAGATAGGGAGCACCACAGCGGAACCCTATAATTGTTTGCAATTGCAAATTGTCGTGAAAGTCGCATCAGATGATCTGTCGGTCTGATCGCGACTTTTCAGGTCGACACGCGATCACGCGTGTTCGTTACGTTTTGCTTGAATTCTGCGGATGACTCTGGACCACCGGACCCAAACCGTGAACCATGCCGATGACGGCCACTCGGACGCCGGGGCCAAGCCGCCACACGCCAACGTTGCCTCTCTTTTGCGATGGATCATGCTCGCTATCGCAGCCACACTCCTTGTCCTGCACTTTCTCCACCTCAACGCCGACTTCCCCAACCACTCCTCCTGGATGGACTGGGCAAAGTACACAGACGAAGGCTGGTATGGCGACGCCGCCATTCGACACTATCTAACCGGCCATTGGTACTGGAAAGGCGACTTCAATCCTGCCGTCGCGCTACCAGTATGGCCGGCCATTGAATGGATCGTCTTTCGTTTTACAGGAGTCTCTCCCGCGGCCGCACGTTCGCTCACGCTCTGCGTCTTCGCGCTCACACTATTCACGTTTTATCGCCTTATAGAGCGACATACCCGGTCCCAAACGCACAGCTCTGGCCCTGCACTGGCCGCTCCGATAGCAATGCTGTTTCTCTGTGCGAGTCCTTATTTCTATGTCTTCGAGCGCATGGCCATCCTTGAGCCACTGCTCATTGCACTCACGGCTCTCGCACTACTGACTGCTTCGCATCTGCATCCTCTCGCCTTCAGAGGCAGCGCAATCAGGGCGCTCCTTCCCTCCCTCGCGCTTGGTCTGCTTCTGCCCGCGATGGTTCTCACTAAGACCACCGCCATCTTTCTTATCCCTGCGCTCGCGTATATGGTTTGGGCTCGGGCTGGATACCGTCTTCGTGCGGCACTTCGGCTCTCCATTCTTCCAGCGTTGATGGCAGTCGGTCTCTGGCTCGCGTATATCGTCCTCATCGTTCGTCCGCATTACCTGGCCGACTACAAGTACCTCTTCTCGGCCAACGCCTATACCGGAATCGAGCTCGAACCATTCCCCACCGTCATCCTGAACACCATCACCGACGGTGCATGGATGGGCCACGTGCTCTATCCTCTGTTCTTCGTGATTCTGGCTCTGGCATTGTTCTGGCGACCCAGGCTCTTCCGCAATCCGCTTGTGCCCTCGCTGCTGCTCTGGACCGGCGGTTATTTCGCCTTCCTCGCATACCACAACAACCTGCAGCCACGGTATTACCTTGTTGTCGCCGCCCCCATTACAGTACTCGTCGCGCTAGGCATCGACTGTTTCCGCCAGAGCCACACACTGCGCGGGAAAGTTATCGCCTCCATACTCGCAACCCTGGCGGTGTTAGGTATCGTCATTCCCGATGCCATTCTGCAACTCAGCTTCATTCTGCACCCGGAGTATACCTTCGAAGCCGCGGCTAACGGCATCAAACGCATTGTTTTGTCCGACCCCACACATCCGCACCTTGTGTTGTCGATCTCCGGTTCCGATCTGACCCTGATGACAGGACTGCCCTCCATCGACGACGACTTCGGCACACTGGAATTAGCGGATCGAGTAAAACAGTACCGTCCTGGCTGGTACGCCGCATGGAACGAACTCGATGATGACAAGATGGATGCCCTCACGCCGCTGTATCACATCGAACGCGTTGCTGCATTCCCCGCGATGGACGATCCCGATCGCAACCTGCTGATCCTCTATCGCCTGGATCCCACGCTACAGACAGAGCCAGTGCGAACCCACAAGCATCACACGCCAAAGCCGCTGGTTACGAAGATGGGTCAGCAGCCCAGCACGAATCAGCTGGAGCATTAGCGTGGTGGTGACGGGACCAACAGAAAATCCTGGTTCAGCAGCACCGTCGACGCAACGGACTTGCCTTTGAGCGTTGCTGGAGTGAAGCGGAACTTCGCTGCTGCCTCGACCGCACGAGCATCCAGCCCGTAGCCCAGTGGCTGAACGATCACGATGTGCCGCGGCATGCCCTCCAGGTCAACCGCCATGCGAATCTGGACCGTTCCGGTAACGCGATCGCGCGAAGCCAGCGATGTATAGCCTGCTTCCGCTCGATGTGTAACTGTAGGTTCGCTCGCCAACCCTCCGGCCGCTACAGCAGGAGCGGCGAAGGTAACGATCTGCTGACCTGTAAGAGCGTCCTGCGGCCATGCCATCGAAGGGTCGAAGTAGTGCTGCCAAAAGTCGGGCATGGAACGCTGCAGAGGCCGATCGATCCCCGTAGAAAATACTGCCTGCAACTCTCGCGTAAAAGCAGCCGCATCACCATTGTCTGCAAGTGTGAGGCGCATCTTTTCATCGTTCTGTGGATGCCGATCGAACTCATGCCGGTCGGTGGCATACCGAATCGCGACCCGCACGCCGTCGAGCTCGACCTCTCCCGGGCTCTTGCGCTCTACCTTCTGCACGTTGATGCCAGCGAGCGTCCAGTCCGTGGATTTAACAGTGGCTTGTGGCTTGCCCTGAGTGTCGAAGCTGAGGTTGTTGTCCGCGCAGAAGCAGCGAAGGAATAGAGCATGGCCGATCATTTGAGCAGCGGCATCAAGATCCGGATCGTGCTGCTCTACCGGCACCGGCGCACTCTCCGGCTTTGCTGCTGTTTGCTGTGTGAAGGCCGGATTCATTGAGATCATCGCAAACAGCGTCAGCACCAGGGCACTACTTTGGATCTCGAACATGGCCTGCGCCTCTCAAAAGATCTGGAAGTTTACCTCGACGTAGAGCTCTACCCTGACCGGCTTGCCGTTCTGTGTCGCCGGGGAAAACTTGTACTGCGAAACCGTAGCAACAGCTTGCTCGTCCAACCCCAGTCCAGCAGGCCTGGCGATGCTAACGTGACTGCACGATCCGTCTGGCTCTGCCCAGAGATAGACCTCCACCTTGCCGGAGTATTTCATCCGTCGTGCCGCCACGCTGAAACCCGGATCGGGAGTCTTAATTGGTTTGGGTGGAATCACGCTGCCACCTACATGCATCACCCTGACTGTCTCTTTCGGCACGGTTGGATGTTCGGCAACATCTGCTACTAGGCTGGCTGGTTCCGCAACAAGGTGTTTTCTCGCGTATGTTTGCCAAAAAGACGGCAACGACGGTGCCAGTTCTTCGAGCGATCGAGCAAAGATCTCATCCAGCGCTTTGCTGAAGTCCCGGTTACCGTTCCCATTGATCTCCAGGGTGATCTGCTCCGGCTTGGTCCAAAGACCATTCCCCACCGTCAGACCCAGCCGCTTATAGTTCCCCGATTTGTCGAACGTGAGCCCAACGCGTTGCCCTTCAATCGTCATACGGTCGCCGCGAATCTTCACTTTGAAGGCATCGAAGCCCGATTCGGTAAAGGATATAGGGGAATAATGTTTCAGCGGCTGCCCGGCTGCATCGAAGGCCAGTTTATCTTCAGCCCAGAAACCCCGCAGGTATAGCGGCTTGCCGATCAGCTGCGAAGACACATCAGTCTCTGTACTCTGCGCAGCAGCGACGTTGGCCGTAAACTCCATAATCGGCAGTATGACAATGAGAGAAAACGCAAGGCGGAGTGTAAGTCGAAGTATACGCACGGCCCTATCATTAACTATTTCGAGCGCCGATTGGCAATAATTCGTCTTTAATAATCTACCTTTCACAAGGTCACCCAGCTCATGTCATCAACCAAGCCTGGTAAATAGAGGGCTGCAGTTCGTGCCAATAATGCATTTAGTTCCACGAGAAAAACATCTCTCCCTGCCAAGATAACTTTTAGGCCCACTGGCGGTCTAACCCGGGACACGCTGCCTCTTGCGTGATTTTTCTCAGGTGAACTTGAATGCTGAACCTCTGGCGGGCGTGCTGTGTCTTATTTCTCTCTTGTATTGGAATCATGGGTTCAACAATCTGCCGTGCGCAGGGCCCTGCACCAACATCCTCCAAGGACGGTGTGTTGACGGGCATTGTCCTAGATCCATCCGGAGCGAAGGTATCGCATGCTGCCGTGCATGTGGAGGCCCCCGGGCTGCAGCGCGATACGACAACCGATGACACCGGCCGATTCACCCTGCCTTTGCCCGCAGGCTCCTATGAGGTCATCATCGTGTCCGCCGGGTTTGATCCCTACGTCAGCACCGTAAAGGTCGCAGGGCAAAGTGCATCTACCAACATTCAGGCATCTCTTGTCATTGCCACCCAGACCGAGCAGGTGGATGTGGCTGCCGATACGGGTATCAGCACCGCAAATGCTGACAATCGCAGCGCGCTGGTCTTCAAGGCGGACCAACTCGCCGAACTCTCCGACGACAATGCCACCTTGCAGCAGCAGTTGCTCGCCATAGCCGGGGGAGACGGCCAGCATCCGCCGCAAGTGTATGTCGACGGCTTCAGCAGTGGTTCATTTCCCCCAAAAAGCGCTATCCGCGAGATACGCATCAACCAGAATCCATACTCTGCCCAATACGACTCGCCCGGGTTTGGCCGTGTGGAGATCTTTACAAAACCCGGTAGCGACAGCTTGCACGGCAGCTTCGGCGTGATAGGCAATGACTCCTCCTTCAATTCGCTAAACCCTTATGCCGCGAGTGAGCCACCCTATCACCGCCTCGAGCTTCGCGGAGACCTCAACGGGCCGATCGGCAAAAAGACCTCCTTCTTCTTCAATGGCGATTACAACGACCAGCAGAACAATGCCGTCATCAATGCCATCACGCTGGATCCCACTTTTCAATTCCAGGTGCCGTTGTCGCAGACCCTGCAAGATCCGCAAACCACCAACGATTACAGCGCGCGGCTCGATCGCCAGCTGACTACCAACAACACCTTTACAGGCCGCTATGAGTACAACCGCGTCGACTTGACCAACGGAGGGGTCGGCCCAACCAATAGCGTAAACGGCAGCAGCGCCAGCAACCTCTACACTCTGCCCTCACAGGCCTTCAACAGCTCTATCTCGATGCAGACGCTACAGTTCGGCAACACGCAGGTGATTGGCCCGCACATCGTCAGCGAATCGCGCTTTCAGTACATTCGCACGCGCACTACACAGGACCCAACCAGCACCGCGCCCGCGATCACGGTGCAGGGCGCATTCAACGGCGGCGGCAATCCGGCGCAGATCCTGCACGACAACCAGGACGCGTTTGAGTTCCAGCAGTATGTCTCCATCGCCCACGGCACGCACTTCATCCGCACCGGTGCACGAGCGCGGCTGTTTCGCGAAGCCAATCTCGCTACAGCCAATTACAACGGCCAGTTCATCTTCCCGAACATTACCTCCTACCAAATCACCCAGCTGGGCCTGCAAGCTGGCGAGACCGATCAACAGATTCGTGCAACCTGCGAACAGGTCGGCTCCGAGCTGGCCTGCGGCGGGGCTACTCAGTTCAGCATCACTGCAGGACGCCAGAATGCAAGTGTCTATACGGCCGACCTGGAGGTCTATGCGGAAGACGAGTGGAAAGCTCGCAAGAACCTGACGCTGAGCTACGGCTTCCGTTTTGAGGCGCAGTCCGCCGTTCCCAGCCACGCAGACCCCGCTCCTCGTGCAGGCTTTGCCTGGGCAATCCACCAGACCGACAAGAAGCCGGCGCGTGTCGTGCTGCGCGGCGGCGGCGGCCTTTTCTTTGACCGCTTCGCAGTGGGAGATCTGCTCACCGCCGTACGCCAGGGGAGTGCCGCAAACCAACAGACGTACTATATTGGGAACCCTGGCTTCGAATCCTGCGCATCGCCATCGACTCAAAACGCACGCCAGCTATGCGACATCCCGGATGCTGCCCTGTTAGGCGCGAGCACGCCGCCCACTACCTACAATATCAATCCGCATCTGCATTCGGAATACAGCATTACCGCAGGCCTGAGCGCAGAGATCAGCCTCGGGAAATATGGTTCCTTCACCTCGAACTACCTGATTGATCGCGGTGTCCATCAATGGCAATCGCTCAATATCAACGCTCCGCTTCCGGGAACCTATGACCCCAGCAATCCATTGAGCGGCATCCGCCCCTTCGGCTCGGCCGTGGGCAATGAGTATCAGTTCAACTCCACAGGCGAGAGCCTGGGTAGATTTTTCTTCAACAATTTGCAATTGACAGTCAACAAACACCTCACCGCATGGTCTTTTTTCAACCTCCCCCGTGCCAATGCGGACGTCTCCGGGTCTACCGCCTTTCCCTCCAACCAGTACGATCCGCATCAAGACTACGGACGCACCAGTTGGATCCGCAAAGCCAACTACTTCGGTGGTCTGGATTCGGACATGCGCTGGGGCTTGAGCGCTGGAGCCTTCCTTGTAGCTCGCGCCGGGAGGCCCTTCAATATCACCACAGGCCAGGACAACAACGGCGACACCCAGTACAACGATCGCCCTGCTTTTGCCACCGATCTGACACGGCCCTCCGTCGTCCGCACGGCCTATGGCAACTTCGATACTTCTCCAATACCAGGCCAGACCATCATTCCAATCAACTATGGACATGGACCTGCCTTTGTCTCCTTGCAGCTACAGGTGCGGGAGACGTTCAAATTTGGTCCGCATGCACCTGCTACCCCTCCGCCGCCGGGGGCGCCACACCCGACCGGCCCAACAACCCCGCCCCCGCCGCGTTATTCGCTCACGTTCTCTGCGGAGGCCCAAAATGTGACCAATACCGTCAGCCCAGGAACTCCCATAGGCGTGCTCAATTCGTCGCTCTTCGGCAGATCTATCTCGACGGCCAATAGCTTCATCAGTACCAGCGCGGCGAACCGCACGATTCTGCTGCGTACGCAGTTCCAGTTTTGATCGGCGCTGTCCTTGGCTATTTCGCCAAGCAGCAGATTCTCTCTGAATTTCGATCCGACCGAGATAACGTTCCAAGCGGCCAAAAGTCTAATCCGCACACGTGTGTCAATGCGTGACTCTTCTCAGGTGGGACTGGATGCCGAACCTCCGGCGGTCGCTTTGGGTCTTATTGCTTTCTTGCATTGGGGCGATGGGCCGGACAGACTGCCGCGCACAAAGCACCCCATCAAGCTCCACCAAAGACGGTACGTTGACGGGCGTCGTCTCGGACCCCTCTGGAGCGAAGGTGCAGCGCGCGGCAGTCCATGTAGAAGGCTCCGGGCTGCAACGCGATACCACCACCGACAGTGCCGGACGATTCACCCTGACAGTACCCGCTGGCAGCTATGACGTCACCATCGTGTCCTCGGGCTTCGACCCTTACGTCACCACGGTGAAGCTTGCCGGGCAGCCACCTCGCGCAACGATGGAGGCGAAGCTTGTCATCGCTACCCAGACCGAGGAGGTCAATGTTCCCGTCGACACCTCCAGCACCTCGGCGGCGGATAACCGCAGTGCCATGGTCTTCAAAGGCAACGATCTCAAGGCCTTCTCGGATGACAACGGCACATTCCAGCAGGAGGTTCTTGCCCTGGCCGGAGGGACCGGCGAAAAGCCTCCGCAGGTCTTCGTCGACGGTTTCTCGAACGGCCGCTTTCCTCCCAAAAACACGATTCGCGAGATTCGCATTAACCAGAATCCGTTTTCAGCCCAATATGAAGACCTGGGTTTTGGGCGCGTGGAAATATTCACGAAGCCTGGAGCCGATAAGCTCCATGGCAACTTCACCAGCTCCGGCAATGACGACGTCTTCAACGGGCGCAATCCTTATACGACCGTCGAGCCGCCGTACTACGTGCTCAATCTCGACGGGAATATAAGCGGCGCCATTAACAAGAAGACATCTTTCTTCGTCAGCGGAACCTATAACGATCTACAGAACAATGCCATCGTCGACGCGATTGATCCCACTCTGCTGACACCACTTTCCGAGGCGGTTCCCGCTCCGCAACGCACCCAAACCTATAGCGGGCGTCTTGACCGTCAGGTGACGACCAATAACACCCTGACCGGTCGCTATGAGTACAACCAGGCCAGCCTGAACAACAATGGCGTCGGCCTGCTCGTGTTGCCCTCCGAGGGTCTCGACAGCACCACGACCACACACACCCTGCAGCTCACCGACACCCAACTCTTTGGTTCGAAGATCGTCTCCGAGGCGCACTTTCAATACTCGCGCACAAGCCAGCAACAAAGCCCCGCCAGCACCTCGGCGACGGTCGTCGTAGGAGGTGTCTTCAACGGCGGTGGGAACCCCGCTCAGAGCCTGAACGACACTCAGGATCGCTATGAGTTCCAGGAGTTCGTTTCGATCGAGCACGGATCGCACTTCCTGCGCCTGGGTGGACGCTACCGCCTGCTACGCGACGCCAACGTCTCCAGAGCCAACTACAACGGCCAGTTCATCTTTCCCGACCTCGCTACCTATCAGCGCGCCTTGAACGGTGAGACTCCGGCGGAGATCTTCGCCAGCGGCGGCGGCACCACCCAGTACAACCTCACCACCGGAGATGCCAGCGCTTCCGTGCTCACCGGTGACCTCGGTATCTTTGCCGAGGACGAGTGGAAGGCGCGCAAGAACCTCACCCTCAACTATGGCTTCCGCTTTGAGAGCCAGTCGGCCGTGCCCGATCACTTCGATCCGTCGCCACGCGTAGGTTTTGCCTGGGCCGTCGGACAGAAGGATAAGAAGCCTCCCGTGGTCACGCTGCGCGGCGGTAGCGGTATCTTTTACAGCCGCTTCGTGTCTACCAATATTCTGACCGCAATCCGGCAGCAGAGCGGCACGACACAGCCTTCGTACTACGTCGACAACCCCAACTTTTACCTCGCATACCTTAATAACCCGCCGCCTGTGACGGAACTGGGATCGGTTCCACCCACGCTCTACAACATCGATCCGCATATGCGTACGTCGTACGAGATCATCAGCGGCCTTACGGTGGAGCGCGGCCTGGGTAAGATCGGCAGCGTCAGCGTGAACTACCTTTACTTGCGCGGAGACCACCAATATCTCTCGCGCAATATCAATGCACCGCTGCCCGGCACGTATAACCCCAGCGACCCTTCCAGCGGCGTCCGGCCCCTGGGTGGAACCCAAAATATCTATCAGTTCTCCTCTGTCGGTATCGAGAAAAACCACATCCTCTTCGCCAACGCGCAGTTGCAGCCCACCAAGCGGATCAACTTGTTTGCGTTTTCTTTTTACATGCCTTCCAACAAGACCGATTCGCTGGGCGCCACCACCTTTCCCTCCAATCAGTACAGGCCCTCCGTCGACTTCGGGCGGGTTCCCTACTCTACTGCCGGGTTCTTCACGGGTGGCCAGTTACAGTTGCCCTTTGGGGTCAGTGGCGGCCCGTTCCTGGTTCTGCAGCCGGGAGCGCCCTTCAATATCACTACGGGGACCGACCTCAATGGCGACACTCAATATAATGATCGCCCCTCCTTTGCCGGCCCTCTGAGTCCAGCTGCCTCGGTGGTTCATACCCGCTACGGCACCTTCGACACCACCCCGCAGCCAGGGGAGACGATTATCCCCATTAATCACGGCAGGGGCCCCGGTTTCATCTTCCTTTCGGCGCATGTCCAAAAGGAGTTCAAGTTTGGCCCCCGGCCGGCGCCGACTCCGCCGCCGCCTGGCACCCCTGCCCCTAAAGGCCCGGCGCCTAAGCCGGATCGGCCCTATAGCCTCAGCTTTTCGGTCGAGGCGAACAATATCCTGAACCATGTGAACCCTGGACCTCCGGTGGGAGTGCTTAGTTCGCCGCTTTTCGGGCAGTCGATCTCGCTCAATACCCCGTTTTTCAGTGGAAGCTCCTCCGCCAACCGGACGGTTACCCTGCGGAGTTCGTTCAGCTTTTAGGGTGTTGGAGATTGACGTAAACAGTTAAAATGGGCCACCCCCTGCATGGGCGATAATCGAACATGCAGGGTGAGTGCTTGCCTATACAGCATTAAAAACATTGACATTAATTAGCCATTTGGCTAGGCTGGAGTCTCGCGCAGTTTCGCGCCTCTACCTCCGTGTGCCTGTGGTTTGGGCGGCAACGAGGTCGCAGAGCGAGACACCGAGGTGAGTCCACCGCGAGGCAAGGCAAGCTTTTATACATTAGAAGCGCGCCGGCCTTACAAAGCACCCACTCCCCAGCCCTTGCATGGCTAGATTCAGCAGCCAAGGCTCTGTGCGCTCCATCGCAACGCCGGCTTTCTCGCGCGCGGGTATCGTGCCTGCGCTCGTTTTGCCGCCTAACGCAGTTTGTGTCCACAAAGTCTTCGAGCTACAAGCCGGGCCAGCGCAGGACGAAGACGGCAGAACCAAGGAGTAAACCAGTGAATCTGAATAACACCACCACGATCCCCAGCGGCAAAGACATCGTCCGCAAGTGGTTCGTCCTCGACGCCACCAACAAGACCCTGGGCCGTCTCGCTTCCGAAGCCGCCTCTGTTCTGGCCGGCAAGCGCAATCCTCTCTATACGCCCTACATCGACATGGGCGATCACGTCATCGTGATCAATGCCGAAAAGATTCATCTGACGGGCATGAAGGCCGGTCAGAAGCTGTACCGCCGTTACACGGGCTTTCCCGGTGGCCTGCGCGAAGAGAGCTTTGTGAAGCTGCTCGCCCGCCGTCCCGAGAAGATCCTGGAAGAGGCGATCAAGGGCATGCTGCCGAAGAGCAAGCTGGGACGCCAGATGGCCACCAAGCTCAAGGTTTACAAGGGCGCCGACCATCCGCACTACGCTCAGCAGCCAGTGGCGCTGGAGCTCGTCGGTTCGAACTCGGAAAAGCGCTAAAACCGCGCTTTCGAGTACAGCTTTACCGGATTCGCTTCGGGTTTTAGACCGAGCCTTATACCGGAACCAATTTTGAGGGGCCCTGGCCCCAGGCACTTCTAAAGGATTTCAAGGACACCAATCATGGCAGACCTGATTCAGTACTACGGAACCGGCCGACGCAAGAGCGCCATCGCGCGCGTCTTCCTGCGCCCCGGTTCGGGCAACTTTACCGTCAACGGCAAGCAGTTTGAGGAGTACTTCGTGACCCCGGCGCAGCGCGCCGCCGCGAAGCTTCCCCTCGGCATCGCCGACATCAACGAGACCTTCGACGTCCTGACCACGGTCAAGGGCGGCGGCGTCAACGGCCAGGCCGATGCCGTCAAGCTCGGCATCGCCCGCGCGCTGATGGAGTTCAACATCGAATTGCGCAAGACCCTGAAAGCCGGCGGCATGGTTACCCGTGACGCTCGCGGCAAGGAACGCAAGAAGTACGGGCAGAAGGGCGCTCGCGCTCGCTTCCAGTTCAGCAAGCGCTAAAGACTAGGGATTAGGGAACAGGGATTAGGGATTAGCACGACGCAAGTTGCGCACTTCCTAATCCCTAATCCCTAGTCCCTAATCCCTCGCTTTTAGCAACACCCATCGGCAATGCGCTGGTGGCCAGGAGTTAAATCTCCCCTCGGGGATCTCAATCGCGTCGGCTAAAAAGACCGCGAAAATCGTCTTTGGAAACATTGACGCGATGCATGCATAAGGAGCCATTATGGCCAGCATTACCATGAAGGAATTGCTCGAAGCCGGAGTCCACTTCGGCCACCAGACCAAGCGCTGGAACCCGAAGATGAAGGAATATATCTTCGGCGAGCGCAACGGTATCTACATCATCGACCTGCAGAAGACGCTGAAGATGTTCAAGGACGCGTCTAAATTTGTCACCGACCTGACCTCGACCGGCAAGCTGGTCCTGTTCGTCGGCACCAAGCGCCAGGCACAGGACGCTGTGGCCGAAGAGGCCACCCGCGCCGGCATGCCCTACATCAACAGCCGCTGGCTCGGTGGTCTGCTGACCAACTGGGTCACCGTGCAGAAGTCGGTGAAGCGCCTGCAGGAGCTCGACGACATGTCCACGGACGGTCGTTATGAGCTGCTCACGAAGAAGGAAGTCATCAAGCTGGAGCGCGAGCGCAAAAGCCTGTCGACCAACCTCTCGGGTATCAAGAGCATGAAGCGTCTCCCGGACGCGATCTTCGTCATCGATTCGAACAACGAAGCCATCGCTGTCGCAGAGGCCCGCAAGCTCGGCATCCCAGTCGTCGCTGTCGTCGACACCAACTGCGATCCGACCGTGGTCGACTACGTGATCCCGGGCAACGATGACGCTCTTCGCGCCATCCGCCTCTTCACCACGAAGATTGCGGACTCGGCTTACGAGGGCACGCAGATGATCTCCGACAAGGCCTTCTCGCAGGAGTACGCCGAGATCACGCCGATCGCAACCGAGTCGCACTTCCTCGGTGAGGACGGCGAAGAGAGCTTTGGCGATATCCAGGAGTCCGCCGGCGCCGCTGAGGCATCCGTTGAGGATGTCGAGGACGACTCGGAGACCATTGACCTCAACGCCGTTCTTGGTGGTGGCATCCGCAAGGCTCCAGCCGCTGAGACCGAGCCCGAACCAGTCGCTGCTGAAGCAACCGCCTAACACCCAAAAGGTTCGGCTTTGATTACAGATGGACTTTTAGCTCATCCGTAATCAAAGCCTCCTACTATCGGGGGTGTGGGCTTCTAGCCTGCACCCCTTTTTCACGCGCCCTCGTTGTAAGGGCGAGAAGGAAATTACTGCAATGTCTACTACTGAAGCCGTAAAGATCGACGCCAAGCTGGTCAAAGAACTCCGCGAAAAGTCCGGCGCCCCCATGGGCGACTGTTTGAAGGCCCTGCAGGAAGCCAAGGGTGACATGGAAGAGGCGTTCGTCGTGCTGCGCAAGCGTGGCATGGCGTCGGCTGCGAAGAAGGCCTCGCGCTCCACGAACGAAGGCGCTGTGGGCACGTACATCCATGCCGGCGGCAAGATCGGCGTGCTGATCGAGCTGAACTGCGAGAGCGACTTCGTCGCGCGCACCGACGACTTCCAGGAGCTGCTGAAGGACATCGCGATGCATATCGCCGCTGTCGATCCGCGCTATGTGGGTAAGGATGAAGTGACCGAGGCTGATCTCGCTCGCGAGAAGGACATCTTCCGTTCGCAGGCTGCTGCTACGGGCAAGCCTGCGCCGGTCGTTGAGAAGATCGTCGAAGGCAAGATGTCGAAGTTCTACGAAGAGGTCTGCCTGCTGGAGCAACCGTTCATCAAGGAAGCGTCCTTGACGATCGGACAGCTCATCGCGCAGAAGATCGCCAAGCTCGGCGAGAACATCAGCGTGCGCCGTTTTGCGCGCTTCAAGATCGGCGAGCCAAACTACACGGTCGCCTCGGCTAAGGTTTCCACGCAGGAGGAAGCAGCGGCATAAGCCTCTACTTCATTGCGTACTACCGAGCCCGGGCGACAGCCCGGGCTCTTTCTTTTGGTATAAAAATTCGACCAAACTTTTGAGATTCGTGGCCGAGCGCCGCGGGACCAACACAACCTCGGTAGGTTTCTTTTGTTTTAGATGTGGATTCAAGGTTGGTGTGCCCTCAAAGGTTTGTCATTGGAATCACCTCAAGATTTGTCATTGGGGTTACCTCAAAGCTGTCTTTGGAATCCCCCCAACGCTGTCATCTCGACCGGAGGCCGCGTCTTTTGCGGCCGTAGTGGAGAGACCCCTGCATTTTTCCACGCTGGCAACAGTGCTAGCACGAGCATCGCGAAATGCAGGGGTCTCTCCACTGCGCATGACATAAAGCCGTCATGCTTCGGTCGAGATGACAGATTTTGGGGGATCTCAGAGGAGAGCACCTGGGGTAACACCGCCTTGAAATTCGCACTATCCACTAAAGGAAACACCGCCAGAAAGGAACACACTGCAATGCAGATCATCGACAACATTCCCGTCTTCGGAGAACACGAAGCCAACACGCTTGAACAGGCGCGGCTCTGCGCTCGCACCGCCGACCACTTCGCCCTGATGGCCGATGGCCATCTCGGCTATGGCGTGCCGATCGGCGGCGTCATCGCGACCGAGTTACGCATCTCGCCTACGGCCGTCGGCTTCGATATCGCCTGCGGCAACAAGGCTGTGCGGCTCGACATACCTGGCTCCGAGTTGCGCACGAACATCCACCGCATCATGGATGACATCTGGAGCACGCTGAGCTTCGGCGTCGGACGGAAGAACGCCGAGCGCGTCGACCACCCGCTCTTCGAGCGCGAGGCGCATGAAGGCTGGGCTACCGAAGCCGCCGCGCCCATCAAGCGCAAGGCGGAGGCACAGCTCGGCACCATCGGCAGCGGCAACCACTACGTCGATCTCTTCGTCGACGAGCAGGACCGCGTCTGGGTGGGCGTACACTTCGGCTCGCGTGGCTTAGGGCACGGCATTGCGACGTGGTTCCTCAAGGCAGCGGGCGCGCAGGACGGCATGATGGTGGAGCCGGTCTTCTTCGATGCGGCCAGCGATCTCGGCGCGCAGTACATCGCCGCGATGCAGCTGGGCGGCGCGTATGCGTATGCCGGGCGTGACTGGGTGTGCTCGCGTGTGGCGAAGCTGCTGGGCGCGAGCATTGCGGAAGAGGTGCACAACCACCACAACTTCGCGTGGCTGGAGGAGCACGGCGGCAGGCAGCTCTGGGTCTGCCGCAAGGGCGCGACGCCGGCGTTTCCTGGGCAGCGCGGCTTCGTCGGCGGAACGATGGGCGAGCAGTCGGTGATTCTCGAAGGCGTCTCGCCTGACCTCAGCACGACCGACGGCCAGGAAGCCGCTGCGGCGCAGGCTGCTTCGCTGTACTCGACGGTCCACGGCGCAGGCCGTGTGATGGGACGCAAGATGGCTGCTGGGGTCTACGACCGCAAAACGGGCGTATGCAAGCGTGAGGGCCTGGTCAAGCCGGAGATGATGAACGACTGGATGCAACAGTCCAATGTCGTGCTCCGGGGCGGCGGGCTGGACGAGTCGCCGCACTGCTACAAGCGCCTGCCGGAGGTGCTCGCAGCGCATGGCTCGACGATTCGCGTTCTGCACACGCTTACGCCGGTTGGCGTGGCGATGGCGGGGGCGAATGAGTTTGATCCTTATAAGGATTGAGCTTTATCCGCTAACCAAAACGAGCAAGAGCCCGGGCTCTTGCTTTTGCTGTAAAAGTTCAACGAGATTTTAGAATTCGTAGCCGAGTGCTGCAGGACCAACCCAGCCTCGACGCCCCCTTGTGACCCAGACGGCATGCCCCCAATAATCACTAACTTGCGGTTAATGAAAATGACACCGCTCGCGGATGAAACGCGAGCGCATGAAACTCGATTGCTCACATAGATCATATGATTGGAGAAATGGCCCTGAGTATCAAGACGAACAGGATGTTGTGGGGACGTGCAGCATCGAGGTGTTCGCTGTCAGAATGCCGACGGGAACTCGTCATCGATGCGCTTGACACGGACGACCCGTCACTCGTCGGAGAAGCTGCCCACATCATAGCGGAGCGGCCTGATGGCCCACGTGGTCATTCCAACTTGACGTTAGAACAACGCAACACCTATGCGAACTTAATCCTGCTTTGCAATGTGCATCACAAACAAGTTGACGATCAGGTGAACCATTTCACAGTTCAACGTTTGACATCTATAAAGGCAGAGCATGAATTATGGGTGCGCTCAAACCTCTCGGATTTTAGCCCACTTAAACAAGCAGACGACGAACGATGGGCCGGCTATATCGAAGAATGGGCATCGAAAGCAGATCTCGACAACTGGTTCTCTGAAACTTCATTTTTATTGGGAGCTAACCCATCTGTGAATGTTGGGTTTTTAGACAATTTAAAAGCTCTTCGCTACTGGATACTTTCCCGAGTTTGGCCAGAAAGTTCCCCTGATCTACGTGCAGCTTTAGAAAATTTCCTTATGGTCCTGGGAGATTTTGTGAATGTTTTCGATAAGCATTCAAAGCGCGAGCACGATGATTTATTCCAACATGTACAAAAGTTCTACCAGATTGAAAACTGGGATGATGAACTGTATCACAGACTCCTTAGGCGATATGAATTTCACGTCGCCCTGGTTTATGACCTTACTTTTGAGATGACCCGGGCCACAAACTATGTCTGCGATCGAGTTAGAGAAAGCCTAGATAGGGGTTTTCGAATTGATCAAGGTGTTCTCCTCGTCCAGATGGGCATGGATTCCAATCTCAATGTATCTACCTTGAGATTGGAATACTTTGGGCAGGAACGCACACAACGTCCATATCCGGGCCTCCAGAAGTACATGGAAATTCGATCCTCACGTGACTACTATCAAGGCGAAGGGCGAGAGCCTACTGAATAGGTGGCGGGTGGCCGACGGCACCTCGAACCATTTGGAGACTCTGTACATGACGGCATCATCGTCATGAGTGTGGTAGCGAGACGCAAAGAACGTGTGAGGTTCTTGTTTTCAACGAATCGCTAACAAGTGAGCGTGACATGCGTTTATTGATAAGTATTTTCTCGAACTGGCATCCGATTAGTACTTGATTCGGGAATAATTTGCACGCCACTCAATGAAAGCAATCGACATCTCATTTAAGAGAGTCCAACTTATCCATGTTCATGCATTCCCAAGGCGAACGATTCAGCATATAAAAGCCAGGCCGCTGGCTTATGTTCAATCGGTCGTAGCCCGCTTTGGCCGCTTCTCGGAGAGCGTTCGCATCAGAAATTCCGGTTATGGTAGCAAGCTTCACAAATTGACGGTGTTGAGCTGCACGCATAAAGAAGGGAAAGTCAATCTGAGAGTTGTAATAGAAAGTTTGCGGCAGCCACCTAACATCCTCCGAGACGAGGGCCAAAAGAGTCACTAGCAATTCGGCTTCTATGACTGCCGGGAAAGTAAGGTCAGGACGGTCTGCCTGTCTCTTTATCAACTCGGCTGCGGGACTATAGAATTTCTCGCCGAACACTGTCTGCAAGATTTCAGAGTAACCGTAGAATGATCCGAAACTATCAAAACTGCTATCGCCATACCTTTCAGACTTTGGTCGAAGGTAGCGAGACGTGAATATTTCATGGAGGACGTTGTACGATCCTCTCTTTAGCAACGCAGCTACGATATACAAAAAAGTCTCGTACACAAAGATAGAATGAGCTTCGAACCATGATTCACTCCACTGACCAATCTCTGCAGGACGAGATTTCAGCTCGCGCAGATCTTCAAGGAGCTTTAGAAGGGAATCTAGAAAATCATCACTTGTCGCTACGCCACTTTCGAGTAAAACCCAATCAACAATCCAGTTACGGACGTTTCTTAACTGTCCGCAGTCTCTCAGGATCTTCTGTCCAAGTGAAGCAGTATCTAGACCCGGATTTGTTCTGACGCGGAGAGTGTCAGCATAGTCAATGCAGGCAGATAGGAAATCTTCGCGATATAAATTCAGGTTCTTTGCATTTGTGATGAACGCCTGCCTGAAAGTCGCAAACTTTCCAAGGGCGGGACTCGCAATCTCATCCGCAGCGGCAGTTATGTACGCGGGCGGCTTTCCTACCTGTGGTTTTTGATAGGCAGGCTTACCATGAAGCAATCGAACGAGCTGTTCCCAGTTCTGATTCGTTGCTTCGAGTGAAGAAAAGTCTATCCATATCCTTGATTTTAGAAAAACGGGTAGAAATGGTTCACGGTTATCTGTGAACTCACAGGCAATTGGAATGAACTTTGATTGGCTTACCTTTGCGTACACTTCGCTGGAAATAATTTGGGATTCTGTTCCTACGCCAGCCTTTTTCGCGTCAGCCTTTTCGGTGTAACCTTTGTCGCAAACGACCAGAACGTGTGTGATCTCTGGATCCGTGACCATCCTCTCCATGAAGTGATACTTGTCGTGTCCCTCCTTCAAGTCAAAGATATCAATGACCACATCAATGCCATCACTCAACAGACGCTCTGCCCACCGACGAACCTGTTCCTGATGGCCAGGGGATGTCCAGCTATAAGAGATAAAGACTTTGGGCTGCACGACGGGTTTTGAATCGACTGAGAGTGCGGGCACTTGTTGCATAGCCGAAGTATATGACTGCAGCGGAACTGAAGTCTCCCTGCATTGTTGATGACACAGACGCAAGAAGCACCGCTGGCGTTGGTTGTCCCGCTTTGCCTCTGTGGCGGTATCAATGCGGGGGGCCTTCGCCTACGACTCAGGATGACGGCGAAAAACAAACAACAGCAAAACCCTTTACCTGGAAGGGCCAAGGTCACAGTGGAACGAGTCAAGGACTGGCTTTGCTCTAGGTCTGCTTGAGTCCCGATGTGTCGTCGTAACCAGATCTCCACTCGTGGGAACTGTGATCCGATTGCCGATGTCGATTGTGTGACCGCCCGCGCACTTCAAGGAAGAGACAAGATCGCCCCTCCACCCCGTCACCAGCCCAGAGGGGCGTGCAAGCGTAGGAGGGGGAGAGGTTGGAGCAAGATCGCCGTGATACCAACGCGTTACGTCCTCGTCACCGTAGCGCAACTCAACACCATTTTCAAACGAGACTCCGCGTAGAGTGAGAGGTCCCGGCAACGAGTCAAGTTCGCCATCTGCATACAAGACAAACCATTCATCGGGTGCAATCCAAAACTCTCCCGGGTTCGCGCGCATCCCAACCTTTGGCAAGTGAAGCAGCACATTACTTGGCTCACCGGGGTCGAGTAATATCGCTGTCCCCGCCGGGACCTCTCCCACAGGAAGCTGCTGTGGGCCAGACAGGAGACACCAGCGAAGCTCACCGGAGGTATGTAGATCTACTTTTCCGGCTGCACACTTCCAGCCTCGCACGACGGAGTCATGGGCAAGGTTTCCTCTCCAATATTCGTCAACCAGATGATCGACCTCTCCCGTCAAAACCACGCCGGGAGACACCTCCTGCCCGTTCCCGAGTTCCGCCGTCAACAGATGCCCTTTCTCCTCTTCGTTCCAACGCACCATCGTCCCTGCTGCCAGCTGCAAACCATCGATCCTGGCCGCTGCAGGCAGAGGCACACGCAGCTTGTTCCAAGCTTCCATGGTTGCCCGCTCGATGGCTCGTTCTCTCAGCGTCACCTTTGCAGCAAACGCAGCGAGAACGACAAGCGAACACAACAATAACTTTCCACCCCACCACTGCCGGGTGGCCCATCCTATCCAAATCAGCAGGATTAGCAACGGCACCCAGAGCCGCCAGGTCTCTACGAAACCTGACAGAAATTCCTGCATAAGCGTTGGCTCAGGAAACTGCATTGCTACCTCGCATCTGGAAACAAGAGCAGGTTAGCAGATGGCTATCCGATGCACGCAGTGCGGGAGGATGATGAGGTGATCCCCGATAGGTCGCACTTTCAGCGCTCTGAATTCTATGGACTCTCTAACCCAGGGTTTCACCCTGGGCTGTGATGAAGCCGCCCCTTCGGGGCTGGCTTTGGTGCGACGCGCTCTAGCAGAGGCCAAGGGATGAAGCCCGTTCTGGGGTTGGTCCTTTGTGTCCTTGAAACCCAACGCTAAAGCATTGGGCTGGCCCGGACCTATCTCAGAGGCAACGGCAAAGGCTCTCGCGCGTAGCCGTTGATTAGTGAGAGACTGTCTCCCCATAGACTGGGTCTGGATAGAGTACGCGGACGATCTCTGCAATAACCTTCGGACCATTTTCACCATTGGTGAAGATAACCGCGCCGAGGTGCCTGGAGGGAACAAAGAAGGCGTAGGTGTGTGCTCCATCGTCAGACCCGGAGTGGTCGACGATGGTGACCCCGTTGTGGACGATGATCTGCCAGCCGAGTCCCATGCCTGCTGAGATATGGCAGGCAGTACCGGGTGGCTCATAAGCGCAGACTTGCTTGCGCGCGTCATCAGGGACCCAGTCGCGGGTTATCACCAGCCGTTGCGCAGCGATGTCCGGGCTGAGAGCTTCCTTGTTCATAACGCTGATGACGAAATGAGCGTAGTCCGTGACGGTGGTGTGGACGAGATCGGCGGCGTTCCAGGTGGAGGTGAGCTGCGGCTTCATGAAGCCGTCCTTGCCGTATGGCTCGGCGAGGCGCCCGCTGAACCATTCCTGCGTTGTGAACGACGTGTCTTTCATCCCGATAGGACCAAGGACGTATTGCTGCGCCAGTTGATCGAAGGGCTCTTGCATCTTGTTTTGCGCAAAACGGGCGGCGTAGAAATATCCCTCTCCGGAATAGTGGGTCTGGGTGCCGGGCTGGAAGTTGAAGGTGAGAACGTTGTTGGTCATGCGACGCCAGTTGGCAAACCCCGTCTGGTGGGAAAGGCACAGGCGTGGCGTAAGCAGCTTGTTCCAGGGATTTTCCTTGACGTCTGGATCAACCCAGTAAGGATAGATCGGCTCGTCGAGCTGGAGTTTCCCTTGCGAGGCCATGCGCAGGATCGTCTCTGCGACGATGGGCTTGGTGAGCGAGGCGATGTTGTAGAGCGTCTTATCGTTCGCCGGAACGCCAGGGCTTTGTTCGCCGGCTACCGCCGTCCACACGAGTTTGCCGTTCGCGATATAGGCGACGGAGACACTGGGTACGTTGTATTGCTTGAGCCATTGGGGAAGGTTTTGGACGACTTTCGTCCGGAGGACGGCGGGTGTCGGCTGGGGGTGCTGGGCCAGGAGCGGAGCGCAGTGCGTGAAGCCTGCGGCGAAGCCGAGGATGACAAGAGAGAGCCTGCGCAGCGTTTGCAAGATGTGCCTTTCAAAAGAAGAGGTGGCGTACTGGAAGCTGACGTAGGGTACGCGAGCTCTGGCATCAAAGTTCCGAAGAAGAAGGCATGTCCCAGGGCCTGAAGCCCGGACCGATCTCAGAGGCAACGGCAAAGGCTCTCAGGAGCGACGGCAAAGGTGTGGCCGAAGGATGATGAGGTGATCACCGATAGGTCGCACCTTCAGCGCTCTGAATTCGCGGGGGGCTCTAACCCAGGGTTTCACCCATAAGCGCTAACTTGCGCTTCCGCTTATAAATCACCACAAAAACGTCATCCTGAGCGAAGTAGCTCGCGCACTTTGCGAGCTACGCAGTCGAAGGACCCCGAGGTTTTCTACGTTGCCCATGCTGATGGAACCTTTCTCTCGATGCGGCTGAGGCGGGGTGGCAAGATCTCTGGTGGAAAAGGTTCAGACGACGGAGGCGACGCAAAACGTTTCGGGGTCCTTCGACTCCACATCTCGCAAAGTACGCGAGCTGTTCTGCTCAGGATGACGCTTCGGGGGTGGTTCATGAACAACAAACATCCCTAAATTAGCGCTCGTCGGGTTTCACCCTGGGCTGTGATAAAGCCGCCCCTTCGGGGCTGGGTTCGGTGCGGCGCGCTCCAGCAGTGGCCCAGGGCTGAAGCCCGTTCTTATTGGGCCTTGTTCCGCGGCCTAAAGGCCGCTGCTACTCCGAAAACCGGGCTCCGGTTCACACGCTCGCGGCTTCGGCGCAGTCCGCGAGCCGGTTGAGTTCCGTCATCAGCGCGTTATAGGACCGCGATCCAAACTGGTTGATCAGACGTTCCTGTATTCCGTCCCAGCCTTTGCCCGCCTTGATCAGTACCTGGGAGCCCTTCTTCGTGATCTTCGCCGATCGGGAGCGGGCATCCGTCCCTTCGGCGAGAACGATCCATCCGTCTCGAATCATCGGGTGAATGGCCCTGTAGAGAGACGTCCTATCCATTTCGAGTTCGTGCGCAACCCGGGCAAGAGGCTCACCCTCCCGGCGAGAGATGCATCGCATCACGGCCAGTTGGGTGATGTTAATCTCCGTGCCCAAGAGAGCTTCGTCGTAGGTGCGCCCGAGAACGCGTGAAAGCTTCTTGATGGTGGTGCAGGCACAAGGAGTTGTACCGGGTTTATTCGATGTATACACATCTTGATGCTACCATTCCTCGCCGCCGCCGGGGAACGCAGCAGGATCAACCTGGATTGCAGATATTCACCAAAACATTTCATCTTTGGATATATGATGCATATACATCGTTTTGATGTAACGAACGACGAAGAAAGAAGACCTCATGGCGAACAGCAGGCAGTTAGTCGAACCGCACACCACAGCCCTGGTGCTGATTGAGTATCAGAACGATTTCCTCTCGGAGGGTGGCGCGATGCACGACGGCGTCAAGCAGGTGCTCGCGAGCACCAACATGCTGGCCCATACGGTTGCGGTCGTAGAGAAAGCACGGTCGCTGGGTGCAACCATCATGTTCCTTCCGATTGCCTTTGCTGAGGGCTTTAGCGAACTCGGCCCCAACCCCTATGGCATTCTCAAAAATGTTGTGGAGGCGAATGCCTTTCGCAAGGGGAGCTGGGGAGCGGAGATCGTGGAGGCGCTTCCGCAGCAGGCAGGCGACATCGTCGTCGAGGGGAAACGGGGCCTGGACGGTTTTGCAACTACAAATCTTGACTTTATTCTGCGCAGCCGCGGCATCACCACGATTGCCGTAGCTGGGCTGTTGACGAACTGCTGCGTTGAAGCGACGTCCCGCACCGGCTATGAGAAAGGCTACAACGTGATCACCCTGACCGACTGCACCGCTACCATCGGCGAAGAAGAGCAGCGGCTGGCCGTTGAAAAGAACTTCTGGATGTTCTCACGCCCCATCACGCATCTTGAGTTCCTTGCGGAGCTGGAGTCCAACGCCGCCTGATCGCAAACGGTACATTTTGGCTCTCTCTAACCCGCCTCCAAAGCCAGTCTTTCAAGGAGAAGATATGCCTCTTGTTCGAATCGACTTAATCCAAGGAAGAACCCAGGAATACCGCGCGCAGGTGGGAGACATCGTCTACCGAACAATGTTGGACGTTCTCCATGTTCCCCAAGGCGATCGTTTCCAGGTCATCCAGGAACATACCAAGGGCGACTTACCGTTCGACCGCGACTATCTGGGAATTCATCGGTCGGACGATTGCATCTTCCTGCAGATCACCTTGAATAGCGGCCGTTCCGTTGAGTTGAAACAGCAGTTCTATAAGGCCGTCGCAGATCGTCTGCATGAAGAGCTGAATCTTCGCAGAGAGGATGTTTTCATTAGCCTGGTTGAAGTTCCAAAGGAAAATTGGTCGTTTGGCAACGGCGAAGCGCAGTATGTCTGACCGGCCAGGGAATGAACGCGCGGTACCGGACGGCGCCGTGTGCTGATAGAGCATTTCGGCTTTACTCGTTACACCGAAAGATTTGAAAGGTGGTTTTTCTGGGGGAAAACCACGCAAACAGCTTTCGCCCCTGGAAACGACTAAGCCGAAGATGCTCGAGCACACGCTTCTACCCTCTGTTAGCCTCTTGTGCAGGAGGAAATACCAATGACGAAGAGAGTTCTTGCAGCAGCCGGCCTGTTTCTGTCGTTTTCCGCCATCGCACAACAAGGTGACAGCGCCTACAAGGGCACCATCTCCGATTCCATGTGCGCGGCCAAGCACGTAGCCGCTACCGATAAAGACATCGCATGCGCTCAGAAGTGCGTCAAGGGTGGCTCACCTGCCGTCTTTGTCATCGGCGATAAGGTCTACAAGATTGCCAATCAGGAGTCGGTCAAAGAGCACATCGGCCACAAGGTCCAGATCATGGGCGTCATCACCGGCGACACCATCCGAGTCGACTCCGTCGCGATGTAGTTTCTAGCTCAGCTTCTCACGCCGACGCCGGTCCTCAGCGTTGCGCTGTAGGTTGCGCCAAATCCTATCCGACCCACCGCATCGCTCAGGCGTGTCAATAAATTGCGCGAAGCGCGAACCCTGACGCTTCAGCGTCAGGGAGGCGGAGGGAGCCGTAGCCTTTAGGCTACGGAATAAGAGCCAAGCAAAATCGGGCTTTAGCCCCGGGCCGTTTGCCGATACAAGCAAGAGGCCCGGGGCTAAAGCCCTCTCACTTTGTGCCATTAATTCAGGGGCCTAAAGGCCCCTGCTCCCTCCGCCTCCCCAACGCTGAAGCGTTGGGGTTCGCGCTTCGCGCAATTGGATGACACGTCTAAACTACGCAGAGTGCCGTTGCGCCGACACCATCTCCAACTGCCGCTGCAAAAAGCGCTTCTCCGGCAGGGTGCAGTCGCACTGCAGGGCCGCCGAAAATGCCGCCGTTGCTTCATCGAACCGTTCAAGCGCTGCCAGCACATGGCCCTGCATGGCGGGAAGCAGATGATACTTCTGCAAAGCATTGTTCCCATCGAGAGGTATCAAGGCAGCCAAGGCCGCTTCCGCGCCATGCACCTTCATCACGACGACTGCGCGATTCAGCGCCACTACCGGCGAGTTCGTCAGCTCCATGAGCTGGTCATAGTGCTCGAGGATTCCAGCCCAATCGATCTCCGCTGAAGATGCGGCGCTGGCATAGGTGGCTGCAATGGCGGCCTGGATATGCCATTCGGAGATGTCGTCTCCTGCGATGGACCGGTCGAAGTAGGAAAACCCGAGGGCGATGAGATTGTCGTCCCATAGCTTGCGGTCCTGCTCCTCGAGGACAACGAGATCGCCTGAGGCGTCCGTGCGTGCGGGCAGGCGGGCTGCCTGCAACGCCATCAGGGCTACGAGAGCGTCCACGCGGGGAGCGCCCAGCGAAGACGAGGCAACCAGCTTCCCCAGCCGCAGAGCTTCCAGGCAGACATCGCTGCGGATCAGTTCTTCCCCAGAGTGTGCCGCGTAGCCTCCGCTGAACATCAGGTAGATGACCTTGAGCACCGAGTTGAGTCTCTGCTGCAACTGAGTGCTGGAAGGCATGGCCAACGCCAGATTCTGGTCGCGGATCAACCGCTTCGCTCTCGCTATACGTTGCGCAATCGTAGTTTGCTCGGAGAAGAAGATGCGGGCGATCTCTTCCGTACTGAATCCGCCTACGAGCTTGAGGCTTAGCGCTACCTGCACGTCCGGGGCAAGCTTTGGATGACAGCACATGAAGACCATGCGCAGCTCATCGTCGCGCAGGCTTTGCTCGGCATCGAGATCCAATGTTGGCTGAGCTCTGGTTTCAAGCACAGCCACCAATGCATCGGCCTTGCCCTGGAAGACAGCGCTGCGTCGAACGAACGAGATCGCATAGTTATGCGCGGTGCGAAAGAGCCAGGCCTCGGGGTTGGGTGGAATGCCCTGGAACGGCCAGGTCTGCGCCGCGCGGAGCATGGCCTCCTGTGCGGCATCCTCCGCGAGCTGAAGATTGGCCGAACCAAGCAGTCCTGCAAGCCAGGCAACGATCCGTCCGGCCTCTCGGCGGAAGAGATGCTCCAGCAATACGGGACTGCCTGACTCCTGCATCGAGAGAGACTCCTAGGTGTTGTAGACCATGACCTGGCGGATCTCCATGGTGCCGAGACCGATGTGAGGAATGTCGAGAGAGAGCTTGACCGCTTCGTCATAGTCGGCGGCTTCGATGGTGTAGAACCCGCCCATCACTTCAGCCGACTCGCTAAAGGGACCTTCGGTCACACTCACGCCGCCGTCACTCTTCGCCCGGATGACTCGTCCTGTATCCCGAACGAGGCCCGCGCCGTCTACGACGAAGGGTTTGTTCCTCCAGGCGAGATACTTCTCAACCTTCTGCTGCATCTCTTCCGGGCTCAACTTCTTCCAGGCTTCGCCGTCATTGCGTAGTAAAAGCACATAGTTTGGCATTAGATTCTCCTCTTCCCGCTTCATAAAGCGTACATCTAGGCCAATAACGAATAGGGCTATGAGAAATCGACAGGTTTTTTGGCAGCTCGCAGAAAAAACAAGGCGTAGATGGAGGCTCGGACATTAAGGTATCAATGTACTTTGGTACCTTAACAGGCAGGAATCACTGAGCCAGAAACACCACTTTTGCCACAGAATGCCACAAAAACTGATGCCTGGGCGGGTAACTGAAAAAAGCAGTCTAGACGCTTCGTTGAAAGGTTGGCACCTTCGTCATGACGATGAGGAAGTAGACAGCTACAGCTACCAAGGACAATCCGAAGCCGGCAACAGCGACCGAGATGCCGAGGATGGGAATCAGCTTTCCGAGGATCAAGGCACCTAATGGGATTCCGGCTCGGAAGGCGAGGTTGTAGACGCTCATCACCCTACCTCGCATGGAGTCAACAACGATGAGTTGAACGAGGGACAGCATGAGAGACGCCGATGCCATGACGGCTGTGCCGGCGAGGAAGATCAGGATGCAGGAGACTGGGAGCCACTTCGAAAATGCGAAGCCAGCCGTCGCAAGGCCGAGGGCAAACAACGCGAGCACCGCAAGACGCCCCTGGCCTTTGAGTTTCTCCATCGCTGCGACCAGGAGTGCGCCACAGATGGATCCGGCGCCGGAGAAGACCAGCAGAAGTTCGTAGGTGCCTGGGCCCCGGTGAAAGATCGTCCGCACGATGACAGGAAGAAATCCGGTCAGGGAAAAGCCAAATAGCGTAGTACAGAAGGCGAGCACAACGAGAGGCGTCAAGCCTTCGCGGTCTCGAATAAAGCTGATGCCCTCTTTCATGCTCTTAAGAACCGACGTTTGGGTCTTGGGGGCCACGAACTGAACCTTGATCACGAAGAGAGAGATGATGACAGCGACGTAGGAGAAACCATTGAGCGCGAAACACCACGTAGGGCCGAAGACGGTGTAAGCGAGGCCTCCGAGCGTGGGGCCGATGATTCGGGCGAGGTTGAACTGAATCGAGTTCATCGAGATGGCATTGGCAAGGTCTTCAGGATCCACCAGCGTTGGCAGCAGCGCCGAATAGGCAGGTCCGCCAAAGGACTGCCCGATCCCCACAAAGAAAGACAAGGTCAGAATCTGCCAGACCCTGACGGCATGGGTGGCGAATAATGCTGTCAATACGAAGGCGCAGATCATCTGGATGTACTGCGAGGCGAGCAGCATCTTTTTCCGATCCAGGCGGTCGGCGAAGACACCGCCGACGAGAGAAAAGAGGATGATCGGGAGTTGCCCCAGGAAGAGATCAAGACCGAGGTAGAAGGGATCCTTGGTGAGGTCGTAGACGAGCCAGCCCTGCGCGAACTGCTGCACAAAGGTCCCAATGGTGGAGACACACGCTCCCAACCACATGATGCGGAAGTCACGGTATCGAAACGCTCGGAAGATGCGATTGAGGAAGGGCAAAGATTCGACCACGAAAGATCAGGCTCCGTTCAATGTTGTGACCCGACCTTCGTTGATCCAAGCCTAACCGAAAACAAGGTTGAGAGATGGCGCACTATGTCGTCTTGATAGACCTATAAGGGGGTGGCTTCATGACCGAACCCATAACTGGCTGACGTCAAAGCCCCTTAACAGTTAGCATAAGGGGTGGTGCATAAGAAGCTTCCTGTAACTAAAGTCGATCTGGTGGGCGTCGGGCTCAACGCAACGGATACCGTCATACCGCTGGCAGCCTTCCCTGCTCTCGGGTCCAAGACCGAGTACAGCGAGCGCAGTGTTCTGCTCGGCGGCGAGATCTCCACTGCGGTGATCGCCTGCCGCCTCTGGGGGCTGCGTACCCGGTACATTGGACGTCTGGGCGACGACTATGCGGCACGCCTGCATCGCGCGGCCTTTGACGACGTCGGCGTCGAGACCCACATCCTCACCGTGGAGGATGCGCCCAGCCCGCAGTCGCTCATTCTTGTCGACGGCGCGGGCGAGCGCACTGTGCTGTGCCATCGCGATCCGCGTCTGACCCTGCAGCCGGAGGACATGGAGCACGAGTGGATCACCTCGGCACGAGCGTTGCTCGTCGATGGCTATCACACGACCGCAGCCATCACCGCTGCGACCTGGGCGCGTGAGGCGGGCATCCCCGTGATTGCCGACCTGGACGTCATACGTCCCGGCATCAACGACCTGCTGCCGCTGGTGGACTACGCCTTTGCCAGCCGTGACTTTCCGACAGCGCTGACGGGAGAACCGGACCTGAAGAAGGCGCTGGTGAGCCTCCATGACCAGTTTCATTGCCGCCTGGCTGGGGTGACCCTGGGGCTGGAAGGCATCCTGACGTGGGATGGCAAGCAGTCGATTCAGCGGCCTGCCTATAGGGTTTCTACCGTCGACACTACAGGTGCTGGCGATATCTTCCATGCCGGCTTTGTCTATGGACATCTGCAGGGGTGGCCGATCGAACGCCAGCTGGATTACGCCTGCGCCGCCGCCGCGCTTAATTGCACTCGTTCCGGCGCTCGTGGACGCATTGGGACCGTCGATGAGATCTCGCACCTCATGGCGGGCGACAAGCGGTACGACATTACTGAGGCGCGGTAAGGACGGTTTACTTTTGTGCCTTCATGAACTGCCGCACGAAGGCGGCTATCTCGTCGGCTTTGGTGTCGAGGGCGAAGTGTCCGGCGTCGAGGACGTGGACCTCTGCGTTGGGCACGTCTTTGCGATAGCGTTCGGGCTCGCCGAGGTCGAAGGATAGGTCGTGCTTGCCCCAGAGGACTAAAAGCCGGGGTTGATTTTTCTGAAGCCAGGCCTGCCATTTGGGATAGGCCTCGACGTTCGTGTGGTAGTCGTAGAAGAGATCGCTTTGGATCTGCGCTTGCCCCGGGGAGTTGAGGAACGCGTACTCGTCGGTCCAGAGGTCGGGGTCGTAGAGTTCTGTGTTGGGATCGTCTCCGACGTGGCGGGTCTTCGTGGTTGCGAGCGACAGCAGATTTTTGCGGAGTGCTTCTTCGTATGCAGGACGGTCGGCCCAGAAGGCTCGCCGCGTTGCCCAGTTCGCGCCCAGACCTTCGTTGTGAGAGACCGCGTCCTGAACGATGAGAGCCTGTACCCGCTCGGGATGGGCCAGAGCCATGCGGAAGCCTACCGGGCCGCCGTAGTCCTGCATGTAGAGCGTGTACGCGGACAGACCGAGCGCCTGCGTGAAGTCGCTCATGACCGAGGCGATGTGATCGAAGGTGTAGTCAAACTGTTTGGGGTCTGGCCAGTCGCTGTGTCCGAAACCTGGATAGTCGGGCGCGACCAGGTGGTAGTGGTCGGAGAGCTGCGTCAGCAGCGATTGAAACATCCGCGAGGACGAAGGAAGGCCGTGGAGGAGGAGAATCGTTGGAGCGTCCTTGGGTCCTGCTTCTCGGTAGAAGATGGAGAGCCCATCGACCTTTACGGTGCGATACAGTACCTGCTTTTCCATGGCAACTTCCTTTCGTTGGCTGTAGGCGCTGTGTGGCATCCCGGCGAAAAGGGTGAGCGCTAGGGCCACGCCTGCTACTTTGACTTTGATGTTCATTCCGGGTTCTCTTTTCTCACACAAGAATAGATGTAGCGGATGCCCCATGAGTTCCGGACATACATTTTATTCAGTAGTTCGGCAGTAGCTCCTCGACTAGCAGAAGGTATTCGGTTCAACGACAGTCTTGAATTGGTCTCTGGAGTTTGAACGCAATGAGCGGAGTGAGGTTTCACTTCAACATCGCTAGCCTCAGATAACGCCGCAGTTTGGGCAGAGAGGCGAAGGCGATGAGTCATCTCAAAGCACAACAGGTTTTCGTCGTAGACCACGCGAAATCTCTTAAATCATGGGCGTCCTCGCCAGCGGTTCGGCGTGTGATGCAGGGCAATCGATCGCGAGATACCAAGCCGGAGATGGCAGTGCGATATGCGGTGCATGCGATGGGGATGCGTTATCGCGTCTCGACACGGCCTCTCCCTGGGGTTCGGCGGACTGCTGACCTGGTCTTCCGCCGCGCGAAGGTCGCGGTGTTCATAGATGGATGCTTCTGGCATGGGTGCCCAAAACATCATGCACCGCCGAAGACGAACGCGGGTTATTGGGCTTCGAAGATCGACGGCAACAGAGTTCGCGACCGGCATACAACAGCTTTGCTCAAAGCTGCAGGGTGGACTGTGCTGCGATTCTGGTCCCATGAGGATCCGCTCTCTGTAGCTGGCCGGATTGTGGACGTGGTTCAACGCAGAAACAGAGAGAGGGTGGCGTGCGGGATTCTTGCGCGCATCGGCAAACGGCCCGGGGCTAAAGCCCGATTCTTGCCTGGCTCTATTCCGTAGCCTAAAGGCGATTGCCTCCCTTACCCTCCATTTCCCTGACGCTAAAGCGTCAGGGAACGCGCTTCGCGCAGTTTGATGACACACCCTAGATAGAGAGGCGCAAAACATGAAAGATCTTTTCACAGAAGTAGAAGTGATGGGAGACAACCGTGGGACCATTGGTGTCCTGCCCGCAGAGAATGCTGTGGCTCGAGTCAATGCGCTCGACTGGCAGCAGGTCGGCAGGCATCTGGACGAGCAAGGAAGCGCTTTGCTGCAAGGCGTTCTTTCTCCTGAGGAATGCCGTGCTCTCGCAGCGCTGTATTCGGAAGAACCGCTCTTCCGCAGCCGCGTCGTCATGGGACGGCATGGTTTCGGACGCGGTGAGTACAAGTACTTCAGCTACCCGTTACCTGAGCTCATTCAAGGTCTGCGTATAGCGCTCTACCCTCGGCTCGCGCCGATCGCGAATCGCTGGAACACTGCCATGGGGATCGAGGTTCGCTATCCGGAGAGTCACTATGCTTTCGTCCAACGCTGCCACGATGCAGGACAGAAGCGGCCTACGCCTCTGCTGCTTCAGTACGGCGAAGGAGACTTCAACTGCCTGCATCAGGATCTGTACGGAGAACATGTCTTCCCGATACAAGTGGCTATTCTGTTGTCTGAACCGCAGAGGGATTTTACGGGTGGTGAGTTCGTGCTCACCGAGCAGCGGCCTCGTATGCAATCGCGGCCGGAGGTTGTTCCGCTTCGCCAGGGTGATGCGGTGGCCTTCGCAGTGCATCACCGCCCGGTTCAGGGAACACGAGGCACCTATCGGGTTAATCTTCGCCATGGGGTGAGCCGTCTGCGATCAGGGCAACGACATACGGTTGGCATTATCTTTCACGATGCCAACTAGGACCGTCTCATCAGCTCAAATATTCGGATAGTTAAAGAAAGACTGATGGTGTTTCGATAAGATGCGAGTGTGTCCACTCCAACAACACCGCAACCGAACGTGACAGAGCTGAAGATCTCTTTCCGCTTCTGGGCCGTCATCGTACTTACCGGGGCGGGCTCGGGGTTGGCTGGTGGGCTCCTGATGAAGCTGCTGCGGGTGGTACAGCATCTTAGCTACTCCTATCCGAGCGGGGACTTTCTGCGCGGCGTTGAGCGGGTCTCTGGCCAACATCGCGTTATCGTGATGGTGCTTGCGGGTCTTATTGCGGCGAGCGTGCTCTATGCCATGAAACGCTTTGGCGTTCAGTCGGGTGGCAGCCTGCCGGACGCCGTCTGGAAGAGATCGGGAGAGATGCCGACGGCAGCGACTCTGATCCGCTCCTTTCTTTCCATCGTCACCGTCGGCATGGGAGCCGCGCTGGGTCGGGAAGGGGCGCTGAAGGATACAGGAGGAGTTGTTGCGAATAAGCTTTCCGACTGGTTCGGGATGACTCCGGCACAACGACAGTTGCTGGTCGCGTGCGGAGCAGGGGCGGGTATGGCAGCGGCTTACAACGTTCCCCTGGGTGGCGCACTCTTCGCGGCGGAAGTCCTGCTCGGCTCGCTCTCGCTTGCGACCGTGCTTCCGGCCTTTGTGGCTTCGTTCACGGGCGTAGCCGTGTCGTGGCTCCTGCTGCCCAACGCTCCTGCCTATCTCTTTCCTGCCCTCGAGGTTTCCCACTCGCTGATTCTGTGGTCGGTCCTCGCAGGTCCGCTCATTGGATTCCTGTCGGTTGGCTATGTGCGCGGGATTGGCTGGGCGCAGATGCACAAGCCAAAGGGCTGGCGGGTGTTCGTACTGCCGTTGGTGATCTTTACAGCACTGGGATTGGCAGCCATCAAATTCCCTCAACTTCTCGGCAACGGAAAGAACATCGTACAGTTCACCTTCTCCAACCAGATTGGTGCAGGCTTACTTTGCTGGCTCATCGTTCTGAGGCCGCTCGCTACCCTGCTTTGCCTCAGGAGTGGAGCTCCCGGCGGCTTGTTCACACCGACCATGACTCTTGGCGCGATGGTGGGAGATGGTATGGGACGAATCTGGAATCACTTCGCCGTAGGAAACGAAGCTGCGGGCTATGCCATGATTGGCTCTGCTGCGTTTCTGGCCGCAGCTACTCTGGGACCGCTTTCTTCCGCTGTCTTTCTCCTCGAGCTGACGCGCCACGCGGACCCGTTGATGGTGCCGCTGCTGATCGCTACTGCTGGAGCTACCGTTACGGCTCGACGTTACACGGTGCATTCCATTTATTCCACGGAGTAATATCAGCGCGATTGTGTAAGGACAGGTCCTACGCAAAACAGGGGAATGACCCCGAATTGGTCCGCGACTGAGTGAGTGGCAAACGTTCTGGGGTAAAAAGGGGCCAGCCGCATCGGTGATGCAGGATGTTTCGAGGTTCTTCGACTCCGCGCCTCGCAAAATACGCGAGGCACTACGCTCAGAATGACGGACCTATGGATGGTTATAAAAGACGAATGCCTTAGGAGCTTTGGGTCACACCAACTTGGTGCGTTTGGCGATTCGCGCTCGAGTAAGTGGAGGATCGAGGAGCGTGGGCCTGGATGCGTTCTGTTCGGGTAGCTGATCGTGCAGGACTACGTTGAGCAGCGATTTGTGAACGCGGATGCGGCCGTTGTAGTCGATGTAGCCAAGCTTCCTGAAGCGATTCATGAAGAAGCTGACGCGTGATCGAGTTGTCCCGATCATCTCCGCAAGAGTCTCCTGGGTCACCGCAGGAAGCAGTGTCTCTGGCTCTCCCGGCTTACCAAACTCAGCCATCAACAAGAGTGTCCGGGCCAAACGCCTCTCGCTGGAGTTGAACAGTTGATCGATGAGGTCCGCCTGGGTTTTCAGACTTCGTATCAGGATGAACTTCAAGAAAAAGTCGGAGAATTTATGTTCCTCGTGTAAGACACGGATCATCTCCTTCTTCGTAATCTGAAGCACCTTGCAGACGGTAATGGCTGTGGCCGTAGCTGGTCGGCGTTCATCCACTCCAGCCATAGCCTCTTCGCCGAAGAAATCCCCGGTGGCGAGCAGTGTAATCGTAGCTTCCTTACCACGCTTAGAGACGACGGTGAGCTTTGCCCGTCCACTCTGGAGATAGAACACTGCGTCCGATGCTTCCCCTTGAGCATAGAAAATCTCTCTCGCCTTGCGAGCGAGGATGCGGCGTTCTGATCCCGCGGTTGCGAGAAAGGCGATGGTATCAAAGGATCTCGCGATAGGTTTCTTGATCGATCCATCCATCTGGATGGCCTCTTCCTAAGTGCATTTTGCTAAGTAATGAATAGCAAGTGTGAGCTGGTTTAGAAACAGCGCGGGTGAACAGCCGTTGTTTCAAGTGCGACACTGCGTTGAAATGCAAAGCGGCAGAGCTATCGATGCTCTGCCGCTACTATTGCATGCGACCTCTACTGCGACGGCTGCTGGTTAGCGATGTCCACCGCCTCCGCCGCCTCCACCACCGTGGGAACCGCCACCACCACCGCCATGAGCTTCGCCGCCTCCGCCGCCACGAGCTCCACCACCGCCTCCGCCATGAGCTACTGCAGCGTGGGATGCTCCGCCACCGCGAGCCGCTACGGAGTGGGATGCACCACCACGAGATGCTCCACCCTGGGAGTAACCCGCGGAGGTTCTAGCTCCACCACCGCCGTTGCGTACTGCCGATCCACCGCCCGCGTAGCCACGAGATCCGCCACCTGCGTATCCACGGGATCCACCGCCGCCGTATCCGCGATTGGCTGCAAGACCGCCTCCGCCGTTATACCTTCCGCCGCCACCATTGCTGAAGCGATGGCTGCCCCAGCCGTGGCTATAGCCCCAGCCAGACCACGGACCCATGCCCAGGAAGATGCCGTTATAGAAATAGCCCGATCCATAGAACCCATCGGGTGCGCAGGCATAGGGTGCATAGTCATAGTAGCCATAGGAACAGACGGGCTGCTCCCCTATGCCTATAACGACTTGCGCCTTGGCTGACGACATCAAGACCATAGGTGCGATCAATACTGCTGTACGAAGTAGAACCTTCAGTCCACTCATTTGGAGTCTCCCTCCGACGGTGGCTGCGGCTCCTAGATTTTTCCTGGGATACGGCGGTGTCCCGTTTTCGCTCATCCCAGATTTTCAGCTGAAAATAGCGCTCTCTACTATAGATGGGGATTACAGGTGGAAGGGTGCCCAGCTAAGAATAGCGCGTCAGTTTGAGTTACTTCCGCATTTATTGTTGCCAGCTACCTCATTGAGACAGGGCGCGCTAAGCTGCGGTGAAGCTCCTAAGTTAGGTTTACTGAAGTGCTGGTGTGAAGGTGCCGGACTAGCCGGCTGAACAATTACATACTGAATCAAACTATTGCAATACGCACAGCCAGCCTCATGGACGAGGCTGCCAGTTTCACCCTCTACATGGGTGAATGTCCGCAAGCACTCCGAGCAGGTCATTACGACGTGTGATTCTCCTGGAGGAACATCGATCCAGACGGGTGCCGGCAAACCAGCTCGATAGATGGAGTACAAACCATCAAACTGAGGCGTTGCTTCAACAAGCTGCAGCAAAGCAGTAACCTTCGTTGCCTTTTCATAAAAGGCATCAGCAGCAATGGCTGTGGGTACTGCGCTGCCTGAAAACGAACTACTCATAGCAATCACGCGGATCAATGGAAATCGGCGGCGGACTACCGAGAGTAATTCGAAGCCAGACATTCCGGACATGAAGAGATCGGACAGAAGAATGTCTGGAACTTCAGCTCTCATCTCTGCAAGCGCCGAGAAGCCGTCTTCCGCAGTTCGAACCCTATAACCCGATTGCGTAAGGATGACGGACAACAAGAGTCGAAGCTGAATATCATCCTCGACAATCAGAATATTTTGCTTCGGAGCGGACAAGTTGCACCTCCATATGAGCTTCTGCATGAGAGCACTGTCATGACAGCATGTCACTCCGTATGGTTGTTCGCTGTTCACAATTGCTCACTCTTGATGTATTTGGTTGGACCGTTCAAACCCAGATCACAATCTACAAAGTAGACGATAGTTACAAAAGTATTACCCCCGACTGAGGTTCCTCCAGCACTCACATCATCCAATCAAATATGAGAGTGCCGAAGATCTTCGGGAACGACAGAACATTTAAGCAGCCCATTGTTTGGGTGACTACCCTCGTTATGGTTGCGTTTCACCTCGGCGCTATTGCAGCTTTGTTTGTGTTCACCTGGAAGGCATTCCTGATCGCCATGGTCTTGTGGTGGATTGCTGGTGGCGTTGGTATAGGCATGGGATACCATCGGCTGCTTACGCATCGCGGCTATAAGACTCCCAAGTGGATGGAGTATGTTCTGACGGTGTGCGGTACGCTGACGCTGGAAGGCGGACCGATCTTCTGGGTCGCAACCCATCGCATGCATCACCAGAACACCGATAAAGAGGGTGATCCGCATTCACCGCGCGATGGTGGTCTGTGGTCACACATGGGATGGCTGCTGACGGGCCAGACCATGCACAACGATGCGGTGGAGCTGATGCCTTATGTTTCCGACCTGCGCAAAGACAAGTTCCATGTATGGATCAGCCGCTGGCATTGGGTGCCGATCACTGTCCTCGGCGCCATTCTTCTGTTTGCTGGAGGATGGTCCTGTCTGTTGTGGGGTATCTTCTTCCGCACGGTGGTTGGCCTGCACTCTACCTGGCTGGTGAACTCTGCCACTCACATGTGGGGGAGGCGGCGATTCTTTACCAGCGATAGCTCCAGAAACAGCTTCTGGGTGGCTCTGTTAACGTTTGGCGAGGGCTGGCACAATAATCATCATGCCCATCCGCAATCAGCGCGTCATGGTTTGGCGTGGTATGAGTTCGATCTCAACTGGTATGGGATCTCGGCGCTGCGAATGTTTGGCCTTGCGTGGGACGTAAAGGCGTGGAAGCTCGGTGGTGGTGGGGATGCGGTCGCAGTAGTCCCATAACGGGTTTCCAAGTGAAGGCGCAAGGGGACATTGCCTCCAGAGCGCTGGCATTGCATGATGGAAGCAGTATGACGAACACCACCAAGCATCTGGAGCCACGCTGGCCCGCTCTCATCGCACTACTAGGTGTGGGCGGACTGCGTCTGGCCCTTCCTGAGTCCCTGACGATAGGTCCTGGATGGCTGCTCCTCGTCCTTGTTGGAGTCCTGTTGGCTCCCATCATCTGGGCGCGGCGAAGCGGGCTAGACGATCTCAACAGGATTCTAGGATACGTGGTGACCTCCATCGTGACACTCGACATGATCTGGTCCCTTGGCCTGCTCGTGACGGCGCTTCCTTCGCATAAACAATCGCCCCAAAGCATGCTGTTCTCCGCAGCTGCGTTGTGGATCACGAACGTTCTCGTCTTCGCCTCATGGTATTGGCGGCTGGATGCGGGTGGTCCTCGTGCGCGTGAACTGCGAGGCGTCCACACTGACGGAGCCTTCCTGTTTCCGCAGATGACGCTCAATCGGCAAACCAAACAGGAGATGGGGGAAGAGTGCTGGAGTCCGAACTTCGTGGACTACCTGTTCCTAGCGTTCAATACGAGCACGGCCTTCTCTCCGACGGACTCTCCCGTTCTGTCTCGATGGGCGAAGCTCCTGATGATGGTGCAGTCGCTTATCTCCTTTACGACGGTGGCCCTGCTGGCGGCAAGGGCCGTGAACATTCTCTAGAAGCATGCTGTCGCAATAAGCGTGCGACGAGATAGATTATCGTGCCCCAACGAGGATGAGCTTGATCTCAATTGGCTTTGCGTAGATTCTCAGTGTCAGGATTTTAGCTCCTGAAAATCCAGTCTTACAGGCACTTTTATGCCGATCTCCGATTGGCGTTCGGCAAGATTGTTTTCGGGTATCCGGCCTCCGTCCATCATGGCCTTGAGAGGGCGAGAGGCAATGGCCCTCTCGCATCGGTTCCAGAGCTCATAAACAGTCCAGGATCTGCCTGCAATGACTTTATAATGAAGCATACAAAAGATTTGCCGACCGCCCTCTACCGTCCAACCACAATCGTTAGGCAATCTCCGGCCTACGAATATTGACGCTTAGTGAGGACTATCGTGTTCCGCCAAGTCAATGCAATCGCTTGAATGGAACGACTCCGATACCTGTCAGACAAACGTTAGTCTTAGGGAAAATGTATTGACATAAGTTTTTTTGCCTGTTAGTGTTCCGGCTTACTAGACAGAGTGCGCGGGATCTTGCAATTAAAGACCTGAAACGAGTCTGCCCTTCGAGATATCTGCGCGCTGAATATTCTGCATATTGTTTAGCGATCCTGATTCATTCGAAGGAGCAGCAAAGATGCAAGTCTCACTCGTCCCCGCCAGAAATAACCGAAGTGCTGTCAGTTGATGCATTCTCTCGAACCATCGAGAGGATGATCTCCGCTTAAGTCCAGTCCGAACAAATACCAGGTCCTGAATTCTTCTCGATTCGGATTGCAGGGAGTCGTGCGCTCGAAGACCGATCTCTTCTCTGGCCACCACAACGCACATCCACCAACAGCAGAAAAGGAGGCAACATGTCACGCATCCGCACAGGTGCAGACCAGCTTGTTAAGTTGGCCGGCCAGAAGCGCTCCATCCTTCGGTGTTCTCTCTTACTCGTAATCGCCTTCCTAGCGCCGCTCACGTTACTGCATGCACAGACGTACTACGCCAACGGCAGCGCCAACGCACTTGAGGGCACCGCTGCGGTAGAGGCTTGCTCCGGATGCCTCAACGGGTTCCGCGTGGGCAATATCGGCAATGGCAATGCCAACTATCTCCGGATCAAGAGCATCAGCGTTCCTACCACCGGCACCTATACGGTGACGCTGTACTATACGGAAGGCAGCGATGGCGGAGCCCGCTCCTTCACGACTCAGATCAATGACGTAGCAGGCCCAACGCTGAGCAACCTGACGGGCAGCAGTTGGACATCACCCGCGGCGCCGGTTACCTTTCAGGCGAACTTTACAGCCGGCAGCACTAACTCTGTGGGATTCTTCAATGCAACGGCTTCAGCTCCGGATGTCGACCACATTGTGGTCAGCGATGGCAGCGACAGCGGTGGCGGTGGCACAAGCACCAGCAAAATTGTTGCGCCGTATGTGGAGATGAGCGATGGCGCTCCTTACAACGTTCTCCCCACGGTGGCATCCAACGCCGGGCTGAAATATATAACGCTGGCGTTCATCATTGCGGATGGGTCGAGCTGCAAGGCGGCCTGGGATGACGACACGCCGATCACCTCGGAGAACACGTATGCCGGTTACATCCAGGGCCTAAAGAATGCCGGTGGCGATGGGATTATTTCGTTCGGCGGGGCGGGCGGCGATGAACTCGCAGACGTCTGCACGAGCACCAGCACCCTGCAAGCGCAATACCAAGCGGTCATTACCAAGTACAACGTCACCAGGCTCGACTTCGATATCGAGCAGGACGACGGAGATGCGATCGATAATACCGCGGCCATCGATCGGCGTAATGAGGTGCTGGCCGCATTGCAGACAGTGAATCCGAATCTAATCGTCAGTTACACACTCCCCGTAGATCCGACAGGGCTTGAGAGCAATGCGCTGTACGTATTGACGAGTGCACAGAGCAAGGGCGTTAACGTCTCGATCGTGAACATCATGACGATGGACTACGGTGAAGACGGCAACGAGGGGAACATAGCCGTCGACTCGGCAAACAGCACGATCACTCAACTAAACAATATTGGAATGAATGCCCAGCTTGGCATTACGCCCATGATCGGCATCAACGATCCCCCCAACACCCCGCTCCCGACACCTGAAACGTTCACCCTTGCAAACGCACAAACCGTAGCTACCTATGCCAACGGTAACAGCCGTGTGGGCTTGCTATCGTTCTGGGATTTGGATCGCGATAGCGAGTGCCCCAACGGAGCAACCGGGCTGCAAGGCGGGCAAGCACCAAACACCTGCAGTGGAATCATACAGAACACCTATCAGTTCTCGAATATCTTCGAGCAGTTCTGACGGGACGATCCACTGACTTATAGCGTTGCCGGCGCGATGTTCTTCTCCCCAGGAACATCGCAAAACCCAACCGGGCTGCTGAAGATTCCTACTCTTCAACGGCCCATAACGGCACAACCGGATCGTCCAACCCGTACAGCACGAAACAGGATTGTGCGGGTAATCCTGATGTGCAGAAAAGGTTTCCCAGATGAACCGAATTGCAGCAGGACATCTTACATTTCGCCTACTGGTCCACACGGCCCTTCGCCTTGCGGTCTGTTTTCTCATCATCGTCAGCTGTTCTCACTCGGCGCTGGCGCAACTCAGTATGTTGCACACCAGTGGCCGCTCGATCGTCAACGCCAACGGCAGTGTCGTTCAACTGAAGGGCGTAAACCTGGGTGGATTCATGGTCATGGAGCCGTGGATGTGCCCGTGCGACAGTGGCGGTCTTCCCGACACCTATAGCATCATTTCGGAGCTCGATAGTCGCTTCGGTGTAGCCGAAGAGCAGGCCCTCATCCGGGACTACCAGCAGGACTGGATCACCACCGCCGACTTTGCCAATATCAAGGCAGCAGGGTTCAACGCCGTGCGCGTCCCGGTCTGGTGGGGGAACTTCTACCCCATCAATAACGTCTCCAACTCCGGTTGGCGATCGGATGCATTCACCGAGCTTGATTGGATAGTCAACGCTGCCGCCGCGCAGGGAATCTATGTGATCATCGACATGCATGGCGTGGTGGGCGGACAGAGCACTTCGGACGATACTGGCCAACAAAATCAAAATCAGTACTGGACCAACGACAACGACCAGGGCAATACCGCCTATATGTGGTGGCAGATTGCTAACCACTACAACGGAAACCCAACCGTCGCGGGCTACGACCTGATCAATGAACCTACGGGAGCGCCCAGCAATAGCGCTGTGATCAGCGCCGACGCCTACTTGTACAACTCCGTTCGCTCCGCCGATCCTTCGCACATCATCATCATCGAGGGAACGTGGGGCAACTGGGACTGGAGCATGCTGCCTAACCCCTCTTCAGAGGGATGGACCAACGTTGTGTACGAGATGCATGAGTATCAGTGGAATGCTTCCCAGTCTGTCGTCGAGCAGGGATCGGTTAACCAGGTCAACGACTTCAATAACCACTCCAGCTATAACGTGCCGGGCTATATTGGCGAATGGAACGACTTCCAATATGGTTCGTCTGCCTGGCAGTCCTCGGTGAACACCTATAACAACGGCGGAGAGAGCTGGACGTTCTGGGCCTATAAAGCCACCAGCGGACTCAACCCGAACGGCTGGGGGCTTTACAATCCCAGCTACTGGGCTACTACACCTAATGTCTCCACCAGTTCGGAGTCTGACATTATCTCCGACTGGGCGCAGTGGACTACCGCCAACAGCTTTGCCTTCAATAGCTCCCTGGGCTTCAATTAGTTGCCCACGTTGTTGATGAGACAGGCCCAGGCTTTGGCCTGGGCCTGTCTCATCAACAATCAAAACGTAGCCGCTTCGTCAGATATTAACTAACTCAGGATACTGTGTATCTTTGTTATGCGTCCCCTGGAGCTTCCCTCTATGCGCGTTCTCCTTGCCTGCTTTTCTCTTGTTCTTGGCCTGACTGCAAGTGCACAGCAGCCTGCTGCAACCGACCCAGCCGCGTCTCCCGGACAACCGCCTCAAACGACCCAACAGTCCGCGCCTACTGCAGCGAACACCATCACGCGTAATGTCAGCCTTACGGTTCTTGACGGAGTTGTCATCGATCAGAAGGGCAACCCGGTCACCGATCTTAAGCGTGAAGAGTTTCACGTCACCGAAGACGATGCGCTACAAGAGATTCGCAACTTCGAGGTTCCCGGCCGGTTCACTCCATCTCCCGACATCACGATCAACTCAACTGCAGATCTCGATCACCTGGCCCCCCGCGCTCCGGTCAACATTGTTTTGCTCGACGAGTTCAACACTCGCTTCGAAGATATGGCTTTCGCACGCTACTCCCTTAAGAAGTGGCTCGAAAAGCAGCCGGACAAGCTCGACACGCCGACCATGCTGATCGCCGTGGACCTGCAGCACTTCACCGTGCTGCGGGACTATACCCAGAACAAGGATGAGATTCTCAACGCGCTCGATCACCACTTCGCCGCCTACCCCTGGCAAGCGCATCAGTTTGCCTGGGTCGCGGAACGCTATACGACGGCGTTTTACTCCCTGCGACGTGTGGCCGAAGCAAGTATCGGACACCTCGGCCACAAGAACATGATCTGGCTCGGCCGGGGATTTCCCACACTCGACTTCACACGTATCTCCGTCGACGATCAGAGTCACGTCCACTCCGCGGTCCAGCAGACGGTCAACGAACTTCGCGACGCGCGCATCACGCTCTACACCATCGACCCCGCCGGCGTTATGGTCGACCCCGGTGTCTACGGCAACGGCGCGCGACTCTTCGCACCCTTTGGCGGCGACCCCGACTTCCAGTCGCTCGCCCGCGCCACCGGCGGCCGCAACCTCTATGGCCGCAACGACGTCGACGCCGAGATCGGCACCTCCATCCGCGACGGATCCAGCTTCTATACCCTCACCTATATTCCCACCAACAAGACCTGGGACCCGGACAAGTTCCGCCGCATCAAGGTCACCCTCGACCGCCCCGGACTCACCTTTATCACGCGTCAGGGTTACTATCCTGACCGTCATGCGGCGCGTCCTAATGCCGATGGGCAGGTGGGTCGCCGCCTGGCCTCGGAACTCATCAATGCCGGGTCAAGCAACATGGCCTATGACGCCGTAGCCTTCACGGTGGAGACCTCTCCCACGGATATCAACACGCTCAAGTTCCATGTCGAACCCCGTGGAATCGCATGGTACTCCCCGAAAGACGACAAACCGCGCCACACCAGCCTCATCGTCATGTCGACCACCTTCGATCGGAAGGGTAAGGAGTTGAAGCATGACGCCAAGATATTGCAGTTCGAAGCTCCGGCATCCGCTCCAGCTACCGGGCGCCTCAATATCCCTCTTGGTTTCGAGATTAAATTCGATCCCGTTCCTAAGGCTGTGAGGACTCGCCTGGTTGTTCGTGTAGAAGCCTCAGGCCGCATGGGTACAGCCGATCTGACATTTGGCCCGGGAGCAACGGCGAGTTCCTCCAGTGCGCAGGAGCCGACGCCTGCGCAGCCTGCGGCGGACAAAGATCCGGCACCAGCGAAGTAGTCCGGCAGACACCGAGCTACTTCACCTGCTTCAGATAAGCGATCAGATCCACCCGTTCCTGCACGTGCGGCACTTGGAACTCCATGTTGTTATCCGGCACCATTGCATCGGGATCGCTGAGCCACTTCTGCAGAGAGGCATCGTCCCAAACCAAGCCATTCGTGCCGGATTTCTTTAGGCCAACAGAGTAGGCATATCCGGCAACGCTCCCTGCCTTTCTGCCGAAGACACCGGCCAGTCGCGGTCCTTCGCGATCGGCTTCCATGGTGTGGCAGCCGGTGCAGCGCTTCTCAAAGACCTGCTTGCCGCGTGCGGCGTCTCCAGTGCCGGCAGGCTGCATCGCAAGCACGGTGTCCCTGGAAAGCGCGGCCAGCAGCAGTACGCCAACGATGAACGGCACGACCACGACCGACTTCATGCCGTCTCCTCCAACGCGTGATCCAACACGGCCAAATGGCTGTGCCCGCGCACGACCTTCACGTTCGTCACGCCCAGCACGCTTTGCAGTGTGCCTGCGGGCACAACCATCGGCCCCGGTCCGGCAGCTGTGCCCGGAGCGGGCTGTGGAAACGCCGTCGACATCGCGGTATGAAAGCTCACGTTGCCTTCGACCTTCTGCACTACCTGGTGGATGTGGCCGTTCAATACCGTCACTGAGCCGAAGCGCTTCAACAGAGCCAACGCCTGCGCTCCATCGGACGTACCCCAGCCCCACTTCTCATAGACCATCCACAGCGGAATATGCGCGAAAACGACAATAGGCATCGATGAACTCAACCCCGCAAGATCGGCCTTCAGCCATGCAAGCTGTTCCGCGCCAAGGTTACCCATAGCGTCGACCTGCACGACGTTATTCAGCCCTATAAAGTGAACACCCTTATGGTTGCAGCTATACCAGCCGTTGCCTGATGTGCCCTTGCCGAACTGCTGCTTGTACAGCGCTCCATCGTCGAGCGAGAAATCATGTTCGCCCGGCACGTAGAACACCTCGCCGATCTTTGCTCCCTTGATCACCTGCACAGCAGTATCGAATTCAGAAGCCTTCGAGCTCTGTGTGATGTCGCCAGTGTGGATCAAAAAGTCCGGCGCCATTATGCCTGCCGGCACGAGATTGATCTTGTCGATCGCCATCTGCAATGTGCCGGTCACATCCGGGTTAGCACCCTTGTTGAATCCAATGTGGCTGTCGCTGATCTGTACAAAGGAAAAGTCCTCGACCTTCCCGGCTCCCGGTGAAGCGCCCATCATCGGCTGTGCCAGCAGTTTCGAGGCCGGCACGCCCCCGATGATCGACCACAAAAGCCCTGTGCCCGCCCACGCCATGCACTCCAGAAAATTGCGACGGTCTATACCATCACTTGCAGGCCCATCGTCTGCGGTCTGCGCGATCTCGTCTTCCTTCATTCGATTCTTATCAAGCTTCATTGCGTTTTTATCGCCTCCACAGCAGAAAACCGACAAGACCCGCATTTATTCCCGGCGACCTGAAAAAATTGCATGGAATAAACTGGCGGCGATTTGGTTTACGGTTAGGATGGTCGATACTCATTGCCAGTTCGTAGATTTCACTGTGTCGACGCTGTACCGTAACCGCAGTCTTCCCGAGGCACTCCGCACGATGCCGTCCGCCAGCCCCAGCGCTACCTTCGAGGAACTCGCGCTACCGCTCTTAACCTCGCTCTATAACCACGCCTTCTGGCTCGCTCGCGATCACGCCGAGGCCGAAGACCTGGTGCAGGAGACGCTTTCGAAAGCCCTGCGTGCCCTTAGCTCCTTTCAGACCGGCACCAACTTCAAGGCCTGGATCTTCCGCATTCTGCGCAACACCTTTCTTACCTCACGCACCGGCATTGCAACCGCCCGCACCGTCTTTCTTGAAGACCAACCAACCGGTTTCGACACCATCGATACCAGCCCCACGCCCGAGGACACGCTCATTCAACTGAACAATGAGGCAGCGCTCCATGCCGCGCTCGATCAGCTCCAACAACCGCTGCGCGAAGTTCTTCTGCTCTGCGATGTCGAAGAACTAAAGTACAAAGACATCGCCCTGGTTCTGGACGTGCCGATTGGTACCGTCATGTCGCGCATCTCGCGGGCACGCCTCGCGCTTCGCCATCTTTTGCAAACGCAGTTCGGGGAATCCCTATGACTCCTGACCACCTCAACCCGGACACTCTCAGCGCCTTCGTCGACGGCGAACTTCAATCTGCGGACGCGCAAGCGGTTCAGCAGCACCTCTCCGAGTGCTCCAACTGCGCGTTGCGTGTGCTCTCCGCTATGCAGCTCAAGGCGGCAACGGCGCGCGCGGGCCAACGTTTCGCCCCCTCGGCAGATGCCCTCTCCCGCCTCACCGCACAGCTTCAGCCGAAGAAGCCCGCGCGCGTCTATTCCTTTCGCCCTGTCGCATTTCGCCCGATGGCCTGGGGTGCGCTGGCCGCAGCTCTTGTGCTGGCTGTCTCATTTCTGGGCTGGCGACAGACGCGCCAGGCCAACGCGCTCTCCGCCGAATTGCTCGACCAGCATCTCGCGACACTCTCCAGCAGCGCGGCGCCGCAGGTCCTCTCGACCGATCGGCACACCGTGAAGCCGTGGTTCCAGGGCAAGCTACCCTTCAGCTTTAACTTGCCCGAGCCCGGCGCACTCCCTGCGGATACCGCGCTCAAAGGCGCCAACCTGACCTATCTCAACGATCAGCCTGCGGCACTTCTGCTCTTCACGCTGCACAAACATGAGGTTTCGGTCTTCCTTACACAACGAGCCGGTATGCCCTTGCCCATCACGCCCCGGATCACACGCTCAGGATTTACGATTCACAGCGCCAACACACGCGATCTGTGCATCACCGCCGTCAGCGACGTCAACCCAACGGAACTCGACTCCCTCATTGCTACGCTGGTGCGAGTGCAGTAAGCAAGATCGGTCAGGCCGGGATGCGTCGGTGGCTGAGATTTTAGCGGAATGAGTGGACATTCATCGGGAGGCCGGTCGTATACTTTAGCCGCGGGTTTTAATGCAAATTGGCCCGGCTTGCAGATCGAAACAGCGCTAAAGAATTCAAATCTCGTAATCGATTTTACGGAGGTATTCACTATGGGTTTCATTTTGTGGCTGATCGTCGGTGGTATTGCAGGCTGGCTCGCAGGCCTTGTCATGAAGGGCGGCGGCTATGGCATTATCGTGGATATTATCCTCGGCATTCTCGGCGGATGGCTTGGTGGCTGGCTCCTGGGTATCTTCCACATCGCGTTCGCGGGGACGTTCGGCGCTCTGATCACAGCCTTTATCGGCGCCGTCGTTCTGGTATTTATCACACGATTGATAAAACGAGCTTAGAGGTTTTCAAATCAAGAAAAGCGGGGCCCGAATCATCGGGTTCCGCTTTTCTTTTTATGAGGTGCATTTATCTAGACCGCAGCTAAGTTGCAGTTACACTCACTTTTATGGACATCCACGCGCCCCACGAACCAGTCCACACGTTCAAGGACTTCGCTATCCATATCGCCATCGTGACGATCGGCATTGTCATCGCGCTCAGCCTCGATGGGCTGCGGGAGACGTTTCGCGAGCACCGTCTCGTGCATGAGACGCGCGAAAACTTCCGCGTGGAGCTACAACACAGCCAGCATGAAATGCTCGATGAACTCGCACGCGTGACCGCTGGCCACGACAAACTGGAGGCTCTGTCCAACGACGCTCCTACCCTCGCGCAGCAACACCCGGAGCAGGTCGTCGCACGACTTGAGGCCGTCAAAAACCCGTATTATTTCTTCTCGACCAACTCCTGGCAGTCCGCGCTCTCCACCGGAGCGCTGGCGCATATGGGGGCCGATGAGGTATCAGACTACGCCTGGGCGGCTGAAGGAACGCGCATCTACATCGGTCTTCAGGCACAAACGATGGATGCACAAACCCACGCTATTGCCTTCTGGCGCGCACACCCACATCCAACGCCAGACCAGATAACCGAAGGCGAGGAGCGCATTCTTCTCTTCGCCCGAGATGAAGAATCGCTGTCGTATGTCGCGCCACAGACGCAGAGCGGCTTAAAGAACGCGCTGGATGCAGCCTCGCGATAGAGCAGTTCCCGTATTACGGCGAAGCGGATGACCCCTGCGAGTGCCGTTTTTCCTGGGGAAAAACCGCGTATGAACCTGTGACTCGCTCTACACCCATACAGTAACTGCTCTAGCCCGCAAACCTGTGCCGATATGCTCCAATAGATGTCGTGAGCCATCCAACAAAGTTCAATATCGGCAGCGTGACCGCAGGCAGCGGCGAGCTGTTTCTTATCGCCGGGCCGTGCGTCATCGAGTCCGAAGCCCACGCACGCGGACTGGCTGACGCCATCCAACGCATCACCTCCGATCTCGGCGTGCCGTATATCTTCAAGGCCAGCTACGACAAAGCCAACCGCACCTCGATCCATAGCTTTCGCGGGCCAGGGCTGGCAGAGGGCTGCCGCATATTGCGGGCTATCGGTGAGGCCAATGGATTGCCGGTCCTGGCGGACATTCATACACCTGAGCAATGCGTAGCCGTGGGCGATGCCCTCGGACCAGTAGAGGCCATGCTGCAGATTCCGGCGTTCCTATGCCGCCAGACTGATCTGCTAGTGGCCGCCGCGAATACCGGGCGCGCCATCAACGTGAAGAAGGGCCAGTTCGTCGCACCGTGGGACATGCGCCACGCGGTCGAGAAGATTCGCGAGAGTGGCAATCAGCGCATCTCGCTGACGGAACGCGGCGCGAGCTTCGGCTATAACAACCTCGTCGTCGACATGCGAGGGCTGCCGGTCATGCGCGAGTTCGCGCCGGTGGTCTTCGACGGAACGCACTCGGTGCAGACGCCGAGCGGCGGCAAGGGCGTCTCGGGCGGCCAGCCGGAGTTTATCCCCGTACTCGCGCGCGCGGCCGTTGCGGCAGGGATCGACGGAATATTCCTCGAAGTTCACGACAACCCCGCCGAAGCCAAGAGCGACGGCGCAAATGCGCTGCACCTGAACAAGCTGAAAGGCGTGCTGGAGACGCTGCTGGCCGTCCATACAGCCGTGCGCGAATAGTCGAAAATTTCGAGCAGTATCTCGTGTACGCACAGGTACGCCCGGGAGTAGACTGGTTCGGCACGACCGATTCGGCAGCTGTAAAAGGAGAATGTCATGGGTTTCTTAGAAGAAGCGGAAAAAATAGCTGGAGCTGTAGTCGCGGTTGAAGGCACCGAGAAGTTGGACCCCAATGCCTCAATCCTCACCAAAGGCGCGGCTGCTATCGCCGGCTTCGAGGGAGCGGGAGCGATCGCCGACCACTTTGAAAAGAAAGACGGCGAAGACACGAATCAGCCTGGCTGAAGCGGTATTCATCGCATCATCTCAGAGAAGTTCTAAAGATCTACCCAAAAACTTGGAAGAGTTTTTGGGTAGATCTTTTTGCTTCTGAGAATAGGTCTGGGCTTCAGCCTAGACACTGAGGGCAACCACAAAATTGGGCTTTAGCCCTTGGGATATGTCTTCTCTCCGGTCAGCAGCAATGCCCCAGGACAAGAGAGCATATTCCAGGGGCTAAAGCCCGGGCCTATCTCAGAAACAACAGCAACGACCAAAGCCTCTTACAGCAATTCGGGCTGCTTCCAGAAAGTACCTTTGCTAAGGACTATCCGTCTCGTTTCTGTAGCTACCGCGTGGTGGTTTGCGTTACGTGCATCTCAGGCGTTTGCTGGTTCCAATTTTCATTGATGCCTTCGAAGATTAGCCGGAAATCGGCCTCTGCACCCGGGGCGAGCGGAGCCCTGCTAACGGGCTCGGTGTCCACATAGGGTTCGCGCGTGCGGATCAGCAGCAGTGGAACAGTTTCGATTTGCGGCGACATACCGGTATCGTTGGCAAACAACACCTGAACCGTGATGCCTGTGACTGTCGACGTGCCGTGGTTGGCGATGTGTCCATCGATATAGGTGGATTTGCCGCCTGAGATGCTGGTGGACTCGCTCATCTGGATGTTGCTGACCCCAAGACTGGAAGCGTAGGCCGCCAGTGGCTGCACCGTGTTCGGTGCTGGAGCAGCGCCGTGGCGATGATCCAGCATTACCAGGACGAGCACGAGGATCACCACCGCGACTGCGGCGATGGCGACAGCTGTTGTTGGAAAGCTGCGCTCGCGTGGCGGTTCGCTGAACATCTGTGTCGTTGGTTTTGGTTCCTGCTCAGGCACCTGCATGATTGCCGATTTTATACCGTACACAAACTCCCCGTTGAACGAAATACCCTCTCCTAACCCAAAGGCTGCGAGGTTTCGTTGAGTTCTGAGTTTTGAGTACGTCAGTCTTGAGTAAACGCCACTCAGGCGAAGCTGGCGCGTTTGACCTTCTGGCGGAAGTCTTCGCCGGTCATCTCGACGACGACGCACATCTCCTGCAGGCGTGAGCGCATGCGTTCGCCGATGCGGTCGCCAAGGGTCTCCTCCCGCATGGCGGCACGCGGACCCGTGAGCTCGCCTCCGAGCGGCGGAAGGTTCGCATAGTTGGTCGTGATGATGGTTGTGCGGCGGTCGTTGTAGCGAGTGTTCAGGATGTGCGCGACGGTGTCCCACACCCAGTCTGTCGGCTTCGATGCTCCCAGTTCGTCAAGCACCAGAACCTCAGCTTCAAACACCGGAGCGAGCACTTCGAGTTCCGTCGCATGCACGTTGCGGTTGTAGCTGTTCTGGACCTGCTTGAGCAGTTCGCGATAGTCGTAGAACAGACCCCTGGCACCACGTTCGGTAATGAGCGCCTGCAGCATTCCCACCGCAAGGTGGGTTTTGCCGACACCGATGGAGCCCGTAAGCAGCAAGCCGTTGCCGTTGGTATCGAGCGGATAGCCCTGCACAAACTTGCGTGCCATCATGTGCGCGGAACCGAGTGAGCGGTTCGCGCCGGCGAAGTTGGTGACGTACTCCTCAAGAGAGCAGTGAGCGTAGCGCTGCGGAATGCGGGCCTGCTCCGTCGCGCGTTCGGTACGGCGCGCGGATCGGCAGACACACTCCTGGGCGACACGGTTGCCGTCGGGGCGTTCGACGAGGCGCAGGCCGGAGCCGTCACAGATGGGGCAGGGTTCAAGCATGGGTATCTTTCGTGCGGAAGCGACTGCAATTCAACCAACGTCCACGAGTTTCAGTATCGCAGTAGATCGCGTTCCCGTGAGGTGTGGGTATCCTGTTGCAAATTGACGTAAGTGGCGCAAAATTCGGCGAACGAGTCTTGACACGAGATTAGCCATTGCAATATACATTGCATAACGAGGTATGTTGCATGGCATTGGACACGAAGCCTACCGGAGATACACCGGATCGATGGGAGGCACAGCTGCGAAAGGGAGCGGTGGAGATGGCGGCTCTCGCCAGCCTCTGGGGAGGGAAGCTCTACGGGCTTGAGATCATCCGGTTTCTGGAGAGTCAATCCAGCCTGGCCCTTGCGGAAGGCACGATTTACCCCATTCTGAATCGACTCAAAGCTGAAGGCCTGCTCACGTCCGAGTGGGTAGAGGCCGAAGCCGGTCATCCGCGCAAGTACTATTCGCTCACGCCATCCGGCAGCCAGCGACTCCGGCTCATGGCCGAGGCGTGGAACAACTTTTCTCGAGGCCTCGATCGCCTCCTCGAACCGGTACTTGAAAAGCAGGGGATACTTCCATGACGGACGAACAGCAAGTCGAGCAATATCTCTCCTCTCTCCGCGCCCACCTTGGGGCGATGCCACCTACCGAGCGCGAAGAGATTCTTCGCGAAATCCAGGCACACATCCGCGACTCCGCAGAAGAACCCGGTAGTTCCCTGGCTGTTGTCCTGGCGCGCCTCGGCCCAGCAGACGAGTTGGCCGTTGAGTATCAGGATGGCCTGCTTATTCGTCAGGCCAGCCGCAGCTTTTCACCCCTTTCTCTGATGAGAGCGACCTTTCGGATTGCCACCAGGGGTGTCTTAGGGACTCTGGCTTTCGTCTGCGGATTCTTGGGATATCTCATTGGCTTCGGCGTGGTCCTGACTGCCATTCTCAAGCCCATTCTTCCTGAGCGGACAGGCTTGTGGACGAACGGCAGCGCCGAACATCTTCGGTATCTCGCCGGGACGGTGTATCCCACGCCACAACCTCCGATGCATGAGATTCTCGGCTGGCGATACATCCCCATCGCCCTCACCATCGGGGCTCTCCTCCTTGTTCTTACAACTCTTGCCATTCGCTTTTTTCTGCGCATTTCAAGGCGGGAACGAGGTGGGCCACACCTCTCGTCTCCACGTAATCAACAGCCACAAACAGGGAAAGCTACGGCATAGAGTGAGGCCGTAACAGCAAACGGCTACAATTTGGGCAACACGAATGCCCTATAGCCATACAGTCCGCGGAGTTAAACACACCTTCGCCGACCTGCGAACGCTGCTGGCGAAGGCCTCGCCGCTGCGGTCGGGCGACCAGCTTGCGGGCATCGCCGCCCCCGGAGCGGAGGCTCGGGCTATTGCACAGATGGCCCTTGCCGAGCTGCCATTGAGTGCCTTCACGAACGAGGTCGTCGTTCCCTATGAGACGGATGTTGTCACGCGTCTGATTGTGGATAGCCACGACCAACAAGCCTTCGCGCCGATCGAAGGTCTTACCGTGGGCGAGTTCCGCGACTGGCTGCTTTCGGACGAGGCCACGGGTGAGCGGCTCTCCGCGCTGGCAGCCGGCTTGATGCCGGAGATGGCCGCTGCCGTGTCCAAACTGATGCGCGTGCAGGATTTGATCTACGTGGCACGCAAGATCTCCGTGGTATCCCGCTTTCGTACGACGGTCGGCCTGCCCGGAAGACTCTCAACCCGCCTGCAACCGAACCATCCTACGGACGATCCGCTGGGTATCGCCGCCAGCATTCTGGACGGCCTGTTGCTGGGCTCCGGCGATGCGGTTGTCGGCATCAATCCGGTATCAGACAGCGTGGACAGCGTGACCAAGCTGCTGCGACTGATCGACCACGTGCGCGTGCGCTACGGCATCCCGACCCAGAACTGCGTGCTGGCCCACGTGACAACGCAGATGGAGTCTATGCAGCAGGGCGCGCCGCTTGATCTGCTGTTTCAGTCGATCGCTGGTACTGAGGCGGCGAATGCGTCGTTCGGCATCAGCCTTGAGCTGCTCGACGAAGCTCACGCGATGGCCCGCGAACTCAAACGGGGCGGGCTTGATGGCGAGACCGGGGGAGAGAATGTCTTCTACTTCGAGACCGGGCAAGGAAGTGCTCTCTCTGCCAATGCGCACTTTGGCGTCGATCAGCAGACGCTTGAAGCGCGGGCCTATGCCGTTGCACGACGCTACCAACCGATGCTGGTGAACACGGTGGTTGGCTTTATTGGCCCGGAGTATCTCTACGACGGCAAACAGATTCTGCGTGCGGGGCTGGAGGATCATTTCTGCGGCAAGCTGCTGGGGCTGCCGATGGGCTGCGACATCTGCTACACCAACCACGCCGAAGCCGACCAGGACGACATGGACTCCCTGTTGACAATGCTGGGCACGGCCGGGATCAACTACATCATGGGCGTGCCCGGAGCTGACGACATCATGCTGAACTACCAGAGCACGTCGTTCCACGATGCACTCTACCTGCGCCGGTTGCTCGGACTGCGGCCCGCGCCGGAGTTCGAAGCGTGGCTGGCGAGTGATGGCTTTCATCAGTTGCAGCGCATCGGCCAACCTGCTGCACTGCTGCCACAGGGAGGCAGGCGATGAGTGACGAGATCTACAAGCCGCAAGTGCTGCCTACCACCGCCCGCATCTCACTGGGACACACCGGCTCTGCTATTCCTACCCGCGAACAGCTTCGCTTTCAGCTCGACCATGCGCTCGCCCGCGATGCGGTTCATACCCTGCTCGACATTTCAGCGCTATTGCACGGGCTGCAGCAGCGAAACCTTGCAGGCTTTGTGCTGCGGAGCGCGGTCGAAGGAGAATCCAGCCAGAAGAGCCGCCATCACTACCTGCGCCGTCCCGATCTCGGCCGCATCCTGCATCCCGACTTTGCGCATGCGCTGCGTGACTACGCCGAGAGCCTACAAAAGAAACCCGATGTCGTCTTCATCCTTGTAGACGGACTCTCGGCTCTCGCCGTCGAGCGCCATGGGCTGCCCCTGCTGGATGCCCTGCTTCCAACTCTGGACACTGGGGACTGGAGCCTGGCTCCTGTCTGCATCGTCTCGCAGGGCCGCGTGGCTATTGGCGATGAGATCGGACATGTGCTCGGTGCAAAGCTCGTCGTGCTAATGATCGGCGAACGTCCCGGGCTCAGCTCTCCGGACTCGCTCGGCGTCTATATCACCTGGGACCCGCGCCCGGGACGAACGGACGCCGAGCGTAACTGCATCTCGAACATCCGGCAAGAGGGTTTGAGCTATGACGAGGCTGCGCAGCGTATCGCCTTCTACATGAATGAAGCCCGTCGCCTTGAAACCACTGGTATCGCGCTCAAAGAGGCTTCGGCGTTGGTTCATGCGCCGGTTCCTGAGTAGCCTGCCGCCCTGGAAAGGGTGTTGTCAGTTCTCCGGCAGCATAGGCATCCGTAAAATGCAGGGATTTCTCCACTCCCGCTGGTCGGTCGAAATGACAGATTTTTGACAGCAGGTGCTAAACTAGTATGAGCGCCTGAAACCCCGGGAGTCGGGGTCCAAGCTCGCAGCGCGACTGGAACTTCGATGCCTTGAGTCCACAGCGGCCTCGGCAAGCGAACCGTTCTGCGGCGGGTTAGCTACGAAAGGTATCACCATGCCAAAGACTGGAATTCATCCCACGTACGAAAACATCAACGTGAAGTGCGCCTGCGGTAATACGTTTGAGACGCGCTCCACGCACAAGGGCGACATCGTCGTCGAAATCTGCTCTGCCTGCCACCCGTTCTTCACCGGCAAGCAGAAGCTGGTCGACACCGCCGGCCGTATCGAGCGCTTCCGCCGCAAGTTCGCGGCAACCGATGCGAAGAAGGCCGAAGCTGCCGCCAACGCCGCGAAGTAACTCTCGCAGCCCAGCGAAACCGAGAGGCCTCCGCGATGAGCGGAGGCCTCTTTTCTTGAGCCAGCGGATTTGTGAATTTGAAAGACTTGTGGAACGCGATACGTATATGAAGAAGGGTTGGGAGACAACAGCGAACTCGGACACGCGCGAGATGCCGCAACACGCTCGCGTGCCGGCTGAGATGCACATCGGCGGGGTGCGGATTGCGCCCGCGACGGTGCTCGCGCCTATGGCCGGCGTCACGGATACGGTCTTCCGCCGCTTCATCAAGAACGCGTCTATGTTCACAGAGCCCGAGGCCGCGTTTACAGAGCCCGAGCCTACATTCGCCCAGCCCACGTCCCAGAATCGAGACGTGGGGCACCCAGTTTCCGAGTCGGTTGATGTCGACGTAGAGACTTCGAATGAGGTTTCCGGCTGCGGGCTCATCATGACGGAGTTCACCTCGGCCGACGGGCTTTCGAGGATGCGCGAGACCAAGCGCAAGCGTTATCTCACCTACTACGAGGACGAACACCCGATCTCGGCGCAACTCTTTGGATCGAACCCGGAGACGCTGGCCGAGAGTGCCATCATCTGCCAGGACGCGGGCTTCGATCTCGTCGACCTGAACCTCGGTTGTCCGGCCAAGCGTGTCGTCGCGTGCAACGGCGGCTCAGGACTGCTGCGTGATCTGCCTGCCATCCGCAGGATCTTTGAACGCGTGCGTGCAGCAGTGACAATTCCCTTCACCGTCAAGTTCCGCATGGGCTGGAACGATTCGAACATCGTCTGCGTCGAGCTGGCGAAGATGGCTGAAGACTGCGGCCTGAACGCCGTCGCACTACATGCCCGCACACGCGAGCAGGGCTATGCCGGCGAAGCGCGCTGGGAGTGGATTGCCGCGGTAAAGGACGCCGTCACGATTCCTGTCATCGGCAACGGAGATGTCCGCACGCCCGAAGATGCCGCCGCGATGGTCGACGCAACCAACTGCGACGCTGTGATGATCGGCCGTGCGGCGCCGGCGAATCCGTGGATCTTCCGCCAGATCGCACAATATACGGCTTCCAAGCAGGCCACCGGTGTAGGCACGTATGACAAGCCCACCGATATGGACCGCTACCGCATGATCCGCGACTACTTTGAGCGGTTGATGCACGAGGTCGCGGAGCATCCCGAGATTGTCGGCCCCGTCGAGAGCGATTTAGACAAGCGCCTGAAGCGTAACCACGAGAGCGCTCAGCGCGATGCCATTGGCCGCATGAAGCAGTTCGCTAGTTGGTTCACGCACGGTGTGCCCGGCGGAGCGACGCTGCGCAAAGAGATCTTCGATGCCAAGCGCGGGGCGCAGGTGATGGAGAAGGTTGAGGCGTTCTTCACCACGCGGGCAGAGACGGCACAGGAAGAGATCGTGCTGGAGCATGACGCAGAGCTTGAAGCAGCCCCAGCAGCCTGGGGCTAACTTCCCGCCCCACTCAGCTTCGCGGGTTTGCAGCCTGTAGAATTCCGCCATGCCGACCAGTCTCGCCCAATACCAGAAGCTCCGCATCTCGTATGCCTCAATACTCGCCCTGGCTCTGCTCTTTACTTTGTATGAAGAGTTGCATCTTCGGCGCTGGCTTTTCCATCACCTTGGACTCAACTCTGTTGTTGCAGGTTCTTTGCCAAACTTCCTGGCGGTCGTAGTCTTCAGTCTCACTATTGTGACCCTCCGACTTCCTGGAAGCAGCCGCGGCATCCTTCGTACAGTCATCTCGGTTGTGCTCGGCCTTACGCTCTATGAGGTCGCACAGATCTGGATGCCGCATCGAGTCTTCGACTGGAACGACATCGCTGCGACGCTGCTTGGAGGTATATTCTGCTGGCTGCTCCTCCTCATTCCCCTGAAGGTCTTCCTAAACTCAACAGATCAGCGCCTTATAGAGCACCCTTAACGCAGTATCGAAAATAGCTGTGCCCAGTATTTTAAGTATTTCCCCTTGCCTCAAAATCGTCATCCTGAGCGGAGCGTCCCAGCCCTTAGGGACGCGGAGTCGAAGGACCCTGAGGGTTTCTATGTTGCCTCTACATCTCAATCCTTTTCGACCGATACGCATGTTACGCGGAGCGGCAAGAATCTGGAGATTGAAATGGTTCGTTCTGTATCGGCAGATAGAACTCTTCGGGGTCCTTCGACTACGTAGCTCGCAAAATGCGCGAGCTACTTCGCTCAGGATGACAGTTTTGAGGTAGTACAAAAACAAAAACATCCTGGGTAAAGCTACTTCGATTTCAATATCGCTCTAACTATTCAGCCGCCCGCCCTGCTTCCGCCAAACCACCCGAATCTCCTGCCGCCAGCGCTCATCGAGTGCCAGCAAATTCCACTCGACGCGTGGCGAGAGGTAGCGGAGGATCGTCTCTGTTGCCGGGTGAATATGCAGAGCGGGAGCTACGAGATATAACCTCGGTGGCAATGGTGAGAGTTCGACACCGCGAAAGTAGCCGTGACGCTGAAACTCGCCGAGGCCGGTCGTTGCATCGGCGGTTTGCAGGTGGTGATGGCGCACACGGATCCAGTAGTCGAGTCCCTGTAGCGCAAGGTGGAGATCGTCATCAGCTTTGAGTTCAATGACTGCCAGACGTCCGTCGGCGGTGACGCCGAGGAGATCGAGCAGGCCGCGATCGCTCGCACCCGCGATAGCGGGAACCTGTGCGTAGACGTGCTTCGGGTCGAGGTGAGGGATAACGCGAGGTTTGTGAGTGAGGCCAGCCTCGGCGAGTGACGGATTCGCATCAGGATCATCCTTCCACGGGGAATCCGCGCGGTTGCCGCGGGTATCGGGATCAGGATCGTTCGCGAAAGCTTCGGTGCTGGCGAATGAGACTTGACGCGGCTGGGGTGCCAGACTGCGTGTCAGCGGCGCGAGGTCGCGGCGCAGCACGGACTCCAGCCAGCGCTCGGGCGCGGCGCGGTAGAGAGGGTCTTGTATCCGATTGGCTTCGCGTGCAGGATTGCCTTCGCCTGCAGGCTGATCCGCGCGGAACTGTAATCGTGAATGTGCCGCAGTTGCCGTGGCAGCGCCTATGCGGCGCGAAGGTCTCTGTCCGCGACGGGTGAAGTCTGTGGCGGCGACGAAGGCGCGGCGACGGCGAAAGAGTTCGGCGATGTTGGCTGCAATCTCGACGCGCGTAGCTGGCGTCAGCGGAGTCTCATTGGCGCCCGCTGTAATTTCGAGCGTGCGGGCAAAGCTGTTCGGTGCGAGCCCGATGCGGGCACGGGCGAACTCCATGCCATGCAGCAGAAAAGCCAACTCCGCCGTGCTGCGCAGACGCTGCTCTACTCGTTGCTCTTCCCCAGTGGGTACAAGCTGCATGACCTGCTCGATAGCCGAGGCAAAGCGCTCGCTCGCAGCGTCCTCGTCAGGATGATGAACCAGCCGCGTGCGTAGATTGCCCTGGTCGGTGGCATCGCGGGGCACCCACTCTTCTGTGTTCTGGTCGAGTTCATAGAGGTGCCACTGTGCCGCGCCGTCGTTGAGCCACGCCAGCCGTGAGAGCGTCAGTGTCGCGGTGCCGCGCGGAAGAATGAGCTTGAGTCCCTGGTACAAATGCTTGCTCGCCTGTTCACGACAGTGGTGCAGCCAGAGAATGCCGAGTGTGAGAATGCCATCGATGATGGTCGCGGTTTCGTTTTCGTTAACTCCGATGACAGCCCACGCCTGGTTGCCCCGCACCAGTGAGCCACGCGCATAGGCCGGCCCGAAGCTGCGCTCGAGGTCCATCGCTGTGCGGAAGGCATCAGGCTTCCAGTCGGGGAACTGGCGTTGCAATACACGCTCCAGCGTGCGCAGATAGTGCGTGCGATTGGCGTCGCGGGTGGTCGGGGTACGGCTGATTCGTGAGCCTACAAGTTCCAGCAGCTTGGGCTGCGTCTGGCCGAAGCGTTGCGTCGACAGACGCAGAGTCCCGCTGCGCGGAGTCGCGGAGAGAATGCGCCGCACCGTGTTGCGTTCATCGCTCCATAGATGCAGCGTGCAGCGGCCGTATTCCGTCGAGAGCGTGTACTTCGCAGAGCGGAGGTCGAAGAGAACTTTGCCGTCTTCGAGCACAGCGGCTTCGCTATGCTGCGCGACAAAGTCTTCGATGGCGGCTGCGATCTGCGTGGCGGTTTGTGACGCGGCTAATTTGTCCGCGGAGGCTTTTGGCGGCATGAGACGAAGGGTAGCACTGGTCGTAAATCAGGGCTTTAACGGCAGAACGAAATGGAAGCTGGAGATACGCATGCCTTCGCGAAAATAGAACGCATGCGCGGACTGGCGATGCGTTCCGGAGTCGAGCGAGAAGTGCTGGCAGCCGCGCTCGCGAGCGTGCGCGATGAGCCAGTCGAGCATGGTTTTTCCGTGTCCTTGCGAACGAAATTTCTCGCCTGTAACGAGGTCATCCACGTAAAGCGTGAGGCCGGAGACCAGCATATGTATCACACGGAAGCCAGCGACCGTGACTACCTCCTCTTCGTGTTCGAGAAACGCGAGCTGGAAGCCCTCGCTCTGCTGTTGCTGCACCCTGGCAACAAGGTCCTCGGAGCTTGCGAGTGAAGGACGCAGTTCACGAAGTACGTCGAAGCAACGCGCAATGGATGCGGGAGAGGTCGCGAGTTGGATCGGCATACCTACCAACCCTTCCGGGCACGCAGCCGCGTGATATGCGCGAGATGATGCCGCGAGTGCCACGCATAGAGCAGCGCGGCCGTGTCGAGCGCCAGCGGTCCACGCTCGCAGTGGCGGAAGCCGCGATGCCATTGATCTTCCGTGAGCGCCTGCAGCACCATTACCCAGCGCGCATGAACGCTTTCGATCAGCTCCAGCGACCACTCGACCGGTGCTGCAAGATCCGGCAACTCGGCAAATGCTTTTTCGTCGTAACCCGGCACCTCAGGCCAATCCTCGGTGAGTGCCTTGCGCAGGCGATGAAATGCCGTCATGTGAGAGTCGGCGACGTGATGCACGACCTGGCGGACCGTCCAGCCGCCGTCACGATAGGGCGTGTCAATCTGCTCGGCGTTGAAGTTGCGTACCGCCTCGCGCAGTAACTCAGGCATCTCAGCCAAGGTAAGGATCGCGTTGTGGCGATCTTCGGGCGTGATCGTTTCGGGTGGTACAAACTCGCCGATAGGATAACGAGGGTCTTGCGACACGGACATAGTGCGATTCCTTGGGGCTGGCGTACGAGACGAACTCAACTTGGAGCAGTTCCAACCTAGAGCAGTTCTCTGACAGCGATTGTAGATGCAGTTGTAATCTGAGCAGGAGGTAAGAATCAATGCGTGCCGTATGGATGGGTATTTTATTGGGGACAGTTGCTGTGTGCGGCTGTTCGCGAAGCAGCAATGCAACGCGAGCCACTGATTCAACACCAGCCGCCACCGTTCAGCCACAACCAAGTGCTGCGAGCAGTCCGATATCTGCTAGCGCACAGTCCGTCGGCTTCGACCGCAATGACTATCCTGGCGATGACACCATGGCTGCCATGCGGAAGGACTTCGCCTTTACCGGCTACTGGCTCACCACGCCTCCTGGCGATGACACGAATACATGGACAGGCAAGCGCGAGCTGCTCAAGCAACAAGGATGGGGCTTTCTGGTGCTCGCTAACGGCAAACTGGAGGCGGAGATTCTGAAGGCTAAGAAGGCAGGCACCTCCCCAGCAGACCTTGGTCGAAAGGATGCGGCAGGGGCAATCGCCTCTGCGAAGAGCGAACAGTTCCCGGCGCACACGATCGTCTTTCTCGACCAGGAAGAAGGCGGCAGGCTTACCGACGTGCAGGCGGCGTATCTGCTGGCGTGGACAGAGGCTGTTGCCGCCTCGGATTTTCGACCGGGCGTTTATGCAAGTGGTCAGCGCGTGCAAGACGATCCCGGCGTGTGGATCGACACTGTGCAGGACATACGCGACCGCATCAAGAAGGGCGGCCTGCATGAGGTTGCGATCTTCGATGCGCAGGATGAGTGCTCGCCTGCACCGGGATGCACCTTACAGGCCAAACCGCTCTCCGAGGCGGGAGAACCCGATCTGGTGGCATGGCAGTACTCGCAGTCGCCAAGAAGACCTTCGATTACCAAAAGCTGCGCGAAGACCTATGCGACGGATGGCAGCTGCTATGCTCCGGGATTTCCGAAGGTGTTTCTCGATATGAACGTTGCGAACTCACCTGACCCTTCTCATGGACGCTGAGTTGATCCAGGGTGCGGGCTTGTGGAGACCTGTAATTCGGGTGGAGAGGTGCTTTTTCATGGAGTTGGGCGATGTTTGAGCACGATAGTACAGGGCGTCCGGGCTGCGGATTTCGGGAGTTCTATGGAACGCCAACAGCCCGCGATGCTGCGCCTGGAACCGGTCGGGGCATTGCGAGGGTCGAGTATCGGACTAGAATAGAAAGATGGCGTCTGCCCTCTCCTTTTTCCCTGAGATTACCGACCACAAACGATACTTCTTCGAGAAACTCGGGCTGAGCGAACGCCTGCTGGAACGCTGCCTCGGTGAGGCGCTGAGCGCGGGTGGCGAATTCGCCGATCTTTACTTCGAGGCCGTCACCTCGACCTCACTGGGCATGGACGAGGGCATCGTCAAGACCGCAGCCCAGGGAATCAGCGTAGGCTGCGGCATACGCGTGCTTTCTGGCGAGCGCACAGGGTTTGCCTACACCGATGATTTGAGTGCGGACCGCCTGTTGAAGGCCGCGCGTACAGCAGCTCTGATCGCCAGCGGCCCCCAGATCGAGCGCGTACAGGGTTTCACGGAGACCCTTACCCCACAGCTTTATCCGGTTGCAGGAGCCAGCAGCGACGTCGAGATCGCTGCGAAGCTGCGGCTGATCGAGCGCGCCGACAAGGCGGCTCGCGACTTTGACCCGCGCATTGTGCAGGTACACGCCAGTATCAATGACGAACTGCGTCGCATCCTGATCGCCGCCAGCGATGGCACCTTTGCCAGCGATACGCAGCCGCTGGCGCGGCTGAACGTGATGGTCATCGCGAAGGATGAACATGGCGAATCTGGAAACAACATGGCTCGCGGTACCAGCGGCGGCGGCGGGCGCGTGGCGCTGGATTTCTTTACCGGCGACAAAGCTCCCGAGCACTTCGCTCGCGAGGCCGCGCGCACGGCGATTCTGCAACTTGGCGCGGTGGCTGCACCGGCGGGCGAGATGGAGGTCGTACTCGGCCCTGGATGGCCCGGCGTACTGCTGCACGAGGCCGTAGGCCACGGACTGGAAGCCGACTTCAACCGCAAAAAGACGAGCGCTTTTGCGGGATTGATCGGGCAACAGGTGGCTTCGAGCAAGGTCACGGTCGTGGACAATGGAACGATGCCCGGACGGCGTGGGTCGTTGAATGTGGACGACGAAGGCAATCCGACGCAGGAGACGGTGCTGATCGAAAACGGCATCCTGCGCGGATACCTCAGCGACAAGCTGAGTTCGCGGCTGATGAAGATGCCGAACACTGGCAGCGGCCGCCGCGAAAGCTATCAGTCCATTCCCATGCCGCGCATGACCAACACCTACATGCTCAACGGGGAGGACGATCCCGGGGACATTCTGAAGAGCGTAAAACGCGGGCTCTACGCCGTGAACTTTGGCGGAGGCTCGGTCGACATCACGAACGGCAAGTTCGTCTTCACTGCCAGCGAAGCCTATCTGATTGAAGATGGCAAGGTGACAGCGCCGGTGAAAGGCGCGACGCTGATCGGCAATGGGCCCGAGGCGCTGAAGTATGTGTCGATGGTGGGCAACGATCTTGCGCTCGACGAAGGAGTCGGCACCTGCGGCAAGGCCGGGCAGAGCGTGCCGGTCGGGGTCGGAATGCCGACGGTAAAGCTGGATCGCATGACGGTGGGTGGTACAGGCCGCTAGCTGCAGCAGATTTTGAAGACTACAGAAAAGAAGCGCACACGCACCGCAACCGCATCAGGAAAGAAGATCGAGCATGGCTACAAAAGTCGAAGCAAAGACGGAAAAACTGTACGAGTGCGAGGTGAAACGGCGGCGTGTTCGCGCGAGCGGAAGCGGCTATGAGCCGTTCTGGAAGGTGAAGAACCTGGAAGAGGCGCTGGGCGATGGCGACACCGAGTTTCGCTGCAAGGACTGCCATGGAGCTGTGAAGGTACACAAGCGCCACATCGCCAATGGTCCGGCCTCGCATGCGGCTCACAAGTTGAAGAGCGATGCAGAGCACTGCGCAGGGGTACTGTTGGTTCGCGAAGCGGTCGAAGGGCAGGCGGCGCGGCTTTCGAGCTCGCCAGTCCAGTAAATCGATAAACGGAGAGACCCTTGGCTGTTGTGACAGGTTCAAAAGTAGAGTTGAAGGCGCTCGCGGAAGAGGCCGTCGCGCGCGCGCTTAAGGGAGGCGCGATCGATGCTGAAGCGGTCGGCTTTGAGAGCGAAGAGTTCGCGGTCAACGTGCGGCTGGGGCAGGTAGAACAGCTGACGGAATCGGGCTCGCGAGCTCTTGGGCTGCGTGTTTTCTTTGCCGCCCAGGGCGGACAGCGCACAGCAAGCACTTCGACCTCGGATCTTTCGCACGAAGGTCTTGAACAGTTGGTCCGAGGGGCGGTCGAACTCGCCAAAGTTACGGGCGTCGATCCATTTGCCGGCCTACCGGAGCGTGAGGCCTTTGGCTCGCAAAATGTCGGCGAACTGGCTCTCTACTTCGACGACGTGAACGATATTCCTGCAGCCGAACGCATTGAAATTGCCCGCCGTTGCGAAGCGGCAGCGATGAGCTTTGACGTACGCATTCAGAACTCCAGGGGTGCGGACTTCGATGCCTCGAACGCGCGGCGCGTGATGGTGAACTCCCGTGATTTCGCGGGGGAATACCGCCGCAGCTACTGCGGCTTCTCTGCGTCTCCTATTGCACAGGATGCCAGTGGAGCGATGCAGGGAGGCTACTGGTACTCCAGCGCACGCACTACGAAGCTGCTCGACACTCCGGAAGAGATCGGCATCATCGCCGCACAGCGCGCGCTGCGAAAGCTTGGCGCACGGCGTGTGCCCACACAGCAGTGCCCGGTTGTCTTTCCTCCAGAGGCGTCGCGTGGACTGATGGGCAGCCTGTTGAGCGCAGCCAATGGCGATTCGATCTATCGCAACGCATCGATGTTCGCGGGCAAGCTCGGCGAGCAGGTGGCGGGCGAGAACATCACAATGGTCGACGACGGCACGATGGTCTTCGATCACATCCTGAAAGAAAACGGGATGACCGGAAGCAATGCCGGCGGCACGTTGCGCGCAGGTGGTTTTGGGACCTCACCCTTTGATGGCGATGGCCTGCCGACGCGGCGCACCGTGGTGATCGAACGCGGCGTGCTGAAAGAGCTGATGCTGAATACCTACACCGCGCGCAAGCTGGCGATGCAATCGACCCACAAAGCATCGCGCGGGCTTGCGGGAGCTCCCGGCATCGGCGGCGGCAACTATTTTCTTGAGCCTGGAACCGAGACCCCGGAAGAGATTATTGGCGGCGTAAAACAGGGACTCTACGTGCTACAGACGATGGGTACAGGCGTGAACCTGGTCACTGGCGATTACTCTCTGGGGGTAAGTGGCCTGTGGATCGAGAACGGCGAACTCGCGTATCCGGTAGAGGAGATCACCATTGCAGGGAATCTGAAGGATATGTTCCGCAATGTGGCGGCGATTGGAAATGATCTGGAATTTCGCGGGAGTGGGGCTGTGCCTACCGTACGGATTGAAGGCATGACGGTAGCGGGCAGTTAAGTTTTGGCTTTTCGGATTTGTCATTCCGAGGGCAGTGAGCGAATGGCAACCAGAAAAGCAAATACAGCTTCACCCCGGCTACAATTCTCGCTGTGAGCACGGCCTTTAATTTCGACCATCGCATCGAGTTTTTCCCCGCCAACGCCGAAGAAATTCTGCGCGGCGTTCCAGCTGGGGCGGGCGTGTTTGCCCTGCGTGGCGAGCGTGAGGGCGATGAACCTTACCTCACGCGTGCGGCCGACCTGCGCAGAAGATTACGGCGATTGCTCGCACCGCCGGAAGCCGTCGATGAACTCGGCAGGCCGGTACTCTCCAAGCGCCTCAACCTGCGCGAGAAGGTTCGCTGGATCGAGTGGACACGCACCGGTTCGGAGTTTGAATCGGCACTGATTCTTTATTGTGCGGCGCGTGCTACCTACGGCGCCGAAGAGGCACGGCGTCGATTGCGTTTGTATCCGCCATACTTCCTGCGCGTGACCATGACGCACGAGCATCCGCGCGTTTACTCCACCAACCGCCTGAGCAAGCGGGCCCTCGCCGAGACCTTTGGCCCCTTCCCTTCGCGGGCGGCGGCAGAGCGCTACTGCGATGCCGTGCTCGATCTCTTCAAGCTGCGGCGCTGCTACGAAGACCTGCAGCCCTATCCGGAGCATCCCGGGTGCGTCTACGGTGAGATGAAGAAGTGCATGGAGCCCTGCAAGGTAGCGTGCTCCTCCGAAGAGTATGCCGCCGAGGCTCAGAGGGTCTTCCGGTTCTTCGCCACGAGCGGTGAGTCGATGCTGGCGGAAGTTGCCGAGCAGCGCGAGAAGTCCAGCGAGGCCATGGACTTCGAGGAGGCCGCCGCGCTGCACAAGCAATGGGAGCGCGTGAAAGCCGCCTCTCTGCTCGTCGATGAGTTGGTGCGTCCGGTCGCTGAGTTGCGCGCCGTCGTCCTGCAGGACGCTGCGCCGCGCGAGGGAGAGAAGCTTGAGGAGGCCGCGGTCTTTCTGCTGGAGCGTGGAAGGATCGTTGGGCCGGAGCCCCTGTCGACGCTCGGAGTTCGTGCGGTACGCGAGCAGACGGCCGTGGGAAGCTCGCTGTTCGCACAGCCGCTGATGCTTGCCGCGGTTCCGCTGGATGAACCTGCGTCCACATCCGAAACTACGACATCCACAAAAACCTCGACACTCTCCCCCGAGGACCGTGCCCGTGAAGTATTGCAGCGGATTGCAGAGCGAGCCGATTCTGCGGGCGAAGCGGAGATTAACGAGCGTTGCGATACGCTCTCGCTCTTTCGCCGCTGGTACTACCGGCCCGAAAAGCAACGCGCCGGCGAAGTCTTTCTGCCTAACGCCGATGGCGCGTGGCCTATACGCCGCATCCTGAACGGCGCAGCACGGATTGTGCTCGGACCTCCGGGCGAACTGCAGGCCGTCGATCGCGAGGCCGCGAAGAACCTGAAGACGAAGGTGATACATCCGGGCCGCGAGGGCGTGGAGCGCGTCGTTCCGGTGTTGCCGAAACGTTCACGCTCGCGCAAAAGCGTGACGCCGGGAGACATCGCGTAACCGATCAGTAAGATGATCATCGTGTCCCTCTGGAGGGCGACGATGCACGCTTCCTCGAAAACACCATCGGGCGCTGGCGGGCGATGGGTTCTGATTGCAACCATTCTCGGATCGAGTATGGCTTTCATCGACGGGACGGTCGTGAACGTTGCGCTTCCAGCAGTGCAGGCTGCTCTCCGCGCAACCGCAAGTGATCTTCAATGGGTGGTGGAATCCTATGCGCTTCTACTGGCTTCGCTGCTTCTGTTAGGAGGCTCGCTCAGCGATCTGTACGGCCGCCGAAGGATTTTTGTCATAGGTGTGCTGGTCTTTGCAATAGGTTCTGCGTGGTGCGGATTCGCTTCTTCGGTTGAGTTTCTTATCCTCGCACGGGCCTTCCAGGGAATCGGTGCGGCGCTACTGGTTCCGGGCAGCCTGGCTCTTATCAGTTCGTCCTTTCCAACAAGCGAACGAGGCCGCGCTATCGGCACGTGGTCGGGCTTTACAGCCATTACGGCGGCGATCGGTCCGGTTCTCGGAGGCTGGCTGGTTGAGCATGGCTCCTGGCGGTGGGTCTTTTTTATCAATATTCCAATAGCGATCGTCGTTGTGGTATTGACGTTGCTTTATGTCTCAGAAAGCCGCAATGAAGAGGCCAGCCGAATTCTGGACTGGCAAGGCGCATCGTTGGCAACCATTGGTCTGGGAGCGACTACCTTCGCGCTGATCGAAGCTCCCCACGGTGGCCATATCGTATGGGTTATGGGCGTCGTCGGAGTTGGCGCTCTCACCTCGTTTTTACTGTTTGAATCTCACTCTCCAGCTCCCATGGTTTCTCTGAAGCTATTCCGCTCGAGAGACTTCGGGGGCGCCAACCTCCTTACTTTTTCCCTTTATGCAGCGTTGAGCGGTCTTCTCTTTTTTCTTCCTCTCAATCTCATCCAGGTTCAGCACTACTCTGCGACCCAGGCAGGAGGTGCGCTGCTGCCGCTTATTCTTTTGATCTTTCTACTGTCTCGCTGGTCCGGCGGCCTTATTGCACGCTATGGAGCAAGAACACCCCTGACGATAGGACCACTCATAGCAGCGGCCGGCTATGCGCTCATGCTAAGAGGTAGCACCGGTCGTTCCTATTGGTCGACACTCTTTCCGGCCATTTTGACTCTTGGACTTGGGATGGCGATCAGCGTAGCTCCACTCACTACAGCCGTTATGGAATCCGTTCCCGATAGCGAAGCGGGTGTGGCCTCGGGAGTCAACAATGCCGTTTCACGAATTGCCGGACTCTTAGCGGTTGCGGTCTTCGGACTGGTTTTGTCTTCCTCATTCAATCGCTCTCTAACTCACAAGCTTGGTCAACTACCGCTATCGTCCGAAGCCCTGCAAACGATTAATCGTGAACGCCCCAAGCTAGCGGGAGCCGAAACCAGTGACCCGCGCCTGCGGCAAGCGATCAACGAAGCCTTCATGTCCGGTTACCACGATATCGTCCTGATCGCCATTGCACTGAGCCTAGTCAGTGCGCTCAGTGCGCGAATGATTTCGTCCGGTGTTCGAAAGACTCCGGGACAACGGACTCTCGAATCGCAGACGACTGGGTCAAGGTGAGCCCGACCTAGGATTCTCCTCTGTTATTCGCCGGCCTTGGGGGTGCCTGCACCGTCGCTCACGAGGATCTTCGATAGTGCGTGGAGGCGGTCGGCGTCTCCTGGTGTTTTGGCAGTGGCGGCGGCCTTCTCGGCTGTCTTGGCATCGGCGTGAAGTTTCTTGATGTTCTTCGCGTCGATGTCGGCGTTGATCGCCGCGATCTTGTCTGCGTTCAGGCTGCTTCCGCGGGCAAGCTGGTCAAGGTAAGCCTTCGCCGTGACGAATGTCAGCGGGTAGTCAATGTGGGGCTGGTCCTGAACGTTCAACTCAGGCAGGTAGACCTGGGCTGCCGCATCGATTTCGTTTTGTGTGAGGTCTTTAGTGGGAACGAGCTTGAGGACGTCTGTACCGCGGGCGATTTCGGAGCCATAGATGTAGCCGTTGTAGTAGTAGGTGGACCATTGGCCGCCCATCGCAGGACGGCTGTCGTCGACCGGGCCGCGGTCGAAGTAACCGATCTCGAAGGGATGCGTGGGGTCGGTGTAATCCATGATGGAGACGCCGCCCTGATACCAGGACTGGACTTCGATGTCGCGTCCGGGGACAGGGATCATCGAACCGTTGTGCGCGACGCAGTTTTCCTTGTCGGTCTGCGGCGCGGGCATCTTGTAGTAGGCATCGAGCTTCAACTTCTTGTCGGGGGTGATGGAGAAGATGGCGTCCGCACCCCAGGCCATGGGGTCGGAGACGCGGCAGCGCGGCTGGCCGCCGCCGCCCCACTCATCGGTGAAGAGAACAGTCTTGCCGTCGTTGGAGAAGTTGGCCGAGTGCCAGAAGGCGTAGTTGGGATCGGTAACAGCGTCGAGGCGCTTGGGATGTGCGGGATCCCTGATGTCGAGCAAGATACCGTTACCGGAACAGGCGCCGCCGGCCAGGCCCAGCCAGGAATAGACGGTGATGTCGTGGCAGCCACGGGTGGACGAGGTGGTCTGCGTGCCATCACCGTGGTTGCCACCCTTCCACAAACCGTCCATGTTGCCGGTTGCGGGATCGGAGAAGATGCGCGGGCTATCGATGACTTTGGCAAGTTCAGGATGTGCGACCGGTACCTTGATGATGACGATCGTGAAGAGCGCGGTATTGGGATCCTTGTCGGGATCGTCGCCGGAGCAGCCGCCAAGCTCTGCGGAGGGTCGGACGCCAGCAGAACCGGAGACATAGATGTAGACGTTGTCTTTGTCCCTGGGGTCGACCACAAGAGTGTGGGTGTGGGAGCCGCGGCAGGTTTGAACGTCAGCAACCTGCTTCGGATTGTGGATGTCGGAGATGTCGAAGATCCGGACACCCTTCACGCGGTCCGGGCTGGGGGGAGGCTGACGCGATCTAAAAGCCCTGATGGCGGCGGCATCGGCGGCGGCGTCACCAGTCGGAGCAGGTGGTTGAGGTTCGGGACTCGCGGTGGGGAAGCCCTGGGTGCCGCAATCCATGCGGCCGTTAGCGGCTTCGACCGACATGAAGAGGAGGTTTTTGTAGACCGATACATCTCCCTGACCGCCAGGACAGACCATCGAGGTTATCAGTGCCATGTGAGTTGGATCGGAGATGTCGTAGATATTGACACCGCTATAGTTGCCGTTGAACAGGTACTTCGCGTTGAAGGCGAGGTCGGAGTTCGTTCCACCATAGTTGGCGCGAGGGCCGCTGGGACGCATAGGCCCGCCGGGCTGGCGAGGAGCGTCGGGATCAACGGGCGAAGGCGGAGGCGTGGCGTCGACGGCCTTGATGGAGTCGAGGTCGGGCGCAAAGCCGGCGGGCTTGGGTGTGGTCATCACCAGCTTCATACCGAGGATGGCGGTGTTGGCGTCATAGAGGCCGCCTTTGAGGCCAACGCGAGGATCGTCCGGGCCGGAGCGGGGATTGACGAAGACGCTGGGTGGCTTCGGTGGCGTCTTGGCCGTGGGGGTTACCGCAGATGCGGTGGTCGTGGTCTGGGCAGCGCAGAGGCCGGCCGCTGACAGGGAAAGGGCCAGCGCCAGGGTGTTGCAGGTGAAGTGCGAGGAACTATTGCGGATCATTGTCTCTCCTTCAACATGTGACGCATGATGTCTATTTCAGCCTGTTGTGTGTTGTCGACGTCGCTGGCGAAGTCGAACAGTTGTGGGTCCTGACCGGCTCCAGGATTGGCAAAGAGATCTTTGACCATCTGCAGAGCGCCGGTGTGGTGCTGGATCATTCCGGTAAGAAAGAGGTGATCGAACTCCGGTCCGCTGGCCTTGCGCAGAGCGTTCATCTGAGCAGTGGTCAGCATGCCGGGCATCATGGGCATGCTCATATCCATGTCCTTCATGTCCATACCCTTCATATCCATGCCAGCCATGGGATCGGCGGAGATGGGGAGGCCGCGGTCGGTGAGCCACTGCTTCATCCAGCGCATCTCATCGCTTTGGGAGACATCAATCTTCTTGCCGAGTTCCATAATCGCAGGGTCCTTGGTGCGGCTCTTAAGGAGCTCCGTCATCTCGACGGCCTGATTGTGGTGCATTATCATGCCCTGCATGAAATCGACGTCGGCTTTGGAGGGCGCCTTGGGCGCTTCGCTGGCGGTTGCATCGGCTTTGGAAAGGGTCTTGTTCGCGGTGCCGGGAGCACCGGGCTGGACGATCGCCGGTGCTGACTGAAGTGCCGGGGTGGTCTGCTGTGACGAGGCAATCGCGGCACAGAGTACGACTGACCGAAGTATAAGGAAAACTGGGTAAGACAACGCTCCTCCAACCTTGATGCAGAGAGAGACTATTTGCAGCGGCACCCTGAACTGGGTTTCAACAGGAAGACTTCCTCCTGCGAGGGTTGAATGGCCCGCCAGCGTTCAGCCTGTCAGTGATCCTGAGTGCAACTGTAGAGAGGGCCGCAAAGACATTCGTTACGAACGCGGCAAAGAAAATGTTTGCCTGAATATAAACGGTACTGGGATCACGGCGCAATCAGATACGACCGCGAACAAGGTTCAGCTTGGCCAGTTATTGCTAAATCGCGGATTCACTCATCGAACAATCCAAGCCACGCACTGCAGGATACCGCTGTTTAGAGTTCTGGGCGGATGACGGTTTATTCGGAAGTAGCCCACTGCCACCTGGCATCGAATACCGTCTCGATGCCAAGTCCACTGCTAGACTTGAAAGATTCCGGCAAACGGGAGCGACATTGTGATTGAGTTAGCATTTTCGATTTTGGCGGCGGACTTCGCGCATCTTGCAGACGAGATCGCGCGCGCCGAGCGCGGCGGCGGCACGATCGTCCACGTGGATGTGATGGACGGCCATTTTGTGCCCAACATCACCTTCGGGCCTCCAGTGGTCAAGGCGATTCGCCCCGTCACAAAACTACCGCTCGACTGCCACCTGATGATTGAGGACCCCGACGAGTTCATACCGGCGTTCGCTGAGGCTGGCGCGAATATGGTTAGCGTGCATGTGGAAGTGTGCCGCCACCTCAATCGCACCTTGCAGCACATTGTCGATCACGGCATGGGCGCGGGCGTCGTGCTGAACCCGGCGACACCGGTGGAGATGGTCGTCGAAGTGCTGCCGATGGTGCATCATGTGCTGGTAATGAGCGTAAACCCCGGCTTTGGGGGGCAGATGTTCCTGCCGCGTTCGGTGGAGCGGATCGCGCACCTGCGCCGCCTGCGCGAGGAGATGGGCCTGAACTACCGCATCGAGGTCGATGGCGGTGTCGCTCACGATACGGTGGCGAGCGTCGTCGAAGCAGGAGCGGACATGCTCGTGGCCGGCTCGGCGATCTTTGAAAGAGGCAAGACGGAAAAGAACGCTCGCGAGTTCCTAAAGGTCGCACGGGCGGCAGCTGGGATCAAGACAGGCAACCGGCGGAGCGCGAAAACCCTCCCTCGTGCGGGTTCCCGCTCCCGCAAGTAGAGCAGTTCACAGTAGATGTAGGCCGCAGTGAAGGACGTTTGCGTGGTTTTCTCTCCCTGAAAACTACCCTGTACCCCGCCCCCAAAGCCACCGCAACTGTGAAACTGCTCTAAAATAAAGAGGCAGTTCCCGCGGTATCGCTGCGGGCGGATGGAGTAGGAATGCGTAGAGGGTTTGGAAGCTTTTTCACGAGCCGCCGGGCAGGTTGGATGGCCGGGCTGGCAGTCGCAGCGATGCTGTCGTCATCTCTCGCCCTTGTGGCCCAGGAAGCAACACCGGCAGCGACGCCGCAGACCACTGAGCCGGCAGCAACTCCGCCAGCGCAAACTACCGCCGGAACTCCGGCTACCACCGCTACGCTCAGCAACACCAAACCTAAAAAGCAACACGTGGCCAAGGACGATCGCGTCAAGCAGGGCAAGGATACGCGTGCGGCGGTCAAGCGCGACAACAAGCTCAGCCCGATAGCCGGCAAAGACGCGCAACTGCCCGATAAGCAGCTCTATGACAAAGCGCTGACCCAGATGAAGAGCGGCCACTATGACGTGGCCCGGCTCGATCTGCAGACCCTGCTGAATACCTATCCCGACTCACAGTACCTGATGCGCGCCAAGCTGGCCGTCGCCGATAGCTGGTACCGGGAGGGTGGCTCGGCTGCACTCGCACAGGCCGAGCAGGAGTACACCGACTTCATCACCTTCTTCCCCAACGCGACTGAGGCCGCTGAGGCTCAGATGCGCGTCGGCGATATCTACCTTAAGCAGATGGACGTTCCGGACCGCGACTATACCAAGGCCCTGAAGGCTGAGGAAGCCTACCGGACGATGTTGAGACAGTATCGCGATGCCCCGCCGAAGCTGCTCGAAGAGGTGCGTCAGAAGCTGCGTGAGGTGCAGGAAGTGATGGCAACGCGCGAGGCTGATCTCGGCGCGTTCTATGCCTCCCATGAGAATTGGGCAGCGTCGATCGCTCGCTATCAGACCGTGGTCGATACCTATCCGCAGTACAGCCACATGGACGACACCCTGATCGGGCTCGGTGACGCGTACGCGGCCCAGTCCCGTATCATCCGGTCACAACAGCTGCCTGAAGCCGCGAGGGCGAAGCTCCTGCAGGAGTATGACGGCAAAGCTGCGACAGCCTATCGGACGGTCGTTCTGGAGCACTCTGCAGCGCCCCACGTCGAAGATGCCAAGGAGCGGCTTGCGGCAATGAACCTGCCGATTCCGACGCCGACCCCGGAACAGGTAGCGGCCAGCGAAGCCCTTGAAGGCAGCCGCGCGCAATACACCATCTCCAGACGCCTCGAGGTGCTCTTCCTGCACAAGCCAGACACGGTGCCTGCAGCACGGGCTGGCGATCCTCCGCTGGACGATGCAGCAATCACTACGGCACCAGGTGTCATCAAGCAACTGCAGACCAGCTATGTCGCTGCGCTGAGTCCCAACGCTGGGGTGCCTGAAAAGACTCCTATCGCGACGACCACGCCGGCAGCGGATTCCGACACAACCCCAGCACCTGCTCCCGCGCCGTCGGCATCTACGGCACCACCTACGCTCTCCGATGTTCCAGGAGCCGGTGAGGGATCACGCGACAGCGCAACAACCACGATGGAAGCGGCACCTGCCGCCCCCAGTGGACCTCGCGGAACAGGACTTGGCGTTGAGGTATTGACCCCGGGAGTGACTACCTCTCCGGTGAGCAACCTTCCGGCAGCAACAGGCGCTCCCGACCCCAATAACGGAATACGCTCGGTTGGACCGAAGGACACGTCAGCCCTGCCCCCGGTAGAAAAGCCTGCCGAGGCTCCCGACCAGGTGAACGACATGAACGGTCAACCACCACAGCCAGCAGCTCAGACCAAAGCTGACGGGAAGAAGAAGAATCCCAAGCAGCCCTATGACAAGGACGACGAAAGCTCCAGCAAGCATAAGAAGAAAAAGGGCTTGGCTAAGCTGAACCCGCTCTAAGGCAGGAAACAGGAAGTAGGCAACAGCAAACAGGAGGAGCTTCGGCTTCTCCTGTTTGCTGTTGCGGCTATATAAAGCGCAAAACTGCCCTGCTCTTTCTGTTTCCTACTTCCTGTTTGCTGTTTCCTGCTTCTTCCCCTGCTACGCTTAAAGCTTATGAATCAAGAACTACCAAAGGCATACGATCCGTCGTCGATTGAAGAGAAGTGGGCGAAGTTCTGGGTGGAAGAGCGGCTGTTCGACGTCGCCACACCTACAGGTAAAACCGCCGCAGACAAGACATTCGTGCAACTGTTGCCGCCGCCCAACGTCACCGGCCGGCTGCACATGGGGCACATGCTCAACCAGACGGAGATGGATATTCTTACGCGCTGGCACCGCATGCGCGGCGACACGGCGGTGTGGGTCCCAGGCACCGATCATGCGGGCATCGCAACCCAGATGATGGTCGAGCGGCAACTCGCCGCCGAAGGCACGACAACGCGCCAGCAGCTTGGGCGTGAGGCCTTTACCGAGCGTGTGTGGCAGTGGAAAGAACAGTATGGCGGCGCCATCACCGATCAGATGCGACGGCTTGGCGCCAGCGTCGACTGGTCGCGCGAGTACTTCACGATGGACGAGCGGCTAAGCCGCGCCGTGAAGGAGAGCTTCGTGCGCTTGTGGGAGCAGGGGCTCATCTACCGCGGGGCGTACATCGTCAACTGGGACCCGCAGATTCAGACCGCCGTGAGCGATCTCGAAGTCGAATCCGAAGAACGCGCGGGCAAGCTTTATCACATCCGTTACCCGCTCTCCGACGGCAGCGGCTCCATCGTCATCGCCACCACACGACCAGAAACAATGTTGGGCGACACCGCAGTTGCGGTTAACCCAAGCGACGACCGCTACAAACATCTCATTGGCAAGACACTAAAGCTGCCTCTCGTCGGCAGAGATATCCCCATCATCGGCGATGACTGGGCCAACCCCGAGTTCGGAACCGGTGCGGTTAAAGTCACACCTGCCCATGACCCCAACGATTTCGCCATAGGACAGCGCCACAATCTACCTTCGTACAGCATTATGGATGAGCGCGCCAAAATCGATATCCTGATGAAGTCGTTCCCCGGATCGGCTGAGTGGGTAGGTTCTATCCTTGAATACCACGGACTCGACCGCTTCGAGGCACGAGAAAAGATCGTCGAAGCCCTGCGTACTACCGGCGCGCTGGTGGACATCAAGGACCACACCCTCACCCTTCCGGTTTCGCAGCGCACTGGTGCTGTGATTGAGCCGCGCCTATCGATGCAGTGGTTCCTCAAGATTCAGCCACTCGCCGATAAGGCTATCGAGGCCGTCGACAAAGGCTATATCAAATTCACGCCCGAGAACTATCGTAAGACCTACGACGAGTGGATGAAGAACATCCACGACTGGTGTATCTCGCGGCAGCTGTGGTGGGGACATCGCATCCCCGCGTGGCACTGCGGCGATTGCGGAGAGATCAACGTCTCACGCGACACCCCAACCGCGTGCATAAAGTGTGGCAGCGAGAAACTTGTGCAGGAGACCGATGTGCTCGACACATGGTTCTCATCGGGCCTGCTTCCCTTTACTGTTTTCGGTTGGGATGGCAGCGACAAACTCACTCCGGATCTCGCATCCTTCTATCCGACGCAGCTTCTTGTTACGGGCTTCGACATCCTTTTCTTCTGGGTCGCCCGCATGATTATGCTGGGCTGCCACTTCATGCTCGATATCCCTCTGCCCGATGGCTCACCACGCACACTCGCTGACGCCGTACCCTTCCGCGAGGTCTATATCCATGCGCTGGTGCGTGATGCCGACCGGCAGAAGATGTCCAAGACCAAGGGCAACGTCATCGATCCCATCGAGGTTGTCACCAAGTACGGAACGGATGCGGTCAGATTCACGTTGGCCTCGCAGGCCTCGCCTGGCACGGACATCGCCTTCAGCGAGGCCCGTACCGAAGGCTACCGCGCGTTCGCGAACAAGATATGGAACGCAGCGCGCTTCCTGCAGATGCAGATCGAACGTGGCCGCGAGGCTGGATACAAGGTCTCGCTCGGATCGCATGACTCCGTATCGCTGGAGCTGCCGGAGTCGACACCACTTGAGACGCGTTGGATCTTCGCGCGCCTGAGCACGGTGTGCGCGGAGGTCGAACGCGCACTTGCGGACTATCGTTTCGACGAAGCCGCAAATGCCGTCTATCAGTTCTTCTGGGGCGAGTTCTGCGACTGGTATGTCGAACTCGTCAAACTGCGGCTCGATTTCATGCCCGACGAAAAAGGCCTCTTCAAGCCGCATAGCGATGTGACAGGAACCACCCTGGGCGCGCTGGTCAGCGTGTTCGAAGCCGCGTTGCGTCTGCTCTCGCCCTTTATGCCGTTTCTCACCGAAGAGCTCTGGCATGCGCTCTATGCCTCCGTTGGCAGCGAATCGCCCGCGAAGTCCATCGCGCTCACACGCTTCCCGCAAGCAGCTGACTTCGCCAACGACGCGGCCAGCGTGGAAGCTATGAACATCCTGCAGGAGCTCATCGTTAGCGTACGCGGTCTGCGCAAAGAACTTGGTGTCCCAGAAAAGGAAGCGACTCCTATTCACGTTCACGCGAGCAATCGCATCGCTGCACTCGCCGACGCCAACGCCGATATGCTCGCGAAGCTTGCGCGCGTCAGCTCCGTTGAGCTGGTCCACGAAGCTCCCAAAGGGAACAACGCCCGTGCAACTGCAATCTTCGATGTCTCCGTCGTCTACGAGCGCCAGATCGATGTCGCCGCCGAACGTGAGCGCCTCGAAAAAGATCTTGCGAAGTATGACAAAGGCCTGCAAGCCGCAGAGCGGCAACTGAATAACGAGGGCTTTGTGGCCAAAGCGCCAGCGCATATCGTCGAAGGACTCAAGAAACAAGCCGCCGAGACACGCGCACTAAAGGAGAAGGCGCAGGCAGCGCTCGATGTGTTGCCGTCAGCTTAGAGGCATCCAATAATTCTTGCCATCCCCATATCAAATGGGCCACCCTATGGCACACTTGATATGGGGATACATTATGGGATCGCAAAGAGCACATATTCTTCTACCTCAGGAACTGATCGAAGAGATCGATCTGGCCGTCGGACCTCGTGGTCGAAGCGCCTTTCTGGTAGAGACTGCGCGCACTGAATTGCGACGTCGAAAACTGCTCTCCTTTCTGCGAAGTTCTGAACCTGTCTGGATCGAAAAAAATCATCCTGAGCTTACTGGCGGGACAGCTTCGTGGGTAAAGAACATCCGTTCTGAAAGCGACCGCCGCATTTCCACAACCAAGCAGGCAAGGAAACGGACGAAGTGATCGTTTTGCTCGATACAACCGTTTTGATCGACGTGCTGCGTGCCCGGCTAAATCGGCGTCATTTGCTGGCAGAGTTGGTCGAAAATGGCCATACGCTCTCGACTGCCGCCATCAATATAGGCGAGGTCTATGCGGGAATACGGCAGGGCGAGGAGACTAAGACCGAGGCATTTCTCTCAAGCCTAGATTGCTACCCCCTAACAGCAATCGTTGCGCGTCGTGCCGGCTCTCTCAAGAGCTCATGGGCGCAGAAGGGGCAAACACTTTCTCTGGCGGATATGATCGTCGCTGCAACAGCTCTCGAACATGGGCTTACGTTGATGACGGATAACCGTAAGGACTTTCCAATTCGTGAATTGAACTTTTATCCCTTAGCGTGATGAGCAGTGCAGAAATGATCCCTCCAAACGATCTCAACATCGCCACCGTGCGTTCGGCTTTGGTAGGCACACGCTTCGCCCGAGGGCTACAGCACTTCGCTTCAGTCGACTCGACTAATGCCATGCTGCTCGAAGCCGCAGCGGACAATGCCCCTGAAGGTACCGTCTTTGTTGCTGACGAACAGACCGCAGGCCGTGGACGCGGAGGCCACTCCTGGCACTCCTCTCCGGGAGACGGCCTGTACGTGAGCATCCTCGCAAAACCGGCTCTGCTGCTGAACGACGCGCTCTGGATCTCCCTGGCGACAGGCCTCGCGGTCCAACATGCAATTCGAGAATGCACGGGACTGATCGCCGACATTCGCTGGCCAAACGATCTGCTGTTCAGCGGCAAAAAGTGCGGTGGCATCCTTGTCGAAACTGCCCTTGGACGCAACCAGGAACTCGAGCAGAACACGGTCTTGCGCTATGCCGTGATTGGCGTAGGCGTGAATATCAATCATCCGCTCTTTTCAGAAGAACTTGCTCCTCTGGCGACCTCACTGCGGCTCGTGACTGGCAAACAGTTGAGCCGCAGCAAACTGTTGATCGCTCTGCTGCGAGCCCTTGACCGCGAGCTTACGCTGCTTGAAGACTCCTCTGCCCCGCGCGAAAAAGATCTGCTTCTGAGATTTACAGAGGCCTCCAGCTGGGTAAGCGGAAAACGTGTGAGCGTGCCCGAGCAGGGTGGATATACTGGCGTAACGGCGGGGTTGAACGAGCGAGGATTTCTGCTCGTTGCAAGCGACGACGGTGTACTGCGGACAGTGCTCTCGGGTGGTGTTCGTGAGATGGAATAGCAATTCAAGCGAGGCGGGAAGGCGATCATGCTACTGGCACTCGATGTAGGCAACTCGAACACAGTCGTGGGACTCTTTCGCCCCTCGGCGGAGGGCGTACCCGCTGCGGTGATCGCGGACTGGCGCATCACTACGCCCTACAAACAACAGACGCCCGACGAGCTTGGCGTGCTGCTACAGACCCTGTTCGGCATGCGCGGATTGAAGACGGACGTCGTCACCGGCATAGTCATCTCTTCTGTAGTCCCACCGCTCGACTCCACCTTGCGGCGCGTGTGCGAGATGTACTTCCACATCAGGCCACTCTTCATCGAACCTGGAGTGAAGACTGGCTTGCCCGTATTGACCGACAATCCCAGTGAAGCTGGCGCAGACCGCATAGCGAACTGTGTTGCAGCCTACGATCTGCTCGGAGGTCCTACGATCGTCGTCGATATGGGCACAGCGACCACCTTCGACGTTGTTTTGAAGAAGGGTGAGTTCGTAGGCGGGGCCATCGCTCCGGGGCTTGGAATCTCCGCGGATGCACTGTTTTCACGTGCTGCACGGCTGACACGCGTGGAGATCAAGAAGCCCGCGAAGATCATCGGCACCAACACGACCGACAACATCCAAATCGGGCTCTATTACGGCTACATCGGCCTCGTCGACGGCATCCTCGAGCGGTTCATTGCGGAGCTCGGACCGGAGACGAAGACGATTGCCACCGGGGGCCTCGCCAAGCTAATCGCCGTAGACTGCAAACACATCGGCGCTGTCGACGAGATGCTTACGCTGACCGGCCTGCGGCTCATCTGGGAACGGAATCAGGAGCGCCAAAGAAGACGGTGAGGCAGGGATTAGGGAACAGGGATTAGGGATTAGAAAATCCTGCATGCCTAATCCCTGATCCCTGTTCCCTAATCCCTGCTTTTATGAACTACTTTCACTACTTCTCGGAGATCGAAGAGCGCTTCAGCCACCGACGTGGCTCACTGCTGCTGCTCTCGACGCTGGACTGGGCGTTGATCGAAACGTGGCGTGAGGCCGGCATTCCGCTCGAAGCGGTGTTGCGCGGCATCGACGAGGCCTTCGACAAACATGATGCAAAACTACTGCGCGCCAAAGGTCGTACGCGCAAGGTCAACGGCCTGGCCTGGTGCTCGCAGGCTGTGATGCAAGCCGTGGAAGACATGGCAGAGGCAGCGACTGGCTCTGCGAAAACGACACAACATGAGACCGTCGAAAGCGGCTTTGAAGTGGAGCGCGTTGCACGTTTTCTTGAAGAAAACGCAAAGGCAATCGAAGCCGCTACTCACACACAAACCTCCGCATCGCCAGTACTTATCGAAACCACACGCCGTTTGCGGGAGCTCGCGGAAGGAATCCGCGGTACGGCACCGATTCCGCTGGACGAGCTCGACCGCACGCTGACCGTGCTCGAAGAGAAACTCTTCGCGGCGCTGATGAACGCTGCGCCTGAGGCTGAAATTGTCAGCTTGCGCGAACAGGCCGACCGCGAACTCGCACCTTATCGTGCCAAGATGGGTGCGGTACAGATTCGGCAGATCCAAACGCAGTTCCTGCAGAAGCGCTTGCTCGAAGCCCGCAGCCTTCCGCGCCTCAGTCTCTTCTACATGGGGCATGAGTGATGACCGAGACTGTTCGCATCGAGCGTGCCGTATATGGTGGTGCGGGGCTAGCCCGGAAAGAAAATGGTGCGGTGGCACTTGTGCCTTTCGCACTGCCTGGGGAGCTTGTCGAAATCGATACCTCTACGGACGAGTTGCTGCATGTCCTTGAACCTGCACTGACACGCGTCGCCCCGCAATGCAACCACTTTGGCCGGTGTGGAGGCTGTCAGTATCAGCATGCGGAATATGCAGCGCAACTCGAGATAAAACGCGTGATCCTGGAGGAGACGATGCAGCGTGCGGGCGTCCGTGATCTGCCTGAGATCGCAATGCATATAGGAGAGGCGTGGGGTTATCGCAACCGCGTGCGCTTTCGTCTTGGCATGGTTGAGGGGAAGCTTGGCGCTGGCTACAGCATACGGAAGACCAATGAATTTCTCCCCATCACGGAGTGCCCCATCGCAGCACCGCTACTCTGGCAAGCGGCGACCGCGTTATTGGAACTCGCAGAGAGTGATGTAGAAGCGCGTGCCTGGCTCTCAAGCGCCGGCGAAATTGAGTTCTTCTGCAATGAGGATCGTTCGCGGCTGCTGCTGACGCTGTTGGGATCGCGTGCGATGCCTGCAAAGAAGAATGGCTTTACGCGCCTGTGCGAGGCTTTACAAACGAAGTTGCCACAGCTTGCCGGTGCGGGTGTCGCGCCTCTGGATGCGCGACGAACAAGCGTCAAACTAGTTCGCGCAGAGACCTGGGGATCCAGTGGCCTTGCCTATCGCGTCGCCGACGAAGACTATTGGATAAGCCGCGGCGGCTTCTTCCAGGTCAACCAATTTCTGGTAGACGAACTCGTCGCTCTCGTCTGCACGGGCCGGCAAGGCACAATCGCATGGGATCTCTTTGCGGGTGTCGGACTTTTTTCGCGGGTGCTCGCGCGAGGCTTCCAACAGATCACCGCTGTTGAAGCGAACCCTTCTGCAGCCGGCGACCTTAAAAAGGCACTTGCCACACTGGGGACACAACATCGCGCCGTTCAGGCGACGACGCTGGATTTTCTGCGCGGCGCAGTCGTGCAGCGTGAACGGCCTGAGTCGATCGTGCTCGACCCTCCTCGTGCGGGCGCTGGGGTGGAGGCTTGCGAGTTGCTACTGAAGATTGGCGCTCGTGAAATAGTCTATGTCTCGTGCGATCCGACGACGCTGGCTCGCGATCTTGTCGTGCTGCAGCGCGACTATCTCATCACCGCATTGCACCTGGTCGACCTCTTCCCTCAGACCTTCCATCTAGAGACTGTTGTGGTTCTAAGACGCAAATAGAACGCTTCCACAATAGCTCCGTGATTTCGGGTGCGCGACATATGGGCGAGATATGGCACACTGGGCAGAACTCAGTCGTCGCTGCTCATGCGGGTTATAGGCACTTCAGGTTTCTGGATGGACTCCGCTCCGGCGGTCGAGCCTCTGCGATTTCGCAGAGTGCCTCTGCTTGCCGCCGCGCTTTGCTTTGCCATCGGCGACGCGTTCGCACGGAGCTGGCACACTTCCTTCGTTCTCGCCGCGTCAACCGCGTTGTTGGCGCTACTCTCTGCAGTCAGCCTGTGGAGAGCCAAGCGTGTCGCGAGTATTCCTGTGCTTGGACTCTGGATCGTCATCGGTTGCTGGTGCGCGCAGATACAACCCTCCATAGCGCCACAAACGGCACTCACCCAATACGCCGACGGCCTGAGCCGCACGGTACGTGGCCGAGTCGTGCGCGTACGAAAACTACACGACACACAACAGAACAACGCTGCGCCACAGCAGCCTCAACAACCATGGCGGATGGAGCCCGGCGCGTGGGAAGCCGACGCCGAGCATGCCATGGAGTCCGTCGACCTGGAAGTGCAGGCCGTCGAGGATGTCACACCGGACATCTCAACGATGCTGCCAATGCAAGGTGGTGTGCGCGTGACCATCACCGGCGATACGCCAGAACTCACCTGTGGCGATGTACTGGAGATGCCGCTACGCCTGCGCGTGCCGGACACGTACCGAGACCCCGGTGCATGGTCGTATGCGGAAGAGCTGCTCAGCGAAGGCATCGCGGCCCAGGCCAATGTAAAGGCCGCACGGGTGCAGAACGCGGGCGTTGCGCACAGCGACTGGCGTTGCCGCCTGTACGCTGCGCAGACGTGGGCGGCAAGCCGCATGGACAGCTTCGTCCTCTCGCGCGCCAATCACACGTTACCTGCTGCGGCACGACTCAGCACGGAAGATGCAACGATGCTGAATGCGATGCTCTTTGGGGATCGCGGAGGTTTGAGCCATACGTTGCGCGCGGGTTTTGAGAGAACGGGTACGTTTCACCTCTTCGTGGTGTCGGGATTGCACATCGTGCTTTTGTCGGGAGCCTTCTTCTGGATACTCCGCAAGCTACGCGCTCCAGAGAGTGCGGCGGTTATGGCAACCATCGTTGCAGCGACGGGCTACGCATTGCTCACGGGCTTCGGCGTTCCGGTACAACGCGCTCTTGGGATGACCGCCGTGTATCTGCTTGCTCGGTGGCTGGCCCGCGAGGCTGGCACACTCAATGCGCTCGGCGCAGCGGGGCTTGCCGTGCTCGCATTCGACCCTCGCGCTCTGTTTGAAGCCAGCTTTCAGATGACCTTTCTGGTTATCTTCGCCATCGCAGGCCTCGCCGTACCGCTCAGCGACCGCATGTTTCGCCCCTGGAAACGAGCGATGCACCATCTCTGGCTTGTGCGTCTGGATGCCTTCCTGCCGCCGCGCGTCGCACAGCTTCGTGTCCGTCTGCGTATGTTCGGCGTGCTGTGTGGTCAGCTATTTAGTAAAGAAGCACGCGATCTTCCGTTGTGGTTGCTGCGCGCTGTGACCTGGGCGCTCGAAGTGTTTCTGTTCGGCGCCGTGGTGGAGATCTGTATGGTGCTCCCCATGGCCGTGTACTTCCATCGCGCAACACTGCTGGCATTACCGCTTAACCTCATCTCCGTGCCGCTAGTGGCGATGCTGATCTGCGTTGCGGTTCTGACATTCTGCCTATCGTTGTTGAACTCCTGGCTGGCGATGATCCCCGGTGCCCTCACCGCATTGCTCACCCATGCGGTAAGGGCGACGGTAGAGCATCTCGGCCATACCGCCATTGCTGACCTGCGCGTGCCAACTCCTGCACCTTTGGCCATCGCACTCGCCTGCATCGCAATCGCCTTCTGCAGCTGGGCATTGCGGGCACGGCGGCGAGTGTGGCTCTGGTTGGGCGTTGCTGCGATGGCAGCCATTCCGCTCGCGGTGCTGCTGCCGGAGCCGCCACTGCTGCATCATGGCGTGCTGGAAGTGACGGCACTCGACGTCGGGCAAGGAGATTCACTGCTGGTCGTGTCGCCGGAAGGCCGCACGCTCCTCGTCGATGCGGGTGGGCCCGTCGGGCAGCAGGCACCGTCAGCAGACCGCTGGGACATCGGCGAAGAGGTGGTTGCGCCGTATCTGTGGTCGCGGCGCATTCGCCGCCTTGATGCGGTACTGCTAACGCATGCGCATAGCGACCACATGGGTGGCATGCCTGCGGTACTACGCGATCTGCGTCCGCGCGAGCTTTGGCTTAGTGTGCAGCCCGGCGATGCCCCAGGGTTGCACGCCTTGCTGGACGAAGCGCGGCAGCTCGGCATCCTTGTGCGCTGGTTTCGCGCCGGCGATACGTTTGCCTGGGGAGGGCTGCAGGCCGACGTGCTAGCGCCTGAGACCAACTATGCCAATCCCGGCGCGGCTGTGAACGACGATTCCCTGGTCATGCACCTCGGCTTCGGCAAGGCCAGCGTCCTGCTCGAAGGCGATGCCGAAGCGCCGAGCGAAGCAGCCATGCTTGCCCAGAGACGCGTGGCACCGGCAACGCTGCTGAAGGTCGGCCATCATGGCAGCAATACCTCGACAACGCCGGAGTTTCTTGCGGCCGTCGCACCGCGCGAAGCGATCATCAGCGTCGGTCGCCACAATACCTTCGGACATCCGCGTTTCGAGGTGCTCGACCGACTTGAAGCTGCCCATGTACAGACCTTTCGCACCGATCGCGAAGGGGCCGAGACCTTCCTGCTGACGAGCGATGGTGGAATCTCCGCAGGTACCGCTACATCTAACTAAGAAGGCGAAAGGGGGTACTATGCAAAAAGATATGGGAGTGACAGAGGCAACAACGAAAGCCGCAAAGCCGCTGGCAACCTCAGAGGCGCTCGAAGAGCAGCGCCTGATCCGCCGCATGCAGATGATGATGAACATGGTGATGCAGGTGGTTGCGCAGGACCCAACGTTGACCATCGACGACGCCTCGCAGATGATCGCCGACGCCCGCACCGCAGCGCTCTCGATGTTTCCCGGCAAAGAGCTCGCTTACGATCTGATCTGGAAGCCGCGCTTTCAGCGGCTGATGCGCGAACGCTTCCGCATTATGTAGTTTTGACCTGAAAAGATGCCGCCCTGGTGGGCGGCATCTTTTTTGCTGCTGGTCGAAGTTGCGATTAGAACTCGATGCGACCCGAGAGTTGGACGGCCCTGCGAGCATAGTTCGTGTTGGTACTCACCTCTCCGAAACTCGAGTTGCCTGCTGCCGTGTTGGCCACGGCGAACCATGTGTGATTGGTGACGTTATACATTTCGGCTCGGAGGTTGAGTCTGGAAGTCTGAGTCAGGTGCAACGGAACACTGCGGACAAGAGCGATATCCAATTGGTAATTGCCAGGGCCGTAAAGGTTATACGGAGCCGTGCGAGCCGTGTTGCCGAATTGATAGGCCGGGGTTGTAATAAAGGCAGCCGAATTGATGTAAGAGATGGCAGAGGGGTTAGCTGCTGTGATCCCCTGACCCCACTTTCCGTGAATACGAGCTGGACCTGTGAACGCCGGATTGTAGGTAGGCATGCAGGTACCTTGCGACGGGTTCGTTCCGCAGCTATTGCCTGTGATGGCCAAGGGCGATCCAGAGAATGCCTGCAAGACCTCCGAGAACTTAAAGCCACCGAAAACCGCACGCTCCCAGGCACTACCCGCGAGCACTTGCCGTCCTACTGGCAGATCCCAGACACCCGTTATTACGATATGCTGCGGCTGGTTGCTCGTGGATACTGTACGTTCGATGCGGTCCACAGGCCAGGACTTGCCGCCACCACCCGCAAGGTAAGCCGCCGGAATGGCATAACCACTGCGGAACGTGCCACCGTCGTCGATCGACCGTGACCAGGTGTAGTTGGCCATGAACGTCAGCCCGTGAGCAGGACGCATGTTCACCGAAACCTGCAATGCGTTGTAGTTTGCATTCCCTACGTAACCGAAGGCATCTGTGACCGTTTGGAAGGGGAATGGTTTCAACGCCGTAGAAAGGCTCTGACTGGTATTGAATTTAGCTGGGCAGGGCAGATTGTAGGTTGCGCAATCCGTGGCAATCTTTGTACCGGTATCGCTCAACACTGATCCCAACGACAGATACGACGGGTTGAGCTGGTCTGCATAGTAGCCACGCGGATTGCCGCCATCGGTGGGAAGGAAGTGGCCTTGAGAACCGACATAGGTAATGGTCGAGGTGATGGCATCTGTCCACTGATGCTGGAACCCGAGGGTCCAATTGACGAATTCGGGAGAGCGGCCTCCCAGATAGGGATCGTCATAGGCGATGGAGGATGGGGTACCCGTGTAGCTGGCTGTAGATCCGGACGCGCCGCAACCGGCTGCGTTGGGATAGCCCGACACGGTAGTGTAGCCGGTACCATATTGTGGACCCGACAACAGACCGCACGCGCTCGCGAAGGCTGGGATTGCGCCATTGGTCCCGGTAAGAGGCATCGTGCTTAGCAAAGAACCATTGGACGCGAACGATGGAGCCGCCGAGAAGCCCAGCGTTCCAAGACTCGTCGACGATCCGCCTACGGCATTTCCATGCGTAAACATGACACCATAGCTTGCCCGCCATACCGTCTTCGGATCGCTCTGAAAGGCTAGCCCGATACGTGGTCCAAAATTCTTCACGTAGTTGTGGACCGGAGTGGAGCAGTTGCAGGTGCTGGAACCTGTACCGGTGAACTGAAGAGCTCCATTGATGCCAGTTACAGGATTGGCAAGGTTGGGGTTGAAGAAACTCTCGGCATTATGCACTTCCGTAACAGATGGGAAGAAATCATAGCGAAGTCCCAGATCTAGCGTCAGCTTTGATGTGACCTTCCAATTGTCCTGGACATAGGGAGAGATCGCACGGAAACGAGCGCCGAACTCCCGTTGCAAATATTGGGTAAAGCTCCCCTTGTCGATTTGCCCGACGAGAAAGCTGGCGTAGGCTAAGCCAGTATTTGCCACGGCAGCGTTTTTTACAATCTCCGCTGTCTCCGTCGTGGAAGTGGCCAGCGTGAACGGTGTACTTCCGCCCGTGGCATTGATCACGTTGTAGAGCAACCACGCACTTTGTCCGCCAAACGTAAAGGTGTGCTTGCCCTTAACCCACTGCAGGTTATCGACCAGTGTGTAATTTTCTGCGAGGGTCACACTGGGCGTCGTACCTCCCCAGCATGTCGGAGCATCACTCGTCAGAGTCGAACAACTCGAGCTGAAGTTGACTATGGGGAAGGCATTTTGCGCAGCGCCTGCCGGCAGTCCAGATAGCCCCGCAGTCGTTGCGGAATAAGCCGGGACTTCGTCTGCATCGAATGTCGGCCCGTTGTAGCGAGCGTAACCGTATTTGATCTGGTTGACGAGGTGCGGCGTGAAGGTGTGAGCCTCCTCGATGATGCCAACAGCCGTCTTAGGGGCGTACGTCTGGCCATAGTTATACGGAATCGGTCCGACGTTACGGCCTACCGTGGCCTGACCCACAGGATTCGAACTGGCCTGCCGACCAATAGCCGCGACCAGCGTAAGACTGTCTTTCGGATTGATTGCATAGTCGATGCGATCGGTCGTAGACCAGTTCACCAATCCAGTTTTGTTGGGGGCAAGATAGTTATTCTGTGGATTTTGGTTTGTAAGTGCCGGGAGAAATTTCTGCAGATTCAACGCGACTTGAGAAAATTCGGAGGAAGGAACAATATTTCCAGCATATTGGTACCGGCACTCGACACCGGCGTGGGCCGCAGTACAAGCAGCCTCAGTGGAAGGGTCATAGATCTGGTAGGGCTCGCCGCTGAAGTTGCCCTGTTGTTCCGCTGTCGTAGGAAGGGTAATAAATTGCGGGTTTGCGCTGGCATAACGGAAGCCGTTGTAGTTGGCATAGAAGAAAACTTTATCTTTCCAGCCGCCAAACGGAACCAGCGGGCCGCTGAGGTTGATGCCATACTCGTTGCTATTCTCGATCGGCTTCTCCGGCTTGCCGGTAGCAGGGTTGAGAGTGGCTGGGCCAAAAAATCCCCAAGTATCGAGCGCTGTGTTGCGGAAGAACTCATATACCGAACCGTGGTATTTGTTGCCACCCTGTTTAACCGTGTAGTTCTGAATGCCCTGGCCTTCATAGATGGCCGAATAGCCACTAGTCTGCACCTGGAACTGATCAATCGCATCGACTGAAATAGCTGTCCACACATAACGTGGGTCGCCATTGCCGCCTGCCCGCACAAAAGCAACGCCGTCGACGTACACATCGGAGACCGCACCCTTGCTGCCCGAACCGTTGACAATACCGGTATTGGTGGTCGCATTGCCTGTTGTGTTGTTGCCCTGCACTCCGGGCATGAGGAAGGCAAAGTCGGTGGCGCGGCGCTGGTCGGGGTTGCCATAAGCACCCATCTCGATCGGCAGCGCGGAGTACATCTCATTTTCCATCGTTGCGCCCAGCGTGGCATTGGCGGTCTCCAGCTGCGGAGGCAAAGCCGAGACCGTAACGGTCTGGTCTGCAGCGCCAACCGTCAGCTTGGGACTGAAACTGACGGTCTCAAGGGCGTTGATCTGCACATTCTTCTGAGTTAACTTCTCAAAACTCGGGGCAGTTATCGTGACCGTATAAACACCCGGATCGAGCGTTGAGACGCTGAAGTCGCCCGCCGAAGTGCTCGTGGTCCTGGTGGCGATCCCAGTCGCATCGCTAGTGACGACAATGATGGCATCTGGTACTGCTGCTCCAGTTGAATCGAATACTGTACCCGCAATCGCACCTTTACCGGCGAGCTGCGCGTGAGCCGTAACGCTTGCCATCAGCAGGGCGAGAATAAAGAGCAAGAGGGTGCCTGATCGCGAAATCGAACCCAATACCTGGAGGGTATGGCGGGGGGGGAACTTGTGATTCATAGGACTCCTCAAGGTGTTACAAAAGCTTGCGATCGTCAGACCTCTCCTTTTTTCCAAAGGTACAAAATAGAAGGGTCTTTGATGTGCGGCGAGAAGTATCCACTTCCCTATTGAAAGCTGTCAAGTCGGAATCGTTAGCTGTCATACAGAAAATATCTCGCTTGGACGAGGTTTTCTGTATGAGTTTTATAATGGGCAACTTACTTATAAATTTTGGCGTCAGCAGACTGCGCAGAACCCGCCAGTAAACCCACTCAGAGATGACCACAGGGCGTGGGAATCTGGAAGCTGTCAGTGCGGTGGGAGCAGTGTTCGTTGTTTTTGGTGCGCAGAAACAAAGGCTAGCATGCGTGTCGGACCGGCTGTAGAGCAAACCGATGCGCGCACGCAGCTGCGATCAACCTCGAAATATGCTGGAGCGGCAGGACAGGACCAGGCGAGCGGGTCTACTTCTGAGAACTCGGCTTCCGTACTAGGTGATCGAGTTCCGAGCCGGCTAACAGGAACCCGCCGACGCCATAAACATAGCTGCTGGAGACGCCTACGGAGTCCGGAGCAGCGCCGATGGGTTGAATCGATCCCAGCCTGCCGTCGGCATAGATATGCGTCAGCATCCCAGCCCAGGCTTTTGTTACCACCGGCAAGAACTTCGCCCGCGGCAACCGTCCTGTGTTGATGCCCCACGCCATCGCGTAGGTATAGAACGCCGTACCCGAAACCTCAGGCTCCTTGTAAGCCTCCTGATCGAGCAGGCCGGTCCGCCACAAGCCATCGGGCTGTTGCAGGCCAGCAACGCGATCGGCAATATCGCGGAACTGCTGCTCGTACTTCGGACGGGAGGGGTAGTCTTTTGGCATCGCCGAGAGCACGCGAACCAACGCCCCCAGTACCCAGCCGTTACCGCGTGCCCAGAAGAGTTTCTGTCCATTGGCTTCGGTCTTCTTCAGGTACGTCGCGTCACGGGTAAACAGATGCTGTTGAGGATCGTAGAGTTCCGCTGTGGTCAGCGCCCACTCGTGGTCCATGTAATCGAGATACCGATGGTCGCCTGTTATGCGGGCCAGATCTACCAGCACCGGCGGCGCCATATAGAGAGCGTCGCACCACCACCAGACGTTCTTGTTCGGATCATCAGGACGAGCCACAAGGCGGTCCATCGTGGCTCGGACGTCGGCGATCTTCACCGGTTCAGGAGCGAGCTGATACAGAGCCAGATAACTCTTACCGAGCGCCTCATCGTCCGCATGCGGAAAACGCGTCTGCTCCAGCTCCCAGTGGAACTTGTCGGAAGATGCATGAGCGACGGCATCGCGATATCTTGGGTCGCCCGTGGTCGCGGACGCAGCCAGCAAGCCGTCGTACAGGGTTGCGAAGGTCCACTGCCGATTGAACTTCGACTCAGCTACGCTGAGCTGCCAATCAGCAACCTTGCGCATCGCCTTCTGGATGTCCCGCGAATCGAGCTTCGGCGAGAGATTGGTCGCCAGCGGCCCAGGATCGGCAGGCGTGCTGCCGGCAGCTTCGCGCTCGACCGATCCAGCATCGTGCTTGACGGTCTGTGCAGCAGCTGTTGCAGAAACCTGGGCGAACAGTATAAGACTGCTGAGAAGAATTGCGACGTTGCGATGATTCATCAAACCACTCCATGTACCGGGCAAGAGCAAGATAGCACGGCAGACGTATGATTTGCTCTATTTTTCGTTCAGTCAAGCGGTTTTACGGAATGGTTAGGCTGCATGAACCGAAGCTGCCCGTTCCGAATGCCCTGAGAGCTCCGCCGCCCGCGCCTCAGCATATGCCGCCGCACCAAGCAAAGCACAGGTATCGTCGAGGATGATGCGTACAGGAATTGCTTCGAGCAACGGTGAGAGCCTTCCCTTATCGAGAAACGCCTGCGTAAATGCACCATTCTGCATGGTCTTCAGAATCTTTGGAGCGATGCCGCCGCCAAGATAGATACCGCCTGCCGCAAGCACCTTCAACGCGACGTTGCCCGCCTCTGCGCCGAAGGCTGCAGTGAACATCTGCAACGTCTCGAAGCAGATTTCGCTTGAGCCATCCTCGGCGCACTGACCGATCACAGCGTTTGGATCTTCCGCTGCCATACGGTCGCGCAACCAGCTTGGCTCTTCCATCTTTTGGTCGTCGCGCAGAAAGGCGTAGACGTTCTTGATACCGAGGCCGGAGACGACTCGCTCGAAGCTGACGCGTCCATTGAGCGTGTGATGGAGGTAGGTCAACAGAGCGATCTCGCGATCGTTGCGCGCAGCGAAGTCCGCGTGGCCACCCTCGGAAGGCAGAGGAACGTGACGCTGCCGTTGGGCGTCCCAGATGAGCAGGCACTCGCCAAGACCTGTTCCTGCCGACACCAGACCGCGATGTCCTACCGCACTGGGATCTCCCTGATGCAAGGTGAAGACGCTGGCTGGCGCAAGCTCCGGAATGCCGAAGCCATTGGCTTCAAGGTCATTGATAAGGAAGATGTGTTCAATGCCCAGCGACTGCTGCAGATCTCGCGTATCAAGCGTCCACGGCAGGTTCGTGAGCTTCAGCCGGCCGTTGCGCACAGGCCCGGGGCAACCGAAACACGAGGCCATGATCTCAGGCTTGGCGCTCTCTTCACCGGCAAGGAACTCTTTGACGATATCGTCGAGACACTTGTAGTTTGTTGCGGGAAACTTATGGTCGCGGACGGGCACGAGTTTGCCGCCGTCGAAGTTGTAAAGAGCCAGATGAACTTTTGTGCCGCCAATATCGCCTGCGAGAATCATGTACGCCCCGTTTTAGAGACAGGAAACAGCAAGCAGGAAACATTCGTGCTCCTTGCTGCCTTTTCCTGTTTGCTACTTCCTGTTTGCTATCTTTCTCATATTTCCAGCGTGCCCACTTTACGGCTTCCATTGGGCGTCGTGAAGACCTCGCTCGTAGCGGGCAGCTTGGCTGCGGCAGCTTCATCGAGCAAGAAGAGCAGCTTACCATTCGAGGGGCGAATCAGTTGCGACGGCAGACGCTCGGGATCGCGGGGCCCAGTCAGCACCTCGGCCAGAATGTCTGTTTTGCTGGGACCTTCGATCTCAAATGCCACCTCAGCAGCCTGATTGATGACGGGCCACGTCAGCGAGATGCGCCAGGTATCCTTCTGCGGAACATGGTTGGCAATGACCAGCCGATTGAGCTCATTCAGCCCCTCTGTGTTTGGAAACAGCGACGCTGTATGGCCGTCCGGGCCCATGCCAAGCGCCACCAGATCGAACACCGGAGACTCTGCTCCTTCGAGCTTCAGCGTATTGCGCAACAGGCTTTCATAGCGCGAAGCCGCCTCTTCAGGATCGAGCTCGCCTTCCATGCGGAAGACATTGGCTTCGGGGATCGGCACCTTGCTCAGCAGCAGCTCCCGGCACACACCGTAGTTCGACTCCGGATGGTCCGGCGGAACGCAGCGTTCGTCTACCCAGAAGAGTTGCAGCTTGTCCCATGGAATGGTTGCGAGAAACGGCTGCGACGGATCGGCAAGCAGCTTAAAGGTAGCCTGCGGAGTCGACCCACCCGAGATCGCGATGCGCGCAATGCCGCGCGTAGCGACTGCATGCTCGGCACGCGAAGCCAACAGCCGTGCCGAAGCCAGCGCAACCTCAGCCGGGGAAGACCAAACCTGATACGTGACAGTGACGGGACGCGGCATAAGAACAGCTCCTAGCTTTTAGCTCTTAGCTTCTAGATCTTTCAGTTTGTCGAATTTCTCAAGCCGTTAGCCTCTAGCTCTTAACTAAGAGCTAGAGGCTAACGGCTTGAAGCTGCTTTTACAGTTTCCGCCACTTGCGTCCATCGGCCTTCAGCATAGCGTCAGACAAGGGCGGTCCCCAGGTTCCCGCAGCATAGTTCGGGAAGTCCTTGACCGGATCTTTGGCCCAGGCTTCGAGGATCGGGGTGATCAGCGACCAGGTGGCTTCAACGCCGTCGCGGTGCGCGAACAGTGTTCCGTCACCCAGCATTGCGTCGAGCAGCAGACGCTCGTAGCCATTGGCCGACGAAGCACCGAACGCGTCAGCGTAGCTGAAGTTCATGTTCACCGAGCTCATACTCATGTTCGGGCCGGGGACCTTCGCCGCAAAGCGCAGTGCAATACCTTCGTCCGGCTGAATGCGCATCGAGATCACGTTCGGCTTGATACCCTCAGCACCCTTGCCTTCGTGCCCCTTGAAGAGCAACAGCGGCGGCTGCTTGAACTGAATGGTGATCTCCGTCACACGCTTGACCAAGCGCTTACCGGCGCGGATGTAGAACGGAACGCCAGCCCAGCGCCAGTTTTCAATCTCCAGGCGCAGAGCCGCGTAGGTCTCGGTCTGCGAGCGAGGATGCACACGATCTTCCTGACGATAGCCGATGACAGACTTGCCGTCGACGTTGCCAGGACCATACTGGCCGCGCACAGTGTCGGCTGGGTGGATCGGTTGAATCGCCTTCCATACCTTGACCTTCTCGTTGCGAACAGCATCCGCTTCAAAGCTGACCGGCGGCTCCATTGCGACGAAGCTCAACAGCTCCATCACGTGGTTCTGCACGACGTCGCGCAGCGCACCAGCCTGCTCGTAGAACGGCCCGCGGCCTTCGATGCCGATCGACTCGGCTGCCGTGATCTCGACGTGGTCGATGTAGTTACGATTCCAGACATGCTCGAAGATACCGTTGGCAAAGCGGAAGACGAGGATGTTCTGCACCGTCTCCTTGCCGAGGTAATGATCGATGCGGAAGATCTGGTTCTCTTCGAACACCTTGTTGACTTCGTCGTTCAGGGCACGTGCCGACTCGAGATCGTGACCAAAGGGCTTCTCGATGACAGTGCGAATCCAGTGGTTGTCGCCCTCTGCGGGCTTATTCATCTCGTGCTTGCCGAGGTACGCGACGATGTCGGAGAAGTACTCCGGAGCAACGGCGAGATAGAAGAGCCGGTTGGCCTTGGTGCCGAACTTCGCATCCATATCGGCAAGCTTCTTCTTCAAGCCGTCATAGGCTGCATCGTCGTCGAAGTTCATCGCGTAGTACTGCACGCGATCGACGAACGGAGCGAGCTTGGCTTCGTTTTCCTCGACACCGCCGCCCTTCACGATGCCATCCTTCATGTCGGCCGGAAACGTGGCCTCCAGCGAGCGCCGGGCAACGCCAAGCACAGCGAAGTTTTCCGGGAGGAAGCCCGATTGCTCCAAGTGGTAGAGCGCAGGCAGCAGCTTGCGCTTGGTCAGGTCACCCGAAGCTCCAAAGATCACCACAATACACGGATCGGGGCGACGCTCCAGAGACTGACTGGCCTTCATGGCCGCGGGACTGATATTGACTTGTGTTGTCGACATAATGCTCCTCAGGTTTGAGAGCGTAGAGTGCAGAGGGTAGAGGATAGAGAGAACGTTCTATCCTCCATCCTCTACCCTCTATCCTCTAGCTCTTCTTCACGGCGTGTCCGCCAAACTCATTGCGCATCACCGACAACATGCGGTCGGTGAAGTTGTTCTCTTCGCGCGAGCGCAGGCGGCGAATCAACGACTCCGTAATCACCGGAGCCGACACATTGAGATCGATGGCTTCGAAGACTGTCCAGCGGCCCTCGCCGGAATCGGGCACATAGGCCTCGAGACCTTCCAGCGTGGGGTTTTTCTTGAGTGCATCGGCTGTCAGATCCAGCAGCCAGGAACGTACCACCGACCCATAACGCCAGATCTCGGAGATCTGTGTAAGGTCGAGGTCGAGCGGCTTCTTCGCCTTCATAATCGAGAAGCCCTCGGCATAGGCCTGCATCACACCGTACTCGATGCCGTTGTGGACCATCTTCACGAAGTGCCCGGCGCCTGACGGGCCAACACGGCCCCATCCCTTGTCGGCGCCTGGAGCCAGCGTCTCGAAGATCGGACGCAGCCGCTCGACGACATCCACGTCGCCGCCGATCATCATGCTGTAGCCCTCAGTGATGCCCCAGATGCCGCCCGACGTTCCTACGTCGACGAATTCGAAGCCCTCTGCCTTCAGGACATCATGCCGTCTCTGCGTATCCTTGTAGTTGGAGTTACCGCCATCGATGAAGATGTCGCCCTTCTGCATCAGCGGCTTCAGCTTTGCGATGGTCTCGTCGACGGGGTCGCCCGCCGGAACCATGATCCAGATCGCACGCGGCGCCTGGAGGTTTTTGACGAGATCTTCGAGAGAGTTCACGCCGACCGAGCCGGCATCGTTCAACTTCTTTACCGCGTCGGCAGAAAAATCAAAGCCGACAACCTTGTGCCCGGCGAGGCGCAGGCGTTCCGCCATATTGCCGCCCATCTTGCCGAGTCCGATCAATCCAAGTTCCATGTACCATCCTCACGCGTTTTAAACGCCTCTTAGAGAGTAATCCGAACCGCTGTCAATGAGAAATGGGGCACATTCCAGGTTTCGAGAACAGACGCGTCTCGGAGGGTACGGCGGGACCGAAATCCCGCCTCTCAACCCCACCGAATGCCTAATTTACTCACTGGCCTTCGGGGAAGTCGGCACCGAGCGTCACTGGCTCCCATGTGGCTATTTCCTGGGTAAATTCATCGAGTTTCTGGCGGAAGCGGGTGAGAGCTAACTTACCCAGCAGCAGGTGTTTCGGGGTGTTGGGCGACGCTACTGCAGCGATAATCGCCTGCACGGCGCGCACCGGATCTCCCGCCTGCTTGCCGTCGTTCGTCTTCATGTACTCACGGGTCTTGCCGGCGGTCTGATCGTAGTCCGCGATCTGCTTAGCGGCCTCTTGACCAGAACGCCCTAAGAAGTCCGTACGGAATGGGCCCGGTTCGACGATCAGCACCTTGACGCCCAGGGGCGCGAGTTCGACAAAGAGCGACTCTGAGAGCCCTTCAACGGCGAATTTCGACGAGTTGTAGAGACCCCAGCCAGGCAGACCGACGAGGCCGCCAATTGACGAAAGATTCACGATATGGCCGCTGCGACGCTCGCGGAACTGAGGCAACAGGGCTTTTGTGACGCGAATGAGGCCGAAGACGTTGGTCTCATACATCGGCATAAATTCGGCTTCGGTTACCTCTTCCACCGCACCTGCGGTCCCGTAGCCGGCGTTATTCACCAGTACGTCTACATGGCCGAACTTCGCCAGCGTCTTCTCAACCGCCGACTGGACGGCGGCGTCCTTCGTCACGTCCAAGGGTAGTATCAGCGCGGTCTCGGGATACTTTGCTGCGAGATCACTCAACTGTTCGGGCTTGCGGGCCGTGGCTACTACCTTCGCGCCGCCTGCGAGCAACTGCTCGGCCATCTCACGGCCGAAGCCGGTAGAAGCACCAGTGATGAACCAAACTTTCCCAGCCTGCGTGTTGTTCGTCGAATCACTCATGAAAGAAGAGACGCAGACTCTGGAGCTCAAGATGCAAAAGAACGGATAACTCTGCCCCGGCCACCATCATCTGTTACGTTACATTCAACTCAAGATGAGGCCTTCCATGCGTTTGCCGCAAAATCTGATTATTGCGCTCATGCTATGCATTTTTGCTACGTTTCCCCATTTTTCCTTCTGTCAAACGCCAGCGCCTATTCGCGGCGAGACGATTCGATTCGCCGCTGGCGCGACAAAGAGTGGAGAACTTTTCAGACCAACGACCGGCAAACCGGGTAGTTGGCCTGGCATTGTCGTTGTACACGATGCCGCCGGAGTGACGGACCCAATCAGGGACGAAGCCAGCAATTTGGCAGCGCATGGCTACCTTGTTCTCGTCGTGAACCTCTACGAAGGTGAACCGGCGTCCAGCACAGAGGATGCGCAGGCAAAATGGCACCGCTTGAACCACAAGGCGGTAATGGCAACATGCGAGGGAGCGATGGGCTATTTACAGGGTTGGATGGCCGTCCCTGAACTGGTTGGTGCAGTAGGCTGGGGCGCGGGCGGGACCCTCGTGATCGAACTAGCCTCGGACCAACCTCATCTGAAGGCCGCCGTCGATAGAGGCGGCCCCTCTCCACTGAACGATGTGACGTTTAAGCAGGCATCCGGCAGAACACTTATCCTTCCGGAAAAACAATCAGACGATGCGCTCATGCTACGGTTTCTCGACACACACCTGAAGCCGAAGCGCTAGGGCTGCAGCTCGGTCACGCCGTCATCTCCCGCGATGAGCGCGAGGCTGGCCATATGCAGAAAGAGTCCGTGCTCCACTACGCCGACGATGCTGCGAATCGCAGCCGCCGTCGCCACAGGGTCTGAAATTTGGCCGCAGGCGCAGTCCAGGATGAAGTTTCCTTCGTCCGTGAGGTAAGGCCCGTTGCCGTTCTTCGCAGGGCGCAGCGCGGGATTCAGCCCCAGCGCAGCGAGCTTTGGCTGCACGAGCGGCAGCGCCATCTTGATGACCTCGACCGGCAGCGGAAAGCGACCCAGCGTCTTCACTACTTTTGTCTGGTCCGCAACTACGATGAATTTTTTTGCGGCGCTTGCGACGATCTTCTCGCGCAGCAGCGCACCTCCACCGCCCTTGATCAGGGCAAGACCGGGTGCAACTTCGTCTGCGCCATCGATGTAGACATCGAGCTCGGGCAGCTTGTCTAGCGTTGTGATGTCCATGCCCAAGGATGCCGCCAGATTATGGCTCGCATCACTCGATGCTACACAACGGATCTTCAACCCCTGCTGCACGCGCTCGCCAAGGGACCTGATGAACAGCGTTGCCGTTGTGCCCGTGCCGAGGCCAACGGCCATGCCATCTTCCACAAACTCTACGGCACGCTTGCCCACGAGTGCTTTTGCTTCGTCCTGAGTCATAGGAGCCTCAGGGATTAGGGAACAGGGATTAGGGATTAGAAACGCGTGGACTTGCAGCGGCTAATCCCTAATCCCTAATCCCTAATCCCTATTTCTTCACCAGCTTCTTGGCGGCCTCGACGATGTGTCCGACCGAGATGCCGAGCTTCTCCAACGCAATGGGACCGGGGGCGGAGGCGCCGAAGCGGTCGATTCCGATGGCGATGCCTTCACGGCCGATGTACTTCCACCAACCCATAGTTGCGCCGGCTTCGACCGAGATCTTGGGCACGCCGTGCGGGAAGATGGAGAGCTTGTACTCCTCGCTCTGCTCCTCAAAGAGCTTGAAGCTCGGCATGGACACAACTGTTGCCCCAATGCCTGCGGCCTTCAGCTCTTCAGCAGCCTTAACTATCAGCTCGACCTCAGAGCCGGTGGCGACGAGGATGATGTCCTTGCCGCTGCCGTCGAGGATGTAGGCACCCTTGCGCGTGCCCTCGAAGACCTTGTACTTCGCGGCGTCGATGACCGGCAGGTCCTGGCGAGAGAGCGCCATGAAGCTGGGCGACTTGCGCTCCAGTGCAAGCTGCCAGCTGGCAGCGGTCTCGTTGGCATCCGCAGGGCGGAAGTCCGTAAGGTGCGGGATAGCACGCAGGCTCATCAGATGTTCGATGGGCTGGTGCGTGGGGCCGTCCTCACCCAGGCCGACCGAGTCGTGCGTGAAGATGTAGAGCGAATGCGTCGTCATCAGCGCACCCATGCGCAACGCCGAGCGGCAGTAGTCGCTGAAGGTGAAGAACGTCGAGCCGAAGGGAATGAGGCCGCCGTGTGCCGCGATGCCATTCACCGCTGCCATCATGCCGAACTCGCGTACCCCGAAGAACACGTTGCGACCCTTGGGGTCGACGTGGAAGCTGGGTGAGTCCTTGAAGATGGTCTTGGTGGAAGCCGTAAGGTCAGCAGCGCCGCCAAACAGCTCCGGAATGACCTTTGCGACGGCATTCAACACTACCTGACCAGCGTTGCGCGTAGCCACAGGCTTGTCCACAGGGAAGGTGGGAATCGCCTTCTCCCAGCCCTCGGCTAGCTTCGCCGCAAAGGCGCGCTCATACTGTGTGCCCAGCTCGGGATAGGCCTTCTTGTAGTCGTCGAACTTCTCCTGCCATTCAGCCTGGGCCTTTGCGCCCTTGTCCTTCGCTTGCAGCCAGTTCTTGCCGGCCTCTTCGGGGATGTAGAAGCTCTGGTCCTCGGGGAAGCCAAGGTTCTTCTTGGTGGCCTTGGTGGCCTCTGCTCCGAGTGCTTCGCCATGAACCTTGTTCGTGCCGGCCTTGGGCGAGCCATAGCCGATCACCGTGCGTACGCGGATCAGCGAGGGCTTGGTGGTCTCGGCCTGGGCCGCGTGGATTGCTTTTTCGATCGCGACGAGGTCGTTGCCGTCTTCGACCATCTGAACGTGCCAGTGATAGGCATGGAAGCGCTCGGTGACGTCCTCGGTGTAGCTGAGGTCGGTAGGGCCGTCCAGAGAGATGAGATTGTCGTCGTAGAGCACGATCAGCTTGCCTAAGTTCAATGTGCCGGCAAGAGACGCGGATTCATGGCTGATGCCTTCCATTAGATCGCCGTCGCCGCAGAGAACGTAGGTATGGTGGTCGACCGGCGTGTGGTTGTCGTGGTTGTAGATCGCGGCGAGATGCTTCTCGGCGATGGCCTCACCCACGGCCATGGCAAAGCCCTGGCCAAGCGGACCGGTGGTCACTTCCACGCCCGGGGCCTCACCGACCTCCGGGTGGCCCGGAGTGTGCGATCCCCACTGGCGGAACTGCTGAAGCTGAGACAGGGGCAGGTCGTAGCCGGCCAGATGCAGTACGCCATAGAGCAGCGCAGACGCATGGCCATTGGACAAGATGAAGCGATCGCGGTCCGACCAGTGCGGCTCGGACGGGTTGTACTTCATGATCTTGTGGTACAGCAGGTAGGCGATGGGGGCGCAGCCCAATGGCGCTCCGGGGTGGCCGCTCTTGGCCTTTTCAACCTGATCGACTGCGAGGAAACGCAGCGTGTTGATGGAAAGCTGGTCGAGTGCGTCTTGCTTCTGCTGGTCAGTCATTCTGTCCTCAAATTAAATAATCTCGTGTGTTCGCGCGCACCGCGCGCGCCGTTCGTTCACAGGTCGTTCCAGTGTAACGGAAGGGCGTGAATCGCAAACGTGCCCACCCCTTAGAGCCTGGACCATCAGGATTTGTGGCATTTCGTGGCGAAGATGGTGTTTTGCAAGGACGGGCCAAAAAAATCTAGAAAACCTGTTGACAAGAATTTTGGCTTGGGCCTATATTTCACCAATCGGTTATATAACCGATTGGTGAACTAAACATGCGTACTTCCAATCTCGACTCGACGTTTGCCGCTCTTGCCGATCCGACGCGGCGGGCCATTCTGGGGCGGCTGGCTCTGGGCGAAACCTCGGTCACGGAGCTGGCCGCGCCCTTCGAGATGAGCATGCCGGCCATCTCCAAGCACTTGAAGGTGCTGGAGCGGGCGGGACTCATTGCACGGGGGCGCGAGGCACAGTGGAGGCCCTGCAAGCTGCAGGCCGGGCCGCTCCAGGATGCCTCTGTCTGGATTGACGAGTACCGAAGGTTCTGGGAACAGAGCTTCGATCGCCTCGACGACTACCTGAAAAAACTGCAAGCCAAGGAGAAGGACGATGAACCCAAGAGAAAGTAACGCCATAGTCAAAACCGTTATGCACGAGTACCACGCCGTCGAAGGCGGCAAGCAGACACTGGCACGGCTCGCCGAACATCTCGCCTCAAAAGGAGTTGCCGCATGAGCACTGCAACGATCTCCCCTATAGCATCCTCTACGCCTACGACCGGTTACGAACTCAACATTACGCGCGTCTTCGATGCACCACGCGAGCTGGTATGGAAGGCCTGGACCGATCCTGAGATGGCGAAGCACTGGATGGGACCGCGCGGCTTCGAAGCGACGGAGGTTTCACTGCCGTCGGAGCCGGGTGGGAAGTGGCATATGAGTATGCAAGGCCTCATCCCCGGATGTGAGCAGATGGCCTATCTGCGGCAGGGCGGCGTAACCCGCGAGATCAAGCCGCCAGAGCTGCTGGTCTACACGTTTGCGTGGGAAGACCGCTCCAGCGTGGGGCTCAGCGAAAGTCCCTTCCAAGAAAACATCATTACCGTGCGCTTTGAAGAGCGCGGAAAGAAGACGGTTATGCACTTTCATCAGGCTCCGTTCGCAACCGAAAGCGAACGCGATGGACACAACGGCGGATGGAACAGCTCGTTCGACCGCTTCGCGGAGTTTATGAACACTTCGCAGCCCGGCAGAATTCCTGATCCCAACGAAGTGCCGAGCGAACTGCACCTGAAGCGCTTCTTCGCAGCGCCGCGCGAGCTGGTCTTCGCGGCGTGGACCAAAGCGGAGATGCTGGCGCAGTGGTGGGGCCCGAAGGGGTTCACCAACCCCGTGTGTGAAGTCGATGCACGCGCCGGTGGCGCTATCCTCATCCACATGCAGGCACCGGATGGGACCGTGTACCCAATGACGGGACGGTTCGTGGAGTTCTACCCGCCGTATCGCTTCCACTTCACCGCATCACCGCTCGACAAGGACGGCAACGCGATGTTCGAGAACTGGAACTCGGTGTTCTTTGCCGAGGTCGAAGGCGGTACAGAGATCACGCTGGATGTCCATGTCAGGAGCTCCAAGCCGGGAGCCGAACAGCACCTGAAGGGCATGACTGCCGGATGGAACTCGAGCCTCGACCGGTTGGGTGAGCTGGTGACAACTGGCGCTGTAGCTGGATGAAGAGGTGCTTTTGCTTTTCTGGCTGTCATTCCGAGTGCAGCGAGTGAACCTACTTTCTCCCGTTCTTTGCTCATCCTGCCCATGTGTTCTGTGGGTAGGGCTAGCAAAGAACGGGCATGGTTTGTGCTGACGCATAACGTTTGTAGCGGTACTGGCGAAAAACGGGAGGAAGCAGGTTCACTCGCTACGCTCGGAATGACAACCAGAAAGACAACAACAAAGGCAAAGACAACGACAAAAACAGAAAGAAATGCCCTTACGTGCGATCAGGACGAACGCACTCATTTTGGCGTACAACTATCACGACGTAAAACCAAGGAGAAGGCGATGAAAACGAATCTGCATCTGGTATTTCCGGGAACCTGTCGCGAGGCGTTTGCTTTTTACGAGAAGACGTTTGGCACCAAGATCCAATTCACGATGACGTTTGGCGAGGCACCTGCAGGATCACCTGTACCGCCCGATGCGAAGGACCTCATCCTGCATACGGCGATGCCGTTGGGTGGTTTTACCCTGATGGGCTGCGACGCCCCCAAGGGCCGCGAGGAGGCGCTGGGTGGTTTTCAGGTGTGCGTGGAGTCCACCGATGAGGCCGAGGTGAAGCGACTCTTCGATGCGTTGAGTCAAGGCGGATCCGTGATGATGCCGTTGGCACAGACCTTCTGGTCGCCGCTTTTCGGTATGCTGAAAGACCGCTTCGGCGTGGGCTGGATGGTGACTGTGCCGGGGCCGCAGCCGAGCTAAGAGCGAACAGCTTTAACGCAGAGGGCGCGGAGGTTTCGCGGAGGGCGCGACGGCATTTGTGGGGTGGCGATAGGCACGGCCCTCAAGTTCCGAGATGCGTGCACCCCCATCCATCGCAGGTTCATCGCGATGGATGGGAGGTGTGCGGATAGAGCCGTCTTGTTACACCGCTTAAGCATTTTCCTCGAACGCGGCTACCAGATCATTCGCCAACGAGGGGGCATCTCTGCTTTCGATCCGATGCTTGGGGATGAAATACACCAGTTCGCCGTCTTTGAACAAAGCAAAACTTGGAGATGAGGGCGGGATATCCGGAAAATAATTTCTGGCTTTTGCAGTGGCTTCGAGATCCTGGCCGGCAAAGACGCTAAACGATTGATCCGGTTTTTTGTCGTTTTGGAGTGCAATGCGAAGCGCCGGTCGCGCCGTCCCTGCTGCGCAGCCGCACACTGAATTAATAAACAGAAGGGATAAGCCTTTCTGGTTTGCAAAAAAAGTATCGACGTCGGCAGAAGTCTGCAAATCCTTAACGCCGACTTCTACAACTTCGTCACGGAAAGGTTTTACCAACAAAGGGCTGTAAGGCATCGGATTTCTCCTGTAGGGAGTAGGTTGGAATACGCCATGAGATGGCGGCGTGCTGGTACGGAGATAGCCCCGAGATAGACTTCAGCCAAATGCAATCAAAGCAACGTGGCAGGCTACAACTCGATATAGCCTGCCCCTTCGTTATGACATCGGGCTCTTCCGCATGGTTCCTTGTGCAACCGTTGCCACGCACGATGTTCCGCTCTCTCTAACGGAGATGGGCAAGTCGCGATCACAGTACCACCAGACTGACAGGCGGAATAGAGAATTTTTGAATAACGAATGGTGGCACTTCGAGTGCCGGCGCGGTTGCGGCGGAGCGATGCAGATATTTGTGGCGCGCTCTACGACTGCAGGTCTCTCCGCTACGGCGCAAAAGCGCGCCTCCGGTCGAGATGACAAGGTAGTGGTGATACGTATGCACCCGCATTGGTGGCGGCACCAATGCGGGGTCCTTCGCCCATTCGACTGCGCTCAGGGCTCAGGATGACGGCGAGAAACAAACAACAGCAACGGCAAATACGGTAAGGCTCTCTACCGCTGTGGGCGCTCTATGACTTGGGCTTCATTGCTGCGGTTCCCTGTGGGAGTGGTTCTTCGTGGACCGCGACCTCGTAGTTGTGGCCCAGCCAGCGATCGCTCTCCGGCCAGTAGATCGTGAAGAGGATGCTTCCGGTCTGGTCATGGGCGGTCTGGATGTCGACGAATGATCCTGGCCGGCCCACTACGCGGGAGTCGACTGCGCTCTTCGTAGCCCAGTTGTCTGTGGTGTATACGACACGAAAACGCTCCGGATCCAGAATGCGCAGCGTTCCGCCCTGCACCATCGCAGAGATCGGACGGCCGGTCTGGAAGATCTCCATGCGGCTCTGGAAGGTGCGCTTCTCCTTGGGAACCGCGTAGCGTTCTTCGACGACCGAGATGCGATCGAAGACCTTGCCGTCGGCAACCGAGCGCAGCAGCTTGACGTACTCGGCGTGGGCCCAGACCAGCGGCTGCGCGGAGCCGGCGGAGCGGCCAAAGTACATGCCCTCCGAGGGCAGGTCGGCGTAGTCCCACACCTGCTCGGGCAACATGCCGCCGACAGAGCTGAACTGCTCCAGCGCGGTTACGAATGAGGTGACATCCTTGCCGGCGGCAAGCTCGTAGTGAGCGCGCTCGCCAGTCAGAATGGGCCAGGCGCGGCCCTGTCCCCAGCCGAGGTACGGGCCGCCATCCTTACGCTGGCCGTAGCCATCGTGGTTGTAGCGGCGCCAGCAGGGGCCGTACGGCGTGTCGATCTTCAGCACCGCGTCGATCACCTTGAGGGAATCGATGATGAGCGGATCGTCGGCCCGGCGAACGCCGTAGCGCACCAGTTCGAGGAAACCGGCGTCGACCAACTCGCGGGCCTCGAAGGCGAACTTCTCGCCCGGGCCACGATTGGAGAGGTGCAGCGTGCCGGGAGGAATCTGCGGGTTGTGGAAGGGCTCGCCCTCAGCCGGCGGACGGATGCGCATGTAGTGATACGGAACGTCGGGCAGCAGCATGCCGCGGTTGGTGGTCGTCCACTCATCGAGATGCGCTTCGATCCAGTCGGCGTAGTCCTCCAGGAACTTGCCGAGCTCTTCGGAGCCGTGCGCGATGCAGATATCGGCAGCACAGACGAGCGCGGAGATGACAGCCGCCAGGGTGGAGGGCGAGTAGCCGGCGTTCTCCTCCCAGCGCTCCTGCTGGGTTACCGGCGCATAGCGAACGAGGAACGCCGAGGCGTTTACGACGAAGGGGAAGATGTCGAAGTTGCCCAGGCCGTCGGCCTTCCACAACCGCCACGCGAGGATGATGGGGAACGCGACTTCGTCGAGTTGAATGCCCTGCCAGTACGGGGTTCCATCGATCCAGAAGTTCTGCGCGAAGCCGCCGTCGGGATGCTGTGTGCAGGCGAGGTAGACGAGCGCGCGCAGGGCGGTGTCGATACGGCCGCAGGCCAGCATGGCGGTCGCCGACTGCACCATATCGCGCGTCCAGACCAGGTGATAGCCGCCGAGGTCGGAGTCAGACTTGGACGCGCCCCAGGGGATCGACGCCGAGGCGATAAAGGCACCGGAGTAGGTCTTGTCCTCGTGGGTGAGAATGACGTTGTGCGAGATGCGCATGAGCTTGCCGCCATCGGTGGCAGCCGTTGCCAGACGGTGCGGAGACTCCGCGCGATGCCACTGGGCGATAAAGCGCTGCAGATGCTCGGCATAGGGAGTGGCAAGCGTCTGCATCATGCTGGCGAGTGCGGAGTGGTGCCCGTCGCCGAGCGAGATGGCGATGGTGAACTCGCTGTTCTTCGCGACGTCGATCTCGCCCATCAGGGCAATGTTGCCGTCGAGCGCCTGACCGAAGCTCCATGCCATGTGCATGTGCGAGCAGAGATCCTGGTAGCCGTCACTGGTGCCGACGTAGCCGCAGCTCGAGCGCGTAAAGCCGCAATCGGCGCCGAAGGCTAGCGAGATGTTGTTCTTCCAGGCCAGGATGCAGCGCTTGCCGGCGATGTCCAGCGACCGCGCCGAGTTCCCTGCACCACCGCCATCCAGATGCGGCGCGAGCAGCGCATAACACTTGAGCCGCGAGAGGATTGCCTCGTCGCCTTCGATCTTCACGTGCATCAACACAACCGGATGATGCGGGTCGGTGATGAACTCCTTGGTGACGGTGTAACGCCCGCCGATGTCGCGCGCTACGACGCGCACGGCCAGGGCGTCGTCATCGACGTAGTGAAAGTCGTAGTTGAAGTCGCGCTTGTCTTCATGGAAAAAAGTTTCTTCGTCGGTGAAGAGCAGTTCCATGTCGCGCGTCTGGGGACGATCGATGGTGGGGTAGTAGATCTCGTTCAGCGTGCCGTGCGAGGCGGTGAACCAGATCCTGCTTGAAGCCGCATAGGCCGTTGAGACCGCATCTTTTTGGCTCGAAGTCCAACGCGGTTCAAGGCCGGGGCCGCCGAAGGCCGGGCCATCGTCATCCAGCCAGTGATAGGTTCCGTCGAAGACGCTCATGGTGACTATGAGAGCACAAATCGAGAGCGAGGTTACAGGGGCAAGAGCAAAAACCTTGACGCAACGGGCGCGACGGATGCGCCACGGTACGCGACGGCTTTCGTGGTGTTTCTTTGTGTAGCGTGGCGCCCTTTGCATCAAGGCTTCTTTACGGGAATTTCACGTCCACGGGGGGTGTGGGTGTAATCTCAACGATGTTGCGCCGCGAATCGCGGCGCGTGCATCCAACCAACTGTGCGGAGCCGATGCGCTCCCCAACTCGAACGAACAGGAGCAACTTACCGTGGCTTTCGAACTTCCCCCTCTCCCTTACGACTATGCCGCTCTCGAGCCGACCATCGACGAAGCGACGATGAAACTGCACCACGACAAGCATCACCAGACCTATGTCACCAATCTGAACGGTGCGGTCGAGAAGCACCCCGAGCTCGGCACGAAGACACCTGAAGAGCTGGTTTCGGACCTGGCCAGCATCCCCGAGGATGTGCGCGGAGTCGTTCGCAACAACGGCGGCGGGCATGTCAACCACACGATGTTCTGGCAGATCATGGGACCGGGCGGCGGCGGCGAGCCGAACGGTGCTATTGCGGCACAGATCAAAGCAGACTTCGGCTCGTTTGAAGATTTCAAGAAAAAATTCAACGAGACGACCGCCAAGCAGTTCGGCTCCGGCTGGGGCTGGCTGGTTTTCAAGGGCGGCAAGCTGGAGATTCTGACCACAGCGAACCAGGACAATCCGCTGTCGCAGGGGTTGTATCCGATCCTCGGCAACGACGTCTGGGAGCATGCCTATTACCTGACGTACAACAACCGTCGCCCGGATTACCTCGCTGCCTGGTGGAACGTCATCAACTGGGCTGAGGTTAACAAGCGCTTTGAGCACGCGAAGAAGTAGATTTTGTTGGGTTGTAGCGAGGCCATCCTTTGGGTGGCCTCGTGTGTTTTAAGATCCATGGCAAGACCCTGAGTTCTCTTGCGGGGCGCATCGCTACGCGATACACTTTAGCTGTGATCGTCAGCTTTCGTCATAAAGGCCTTCGGCTTCTGTATGAAACCGATTCGACGCGCGGCGTGCAGGCAGCACATGTCAAAAAGTTGAAGCGCCTTCTCACCACGCTGGATCAGGCTTCCGGCCCATCTGACCTGACGCGACCGGATTTACGGGCGCACCTTCTGAAGGGTGACCGCTCTGGATTCTGGTCCGTGTGGGTCAATGGAAACTGGCGCATCACTTTTCGCTTTATTAGGACAGACGTTGAGTTAGTCGACTACGAGGATTATCACTAGAAAGGTCTCCCCCATGATGAAAAGCCCCTGCCACCCAGGTGAGTTGCTGGAAGATAGTTTCGGTGAAGATGGTCTCAACATCTCTATTGCCGAAGCGGCACGACGTCTTGGAGTTGCTCGCGTCACGTTGTCGCGCGTCGTCAATACTCGTGCGGCTGTAAGCCCGGATCTCGCGGTCAGGCTGGAACGAGCGGGACTGAGCACAGCCCGTTTTTGGCTAGCGGTTCAAGCTGCTTACGATCTCAGCCTGGCACTGAAACGTAAACAGCCGAAGGTAATTCCATTCCAGGTACCGGGCAAGAAGGCGGCATAGGACGACGCAGCAGTTTGCTGAGGAGATCAGCGCGCCGTAGAGGCGACACGAAAGAAAGCAATTCAGTCGTTGCGGCTGCGCCTCCACTCCGGCCTGCGGCAGCGCGGTAGGCTCCTGCGGAGCGGCTTTTACGGCCTGGCTGAAGCCAGGCCCTTCCGGTCCTCGCCTCGCCAGAAGTATGGGTGATATGAGAGCTAAAAACGGGAGAAAGCAGGTTCGCTCACTGCGCTCGGAATGACAACCAGAAAAGCAAAGACAAAGGCAGAAGGCAACGGCAAGAACAAAGCAGAAGCAACAGCAACAACGAAGGCCCTCCGCGTAGAGGGCCTTCATCGTTGTCGATAGTTCACAGAGTTACTCGGGCTGTTGGGAGCCGCTGCGGCTGCCCTTGGGGCGGCGGTTGGCCTGGAGGATCTTCTTGCGCATGCGGAGTGACTTGGGAGTGACTTCCACCAACTCGTCGTCCGCGATGAACTCGATGGACTGTTCCAGCGTGAGCACCTTGAAGGGCACCAGGCGGACAGCGTCATCAGAACCGGAGGCGCGCATGTTGGTGAGCTTCTTCTCGCGGACGCAGTTCACGTCGAGATCGTTGTCGCGGGAGTGCTCGCCGATGATCATGCCCTCATAGACTTCAACACCGTCGCCGAGGAACAGGATGCCGCGCTCTTGCGTGCCGTCCAATGCGTACAGCGTCGTCACACCCTGGCGGTCGGAGATCAGCGCGCCCGAAGGACGCTGCGGAATCTCGCCCGTGTACGGGATGTAGTCGCCGGCGATGGAGTTCATCACGATGGTGCCGCGGGTCTCGGTGAGCATCTCGTTGCGCAGGCCGATGAGACCGCGCGACGGAACCTTGAACTCCATGCGGACGCGGCCTGAGCCGTGGTTCGCCATCTTGACCATCTCGCCTTTTCTCGGTCCGAGACGTTCGATGACCGTACCGACGAAGCTCTCCGGAATATCGATGGTGAGGATCTCGGAGGGCTCCATGAGCTTGTCGTCGATGCGCTTGGTGACGATCTGCGGACGCGAGACCATGAGTTCGAAGCCTTCGCGGCGCATCATTTCGATGAGCACGGAGAGCTGCAGTTCACCACGGCCCAGCACCTTGAAGTTGTCCGGTGTGCCGGTGTCTTCAACGCGGATGGAGACGTTGGTGAGCAACTCCTTTTCGAGGCGCTCTTTGATATTGCGGGAAGTTACCAACTTCCCTTCCCGACCGGCGAACGGGCCGTTGTTGACCGAGAAGACGATGGCAATGGTCGGCTCATCGATCTTGATCGGAGGCAGCGGCTTGGGGTTCTCGAGTGCGCAGAAACTCTCACCGATGGTGATGCCCGGGATGCCGGCGACGGCGATGATGTCGCCGACCTCGGTCTCATCGGTGTCTGTGCGCTTGAGGCCGTTGAAGGTGAAGAGCTTGGTGACCTTGACGGTTTCGAGCTTGCCGTCGATGCGCGAGAGATTGACCTCCTGGCCGATGCGCAGCGTGCCGTTGAAGACACGGGCAATCGCCAGGCGGCCAAGGTAGTCGGAGTAGTCGAGGTTGGTGACGAGCACCTGGAGGTCGCCGTCAGGAGTTCCCGTTGCAGCCGGGATGGTCTTGAAGATGAGCTCGAAGAGCGGCTGCAGATCCACGCCGGGGACGTTGAGGTCCATGGTCGCGGTGCCGGCCTTGCCGTTGGTATAGATGACGGGGAACTCGAGGACGCTCTCGTCGGCATCGAGGTCGATGAAGAGGTCATAGACCTCGTTCAGCACTTCCTGCGGACGGGCGTCGGGACGGTCGATCTTGTTGACGACGACGATCGGCGTCAGCTTGGCTTCGAGCGCCTTGGAGAGCACGTAGCGGGTCTGGGGCAGAGGGCCCTCGGAGGCATCCACCAGCAGGACCACGCCGTCGACCATCTTGAGAGCGCGCTCTACCTCGCCACCGAAATCAGCGTGGCCGGGGGTGTCGACGATGTTGATCTTGGAGTCGTGGTACTGGATCGCCGTGTTCTTGGCGAGAATGGTGATGCCACGCTCTTTTTCGAGGTCGTTGGAGTCCATGACGCGCTCGGCAACGGCTTCGTTGGCGCGGAAGGTGCCGCTCTGACGCAGCATGGCGTCGACCAGGGTGGTCTTGCCGTGGTCAACGTGGGCAATAATGGCGATGTTACGGATGGCTTGGGCGGTCGTCGAGGTGCTCACTTAGAGAGGGATCCTGTTCTGAATCAGTCTTAATATCGGTTTTTGGGGAGCCAGGTGCGCGCGGGGAAGAAGGCGCAGGCCTTCAGGGCTCCGGAATTGTGTAAAAAGCGCGTCTCTATTAGTTTACCGCATGGAGGCCTTGTGCCCCATCAAGAACCCGTAAATGCCTTGACGCAACGGGCGCGAAGGGAGCGCTACGGTACGCGACGGCTTCTGGGGCGAGGCGTGTCTCCTTTCTTCGCGCACTTTGCGTCAAAGGCCCCAGCTTTAGTGCCACCCCAAAAATACGGGGGTCCTTCGCCTATGGCTCAGGATGACGGCGAGGAACAAACAACGGCAACAGCACAAGCTATGCGGTGTTGGCTCGTGGAGTTCCCCTATACTGAAAATTCACATGGATAACACTTCCTCGGGACTTCCGATCCGCCCGCGCGAGCTCGCAGCACTGAAGAACTATGCGCTCGACCATGCGTACGACGAGATGTTCTCGGGCGCAGACACCCTGCACGAGCACTATGAGCCGCTGCTGGAGCACTTTGCCGCGCTTCCGCCAGAAGAGGTTCAGCGGCGCAAACAGGCTGCCGATCTGAGCTTTCTCAACCAGGGCATCACCTTCACCGTCTACGGGCGAGATGAAGGCACGGAGCGGATCTTTCCCTACGATCTGCTGCCGCGCATCATCACCGCGGCCGAGTGGGCGACGGTGGAGCGGGGCCTGACCCAGCGCATTACCGCGCTCAACCTCTTTCTCAAAGACATCTATAACGACGGCCGCATCCTGCAGGACGGCATCGTTCCACGCGAGCTGGTGTACTCGTGCCCGCAGTTCCGCCGCCAGATGAGCGGCCTGCAGGTTCCGCGCAATGTCTATATCGCGGTCTGCGGAACAGATTTGATTCGATTGGAGAACGGCGACTTCGCCGTGCTCGAAGACAACCTGCGCGTGCCTTCGGGCGTGAGCTATATGCTCACCAACCGGCGCGTGATGAAGCGCATCTTCCCGCAGCTCTTTCGCAGCTACAACGTGCGGCCGATCGAGCACTACACGCAGGTGCTGCTGAGCACACTGCGCTCGCTCGCGCCGGAGGGCAGGCCGGAGCCGAATATCGTGCTGCTGTCGCCGGGTGTCTTCAACTCCGCCTACTTTGAGCATGCGTACCTGGCACGCCAGATGGGCATTGAGCTCGTCGAGGGCCGGGACCTCGTAGTGCATGACAATGTCTGCTACATGCGCACCACCAGCGGCCTGCGGCGCGTGGATGTGATCTATCGGCGCGTGGACGACGACTTCATCGATCCGCTGTCCTTCCGCGCGGATTCCATGCTGGGCGTTGCGGGGCTGTTCAATGCGTATCGCGCGGGCAATGTGACGCTGGCCAACGCCTTCGGCACCGGAGTCGCCGACGACAAGGCGATCTATGCGTACGTGCCGGACATCATCCGCTACTACCTGAGCGAAGAGCCGGTGCTGAACAACGTCGAGACCTACCTGTGCGCGCGAGAGAAGGACCGCCAGCATGTGCTGGCGAACCTCGACAAGCTGGTGGTTAAGGCGGTGGGCGAATCGGGTGGGTATGGCATGCTGATTGGACCGCACTCGACCGCCAAGGAGCGTGCGGATTTTGCCGAGCGTATCAAGGCCAATCCTCGCAACTACATTGCGCAGCCGACGATCAGCTTCTCGCGCGCGCCGTGTTTGATCGGCGATGAGCTGGAGCCAAGGCACGTCGATCTGCGGCCCTATGTGCTCTATGGCGACAAGGTCACGATCGTGCCAGGCGGGCTCACGCGGGTCGCGCTCAAGCGGGGGTCGCTGGTGGTGAATAGCTCGCAGGGTGGCGGCTCGAAGGATACGTGGGTGTTGAGTTAGTAAATGATTTACTTCGAATGGGTGAGAACAAGGCCGAACGCAATCTTCGCATCCATGGCGTCGATTTTGATGAAGCATCCGTCGTCTTTGAAGATCCGTACCGAACCACTGAGGAGGATTCAGTGGTGGAAAATGAATAGCGATGGCGAACAATAGGCATCGTATCTGGTTTAACAATTGTTCTTGTTGTACATGTTGAAGAAGATGTCGGTAAGGACCTGTTTGTGCGTATCATTTCAGCTAGAAGAGCTATACCCGTGGAAAGGAGTGACTATGACAAGAATCGTGCGCAGAAAACTAGGTGACCCGCTCAGCCCCGAATCGATCGAGCGGCTCAAGCGTCTGGCAGAGATGCCCGATTCCGAGATCAATACCACCGATATTCCCGAGCGGCGTTTTGGCCAGTCAAAGAAGGTGGCCGTCCTTCCTCAAAAAGAGGCATCCCAGCCTCATCGCAAGGCCAGCTAAAGCCTTCTGTGTAAACGACTGCTTGGCGTCTATACCCCACCCTTCGCAAAAAGCGCAAAGGATGGAGCACCCAGTTGTGGCTCGCTACACGCTAGCTCGACAGACACAGCCGCCGTCAGTGTAAAGTGAAATCTCTGTTACATTTTCCCGACGCGGCAGCGATTTCATCAGGCCGCGGAGGGAAAGCTCCATCTGGGCAAGCTTGTATCAGGAAAGGGAGACGATTTGCTCTCACGCGTTGCCGATTCGCTTTATTGGATGTCGCGCTATTTAGAACGCGCGGAGCACACGACGCGCCTGCTCGACGTAAACCTGAACCTGATGCTCGATGAGAGCGCCACCAGCTCCGACCACCGCTGGCAGCGTCTGGTGCAAGCGCTGGGCAAGCCACGGCGCATTCGCTGGAACGGCGATCCCTATGAGCTGGCGCGAACACTTACCTTCGATGTGAACAATAAGTCCTCGGTACTCTCCTGCATCATCCGCGCGCGTGAAAATTCGCGCCATGTGCGCGAGCAGATCTCAACCGAGCAGTGGCATCGGCTGAACTCGCTATATCTCGAAGTCACGCGGCCTGAGCTGCAGAGCGTGATGCACGCCGAAGCGCTGCAGGACAACAGCGAGACACCCGCCGCGTTCCTGCAACAGGTGATGGAGGCCGTCCACCAGTTTCAGGGCGTGACGGACTCGACGATGTCGCACGGCGAGGGTTGGCACTTTATTCAGGTGGGCCGCTATCTGGAGCGCGCCACCGCGACCGCCATGCTGCTCGAGGCGTACCACGAAGACCTCTGGTCGCAGCCGGACCGCCTGCCCGAGGGCAATGAGTATCTCGAGTGGATGGGTCTGCTGCGCAGTGCAACGGCGTTCGAGGCCTACTGCAAGGTCTACACCGCCGACCTCACGCCCGAACGCATCCTTGAGTTTCTGCTGCTCGACCCGGAGTTTCCGCACTCGCTGCGCTTCTCCATCGACAGCCTGCAGACTGCGCTGGAGGCCATTCAGCGCAACTCCGGCAAGAGCCGTGCCGAAGAGCTGCACCGCATCGCCGGCCGCCTCAGCGCGAAGCTCGGCTTCGCCAGCGTCGACGAGATTCTCTCCGGCGACATCGTCAGCTATCTTCGCAGCATCCAACAGCAGTGCCAGGCGATTCACGAGACGATCTATCACCTGTACGTCGATTACTCGATTCAGACAGCCCTTGCGGGCTGATCCAGCAACACGCTTCACCAGAGGGCTATTCGCAAGAGAACTATGTTGACTCTCACGCAGTTTGAACCGACTACGAACCGCACGGAGGGCCCTATGTATTACTCGATCCGGCATCTGACGAAGTTCCTTTATAAGACTGAAGTGAGCGAGAGCATCATGGAGACGCGCATGCACCCGCGCTCTGACCAGAACCAGCGATGTCTCACGTTTCATCTCTCGGTCAGTCCGCGCTGTCGCGTCTTCAGCTATCGCGACCACCTGGCCAACCAAGTCCACCACTTCGATATCCCAGGGCAGCATGGGCAGCTGGTGATCGTCGCCGAGTCGCTGGTCGAGATGCAGTCGCATCTGGAGCTGCCTGCATCGTTGCCGGAAAGCTCATGGGCCGAGCTTGATCGTCAGGTTCATGAGGGCGACTTCTGGGAGATGCTGCTGCCCAGTGAGTTCGCTGCTTCGACTCCAGCGCTCGAGGAGCTCGCGGATCATCTCGACCTGCGCCGCCGCGACGATCCGCTGAGCGTGCTGCACAAGCTAAACGAACAGCTCTATCACTACTTCGACTACAAGCCGCTATCCACCAAGGCCGATTCACCGATCGATCTCGCGCTCAGCACCAAGGGCGGCGTCTGCCAGGATTTTTCGCACATCATGATTGCGCTGGTACGCACTCGGCTGCAGATTCCATGCCGCTACGTCAGCGGCTATCTGTATCACGGTGAGGATGCGCGCGACCGTTCGGAGGCGTCGGCGACCCATGCCTGGGTCGAGGCTTTTCTGCCTGAGCTGGGGTGGGTGGGTTTCGATCCGACGAACTTTCTGATCGCCGGCGATCGCCATATTCGCACGGCTATCGGCCGCGACTACTCGGACGTGCCACCCACGCATGGCGTCTTCCGCGGCCGCGCCAAGAGCGAGCTGACGGTCGCGGTGCGCGTGACACCGAGCGAAGGCACGCCGTCGCTCGACCGCGAGCTGCCTGTGCCGGAAGACTGGTCGATCCTGGTAGAAAAAGCCCAGGCTCTCCCCGAGCAACCTGCGCCGGCAAAACGGCAGCACCAGCAGTCACAGCAACAGTAGCGTCAGACAACCTCCAACGAAAAGAGCCTGGCACGAATCACTTGCGATATCTGCAAGTGATTCGTGCCAAGCTCTTGTTTTGGTACCGCGCCTTGAGGGGCGCGGCGCCGGGTTCGGTTTAGAACTCCAACCTCAACGCGAGCTGCAGGACGCGATAGGTACCGTTGATCGATGTCAACTGACCGAACTGGCCCGGATTTGTAATGTCGTCGTAACTCGTGAGCGTACCTGGTGAGTTGAAGCTGGGGTGGTTGAATGCATTGAACGCATCCGTGCGGAACTTCAGGTTGATGTCTCTTGAAGAGATGATCGAGAAGGATTTGGCAACGCCAAGGTCCTGCTCGGAGAATGTCGGTCCACGCAGGTTGTTGCAGCTCCCGATCTGGAAGCCGATTGGCCCTGAAAAAGCGGCCACAGCGGCGGCAGGATTGGCGAACAATTGCACCTGACTATTGATGTCCTTATGGACGCTCCTGCGAATCGCCGACTTGTCGCCGTTGAAGATCGCTGGTATGCCCTTCGTTGGATAGCGAGGCCGCGCTGATAGAAGAACCTAGCCCTTGCCTGCACCCGCAAAACGCCAGCCCCGTCAGTCGCCGCAACAACTGGAAACGATGCTTACTCTGGGTTAGAGGACACATAGGGCAAGGAGCGTATGCTGAAAACCTCCATCCTTAGACATGTCAACTACGTACGGCCGACGAACCAAAAAGCGCACCACAATGTGGCGCGCTTTTTGGTTCGCTCGTTATCAATTCTCCGCTAGAACTGATAACGAGCGAAGAACCGGAGAGTACGTCCCCCCGTAGTTGTGAGGAAGCGGTTGCCAAACGTAACTGCGCCCGAATAGACGTTGCCTAACTCGTCGGTGCCGTTGTATGGGGCGCCAGTGATCAAAGTTGCGTTATAGTTGCCGGAGTTACCCTGATTGAAGACGTTGAGCCCCTCAGCGCGGAAGTCGAACGACTGATGCCCAAACGTTTTGAAGGAACGCTGAATGCTCAAATCCGTGTTCGAAGTATGGTCCGTTGTGAGCGCATTGCGGGAGACAGTGTTTTGTGTCGTGCCGAAGTTAGAGGTCACCCAGTGGGTATTTGCCGCGCTCACGACATGGCAAGAATCATTGGTAGCCCAAAATGCAGGTCCATCACACAATGTACCAGCGGGAACATGGAAGAAATCCTCACCTTTAATCGCCCAGTTCGTGATCGGAGCATTTTTGTTGAGCAGGATTGGGCGATCATTGCTGATGCCATCCCCATTCCAATCGTAGCCAATCTCGACGTTCTCTGGCTGTCCAGACTGAAAGGATGTAATGGTTGCGAAGGTGAAGCCGTTGGTGATCTTCGAGACAACCCGCGCCGCACCTTGAGCATTCCAGGTTGGAAGCGTGTAGACAGCAGATACGGCGAGGCGGTGGCGATGATCAAAGAGTGAAGGTGCGTATTCTCTGGCACGCGATGTGTCTTGGATCTCGGCGTACGTAGAGCCATTAGGGCCGCTATCGGTAAATACCTCAGAACCATCATCAAGCATCTTCGAGTACGTATATGATGCACGAAGCGCCAAGCCATGCCTTGACCTATGCTCAAGATCAAGCTGGCCACCGTTGTAGTTAGAGTCAGCCTCGTTGTCCTCCAGGATGATACGACCGCGTGTAGGAATAACGCGGGGACCTGCGGGAGTCGTCGGATTGAACTCCTCCGTTGCATAGTCCTTCTCGGTACGATTACCTACATACTGCGCAGCAATGATGAAGGAACCCGGCAGTTCGTGCTGGACGCGCAGATTGTATTCGTAGGTGAGCGGATCGAGCAAATGAGCGTTGATCACATTAGAGGTATCCGTCGCAAGCGCAGCCTTGGTTGTAAGCGCGCATGTGGGGCACACCGTCAGAATGGACGACCAGTCGGCCGTTCCACGACCCGAAGTTCCAGGGACGATCGATTTGGCCGCTGCATTTGGAGCGCTTCCCTGAATGTTATCGATGATGTTACTGAAGACGTGCGAGTAGAAGATGCCGAACCCACCACTAATCGCGGTTTTTCCGTCGGCAACGGGCTGATAGTTGAAACCAATCCGAGGTCCGAAATTGTTTTTGTCTCCAACCTCGGGGACATCCGAGGGGAATGCGGCTGGGTTCTTTACGTTGAATCCCGGATACCCAAGATAATTGAAGGGTGTGCCGTGGTACTCATAGCGAAGACCTAGATCAACCTCTAAATTGGGGAACACTTTCCAAGAGTCCTGCGCATAGTAGCTCTGATCCCACATGACCGGTCGCGCCGTCGGATTTCCGAAATTGATCGTAGCGTCGCCATTCCCTGTGCCAGAGAAGTCATCGAGGTAATTGGCGAGAGCTGAATAACCGCCTGCTTGCTGTCCGTAAGGAATTGACCCATAGAAGTTGAAAGGAATTCCATCCTTGATTCGGACATCTTCTACATCGAAACCGAATTTGAAGGTGTGACGACCTAGCGTAAGACTTACCGCGTCCTGCAGCTGGTAGGTGTCTTGAAAACGACCTTGCGGTACACTGCCGGCCGGGATTCCATAGCCGGTGATGCCCGAAATGGAGATCGCCGGTGCCAGCGCCAGCGGATTGGCGTAGGTTTCCGGGCGAAGGTCGAAGTTGAAGCCGATACGATCCCACGACAGGCGGAGCTCGTTCAACAGATGTTGGTTGAAGACGTGAGTTTCAGTGATACCCGCGTTGTATACGATGCCGTTCTGAAGCGTGTCGAAGCCAGGCAGTTGGTTGGGGAAGTTTCCCGTATCGTACGGGACCTCATTCGGGCTTTGAATAAACCGGAAGCGAATTTTGTCCGCGCTGGAAATGTTCACATCAGCCGTAGCCTCAAGTTCGCGCGAATTCTGAGAATTGGGCAGTGAACGCTGCACGCCCGCAAAATTGACTGTGCCACGGGCCACACCTGTGACAGGGTCATTACCCAGGTTTACAGATTTGGCGTAGTTCAGGTTCGCACCAACAAGCCCCGAATAGGCTTTGATTAGATTGGCGATGCGCTGGTTGGACGAGTACTGGTTAAGCACCGAGTAACCTGCGGATGTCGGAAGTGTGAGAACGCCAGCGTTCGACGTACCCCGGAATTTGTCCCACTGACTGGACACAAAGAAGAAGGCGCGATCATGAAAAATTGGACCGCCTACGCGGAATCCGTAGAGGTTTTCGCGGGTCTTCGGCTTGCCCGTAGTACCACCCTGCTGCAGGCTCAGTACGACACTGTGATCCGTAGCATCGAGTGAAGAATTGAGAAGCCGCTCAAAGATTGCACCGTGAAACTGGTTGGTACCGCTCTGAAAAAGAACATTTGAAACTGCACCGCCACCACCAAACTCCGGCGAGAAGGAGCTGAGCAGAAAGGTAACTTCCTGGATAGCTTCCAGATTTTCCGGCTGGAATGCCTGGCCGTGGAGCCCCTGATCGTTATTTTCTGCGCCTTCGATGAGGAAGTTATTGTCGCGCGGGCGATTGCCGTTAACCGAGAAGGAAGTTCCATTCGTGAAATCAGCCGCGGTGACAGTGGTAACACCCGGCAGAGTGGTCGCAAGAGAGTAAGGATTCAGATTTGCAATCGGAAGGTTGCTGACCTCCTGTAGTGTGAGGGTATCGCTCAATTCACCACTATCCGTCCGGAGTCCTGCCGTCGTTGCGCTGACTTCAACCGTGGAGTTGATTGAGCCCACTCCCAAGGTCGCGTTAACAGACGTAACGACAGATGCTGTGACGTCGGTACGTTCGATTGTCGTCGAGGAGAACGATGGGGCGGTGACGACGATTTTGTAGGTGCCGGGCTGCACAGATTCAATGCGATAACCACCTGACTTATTGGTAGTGACGCTGCGCCTGATGTTCGTCTGGACATCGGTAGCAGTAACTGTCGCTTCCGGAATCGCAGCACCCGTGGAATCCACGATAGTCCCAGCGATCGTACCGTTCGTCGCTTGCGCGTGCGATAGCAACGGTACAGAGAGTAAGAGAGCCAGAAGGGCAAATTTTGCGATCCAATTTCGCATATAGAGTGAATCTCCTCGAACTAAAACTAACTATCGGCTCCGGCGAACGAAGCCATAGCAAATATTTGAAACGTTCTCCAGCGAAAAAATTGCTGAGAACCATAAGTGGCCTGATAAGACTATTTCCATTAACTGAAGCAATCCTCATGCCAAATGGCTTTCCCGATTGATATCGATATGCTGTCCAAATATCAACGTGTTTTTGAAACTCTCGTCAAAAGATCTCCGTCTTAGTCACGTGGAAAATTCCGAAACCGCGCAAGATGATATGAAAAACGGGATTTTCAGCAAGACCCACATCCCTCGAACTATAGTTTGGAGGATGGCGGGTGAAGATTTTTAGTGATTTAACTTTCGTCTCAACTGACGAACAGTGGAAATGGTCATAAAACGTAAATCTCGAAATTTATTGGTACTAAAGCACAGAATCCTTAAACGCAGAGCGTTTTCCAAAAAGGCTGCTGACTAGCCACGCTGCAACCCAATGCGTGACTTGGAGGCGTACCAACGCCATTGAGTTTTCTACGCACAGGCCCAACTCTATCCCCCATTCGAATCGACTCTCCTTCGCCTCCTCAGCATAAAAAAGAGGCGCCCGAAGGCGCCTCTTTGAGGTTGAACGGCGATCAGGATTAGAAGATTATCTTTCCGCCCAATTGAAGTTGCCTGTTTGAGCCGGTGTTGTTATAAGTCTGCTGAAAAGACGGGTCTTCAATTTCAGGATCGGGCGTCCCATAGTACTGCTGGTTGAGGACATTGAAAGCTGTGAACTGAAGCTGAAGTGATACATGTTCAGCAATTTTAGTTGTCTTATAGAGACTCACGTCCAGCTTGCTAAAGTTGGTCGCTCGCAGAACACTGCGTCCAACACCGGCAAAGGGAGTGGTTGAGCCGATCGCAGCCAACACCGTTGAGTCGTTATGCAGCCAATGCGCCGCGCTGGGCCCTGCGATGGCATTGCCGGTTCTATAGTCATACCAACCCACGGCAGTACCTCCGGGGGCTCCAGCCGCCAGGTCTGCAGCCGAGTAGTAATAACCGACCGAATCTATAGGAGCTTTGGGGTTGTAAAGAATCGGGCGGCAGGAATCGAGGCCATAGCCGATGAATGACGCATTGAAGGTGCTATCGCACAGACTGGAGTCTTCGGTCCACTGATTGGAGATGGTTTGGTACGGCGTTGCGGGTTGCCCATCGTCATGCTGGTAGATGCCGTTGAGCTGGAAGCCGCCCAGCACTCTTGACAGTAAAGAGCCTTCTTTTTCTTCGCGATAGAACGGCAACTTGTATGCAGCTTCAACCGAGACGACGTTGGGAATCGAGATACCGCTTACGCCACGCTCCGCTACATTCGTGTCGAGCGGGTTTTGCGCAAAAGTAATGCTGTTGCCTCCCGCAAACGTAGAGAAGACTTCGGAGGCATTGTCGATAGCTCTGCTGAAAGTATAGTTAACCGTTCCGGTAAAGCCATGAAATTCGCGAGTTTCTGCTTTAATTTGCAAGGCGTTGTAGTTCGAGAAAGCTGTATTGCCCCATTGCCTTACGTTTGTGCGATTGCAATTGACGTGTCCGACGCCAACTGTAGTTGCATCTGAGCAGAAGAGGCTGGGAGAGACCACATTGGGGTAGACAGCGGCAGCAGCGGTAAGATCGGGGTTGCCATTGAGGCTCTGGAAGTTTTTCACTACATGGTTCCCAGCGTAGTGAATATCGAGGACGAAGTTTTTCCCGAGCTGATAGCCGATGCCCAGGTTCCAAGACTCCGTATAGGGATTGCTGAAGTTGCTGGCAACGCTCGTCTCGTTACGGGTATTGGGGTTGGTGCCGCGCGGAATCAATGGCAGATCCAATCCCCGGGTCAGCGAACCAGACGCGCCACCTGCGGCCTGGCAGATGACCGTAACGCCGTCGCAGTCTATGGTACCTGCGTTGGCCACAGGAGCCCCATCAGCCATATCCAGGAAAAGATTGTAAAAAGCGGGATCGAAGCTAATCGCAAACCCACCACGAATAACCAGCTTCGAGTTGAACTCCGGATTGTATGCAAAACCTATGCGAGGCTCGAAGTTTTTCCAGTTCGTCTGGGCCGAGGGCACAGTCCGCTCGGAGAGCGGCAGGCTCTGGTCCCAAAAGGCGGTGGCAGGATTGGATTCCCTTGCGACTGTTTCGTTGTGCAGCAAGTTGACTGCCTGCCCAAAATACTCCCAGCGAAGGCCAAGATTAAGGGTCAGCCTCGAAGTGGCTTTCCAGTCGTCCTGGAAGTAGAGGGCAGAGTCATACTCTTTGAAGGGAATGGTGTAACTGCCGTCTGTAAGGTTTAGGGTAGTAGCGCCGCTGAGCACCGAGCCAAAATCGTTGTAGTTAAAAGTCCCAGCATAATTGGGCAGGAAACCGTTCGGCGAATTCTGATAATCCCACTCCCCGCCGAAGAGAATGCTGTGTTTCCCTTTCGACCAGGTTGCGTTGTCCTGTACCTGGGTGACTTTGACTACGCGGCCCTGGGGTATGTTGTCAGCATACCCGTAACCCAAATTGGTGAACCCGTTGCCGGCTGAATCGGCAAAGTTTCCGTTGATGTTGATCGAGGAGGTGCAGACGCCAGGATTGGAGATGGTGCAATTCGATATGGCGCCACCCTCGAAGGCGACCGTGCTCTGCTGGAAGCTATAACGAAGCTGATCTATCCACTGAGTGGAAAAGGTATGGGTCCAATCGGCTCCGATGGAGTGTGTTGTGCCTGGAACGTTGTACCAGTTTCCAGCAGGAACCGAACCGCCCGCATTGAGATTGGGATTGGTCTGGTAGAAATAGCGCGCGAACAGGTGGTCTTTCGAAGTCGGCTGCCAATCGAGCTTTCCCATCACCTCTTCGTCGTTCGACTGCGCGGGAACGCCACGCGAAATTCCCTGGAACGGGACACTAATTGTTGTGCCGTTTACTGTAACGCTTTGATTTACGACCTCGCCGTAAGCCTGAGGATTGCCTGTTTTTATCGAGAAGGGACCGTTATTTACAAGGGCAGCAACACCGGGATTATTCGGAAAAGCGGCAGCCAACTGCTGCAAACCCGCGGGATTGGGAGTCAAGGCGGTTCCGCTCAACTGAAGACCGCCGCCATTGTGAGAGCGATCGAAGAAGGCGCTTCCAAAGGCCCAGAGCTTGTCCTTCAGGATCGGACCGCCCAGCGTTCCGCCAAAGCGATTTTCAACATTTCTCGGCACAATGGCAGGAACGCAACCCGTTGCGGCTGCAGACTCTCCAGCAGCGCAATAACCGAGCTGGGGATTTTTCTGACTATTTTCCAAGGACTCGAAGGTCGATCCCTGATAAAACTCGAAGGCCGTACCGTGGAATGTGTTTGTACCTGATTTGGTGATGTAGTTGATCACCGAGCCTGAGTTACGGCCATACTGTGCGCTGAAGTTGTTTGTAATTACCTGCAACTCAGCGATAGCGTCCTGATTCCCAAAGAATATCTGCGGGCCGGCTACGGAGTTGTCGTTATTCGATTGTCCATCGAGTTCGAAGTTGTTATCGCGGCCGCGGGTTCCATTCGACGAAAATGAAGCGCCATTGTTGTTGCTGAAGGAGTTGTCGTGCGTCTGCACCGTTCCCGGAACAAGGAGAGCAACTTCGTCAAATCCACTATTCAGCGGTAGATTCTGAAGCTGAACGGCATCGAAAACCTCCGAAACCTGTGCCTCTGTAGTTGGCAGGAGAGGCAGCGCAGCATCAACCTCAACGTGTAGATTGTTGGAGCCGACAATCAGTGTTCGCTTGCCCAGCGCATTGATGCCTCCGGCAGTGACCAGAACATTACCCACCTCCAGGTCGCTGAATCCATTGGCAGAGATGGTTACGGTATAGGAACCGATCGGCAGATCGCGCAGCGAGTAAGAACCGTCTCCTCCTGAAGGAAAGGTTACGCTCGTGCCGGTCGCGCTATTTACAGCTTTGACATGGGCTCCAACGAGGACGGCCCCAGTGGGGTCAAGGACTGTTCCCGCAATGGTTCCGGTCGTAATGCCCTGTGCCAACAAAGCGGCAGGTGCCGAGAGAAACAGAGCCAGAAGGGCAAATTTCGCAATCCAATTGCGCATTTAGGTGAGTCTCCTCAAGTTGAAGCTATCTATTGGTTTCGCTAAACAGTGTGACGGAAAAACTTGCTACGTCCTACCAGCAAATAAGGGGTAAGTGTTGGGATAACAGGGGGCCTGATGACGCTCTGCTCAAGACATAGCAATTCTCATGCCAAACGGATTTCCTTATCGAAGGTCAATATGACACCGGTATGAACGGATTTTGAAATTACCGTCAGAAAGATAGGCATAGTGGCTGTGAGAAAATCTCAAATCCGTACAGAAGGAATACAGAAAACGGAAGCGCGCAGAAGATTACAGCCGCCTTATATATTTTTTGGGATTGTGAGTTGAGAGTTTCTAAGCCGGGTATTTGCGGGAACGACTACCTTTTATAAGCGACCGTCGAATCATCCAGCGCAACGGGCACAAAGTGCGGGCCATGCGGCATGGGCTGCTTACGAGAAGCAGGTTCTTTTCCAGGTACAAAATGGCAGGAAAATCCAGGAGCAGAAGAACTCTACAGATTTAACTTCTTGAACACGCGCTCAGGGATCGCGCGAATCACCGTCATGATGATTCGCCAGATTCCTGGCACGTAGACCACGTCCGTTCCCTTATCAATTGCTTTCACCAGCGTCGCGGCGACCGTTTCGACGTCGGCAAACTTTTCGTTGCCCTTCATCGACTGCGTCATCGCCGTCTTCACCGGGCCGGGTTTGATCGTCATGACGCGTACGCCTTCACGGTCAATCCGGTTGCGCAGCCCGTCGACGAATGCTGTCAGCCCCGCTTTTGACGATCCGTATACGTAGTTCGACTTGCGCCCACGCTCGCCGGCTACCGACGACAACACCGCCAGAGTCCCGGAGTGGCGCTGCGCACAGTAGTTTGCCAGCCAGGTGAGCAGGCTGACCGGGGCTACAAAGTTGGTGTGCAGAATCGGCCCGGCCTCGGCAAAGACGCGCTCTGACTTCTGCTGATCGCCGAGTACTCCCAGCGCGAAGAACGCTATGTCCAACCCGGCCAGGGAGTTGATGGCATGCGCCAGCAGCTCGGGGTGGATGGAGGTGTCGTCGAGATTGGCAACAGCACTATCTATATAAGAGGCTCCGCGTGTGCGCAGGTCGGCGGCGACTGCGGCCAGACGTTCGGAGTTGCGCGCGACCAGGAAGAGGCTGTCGCCGCGCTCGGCCCAGAGGCGGCAGCAGGCCTCGGCGATGCCGGAGGTCGCGCCAAGAACGAGGATGCGCCTGGGAGTGGTGATGGTGGCGTCGGGCCTATTTGAGGATTGCTTTGCTGGCTGATTTGGAGATGGCTTTGCTGGCTGATTTGGAGATGGCTTTGCTGGCTGATTTAGGGATGGCTTTGCTGTCATTTCATACCTCCGCTAATCACACGCTCCCAGAAGCTGGAGGTCAGCGCGGGGTCTTTGTAGCGGGCGAAGCGTTCCCACTGCGGGTAGAAGGCCTGGAACTGTGGCGCGGTCATGCGCGCGTCCTTGGCCGGGTAGAGACGGCCACCGAACTCGCGCGTCATCTCGGCGAGGCGGTCGAAGAGCGCGAAGCTCTTCTCCGGCTTGATGGGGAAGTCGAGTGCGAGCGTGATGCCGGGCTTTGGGAAACTCATCATACCGGGTGACCGCACATTGCCGAACGCCTTGAGTACAGCGAGGAAGCTCGCCAGGCCGGACTTGGCCACCTCGGTCAGAATCGCAACCGTGCCCTCGCGCGCGTGCTCCCAGGGGATGACGTATTGGAACTGCAACAGCCCACGCTTGCCGTACATGCGGTTCCAGTGCAGCACGGCGTCGAGCGGGTAGAAGAAAGGTTCGTAGTCCTGCAGGGCGGTCGCGCGCTTCTTCATCTGCTTATTGAAGTAGAGCGCGTTGAAGGCGCTGACCGAGAGCTTGTTGAGCGCGAAGCCCGGCAACTCAACTGGAAAGACAAGTTTGGGCTTGGCCGAGGGCTTGAGGGGCGCGGGCACCTGCGAGTGGTCGCCCTGCATGAAGATGCCGCGGCAGAAGTTTTTGCCGGTCGAGGTTACGTCGACCCAGCTCACGGTGTACTCGATGTGCTCGGCTTGCTGGGTGAGGTCGAGGAACTCGTCGATGCCGTGGAATTGGATGCCCTGGAAGTCGACCATGCGGCTGACGATGGGCTTGAGCCGCACCTGCGCCCAGGTCATGACGCCAGTGAGGCCCATGCCGCCGATGGTGGCTTCAAAGTAGTCGGGATTCTGGGTCGGGGAGCAGTGCATGCGAGTGCCGTCGGAACGGACGAGCTCAAACTGCGTAACGTGGTTGCCGAACGTCCCAGCGCTGTGGTGGTTCTTGCCATGGATGTCATTCGCGATGGCGCCGCCGAGCGTGACATACTTCGTCCCCGGCGTAACGGGCAGAAAGAAGCCGCGGGGCACGGCGAAGTCCAGGATCTGCGCCAGGGTGATGCCGGTTTCGGCAGTCAGCAACCCGGTCGCGGCGTCGAACCCGAGCAGGCGATTCATCGAGGTCGTCTGGAGCAGCGTGCCGTCCTTCAACAGACACACATCTCCATAGCTGCGGCCCATGCCTACCGCTAACGCTCCGTGGTGGACGCCGTCGATGGCTCGGGGAAAGTCTCCCTGCCAATGCAGTGGAATTACAGTCGCTCCATACGCGGGATAGCGCCCCCAGGACTCAAATGGAGGCACGCCTTCGAAAGGCGGCTCCTCGTCGATGGATGTTGCTGGGGGGAACTGTAGTTCGGAGGAGGCAGGCATAGCTCAAGGATAGCTGATGACACTGTTCAGTGACGGTGAGGAACGGACATCCATTCATGACGTTTTCATTGTCGTGAATGGTATTTATATGGAATCCTGCCAGAGTGAATCCGCATTTGGAGTCCGGTAAGGATCAAAGGAACGTGGACGAGCACGTTCCCTTGCGTTCGGTTCGTGAAATGGAGTCGCTTACGAAGGACCGTGGCGTCTGGGTGCTTCACGCTGGGCAATCGCTGCCAGCATCCATCACAGATAAGATGCTGCAAGAACTCCGCGAAGAGCGTGATCTGGTGATTCTCGGCGACGAACCTCTGTAAACAGGCCTGCAAAAAACGGACGTAATACAGCAGTTCACGGTAGGAATACCAGCTTTACCCTTCATCTCCGCCGGTCTTAACTGAGAGCTTTAGCTCCAGGCCGCTTGCCCGCATCAGCAAACGGCCCGGGGCTAAAGCCCGATTCTTGCCTAGCTCTATTTCCGTAGCCTAAAGGCTACGGCTCCCTCCGTCTCCCTGACGCTGAAGCGTCAAGGAACGCGCTCCGCGCAATAGGATGACACACTCCGAGTCCATCGCAAAACCGGCAATTGCGAGTGCTGAGAAGAGGCTCAGCTGAAGAAGTCGATTCATGGGCAAAGTCTACGTGGGAAAGGGTCCCAAGCCCATCGTTTGGCGTCACAAAGTAAAAGGGCGTAGCCGAAGCTACACCCTTTTTATTCCTGCTTGCGAAACGTTACGCTGCAACCTTCTTGGCGCTCTCGAGCCCGGCCTTGGCCTGCGCTGCAAGAGCGGCGAAGCCTGCGGGGTCGTTGGCGGCGATGTCGGCGAGGATCTTGCGATCGAGGCCGTTGCCTGCCTTCTTGAGGCCGTTGATGAAGGTCGAGTAGCTCAGGCCGTTGATGCGGGCTGCCGCGCCGATGCGCACGATCCACAGCGAACGGAACTGCCGCTTCTTCTGCTTGCGGCCGATATAGGCAAACTTCAGGCCGCGTTCGACGGCTTCCTGGGCTGCCTGATAGAGCTTGGATTTGGTGAGGAAGTAGCCACTCGCGCGCTTGAGGATCTTTTTGCGGCGGTCGCTGCGTTTAGTACTCCGTTTTACACGGGGCATGTCATTCTCCTTTTGCGTACTGCGTTCAAGCGGCTGGAGGTAAGGATGGTGGCGGCCTCTTCACTCGCTTACAACTTCGAATCTCAGTGGGTTGGCGTTGGCCTAACCCAGGGGCCTCAACGCTTGAGCGGCCCTGATGAAACAACTCGATTCGAAAACTTTATCAATCTCTCCTACGCTTACGCGTAAGGGAGCATACGGGCGACCTTCGGGGTATCCGCCACGGAAACAAGCACGATCTTGCCAAGTTTGCTCTTGGTTTTGGTCGCCTTCGAGGTGAGGATATGGCGCATCTTGGACTGGCCGCGCTTGAACTTGCCGGTACCAGTCTTCTTGAAGCGCTTGGCCGCGCCGGAGTGTGTCTTCAACTTTGGCATGGGATTCCTAACGGAAATACTGCTATTTACAACAGCAATCAGTATAGCAGAAAGGCAGGAAACAGCGGGTAGCCCGGGACAAACGCCTCTAAATTTCAACCAACACACACGAAGAACAAACAACAGCAAAAGCTTTAACGCAGAGGACGCTAAGGTTTCGCAAAGGTCGCAGAGGGTGTCGTGGCGGCCTTTGCGTTTTTCCTCTGCGCCCTCTGCATTATTAAGGCTTTTTGACTGCGCGACACGAATTTGCCGGGAAATAAGATGCGTTTTGACCGGTGAAACAGCCAAGGTAAAGCCTGCCAACGCCCCCTTAAGCCGATACAACGAAACTCGTCGCTCGCCTCCTAAAACTTGTTCCCGTAGCATAAGAAGCGTCCGGAAGAAACGGTTCAGGCAGGTGAAAGAGGGTGGTTGATTGCTGCGTTTGCGGCGTATAACAAGCGGGGCCAGCTGGATTCCACAGATCGATGGACTGCGCTTTATCGCAATTGCCGCGGTGCTTCTGGTGCATACGTTTGGGGAAGTGACCCATCAAGGACGGGCACTGCCCGCTCTCCCCTACAGCACCCATTGGATCATCAACATCTTCCAAAACGGTGGCCGCGGGGTTCGGCTCTTCTTTGCGATTAGCGGCTACATTCTGGCCCGGCCTTTTCTGCGCCAGCATCGCCTTGGAGGACCTGCCGTCAAACTCCGCTCCTATTTTTTACGCCGCATTACGCGGCTGGAGCCACCGTACATTCTGTCTCTTCTGATCTACACGGCCGCTCTGTATCTGGCATTCCATAGATCCCTCCATGCGATGCTGCCGCACCTGCTGGCGAGCCTGGGCTATGCCCACATGCTTGTTTTTCATTCGGGAAGCACGATCAACTTTGTGACCTGGAGCCTGGAGATCGAGATCCAGTTCTATGTCCTGGCTCCGTTTTTAGGAAACTTTTATCGAATCGAGAACACCGTTCTGCGCCGGGGAACCATCGCAGCGCTGGTCTTGTTTTTTTGCTTCGTAAACGGCCGTCCGATCCCATTCTCTGGCTATGATCTGACTCCGCTCTTCTATATGCAGTATTTCCTCTCCGGTTTTCTGCTGACGGATCTATTGGAATATCCGCGTCATACCAGTCGGCAGACATGGACCTGGGACCTTGTCAGTCTGGCAGGGTGGCCAGCCATTTTCCTTGTCGGACACATAGGCGACGCACCGGCATGGCTGCCTTTGATCATTATTCCGGTTTACCTGGCAGCTTTCTACGGCAAGGCCTCCAACTGGTTCTTTCGGCAACCTTTTGTGGCCCTGACCGGAGGCATGTGCTACTCCATCTACCTGATGCATATGCTGATTATCTCGGCCTCGTTTCACGCGATCCAATATCTGCAGATGCCCGGAAACGCAGGAACCATCGCAGTTCAGATGACGCTCTTGATAGCGGTAACGCTGGCGCTATCCACGGCCTACTTTGTACTGATCGAGAGGCCCTGCATGGATCCCAGGTGGCCTCAGAAGTTGTGGCGAAAGATACGCCGGCTGGAAGGTGAAGAAATCCCTCAGATCGCTGCTCCTTAGCCACCGCAACTATGGGGCGTTGTAGGATGGCTCTCACTGGAGAATCCATGCTCTCGAAGCTCGCTGTGGCTACCGCGCTCGCCGCCTCCGCCATTTGTCTGTCCGCACAACAGCCCGTTGCCCCGCAGCCATTGCAGGCGATGCCCTATTCGCCCTCACTCGATGTCACGAGCCTCGACCGCACGGCGGATCCCTGCGTGGACTTCTACAAGTTCTCCTGCGGCGGCTGGCTGAAGAACAACCCGATACCAGCCGACCAGGCTGCGTGGGATGTCTATGCCAAGCTCGCCAATGACAATCAGCAGTTTTTATGGGGCATTCTCGAAGAGGACGCCAAGGCAACAAATCGCACCCCCGTGCAGCAGAAGGTCGGCGACTACTTTGCCGCCTGCATGAATACCGCGGCCATCGACGCGCTCGGCGATAAGCCGGTGCAGCCTGAGTTGGGCCGCATCGACGCGCTGAAGACGCGAGCCGAGCTGCTTGCCGCGCTTACGCGTCTGCACCATGAGTATTCCGGCAGCTTCTTCTTCGGCTCAGGCACGGACCAGGATGCGATCGACTCGTCCGTGATCATCGTTGAGGTGGAAGCGGGTGGACTCGGTTTGCCCGACCGCGATTACTACCTGAAGACCGACGACAAGAGCGTCAAGATACGCGAGCAATATGTTGCGTACATTCAGCAACTGCTCTCTCTTGCGGGCGAGCCCGCCGAGAAGACCAAGGCCGATGCCGCTGCGATCCTGCGCATAGAGACCGCGTTGGCCAAGGCGTCGCTAACCCGCGTGGAACGCCGCGATCCGCACAACATCTATCACATGATGACCGTTGCCGAGCTGGCGAAGCTGGCGCCTTCGATCGACTGGCCGCTCTACTTCAACACCCAGGGAGCGCCCGGCGTGACGAGGCTGAACGTCTCGCAGCCGGCGTTTATGAAGGCTGTCGAAGCCGAGCTCGCCACCGAAGACGTGGCGGCGCTACGAGCGTACCTGCGCTTTCATCTGCTCACCTCCACCGCGCCCTACCTTGCGCATCCGTTCGAGCAGACCAACTTCGACTTCTACTCGAAGACGCTGCGCGGCGTTCCTGTGATGCCTCCGCGCTGGAAGACGTGTACGCGCGCGGTCGATCGCAACCTCGGCGAAGCGTTGGGACAGGAGTTCGTGCGGCGCACGTTCTCGGCCGATATGAAAGCGCGCACGCAGCTTATGACCGAGCAGATCGAGACGGCCATGCAGCATGAGATCGAGGGCCTGCCCTGGATGAGCCCGACGACCAAACAGGAGGCGCTGCGCAAGCTGCATGCCATCCGCAACAAGATCGGCTATCCCGAGCACTGGCGTGACTACTCGACGCTCGAGGTCAAGCCGGACGACTATGCCGGCAATGTCGTGCGTGCCTACCGCTTCGAAGACGCGCGTGAATGGCACAAGCTGGGCAAACCGGTGGACCTGAACGAGTGGGGCATGACGCCGCCGACCGTGAACGCCTACTTCAACCCGCAGATGAACGACATCAACTTTCCTGCAGGCGTGTTGCAGCCGCCACTCTACGATCCCAAGCTCGATGACGCGCCCAACTACGGCAACACGGGCGGGACTATCGGACATGAACTGACTCATGCCTTCGACGACGAGGGGCGGCAGTTCGATGCCAAGGGTAATCTGCGCGACTGGTGGACGGCAGAGGATGCGAAGGGCTTTGAGGACCGCATCAACTGCATCCGCGACCAGTATGCGGGCTATGTGATCGTCGACGACACGCATATCAACTCCAAGCTCACCAGTGGCGAGGACGTTGCCGATCTGGGTGGAGAGTTGCTGGCCTACATCGCGTGGAAGAAGCAGACCGAAGGTGTGAAGCTGGAGAGCGTCGAGGGCTTTACCCCTGACCAGCGGTTCTTTGTGGGCATGGCACAGTGGGCCTGCGAGAACGACCGGCCGGAGAACCTGCGCGTGCATGCAGCAACCGATCCACACTCACCGGGCTTTGCGCGCATCAACGGCGTGGTGTCGAACATGCCGGAGTTCCAGAAGGCCTTCGGGTGCAAAGCAGGCCAACCGATGGTGCATGTACCGTCATGCCGGGTCTGGTAGACCCGGCAATAAAACGGACGAGGGAGACGTGACAAAGAAAATCGGCGTATTCAAAACATATTTGCATTACACGAGCAAAATCTTGCTCTAAACTGGCTCCGTTTCAGTTGCAGCACGAACGAAGATGTAAACCTTGGAGGAAGTATGCAGATAGCGCTTTCACGGCGTTGTATTGCCGAGTTCTTTGGGACATTCTGGCTGGTCTTCGGCGGTTGCGGAGCGGCGATTCTGGCTTGCGGGTTTCCGGCGTTCGGCATCGGCTTTGTCGGTGTAGCGCTGGCCTTTGGCCTGACTGTGCTGACGATGGCCTATGCCATCGGCCACATCTCCGGCTGCCACCTCAACCCTGCGGTTACGCTGGGACTCGTGGCCGGCAAGCGCTTTCCGGCGAAGGAGATTCTTCCTTACTGGATTGCACAGGTCGTCGGCGGCATCGCTGCGGCTGGCGTGCTGTATGTGATTGCCTCCGGCCAACCCGGCTACGCAGTGGGGGGATTTGCCTCCAATGGCTACGGCCCTAGTATGTCTGGCGGCTTTGGCTCACCCGGCGGTTATAGCCTCATCGCCTGCCTGGTAGCTGAGGTCGTGCTGACCTTCTTCTTCCTGCTGGTGATTCTGGGTTCGACCGACCAGCGGGCCGCCAAGGGATTTGCTCCGCTGGCGATCGGCCTCTGCCTGACCCTGATCCATCTGATCGGTATCCCGGTCACCAATCTTTCGGTGAATCCGGCGCGGTCAACCGGTCCGGCGATCATTGCCGGGGGACCGGCGCTGCAGCAACTGTGGCTATTCTGGGTCGCTCCTCTGGTGGGAGCAGCGCTTGCAGGACTCTTCTATAGCGCAGTGCTGGCAGAGCATGAGGCACCTCCCGTGGCGGAGGAACCGGTGACGTACGCGGCATAGAGGACTGTGCCGAAGACGAGGAAGGATTCCTGAGCCCGCTCAGGAATCCTTCCGTTTTTAACGGGGAGCCTCGGGTGACTGCGCACCTAGAGTCTCCGGAAGTTTGATTTATTCTCATCTTGTTGGCTACCGGACATTGTCTCCGATTTCAGACTGAGACGAAGTCCTTGCCCCCTGGAGATCCATGCTGCCCGCTTCGCAGACGTTACAGTCGCCTGCAACAGACTCTTCCGCAGCACGCGAAGTGAAACCGCAGCGGTCGCTCCTCATCGACATTGTTCGAGGGCTTTCGATCTCGCTGGTCGTGCTGGGGCATACCAACCAGGGATTGATACATCGCGGCAGATGGGGCACCTCAGCAACCGGGTTACGTCTGGATACCTTCATCTATGCATTCCATATGCCGGCATTTTTCTTTGTTTCTGGCATATTCCTTTGCGCCAGCGCCGAAAAGCGCGGCGGATGGCGGTTCACGATCGAGAAGCTGCGGACCATGATCTATCCCTATCTGCTGCTGGCGTTCGCCTTTGCTCCGTTTGCCCTCCTGAGCCGCTTCAGCAACTCCTCGGCGGCAAACTGGCGCGTCTACATTGAGAGCGTCGCAACGGGTGGCTTCTCCTGGTTTCTGCCCACGATCTTCTTTGTCGTTGTTCTGGGCATGCTCTTGCGACGCGTACCCATGCCACTGCTCTTTGTGCTGAGCACAATCGTTTCGCTCTATTGGCCCCAGACGGGGCTGGTCTTCGTGGACCGCGGGTTAGAGCACCTTCCCTTTCTGGTTGCCGGCATGTGGGTGGGAAGATCGTTTGAGCAGATGGAACGGGTCCCGAAGATACTCGCGGCAGCGGCAGCGGCGGCCCTGTTCGTTTCGATTGCGGTGCTTACCGAGGGCCGTTATGCGGGCTCGCGCTATCTCTTCATTCCACTGGGGCTGCTGGGCACGCTGATGTTGATGCTGGCGGCACGTTGCCTAAGCCGGTCGGCGTCAGCGCGGCTGCTGGCCTGGGCCGGAGCCGGTTCCCTCAGCATCTTTCTGCTATCTCCCTTCTTTCAGTGGGCCGGGCGCCAGATCGTCTCGCGGCTGCTTCCTGCAACGGCTCCGTATCCCCAGTTACTGATCCCCACGGCCCTGGCCATCCTCCTGCCTGCCTGGATCTACCACAAGCGAATTCGTTTGCATCTGGGATGGATCTTCCTCTGGCCTTTTAAGGCCGGGCGGCAGCCGGAGCCTGGGGGGCAAACCCTGAGTGCAAAGCCTTGATTTGACGTCGTTTTCCGGGTGTGGATGAAGCGTGTATACCCCGTATAAACACTGCAGAAATCCACGTGCTCCGCATGGTAAAATAAAGCCAGGGAATTTACCTTTTCAGGCGGTCGTATCCCTCTGCTTTCGGGCCTTTTACGGGCTTCCGCGAAGCTAGTAAAACCGTGCCGCCGACCGGAGTTTGATTGTCAACCCAAAGCCCTATCCCGGACCCAAAACAGCCCCTCCCCGCAGTAGCATCCGGAGACTACACCGGCGAAAACATTACGATCCTTGAAGGGCTTGCGGCCGTTCGCCTGCGCCCTGCCATGTACATCGGCTCTACGGGCGAGCAGGGACTGCATCACCTCGTCTATGAGGTCGTCGACAACTCGGTCGACGAGGCGCTGGCCGGTCATGCGACGCGCATCGATGTGACCATCCATGTCGACAACTCCATCACGGTCGTTGATGATGGCCGCGGTATCCCAGTCGACAACAAGACCCTGCCTACTGGCGAGACCATGCCCGCTGTGCAGGTGGTGCTGACGATGCTGCACGCCGGCGGCAAGTTCGATGCGTCGAACTACAAGGTTTCGGGTGGTCTGCACGGCGTCGGCGTCAGCTGCGTCAATGCGCTCTCGGAAGAGTTCGATGTCGAGATCTGGCGCGACGGCTTCGCCTGGGAGATGGACTACTCCAAGGGCGACCCCATCAGCGCACTGCGCAAGATGGGCCCCTCCAAACGCCGCGGGACCAAGATCCACTTCCTGCCCGACAAGAGCATCTTTACCGTCACCGAGTACAACTTTGACACACTCGCCAACCGTTTGCGTCAGCTTGCGTTCCTGAACAAGGGCATCGAGATCTCGCTAACCGACGAGCGACAGGTCGACACCAAAGGCGAGACGAAGTCGCAGGTCTACAAGTACACGGGCGGCATCGCAGAGTTCATCAAGCTGCTCAACAAGGGCAAGCAGGTGCTCCACGAGAAGCCGATCTACATGGAGACGGAGCAAGGCAACGTCGTGATGGAGATTGCGCTGCAGTACAACGACGCCTACTCCGAGACGGTGTTCTCGTTTGCCAACAATATCAATACGGTCGATGGCGGCACGCATCTTTCCGGCTTCCGTACAGCGCTGACGCGCACCATCAACGTCGCGGGTCAGCAGCTTGGCCTATTCAAGGACGTGAAGGAAAACCTTTCAGGCGATGATGTGCGCGAGGGCCTGGTGGCCGTGGTCAGCGTCAAGCTGCCGCAGCCGCAGTTCGAAGGCCAGACCAAGGGCAAGCTGAACTCAGACATCGCAGGCCAGGTGCAGGCGTTCGTGAACGAGCGGCTGGGAGCATTCCTGGAACAGAATCCCTCAGTCGCGAGGAAGATCATCAATAAGGCTATCGACGCCTCTCGCGCCCGCGAAGCAGCGCGCAAGGCTCGTGACCTTACGCGCCGCAAGGGAGCCCTCGACGGCGGTGGCTTGCCGGGCAAGCTTGCCGACTGCTCTGAGCGCAGGCCGGAACTGTGTGAGCTGTACCTCGTCGAGGGTGAATCGGCCGGTGGTACCGCCAAGCAGGGCCGCGATCGTAAGTTCCAGGCCATCCTTCCACTGAAGGGTAAGATTCTTAACGTCGAGAAGGCACGCTACGACAAGATGCTGGGCCACGAAGAAATCCGCGCGATGATTACAGCGCTCGGAACCGGCATCGGCAAGGATGACTTCGATACCGCGAAGCTGCGCTACGGCAAACTGATCCTGATGACCGATGCCGACGTCGACGGATCGCATATCCGCACACTGCTGCTAACGTTCTTCTTCCGCCACATGCAGGAGTTGATCAAGCGTGGGCACGTGTACATCGCGCAGCCGCCACTCTTCCGCATCAAGAAGGGCAAGTTCGAGCAGTACATCAAGGACGAGCGCGAGTACGTGCAGGTGATGGTCAAGCGCGCATCGGACGGCATGATTATCCGCTACGGCGAGGGCGGCGCAAAGCTCGAAGGCAAAGAGCTGACCAAGTATATGTCGCAGCTCAACGACTATCTCGGATTCTTCGACAAGGTCACCAAGCGGCTGCGCAACGAAGAGGTAGTGCGCGCGTTTGCCGAGATCTTCGGGAACGAGGGCAAGGACTCTGTTCGCCGTGCCGATTTCGAGACCGCCGACAAGCTGAAGGAGATGCGCGCACGGCTCAAGGAGCTGGAACGCCCGCAGCTCTTCAAGCATGTCTCCGAGGTTGAGTTCGACGAAGAGCATCGCACTTACTCTGTCTCGTTCACCGACTCGCAGGGAGCCCTACGGCACATCGACTGGACGCTGGCTGTAGCACCGGAGTCTCGCCAGTTGCTGGCCAAGCACGCGCAGCTCCGCGAGCAGCTTGTAGGACCGTTCCTGATCGAGTACGCAGGCAAGGCCAGTGCCGCTGCAACGAAGACCGTAGAAGAGCAGGCCGAGCAGGAACTCGAGGACACCGAAGAGGTCGAGCTGGAGGGCGCAGTCGATGCAGGTGCTGCTCCCGTGGAGGCAGCCAAGCCGGTAAAGCGCTCGGCGAAGGTCTCACAGGACCCAGTTGAGAAGAAGACGCTGCGCGAGGTCTTCGAGTACGTCATCGAGCAGGGCAAGAAGGAGTACCAGGTCCAGCGCTACAAGGGCCTCGGCGAGATGACCGCGCCGCAGCTCTGGGAGACCACGATGGACCCCGCCCGCCGCACGCTACTCCAGGTGAAGCTCGAGGACATCGCCGCGACCGAAGAGATCTTCACCACGCTGATGGGTGAGGATGTCGAAAGCCGCCGGAAGTTCATCGAAGAGAACGCGTTGGATGTAAAGAATCTGGACATCTAAACAATAGCTTTTGAAAACAGCAAAGCCCGCGGCCAATACCGCGGGCTTTGCTGTTTCCAGGTCTCTTTCCTTCTAGTGTCCTGAGCCATTAGTTGATTGAATAAATGTTGGCCTGTTCACCACAGCGCGCAGCGCGCTCCCCTGATGCTTTAGCGTCAGGGGGACGGAGGGTAAGGGAGGCAAATGGCCTTCAGGCCCCTGAATACAGAGCCAGAAAAATTGGTTTAGGCCCGGGGCTAAAGCCCGATTCTTACCTGGCTTGATTCCGAGGCCTAAAGGCCTAGGCTCCCTCCGCCCCGCGACGCTAAAGCGTCACGGTATGCGCTGCGCGCTATTTTGAACTTCCTCGTTCTTCAATGAATTAACGACTTACCACACTAGGGACAACGTACTTGACCTGAAAACTTTCCGCGTTTCGGTTGAGTTCAGGATCACGCTGCCAGTTGCTTATGACCGTTGCCGTTGATTCCAAAGGGCTTTGGAACTAATTTAGAAAAACTAAGACATCGCAGGACAACAAAACGTTTTGTATGGGTTCAGAGCATCTATATCTGGGCACCGCTCAGTTGGAAAGTTGAACATTACAAACATGCTGAAAAACCGCTATAGATTCTTCGCCTTCGCCCTATTGGCCTCCACGGGATTGCAAGCTTTCGCACAAAGTCACCGGCATGAACGCGCCGCCTCGTCGTCCTCTCATGAAGAGTCGGCCAACTGTTACGATCCTGCAGACCGAGCGGATATACGCCTGTGGGAAGGGCGTGCGCCGGGGGCAATTGGCGATGATCCATGCAGAGACATTCCTTATCTCCGCATGTTACCCGCGCGGACGGAAGGATCTTCTCCCAGGCCTGCGATCCTCATTATTCCGGGTGGTGGCTATGATCGCCTAACGGATGCGAAGGAACAAGCGCCGGTTGCCGAGTACTTTTCGCAAACGCTTCATGCGACCTCGTTTGTGCTGTACTACCGGCTCGCGCAGAAGGACGGAAGCTACCGTTACCCAGTTCCGATGTGGGATGGGCAGCGTGCCCTCAAGCTGATCCGCTATCGCGCTGCTCAGCTTGGAATCGACCCACAGCGAGTAGCGTTGTTTGGATTCTCGGCAGGTGGACACCTGGCCAGCACGCTCACCCTGCACTCGGCCACCGACTTCGGCCTGCCAGTGCATGATGCCGTGGATGCGGAACGTGGACGTCCTGAACTGCTTGGCCTGGGATATCCAGTGATCTCGATGGACCCTGCCGATGTGCCGCCTTCCGGCTCCTACCGCAATCTGCTTCGCGGGTTCGAGGGACCAGAGTTGCAGCATCTTCAGACCTATCTCTCCGGCGAGAAGAATGTGACACCGCATACGCCTCCGGTCTTTCTGTTCGAGAGCATGGATGACGCAAAGATCAGCCCGCAGAACAGCGTGCTATTCGTCGCGGCTTTAAGGGCGCAGGGAGTCCCGGTGGACGCACATTTATTCGCCCATGGCGAGCATGGTGCCGGTCTGGCCGCAGGCATTCCTGAAGAGAGTGCGTGGCCGGAGATGTTCCAACGCTGGCTCATCCAACAACGCTTCCTGAAGTAACTGGATCTGCCGGACTATCTGCGGCAGGCGCCTCCTTGGGCCTGCTCGGAACTCGCATATACACAATGCGGACGCCTTCGTACGCGATGCCGTTCCTCATAAGGAATGCAGACTCCAGATCGCTCCACGAATGGAGACCCCTAAAAAGGAAATGGAAATACTGATGAATGCAATGACGCTCTTTCGTTCGAGATCGATAATGCTCGCCCTCGTGGCTGCCGTCTCCGCACTTCCTTTATGCACCCTAGGATGCGGAGCGAACGGCCACCCGATCACCGTCTCCAGCACGCCACCGACTCAACACATCCTGTTTGTGGGCGATAGTTTCACCCACGGACGCTACCTGCCCGTTCGAACCTACAACAACACACCCGTCACCGGTGGTTTGGGCTCCACGGCGGCATCCGCACAGGTCGTCGATGAGAACTTCAATACGACAGTGGCGGCACGGATGGAGAGTCAACCTGGCGAAACCGGACCGTGGGGTGGAATCCCGGGCATCTTCGCCGAGCTCGCTGTCGAAGCCGGGCTGCCCTACAACGTCCACATCGAAGCCATCTCCGAGACGCCACTGATCACCAATTATCACGTAGCCCAGAACGTGATTGATCAATCCCTTTGGGATACCGTCGTCTTACAGGAAGCGAGTTTCCAGCCGATCCCAGTTGCACTTTCAAAAAACAAGAAGAGCGATCCCTCGGTCTTCTGCGATGCTGTCGGCACGATCGAGCAGGGCGTGCATACCGTTGCGCCGAATGCGAACGTATATCTCTATCAGACCGGAGCGCCGGCCGATACCGCCTATGAGGATAGTGACACGACCCCGTTCTCACCCTCAGCCTACCTCACGTCTCTGGGCAAGCTTACGGATGCCTACCATGATGTCTACTTGAGCGCCTCCATGCAGGATGGCCATATCGCCGGCATTGCAGCGGTGGGCGATGCCTGGTCGCGTGCGTGGAGTGAAGGCGTTGCCAACCCTGATCCCTATGGAGGCTCGGCAACAGGCGTTTCCCTCAGCTTCAACTATCAACCCGGGAGCGAGCCGTCGACGGTCGATACGCCTACCGACGCAGGATTCCATCATCCAAGCATTTATGGCGCATACCTCAGTGGTCTGGTGCTCTTTCAGAAGATCACCGGCACGGATGTTCGTACGTTTGGAGGGAGCGAGCAGGCAGCAGCGACGCTGGGCATCTCCGCTTCCGTTGCGGCTCAGTTGCAGCAGGTTGCCTGGGAATCGGTGACACAGGAGAACAATCAACTCGTGAATCCAAATTTGGATCTCTGCAGCCTGACGCATTAGCGTCTAATGCTGACCGCATACCACCTATTGTAGAAACGAGCTTTGAAGGAGCCGCTTACTCATCACGAGCCAACATGATGGGATCGTGATGAGTGCAACTTCTGGACGGAGATGCTGCGCGCTCGTCATTCTGCTTTCGGTCTGTTGCTCACTCGGAAGTTGGAACAGCGATGAGTCGGATCGAGCATAACGTTTGGTCGCAGGCTCCGCGTACCCTGCGACGGTTTGCCAATGCAATAATTCCGCATGACCTTCAACGCCAACACCACTTCAGCCGGCATCGCCCGCAGGCGCTTTCTTACTGTCTCTGCTGCTGCCGGACTCGGAGGAACTCTATTCCCAGGCGCACTGCTGGCTCTTGCTACGCAGCCTTTGTCAGCTTCCTCGGGCATTAGTGGTGCAGCTCCTGCTTCGGACGCACAACCTGACCTGCGGGGCTGGCCGCCGATTACGCCGGAGATGATCGATGCAGCAGCGGCCATCGCGGCGATCAAGCTTACTGATGCTCAGAAGCAGATGATGCTCGAGGGTCTCGTCGGTCAGCGTAACTCCGCGTTGCGGGTGCGAACCTTGCACCTGGCCAATAGTGTTGCTCCGACGAGCGTCTTCAGCCCCTTGCCCGCAGGAACTCCTGCTACCCATTCGGCGGGATCCGTGCCGGTACGACTCGGTCTTGCTCCGAATGCCAGTGTTCTTTCTGCCTCGGCTCTTGTCTCGCAAGAGGAGATCGTGGCCTTCGCCACGGTGCGCGAACTTGGCGAGTCGCTCCGCTTGCGTAAGCTCACCTCCGTTGCCTTGACGAAGATGTATCTTGCGCGCCTGAAGTGCTACGATCCGACGTTGCACTTCGTTATCACGCTTACGGAAGAACGTGCCCTCGCGCAGGCTGAGCAGGCCGATCGCGAGATCGCAGCCGGCAAGTATCGCAGCCCGCTGCATGGCATTCCCTGGGGTGCTAAAGACCTGCTCGCGGTGAAGGGCTACCCGACCACATGGGGTGCGGCAGGCTTCGAACAACAGCACTTCGACGAAGACGCCGAGGTGGTGAAACGCCTGGATGCTACGGGCGCGGTATTGGTCGCGAAGCTCAGCATGGGTGCGCTGGCGCAGGGCGATCTGTGGTTTGGGGGCCGCACACGCAATCCCTGGAATCCGCGGCAGGGTTCGAGTGGAAGCTCCGCGGGTTCGGCCTCGGCGGTTGCAGCGGGCTGCGTGGGCTTTGCGATCGGGACTGAAACTCTGGGGTCTATCTCCAGCCCCTCTACGCGCTGCGGTGCGACGGGACTACGCCCTAGTTTTGGGTTGGTTCCGCGCACGGGGGCGATGGCGCTCTCCTGGTCCATGGACAAGATCGGACCCATCGCTCGATCGGTCGAAGACTGCGCACTCGTACTCAACGCGATCTACGGACCAGACGACCGCGACCGAAGTGTACAGCCCGCGACGTTTCATGCAGACTTTACGCTCGATGTGCGCAAGCTGCGCGTGGGGTATTTGAAATCTGCTTTTGAGACTCCGGTCTTTCAACCACTATCGGTGGAAGAGACGAGCAAACTCTCTGCCGCCGAGCGTGCGAGCCGAGAGCAGACGCACCGTGTCGAATTCGATCGACGTGCCTATGATGCGAAGTTTGAAGCAGCTACACTCGACCATCTGCGGGCCATGGGCGTTGCGCTCACGCCGGTAGAGCTGCCCGGATTTCATTTTTCGGCACTGCTCACCGTCCTCAGCGCGGAGGGCGCTGCGGCCTTCGACGAGCTCACACTCTCCGGGCGCGATGCGCTGCTCACCGGGCAAAAATCATATGACTGGCCCAACGAGTTCCGCACTGCGCGTTTTATCCCAGCCGTCGACTATATCCAGGCCCAGCGCGCTCGCACCCTGGCTATCGCAGCGATGCACGAAGTCTTTCTCGGTTTTGATGTCATCGTCACGCCCAGCAGAGGATCACAGCTAACGGCAACCAATCTCTGCGGACAGCCAGCCGTGATTGTGCCCAATGGGCTGCGCAGAGATGACGCGCCGCCGTTCTCCGCCGATAAAGACGAGTGGCCGGACTACGGTGGCCCAGGCACTCCAGTGTCCATCACCTTTCTTGCACCGCTCTACGGCGAAGCCAAGGCCTGCGCGCTCGCTGCTGCGTACCAACAGAAGACTGGGTTTCATCGGCTGCATCCAAAGATCGGATAGGGCATATCATCCGGTGCGCACAAGGATCATTAAGCAGAATGCCCCCCACATCTCAGTGGAGAGACGTGGGGGCATTTTACGCATCGGCGTGTTCAAATTATTCGATGTCGCTGACTTTGCCGTCCTTGAACGTGATCTTCATATCCTTGTAGACATAGATCGACTTCGGTCCGAGGTTGACGATGCGGGTAGGTTGACCGAGCGCGGCTTTTACGTCGGCCATGGACTGACCAGGGGTAATGTTGACGGACGCAGGCGGAGCTGTGGCAGGCGGCGGTCCATCGACTGCAGCCGATGGGCCAGAGGCGTTAGCGGCGCTCGTCAACGTCTGCTCGGACTGATCGGCCTGTCTCGCCTGCGCGGCCAGGTCCTGTTCACCGCCGGGTTCAGGCGGGGGTGCATCCTGAGCGAAGGCGGCGTTGACGGGAGCAGTCATGGCCGAGGGAGGCGCGGTGGGGAGTCCTCCCTTGCCCTGTTTCGCCTGCAGGTCGGAGAGCCCCTGATCGAGCGTCTCACGCATGTGGTTCTGCATCTCCTGCAGGTCTTCGAGCGGCACCGAGACCACAGCCATCTTGTGGCACTCTCTGCCTCCCTTGCTGGACATCACCATGAGCGAGGCTTCGGTGGCATCCGGCGCCGGCGGCGTGGTGAGCTGAAGAACGTCTCCATCAGTAACGGCGCACTCCTGCCCAGAGGCTGTATCCACGACATCGACCTCTGAACCGGCGACAAAGGCATGAGGCTGGCCGTCGCTGAGTTGGCGGGCGATGCTGCTGGAGTTCGGATCGGGAGCCTGGCCTTGTGCGTTCATCTGCGCTTCGCTGTTTTCGAGTGCCAGCTGACGCTGCACCTCGTCGGCAACCATCTGCTTGACATCGGGGCTTAGCGGAGAGACGTCGGCCCCGAGTGGCGGTGGAGGACCGTCGGCCACCTCAGCATCATAACCAGCAGCCAGCGACTGCGAGATCATGTAGTCCGTGAGCCACAGCGAGGGGGAAGCGTAGACCGGGTAGGGCGTGAAGTAGGCACCGTAGTAGCCGTACCAGGGGTTGACGCCGAAGCCCCAGGCATACGGTACTGGACGGAACCAGGGATGGTAGGCCCAGCCATAAAAGCCCACCGGATAGAACCGATATGGCGCATAGACCTCAAGATGCACACCATGGAAGCCATAGGGGTTATAGAAACGGTTGTAAGCACGGCCGTTGAAGTAATAGGCTCGACGGGCAAACTCATGTCCGTGGTAGAGGTAGGGGTGGCCAATGTAGCCGGCCCGTCCGCGCTCAAAAACTAGATGCGAGTGATCGGCGCGTTCTACAAAGACGCGGCGCCCTCCGCCTACGAGGTTGTGGTGAATATCCATGCCACGACCGGGGTCGTGAAAGTCGGCAGGGCGGCCGTTGGGACGCATACGGACAGCACCCCCACCAGCAACGCGAACTTCGCGATTGTTTGCCGGGCCGGCGTGAGACATGGGACCGTGATCTGCGAGTGCATGCGGAGCTGTGCCAGTATGCCCCAGCGTTCCAGTCGCGGGATGGACACCAGGGGTCGCTGCATGAGCGCCAGAGACATGCGGTGCAGGTTTAGCGGCAGGCGCAGACTTCTTAATTTGCGCTTGCAGGGCAAACCCAGAAGATACTGCCAGCAAAACGATCGTGCAGGAACGAAGATGTGACGAAAAGATGTGCGGCATGGATGAGGACTCCCGAGAACCAAAGATACGAGACTCACGAACGCCGACTTGAGATGTTTCGGCCGGCTAAAGCATTTTCCGTAATGCTGTAGGGCGAAAACAAAGCTCTCTGCATGCCGGTTCTCGATAGAACGGCATGCAGAGAGGTTATCCGACCTACACTATTACGAAAATGCGCTGAAAACACTACTGAACGTCAGTTACCTTGCCGTTGACGAAGGTGACCTTCATATCCTTGAAGTATTCGATCTCTTTCGTGCCGAGTTTGACGATACGCGTGGGTGTACCGAACGCGGTCTGGACCTGGTCCTTCGTCTGACCAAGCTCAATTGTGGGTGGCGGTCCAGCGGGCGCATCAGCTGGTGCGGGTGGCGGTGGGAGAGGTGCCGGAGCGGGTGGACCTCCCTGCGGGATGACCGCCTGTCCGATCACGTTGCCCGTAGTCGTAGAAACAGCGCAATGCGGTTCACACGAACGGGCAACCACACCAGCTTCACGCGCCCGTACTTGGTCGGCGGGATTCACCGACAGAATGGCATCGATCAACTTTGACGCATCGTCTACAGACAGTTGCGACAGGGTTCCCTTGGGCTCTTTGAAAGCCAGGGTCGTCGAATATCTCTTTGCCGCTTGATACTGGCCCCCGTAAGCGCCGTTTGTAAACGTGGCCAGAACGGCATCAGTAGTCAGGATGGTTATCTTCAGGGAATCTTCTTTGCTTCCTTGGGTGTCGTCATTGATCTTGGTGATATATACCTTCTGACCTGGCTGCAGGATCTGCAGATTATTGCTCTTCAGAAAGCCGAGGCCCTTGGAGCGCTGCTTCACTTGCCCATCCACCACTGGGTTTTCAAAGGTGATCAGTGTAGGGTAGGGTTCGGCGTTGATCCCATCGGCCTCAACCGTCAACACAGTTCCAGGCCTGGCAACTACGCCTTGCGTATTGATCTCCGAGATACGGTATTTCTTTTCAAGGCCCGCAACGAGGGCGTCTTGTGCAGTGGCGGGCTTTATGCTCGCAGCCAGAGTTACGACAGAAAAGATTCCTAGAGTGACCTTACGAATGGCTGACCAGCAGACCGGCATTTCAGTAACTCCTCAAGATGAAGCTGAATGTTCGATGACTAAGACTTAAGCAAAAGTCCCTCACGCAAATTTTATGCGGCACACAAATGAGGTTCATCGATAAGCCTCATATCATATCAGGGGAGAGCACTTACGCAAGACGATTTTGAGGGAAGATTTATTGAATTTTCGCGCAGGAAAGCGTTTAACTGGCTGTCGTGGAAGACGGCGACCGAAGCCACGCTCACGGTAAACGGCTGTCCGAAAATGGACAGTAGACAGACGGGATAGATAGATCGATACCATGGTGCTCCTACAATTTGCAGCTACGGAGTTACACAACTTACAACGCCATCCTGAACGAGTAATGTCGTGGTTTTGAGGCTATAGTTCGGTATTGTAGATTTCTAGTTCAAAATATTTATCGGATAGGTGAGAATTCATCAACTTATAAATGTGGCTCAGGTCGAGATAAGCAGGTCGCATCTTATCGCTTTGCACATCAGCGTAGATAATGACACTGGAGAGATCACCACGAGCTAACTACTCACTTATCCGGGATAGCCGCAGACCGCACAGTAGCTTACCGGAAGATCCTCAGAAACAATCAACTGCGAGCCATCGAGAAGTTTGCCCGTAACCATGCCCACCTCATTTCCTGTTTGCACGTGGCTGAAATGCAGGTGTAAGGATTTCGTGACGTATACGTCTTCTCCTGTAAGAAGACGAGCACGCTGAAACCTGTCGCGCCTCGTCATACCTGAAGGAGCCTTCCCCACGCATGCAGCGGTTGATTCAAATTTCGTCTGTTCTTCTACTTGCCACGTCTCTGCATGCCCAGCAGTCCATGCCGCAGATGGTGATGTCCGCGCACTCTCTGATCGAAGCCGAGCAGCAACACGGCTCGTCGGGTACAAGCATCGAACCCGCGAGCACGCCCGTGCCGATGTGGACGAGCGAGCATGATGGCTGGCGGCTGATGCTGCACGCCAACGCATTCGCTGCCGACACACAGCAGCAGGCTGATTCCCCGCGCAATCGGGATGCGTTCTTCTCCACCAACTGGATCATGCCGATGGCGCAGCACAAGTTGGGAGCCGGAGAGTTGACTGTGCGTGCGATGTTCTCGTTCGAGCCAGGCACAGTCGGCGACCACAACTACCCGGAGCTCTTTCAGCAGGGCGAGACGGCTTACGGCGCACCTATCGTCGACGGCCAGCACCCACACGACTTCTTTATGGAGGTCGCGGCGCTGTACGACCTGCCGCTCTCGCACAACACGCTGCTCTCGCTGTATGCGGCCCCAGTCGGAGATCCTGCTATTGGGCCGACGGCTTATCCGCATCGCCAGTCGGCCAGTGAAGATCCGATCGCCGCGCTCGGGCACCATCAGGAGGACTCGACGCATATCGCTTTCAATGTCGTGACGGGTGGGCTGACCTATCGCTGGGCGCGGGTCGAGCTTTCGGGTTTTCACGGCGGTGAGCCCGACGAGTCGCGCTGGCAGTTCGAACCTTCGCCCAATGGGCACAATATCGACTCGGTTGCGACCCGGCTTACGATCTCTCCTACTCCGGACTGGAGTGGGCAGTACTCTATTGCGCACATCACGTCTCCCGAGGCGCTCTATCCCGGCGAAGACCAGGCTCGACAGACGGCGAGCGTGATGTATCACCACACGTTCCGGGCGAAGCCGATGGGCAGCATGGACATGGGGGGCATGAAGATGGACGACATGGCGAACATGCCCGGAATGGACATGGGCCATGGGACGAAGGCAGCCACTGCAACGCCTGCCATGAATATGGCTGCCGAGCCCACGACCGATCTTTCGACAACGTTTGTCTGGGGCCGCACCCGCTCGCTCAGCGACAACAGCAAAGAGAACAGCTATCTGGCCGAGGCGTTGCTGCGTTTTGCCGGCAAGAATTATGTGTGGACACGCCTCGAAAACGCGGGACGCTCAAATGAGCTACTGCTCACACCGGGAACGCCACTGCCTGCGGGTTTCGAGGAGTCACCCATCGGCCACGTCGCCGCGTATACCTTCGGCTACGACCATGACATCGCGCTGGGACCACACGTCCTGGCTGCGCCGGGAGTGCAGCTCACGGTCTATCGCACGCCGCAACCGCTGCGGGCGATCTATGGGGATACACCTACGGGTGAGGTTTTGTTTGTGCGATTCCGACTACGGTAAGTTGCCAGCGTGGTGGCTGTTCGAGCACCTGTAAAGGCCTTGACGCAACGGGCGCTACGTTTCGCGACGGCTCCCGTGGCGAGACGTGGCATTTTCACAAAGAGTTTGGGTATGCATGAACCACTACAGAATTGTCATCTCGACCGAAGCATGATGGCTTTATCGTCATGCGCAGTGGAGAGACCTGCAGGTTGCCCATGCAGGCGATAGTGCTAGTGCAAGCAAGCAGCAGGTCTCTCCGCTACGGCGGCAAAAAGCGCCGCCTTCGGTCGAGATGACACGGTAGGGGTGGAATCGAAAGAGGCCCATCACAGTATTCAGAAACTAGGCGCCCTTTGCCAGCTCGGCCTTTACCAACTCGCTGACGAGCTTGCCGTCGGCGCGAATGCCGTCAGCAAGAATTCTCTGCTGTGCGACCTTCATCACCGCGCCCATGTCGCGCGGGCCGGGCCTTGTGCCGCCGTTGTCCTTGGTAATCTGCTCCACCGCACCCTGAACAGTCGCGAGGATGTCTTCTGCACTCGCGGCCTTGGGCATGTAGGCGTCGATCAGCTCGATCTCCACCTGCTCTTTAGCGGCGAGTTCGGGACGATTGCCCTTGGTGAACTGTTCTATGGATTCACGGCGCTGCTTGAGCAGCGTGGTGATGATGGACTGCTCTTCCGCGTCGGTCAGCGGCTCGCGCTTGTCGATCTCCCTGGACTTAAATGCCGACTTCACCATGCGCAGGGTCGTCAGTTTGTCCTGCTCTTTCGCCTTCATCGCCGAAATAATGTCTGCGCCAAGGCGCTCGCCTATCTTTGCCATTGCTTCACCTCACTTGTCGTAGTCAAGAGTACCAATCGGCGGGGAACCTGTCGCAGCAGAACGTGTCCCTTTGGCCTCTTCGGTACTGTAAGCACCCGCGAAATGCTGGGGTTTCTCCACTTCCGATGGTCGGTCGGAATGACAGGATTTTGGAGTAGGTTTGTAAGGGCAACTGCAGTACTAAGAAGGTCTCCCAAATCTTCCTGCGCTTATCCAGTACCGTGTAGCAAGTGTCACGAAACCATTCTTCTCCTGGCGGGCAAAATACTTTTGCAGCGCTTCCTCAAAAGCGCCAAACTCGGGTGTTTCCGGCAGCGGAGCATGAGAGAGTGATAGCGTAAGGCCGCGAAGCGCATCCCAGCCCATCTGGATCTCTCCTGGAATTTCCTCATGTCGAAATTCACCCTCTGCGAAAAGATCCCTAAATCGCTCGTACTTTGAATATTGCACGTGCGTGCCCAGGCCATTTACCGTAAACGGCCGAAGAAATTCCTCGTAGGCTTCATTTTCTTCCCGACCGTCTTTGGCACGCGAGAAGGCAATCACGGCGATCCATCCATTCGGCTTCAAGACGCGCCGAAACTCGCGCATCGCCAGTTCAATATCGAACCAATGCAGGGCCCGCCCCACGCTCACCATCTCTACCGATGCGTCCTCCAGCCCCGTCGACTCAGCGGTCCCGTCTAAGAGAGACAGTTGCGCATGGCCCTCGTGAAGCTCAGAACAAGCCTGTCGCATCTCGTCATTGGGCTCCACTGCAATCACACGATTGCCGCCTGCCAGGAACACATCGCTCAACATGCCGGTTCCAGCGCCGACATCCGCCACAGTCCACTCCGGCTGCAAGCCGCACCAGTCTCTTAGCAGAGGCAACACAACCGCAGGATCGTAGCGCTCCCGATACTCGACGTATGCTGCCACCCGGCCGGTGAACTTCTCGACATTCTCAGACATATCCCTATTATTCATGGTTCTACAGGAGGGTTTATGGCCCTGAAGCCCGACTGGTTGCGACATCGCTACGGTGGAATCTCTCTCTATCGCTAAAATAAGGACATATGATCCGCAAGACGCGTCTCTTCACTCCTGGTCCGACCCCTCTTCTTCCGGCCGCGCAGTTTGCTATGGCCGCTGCCGACATCCACCACCGCACCCCGGAGTTCCGTGCGCTCTACCTGCGCGTTCTCGCGCAGCTCAAGGAATTTGTCGGGACCAAAAACGACGTCATCATCCTCTCCAGCTCCGGCACTGGAGCGATGGAGGCCGCAGTCTCCAACCTCACCTCGCCCGGCGACCGCGTGCTGGTGCTCTCGGCCGGCAAGTTCGGCGAGCGCTGGTCGGCGCTGGCCAAGGCCTTCGGCTGCGAGGTCGATCTCGTCTCCGAGCCCTATGGCAAGACCTTCGATCTGGACAAGGTAAAGGCTGCGCTCAAGCTCGAGACTCGCGCTGTCTTCGTGCAGGCCAATGAGACCTCCACCGGCGCGCGCCACGACATGGAAGCGCTCGCGAAGCTGCTGAAGGATGCGCACTCCGAAGCTCTGCTCATCGTGGACGGCATTACCGGGCTGGGCACAACGCACCTCGACATGGATGCGACCGGCATCGATGTGCTGATCGGCGGCTCGCAGAAGGCCGTGATGATTCCGCCGGGACTCAGCTACCTGGCCGTTAGCCAGCGGGCGTGGGACCGCATGGAGGCCACCTACAACCCGCGCTACTACTTCGATCTGCGCAAAGAGCGGAAGAACGCGAAGAACGGCGAGAGCGCCTACACACCGGCCGTCGCACTGATCGCGGCACTGGGTGCGGCACTCGACTGGATCGCTGCGCAGGCCGCGACACCCGACAATCCGGCAGGAAACCTCGCTGAAGGCCGCAAGAAGCTGGTCGATAACGCCGAGACCATCGCAGCGATGACTCGTGCGGCTGTTGAGGCGCTGGGATTCAAGCTCTTCAGCGACTCCCCCGGCGCAGCGGCTACGGCGGTGTATGCGCCCGAAGGCGTGGACTCCGGTGTGATCGTCAAGGAGCTGAAGTCACGCTTTGCAGCCGTCATCACCAACGGCCAGGGCGAGATGAAGGGGCAGATCTTCCGTATCGCGCATCTGGGCTTCTTCGACTACATGGACACCATTGCGCTGATCGGCGCGCTGGAGCAGGTGGTGGTGAAGTCTCTGCCACAGCTCGGAGCGAAATTCGGCGACGGGCTAATCGCCGCACAGAAGGTCTATGTCGAGCGCACGACCAAAGCATAATTGCATCAAAACCAATCGATTGGCTGAAATTGGCGGCCTTCGGGCCGCCAATTTCGTACCGAGATTTCCTTGATTTAGACATCTCGTCCAGCTCTCCCACAACAGAACCCCGCGTAGGCTGAAATTTGCTTCTTTCACGAAGCAAATTCAACAGCCACGCCCTCGACAAGACGAATCTAATCCTCTGGAGTACCCGCCGATAGAATGGCCTCCCTCACCATGCCCGCACCGATGAACGACGGTCTCCCGTCCTCGGTCCATACCGAGATTACGGTGCTGGGCGCGATGCTGCTCGACTCCGTTGCCGTCACCGACGCTACGGCCAAGCTGCGGCCCGAGGACTTCTCCCTCGACTCGCACCAGCGCATCTATCGCGTCATGATCGAGTTGCTGGCCGTCGGCCATGCGATCGACTACATCACGGTGATGGATGCACTCTCCAAGCGCCGCGAGCTCGACGCTATCGGCGGGCCGGCGTATCTCGCGTATCTCAGCGAGGGCGTTCCACGCCATCCCAAGGTTGAGGACTACGTCCGCATCATCAAGGACAAGAGCCTGCTGCGCCAGCTCCTCGGCATCTTCAACGATGGCATGGTGCTCGCCTCTGACCAGAACGAAGAGGCTACCAAGGTTCTGAACGATGTCGAGGTACGCCTCGCCGAGGTGGCGGATTCGGCCATTCAGCGCGGCTTCTCGGGGATTGCGGACATCGTCGCAAGTTCCTTCGGAAGCATCGACGCGCTCTACGAGCAGGGCCGCGAGGTTACCGGGCTCGCGACGCATTACATTGAGTTCGACAAGATGACCAGCGGGCTGCAAGCCAGCGAACTCATCATCATCGCCGCGCGACCCTCGATGGGCAAGACCGCCTGGGCCATCAACATCGCGCAGAACTGTGCGGTCAAAGACGGCAAGGTCGTGGCGATCTTCTCGCTGGAAATGTCCAAGGAATCGCTGCTGCGACGCATGTTGGCCAGTGAGTCCGCAGTCAGCTCACGCAAACTGCAGACCGGCTTTATCCCGCGTGAGGACAAAGGCAAGCTGATCGCCGCGCTCGACCGTCTGATGACCTCCAAGATGTTTGTCGATGACACGCCCGGCATCACGCTGGCCGAGATGCGCGCCAAAGCCCGCCGTCTGCGCCAGCAGGAAGGTGCGCTCGATCTGATTGTCATCGACTATCTGCAGTTGATGACCGGCTCGGCGGGCAGTTCGCAGAAGAAGTTTGAGAACCGCACGCAGGAGGTCAGCTCGATCTCGCGCGGACTAAAAGCTCTCGCGAAAGAGCTGCAGGTTCCAGTCGTGGCGCTATCGCAGCTCTCGCGTGGAAGCGAGCAGCGTACCGGGGACAAGAAACCCTTGCTCTCAGATCTGCGTGAGTCGGGTTCGATCGAGCAGGACGCCGATGTGGTCGCGTTCATTCATCGCGAGGAGTACTACGATCGCGAGAACGAAGACATCAAGGGCCAGGCCGAGATCATCATCGCCAAGCAGCGTAACGGCCCCACCGGCACGGTGAAGATGGCCTATCTCGCCGACTTCACACGCTTTGAGAACCTCGACACCATGCATGGCGAAACCGGCGGCGACGCGTACTAGAGTTGAGGCGGTGTGGAAAGTACAAGGGGCTCATAAGCAATGGCAGTTGGTTCCCCGGGACTCTGCCACAAAAATGCGCCGTTTTTCTCTTTCTTTTGCTTTGAAGTGCGACAGTAAAGCAGCAAAACACTGCCAGGGTCAAAATGTTGGCAAGCTTCACGAGCGTATTTGCTGAGGTCGTCTGCCAGCGTCTCTGCATCGTCATATGTATCGGTCTTACAGATCATAAGTTTCAGCGGAGCATGTACATACAATAGCTTCTCGAAATCATTTCTTAAGTCTTCTCTTTTACCATTCTTGTCTTTGGTTTCCTGTTCGCTTTCAGCGACAAGAAAAATGCCTTTCCCCTGCTGGTAGGCGATGAAATCCCAAAGAAATTCACTCCGTTTCCTTTTCCCATCGGATTCCTTCTCAGAGTAGAAATACTGAAATTCTGGCCTAATGGAAGTGAAAGAGCACAATGCGTTGAAGTTCGCGCGAGTCCACTCACCCGAGTTATGGTCGTACTTTAGTTCGGTATCAAGATGTTTTATCAACTCATGTGCCTTGCGCGTAATAGCTTCTCGCGAATCGAGGCCGAAGAGGTACTCTTTAGTGTCCATTTTTCCCTCTCAAGCATCATACAGCGCTCGATCTTTGTGCCCCTTTTGAGATGCCAAATGCTGTTTGAACCTTTTCCCGCTGCCGTCGCGGCTACCTGGCAAGTGTATGAAACGGTTCAAGCAGTATTGGCGATGTTAATTTCTTCGGGGTCCTTCGACTCCGTAGCGCGCAAAAAACGCGCGCTACTCCGCTCAGGATGACATTTTGGTAGGTAGATCGAAGAACACTATGTAGCAACCGAGGTCGACATGACCGATTTATGGCCTCCTGCCAACCTACTGACACAATGCTGTCAGTAGCCTTCTTCTACTCTGCGAATGTAGTCGATTTCATATCGCACACAGGAGACATTCCCATGAGCAGGTTCGAAGGCAACGCCATTACCTGGTTCGAAGTTCCAGCCACCGACATGAAGCGTGCTGTCCGCTTCTACGAGACACTGCTCGATAAGAAACTCCGTGAATTCCCCAGCCCCGCGCCATACTTCCTGTTCCCGGCCGAGGCTGGTGCCGTAGCTGGGGCTCTGATCCATAGCCCGCTGCAAAAGCCCACTGCCGACGGTACGATGGTCTATCACAATGTCGATGGCCAACTCGATGCCACACTCGACCGCGCCACCGCACTCGGCGCCACGGTGCTCGTGCCGCGCACGGAGATCCCCGGGGGCTTCGGCTCCTATGCCTGCCTGCTGGACTCCGAGGGGAACCATGTCGGTCTGCATAGCCGTTAATCTGCAACTCAGAGGCGCACGATGAGACGCAGTGACCGCCTCTTTCGCATCGTACAAATGCTTCGCTCCGGACGCCTGAAGACCGCCAGTGCTCTAGCCGAACGGCTTCAGGTCTCCGAACGCACCATCTATCGCGACGTGCGCGACCTGCAGCTTGCCGGACAGCCGATTGAAGGCGAAGCCGGCGTGGGCTATACGCTGCGCCGCGAGTTCGACCTTCCACCGCTCATGTTTACTCCCGAAGAATTAACGGCACTGGTGCTAGGCGCACGGCTGGTGAAGGCCTGGGGCGGCGTTGAGAACGCGGCCGCGGCAGACTCAGCCCTGGCGCGCATTGAGGCGGTGCTTCCAGCTGCGCTCGCCGACCGGCTCGACAAGATTCTGCTGTATGCGCCAGGTTATCGGATGCAGCAACCGCAGCGTCGCCTGCTCGACCGCGTGCATGCAGCGTGCCTGGAGTGTCACCCCATCCGTTTCGCCTATACACGCCTGAACGGCGAGCCCTCCGAGCGCACTGTGCGGCCGCTGGCGCTCTACTGCTGGAGCGGCACCTGGACGGTTGTGGCATGGTGCGAACTACGCAACGACTTTCGCGTCTTCCGGCTCGACCGCATCGCGCAGTGCGAGGTGCTCGACCGAACCTTCGAGCAGCACCGCGGACAGCGGCTCGGCGACTTTCTGAAACAGGTGAAAGCCGAGTCCGACACCTGGATCGCAGATCACCTCGCACCAGAATCGAAGACTACTCCGTCTCGCCCGGAACCAACGTCGGATTGATCTTCCTGGGCGCCGACGCATACGGTATACCCTTGTCCAGCGCTGCATCGAGCGCCTTGTCATAGCCGTAGATATCGTTGAAGAAGTGGATGGAGCCATCGTCATCGGCTATCGCGGTGAAGTAGCCGATGATTACAGGCAGCGTCGTCTTCAGGTTGACCGTCTTGTTGTTCTTGTCGCCGTTCATCGCCTCGGATATCTTGTCCGCGTCCCAATCCCCCTGGCCCTGGAGCACCCACTCGGCCATCTGGTCAGCGTGCTCCAGACGCACGCACCCGTGCGAGCGGTCGCGGCGAGTCAGGTTGAAGAGCGGCAGCTCCGGCGTGGAGTGCATGTAGACGTCGTACTCATTGGGGAACAGGAATTTCACCAGGCCCAGCGAATTCTGCGGTCCCGGCTTCTGCCGCACAATGTAGCGCAGATGCTCGATATCGTGTGCCGTGTAGCCAGTGACGACCGTGCCGTCCCCTCTCGCCACCTCGTAACCCTTGGCCGCAAGATAGCCGATGCCACTGTTCTGAATGTGTGGGACCAACTCCTTCTTGATGATCGATGGAGGCACATTCCAGTACGGACGAAAGACCACATAGCGCATCGTGCGCACAAACATCGGTGTGTCGTGGTTACCCTTGGCCTGGCCGTCGACGATCTTCATCTTGAAAGCAAGCGTGTGGTCGGGGTCGTACGCCCGCACGATAAACTCCGGCAGGTTGACCATCAGGCGTGGGTTCACAAAGTTTTCCGGCATCCAGCGCCAGCGCTCGAGCGAGTTGCCGAGTTGCTGAATTCGTGTGGCCATCGGCACATTCAACGAGTCGACGGTGGACTGCGAGAGTCTGCCATCAGGCGTAAGGCCGTGGCGCTGCTGATAGTGCTTCACGGCCGCCACAAGGTCCGCGTTATAGCTCTTCGGAACGACCGGGGTAGAAGCATCTGTCGTATCTGTCGCAGGCGCAGGCACATCGCCCTCTAACTGCAGTCTCGCCAATAGCTCTGGCAACGCGGCATACGATCCGCCTAATCCGATCGGCTTCGCGCCCGTCTCCCCGATGGAAGGCAGAGGCGATGGTGAGTTGTCAGCCTGCTGTTTGGCCAGATCGAGATACTGAACGAGTGCCTTTTCGAGAGCGGCATACATCGCATTCTGCGGCTCGACAGTGTCAATCGCAGAGGACACATCGGCGGCTTCGATGATCTGGCCGCTCAGGAATGCCGGCAGATCGAACGCTGCACGTTTCGCCGGAACATCGATGTCGAAGTTCAACGACTGTGGATTCACGCGGCCAACATGCAGATCGGAGATATAGCGCATCGCCGAAATCGTCATCGCTAAATCGAACTCTGCCTCCTTGTCCGCAGGGGCATGGCCCGCTGCAAACTGCTGCACACGCTGCGGCCAGCGTGAGGCATCGTAGTCCTCTGGCTTGAGACCCTTCTGTGCGGCATTGGCGAAGAGCGTAGTCAGCGCTGTGGCCTGTGGCGTCGGCTTGCCATCGCGCAGCCACGCAGGATCGTAGCTGCGGGCGATGTAGAACTTCTCTACCTGCGGTTGATAGTCGGCATAGTTGGCGCTGTTAAGAACCGCCAGTTGCGGCGAATCGAGCAGTTTTTGCACCTCAGCGCCTGCGTCGCCCTTGGGCTGCGGGAGCACGACACCGGGATGAGTGGGAGAGACGTGGGCCGACTGGCATCCCTTGCAACCGGACATGGCGAGAAGCGTGAGCGTAACAAACGAAAGCGCCAGACCGGCGCGGACGGTAGTCGAATGAAACTTCGTCACGGAAGGTGCCTCAGAATGCATCTTGATGATGCTGAGTAGAACAGGATTTGACTAGTAGTATCCACTAATTTTATCTCTATCTCACGATGCTCTACGTTCGGACGGTCCGCTAGAGCAGAATCCCTATTACTATCCCCTGGAGAAAGCTTAGCAGCGGCATTTTTCTTGGGGAAAAATGACCTTGAAATGATCGCCACTGGGTGCAGCTATAGGGATTCTGCTTTAGGCCAGCAGCCCAGCCAGAGACATCCAGCAGAAGACCGCTTGTGTCAGTATCACTGCCCCCGACAAGAACAGAAACAGCTTGCGCTGCCGCGTCTCCAGAGCATCCGCAAAGACCCCGCCGATAAACGTGAAAAGGAAGGGGAGTGCCCACAGCCACGGGGCGCTCACTACCTGAGTTGTGTACAGAGGAAGGAGCGCCAAGGTCATCAACAGCGGTGCGGTGTTGCCAAAGTAGCGGCTGCGGCGTGACGTTGCATAGACTGCCAGCGCCACGACCGTGGCGACGAGAATTCCCGCATTCGCTGGAGTCGTCGCAAAGTGGCGTGCGCTCTCCAGCGAAAACCAGAAGCGCCCGCTGCCGCCGGTAAAGACATAGCTGAAGGGCGCTGGGTGGAACCCAAACGACGCAAACACAATCGCCAGTGCGCCCAGTCCCGCGAAGACCATAATCTGCGACACATGGCTGCGTCGCCGCTCCGCGAGATAGAAGAAGAACACAAGACCAGAGACAAACCCCACCATGCCAGCCAGCAGATGTGCCGCCGCCGTGAGCCCCAGAGCAACGGTCAGCAGCAGAATCCGTGGGCGCCACTTACGCCTGGGTCCCTGCAGCGCGTGGGCGACGCCCATCGCCGTATAGACGAGCCCATAAAGTCCCCACAGGGCAAGAATCTCGTTGTTGGGGGTAGTCGCGTAACGCACGATCGCCGGGCAGAAACAATAGAGCGCCAGTGCCAGTGCGCCCCCCTCATTGCCGAAGAGCCGCTTCGCCACCCACCACAGGCCTCCACCGAGCCATACCGCAAACAGGCAAAATGGCAGTCGCAGCAGATACTTCACCCACAGGAGCTCATGCCGTGTCTCCCAGGTGGTTCCGCTTAGACCGCCGTTCGCGTAGAGCCGATTTTCAGGCTTGCGGAAGTGGTCGATTGCCAGCATCATCAACCGCTGGGCCGTCAGAGGTGCGCCAGCAAGCCGGTAGGCAAGGGTTCCGTCACCATTCAGATTGCCGCAGGTGGTGAAGTAGCCGGCGACCGGCGAGGGCCGCTCCCATATCTCGCGCCCACAGCGCGCGTAGCGGTAGTCGTTGGCGTCGAGCGGTCGATGCGCGATCGACCAGAGACACTCGCCCAGGAGTACAAGCAGCAACAGCGCGGCGACCCTCTGCCCACGCCCAATGTAGAAGCCTTTCAATCGCATCGTCTGGATGAAGTGTATCGGATAGTAGTGGCAAGTTCTCAGTTGTCAGTTCTCCGTTGCCGGTTGAAAAACCTTCGCGAACTGGCAACCGAAGAACTGACAACTCTCCTCATCTTTCCTTGTAACCTGTCTTTATGGACTCCCTCAACTTCACCCCCGGTCGCGCCTTTCTTTCCTCAAACTCTCCAACGGTCCCGTGGACTGTGGTGTTTGAGGATGAGGGCCCCGCAGGCTACTTCTATGCCTGCGACCGTTCGCAAGAGACCCAGGAGGCAAGCATTCTTGACTCCATGCTGATCTATAACGGCGCGGCACTTGACGATCGGTCCCGTGAGCGCCTGGCCAGCATACAGTGGTCGCGCGATGGACAGCAGGCCGTGCTGTACCTGGACGGCAGCGCGCAGGCCCTGGCCGACTTCAGCACGAAACAGAGCTTCTGCCGGGCTAATTTTCCCAATTTTTTAGAGGAGCAAGGCGAAACGTGGAGAAAGAACTCGCATGCCTGGGACGAAGAGGCGATTCGACGGTTTGAAGCGGCAATCTACGCGTAGCGAGAGAACAGAGAAAAGAGAACAGAGAAAAGAGAACAGAGAAAAGAAAACAGAGATCAGAGAGGTCGGAGCCTCGAATCTGATCTCTGTTTTCTGTTATCTGAAACTTGGTGCCGAAAAGAGGACTCGAACCTCCACGCTGCTTGCGCGTTGATTCCTAAAACTTGGTGCCGAAAAGAGGACTCGAACCTCCACGCTGCTTGCGCGTTGATTCCTAAAACTTGGTGCCGAAAAGAGGACTCGAACCTCCACGCTGCTTGCGCGTTGATTCCTAAAACTTGGTGCCGAAAAGAGGACTCGAACCTCCACACCCTTGCGAGTACATGGACCTGAACCATGCGCGTCTGCCAATTCCGCCATTTCGGCTCACTTCAGCCGGGCGCGTTGCGCCAACTGCGTGAACTCTTAGTTTCCCAGAGCCTGCACCAAGTGTCAATCTGCACGGCTCGAGTGTGTTCTGGACACGTCTTGATACCTATAAGATTTTCGTGCGGTTTTCTGGCTAAAAACCGCATCACATGGTCTATAGAAAAAGCCATACGTTGAAACCGGTCTAGCGTTACACTTGGCGAATCGTTTCCCACACAGTACCCGTCGAACTAACCACTACCGATTCCAATGCAGGAGGGACGGTCGACAGCCTGATGAGTCAGTCCACAACGAACACGTTGTCCAGCCAGCAGCAGATCCCCGAGGAAGTTGCCATCGAGATTCGGCGCCTGGCGCACGATCTCTCGAACTCGCTCGAGATCATCGTGCAGACCAGCTATCTGCTGAGCATGGCTGAACTCAAAGAACCAGCCAGCGGTTGGTTGAGGATGCTCGACTCCGGCGTACAGAAGGCGCTCGGCCTCAACCTGGAACTGCGCGAATACGTGAAGAAGAATACGCCGCAATAAAAAGGCAGCCGTTCCAGGTGGTTTGCGGTTGTTGGAGAATGCAGTAAAAGACGATTAAGTTCAATCCGATACGCGGGCGATTATCGCACGATCGTTACTCCGCTGCCGCAATGGCCGCGACGATCTTATCCATCGCAACCCTGTCCGCCGAAGTTCGCGGGGAGTGGTCATCCACCAGAATTGAAAAGATAACCTGCCGCCCGCTGGCACAGTCGAGATAGCCCGACAGGGCTCGCGCTTCGCCCAGTGTTCCTGTCTTTGCGAAGAGATGATCCTTGAGCGGAGGGGCGGGAAAGCGCGAGGCCAGCGTCCCATCCTGGCCACCCACTGGAAGCGAGGCCTTCCATATGGAGAACCACGGCTGCTTTACCGCAAAGGCCAGCAACTGCGCAGCGGCGCGGGGTGTGATCAGGTCATGTCCGCTGAGGCCGGAACCATCGAAAAAGACAAAATCATTGTCGTCGAGTCCTGCGTATAGCAGGTATTGCCGGATCCACTGCAGGCCCTTGCGTGCGGTATGTTCGCACTCCTTTTGGGCAGCGATGTTGCGCAGCATGATCTCGGCATGCAGGTTCTGACTGATCTTGTTGGTGAGCACAAGGTCTTCGCTGAGCGGTGGCGAGAGATGCGTCGCCAGGATCGTTTGGGACTTCGTCGTATCTGCTGACGACGAAGCAACGCACTCGACCTCCCCTGCTTTCAGCAGGCGCTCGAACAACGGGACCGGTATCTGCGGATCCGGCAGAAACGGCGCACTATTCCTGGGGTCCCAGTGCCGCACGCTCACCTTGCCGGCAACGCGTACGCCTCGGCGCTCCAGCGCTGTCTTCAAAGCCAGCGCGGCATACTCCGCGGGGTCTTCTATGGCGATCTCTTCCTGCTCGGGGCCAGCCTTGGAGGAGACGCGGCCTGTGATGCTCAACTCTTTCGATCCGGGTGAGCGCTCAAACAGCACCGAGTTGCCATCGCCCACATCCCAGGTCCGCAGGGATGCTGAATCGGCGGTGAGATGGTAGTAGGGCAAGTCAGGGGTCAGACTCAACTCCGCAGTATTGCTGTCTTTGGCGGTGGGCGTAATCGTCACATTGATCTGGTTGTCGTGAATTGTGAGTGCGCTGACAGGAGCTCCATAGCCCCAGAGCAGATCGTCAACCGACCAATCCTGTGGGTAGGGGTCCCAGGCAAAGTAGGTATCGTCGCCGATCACATCGCCTTCCACCACTTTGAGTCCTTTGGCTACAACGGCGTCGGCCAGATCCTCAACCGCCTGCAGCGGATTCGGTGTCACTCCGGTCTGGGCGGGGCGTTTCGACGGCGGGAGATAGGGCAAGGTGTGACCTGCAAAGTTCGCATCCCCGCCGCCGACGAGGACAAGGTCTCCACGTAAGATACCCTTCGCGTTCAGGTCTCCTTCAGCGACCACCTGCGTTTCAAAACGCTTGTCCGGCCCCAGCAGAGCCATAGCCGCTGCCGTCGTAAACAGCTTCGCATTCGACGCCGGACGAAACAGCTGGCCCTCGTCGAGGCCATAGAGGGGATCACCGTCGAGTGTTGTAACGGCAATGCCCCAGTGTGCGCGCGAGACGGATGGGTCCGCCAGAAGAGCTTCGATCTTCGTGCCCAGCGGCGTGTTCGAACCTGTCGGGAAGATGGGATGCACGACAGACGAGGGGGGTGCGGGTGTTTGGGCAGAAGCTGCGAGGCCAGCGACGAGACCGAAGGCAAACACAAGACCACAAAAAGCGCGCATGGCCGCAAGTTTACCTCTATGCGTCCACTCACTGCGGATGAGCACTTCCACGATTCGCTGGAGGGTACGAACAAAAAACGGGAGAAAGCAGGTTCCTCGGCTACGCCTCGGAATGACAACCAGAAAAGCAAGAGCAAAAGCAAAGGCAAGAGCAAAGGGAAAAAGCAGATTCCCTACGGGAATGACAACTAAAAGGGCAAAGGCAATTGACAACTAGAAAAGCAAAGGCAAAATCTAGGCGCGCGTCTACAATCCCGTATGGCCTTTGCTCCACGCTCACGCTTCGATTGGAAGCTTCGTACACGAACCCTGGCGCTGGGGGAGCGAACGCTGGTTATGGCCATCGTCAACCTGACGCCCGACAGCTTCTCCGGCGACGGCCAGGCGACTACTGCAGGCGTTGCCGCAGCCATCGCCGCAGTCGACGGCGGTGCGGACATCGTTGACCTTGGCGCGGAGTCGACGCGGCCTGGCTCCCAGCCGCTCACGCCCGACCAGGAGCAGATGCGCCTGCTACCGGTTCTCGAAGGCCTGCTGGGCGAGCGGTCGAGGGCGGTCGTTTCTGTCGATACCTATCATGCGGCTACAGCGCAAAACGCTATTCGTGCAGGAGCAGAGATCATCAACGACGTCTCCGGCCTGCTGTGGGACGAGCAGATGTCTAGCACCGTGGCATCCGAGGGCTGCGGCCTGGTGCTGATGCATACCCGGGGGCGCCCACAGGATTGGCGCTCGCTGCCTGCGCTGGGCGATGAGGAAGTTGTGCCACTGGTGCTGGAGGGACTGCGCGAGCAGATCGCGGTTGCCCAGACCGCCGGCATCGCCCGCGCAAGCATCGTTGTGGACCCGGGATTCGGATTCGGCAAGATGGGGCAGGAAAACTTCGCGCTGCTGGCGGGCCTGCAGCAGCTGGGCCAGCTGGGCTATCCCATACTGGCAGGAGTTTCGCGCAAAAGCTTCCTCGGGGAGGCGGTACGGCGGGTCCAAACGGAGAGCATGCCACTCGCAGAGGCACGCCACACGGCGACCATTGCTGCGAACGTCGCAGCAGCGCTGAGTGGAGCGCATATTCTGCGCGTCCATGAGGTGCAGGCCGCGAGAGAGGCGGCGGCGGTGGCAGATGCTATGAGACAGGGATTAGGGATTAGGGATTAGGGATTATGCGGCGAGGCAGGGGTTAGGGATTAGGCAGACGCCTTTCCTAATCCCTAATCCCTGTGCCCTAATCCCTGCTTCTTACAGCGTCATTACTTCTTTTTCCTTGGCCTTGAAGAGGTCTTCGACGCGCTTGATCTCGGAGTCCGTGAGCTGCTGAATATCGTCGTTGGCGCGCTTTTCGTCGTCGGCGGAGATCAGCTTTTCCTTCGCGGCCTTCTTCACCGACTCATTGCCATCGCGGCGGATGTTGCGGATGGAGGTCTTGTGGTCTTCGAGGACGCCGGCGAGTTGCTTAATGCCCTCGCGGCGGCGCTCTTCGGTCATGGGGGGGATGGGCACGCGGATGATCTTGCCGTCGTGCATGGGATTGAAGCCCTGTCCGCTGGTGCGGATGGCCTTTTCGATCGCCTGCACCAAAGACTGCTCCCACGGCTGGACGACGATGAGGTTGGCCTCTGGCGTGGTGACCTGGGCGACCTGTGCAATCGCCGTCTCCGTACCATAGTAGTCAACCTTCACGTTGTCGAGCATATGGACCGAAGCCCGTCCGGTGCGGACACTCAACAGGTTGGCGCGGAAGTCTTCCACGGTTTTATCCATGCGCGACTTCAACTCCTCGTACACGCCCTTCAGTGCAACTATGCTGGTCATTGCCGATGCCATTGTGGTGCTGCCCTCCATTGAATACAACGCCTGATTTTACAGACGTTGGCGACTCAATGTGAAAAAGTGGCGAAATGTCCTGCTCTCTGCCAGTTATGAGCTAAACTCAAGGGGTAGGAAAACGCTGGATGCGGAATATTCAGAGATTCAGCGCCGTATCTTCAGGGATTCGCTTTACGATTGACTTGAGACCGGCTGCTCGAATACGATGGGTACCAACCGCCAGAACTATAAGATTCCTAAGCAATAATGTTCTGAGCAGTACATCCCGAACGTTTTTGAGGGCCTGAAGCATCTAAACTGAGCGCCAACGGCATCTTTAAAAACTGAACGCACACACAACGAATAGGGACATATTACTTATGAAGAAGACCTTCTTGTTCGCGACCCTCGCCCTCGCCCTTGTAGCGGTCCGCTCTGCGCATGCGCAGGTTGCCGGCTGCACTGACACTCCAGAGAACCCGACCCTGATTCTGGCAGGCCTCTCCGGTGGCGCGTACGCTGTGTCCGCCCTCAGGACGCGTCTTCGGGCCCGCCGGAAGACAGACAACAAATAAAGTTCCGAACGGGGTGCAGCTCGAACGCTGCAGGTAATTTTCTGTGTCGAGCATGCTTCCAGAGCGATTTAGGCCGCAGGCTGCCGTCGCGTTCGCTTCGGCGTGCGCAGCGGTCGGCCTGCTTAGCATTTATGACTCAGTCCAATCTCTTTTAGGCATTTGGAGGACGGACGCCCTCAAACAGATAGGAATGGTGGTTCCTATCATTTGTTTCGCTCTCATTCTGAGAGCCTGGCGTTCCATAGGATGGGAGACTGAAGGCTCCTGGTGGGGCTTCGCAGTCCTGGCAATCTCGTCCATTCTGATGTTTCTGCGCGATCAGATGCTCCTGATCGTGACCGTCAACAAAGACTGGCTGCTGCAGCTTCCGCCGCTCCCGCTGGTAGCCGTGATTTATGCAACCGGCATGGTTCTGCTCTTCGGCGGCAAGCGCCTTCTGCGCGCCGCCTGGTTCCCCGTCCTTCTGATGTGGGCCGTTATCCCTGCTCCACAGACCTTCAGCCACTACGTAGACCTTCCGCTTCAACATGCCGGGGCGACCGTAGCACGGGGCTTTGCCCATCTTATTGGGGCGAAGCTCAGCGCGCAGGACCTCACCATCCTGTTCACACCCAAGTTTGGAATGTTCATTGCGCCGGGCTGCGATGGGCTGCGCGGATCGATCACCCTCGGGCTCACAGCGATCGTGGTCAGCTATGTGTACCGTTTTCGCTGGTTTATATTTGCGCCTCTGGTTGCCGGCGCGGTGCTGCTGGGCTATGTTTTCAATCTGCTGCGGCTCTGCAGCCTGGTGGTCTACGACAGGATTGCGGTCACTTTTCCGGGACTACAGGCCCACGAGCAACTGGCCGATCACATCGTCGGGGGCTGCCTGTTTTTACTGGCGGCATTCCTGTTCTTTACGATGATTGAAAAGCTGCGCCGCGATCCTGAAGACGTGAATGCCGCACCCGCGGAAGAAAAACCATCCCTCGGCCCAGTCGCAGTGCCCTACCTTGCAAAGGTAATGGCGATTCTCCTGCTTTCGACAGTCTTTGGCCTGGAAGCCGTTCATGCCGCGCATGTCGAGGCAAAGTCTGCGACGGCCGCAGCTACGCCTCCTCCCATGCCACAGCACATCGGCAATTTCTCGCTGGTACGCACGTGGTCTGAGGGCCTGATCGACGGAACAGTGGTCTACGTGTGGGGCGAGTACGAGACTCCCGATGGAACGCATGTATCGCTCGGAATCTCTCCAGAGCTAGGCGTACACGATGCTGAGGTCTGCCACATCGCTCGCGGGGAGAATCCAACCTGGCACGGACAGATCGAAGTCCCCTCGTCCCAGGGAGCGGTTGCATTGACGGCCGCGACCTACAACGATGGCCAGACGCAGAAGCTGGAAGCCTCCACGGTATGCGACGGCGGGATCTGCAGACAGTATTCACAGACAAATCAACGCTTCACCGTGGTATATGCCAAGCCGCACCGTACTCTTCCCCTGCAATCCGATACGACACGGCCTGTTCCGGTGCTGCTGAAGGTTGAGACCGCCGACACAGAATCTCCGGTGAACCAGGTCGAACCAAAGCTGGCAGCAGGGCTGCAGGAGTTTCTGAAGAACGCGGATCTTGTGGGCCTGGCCGTTCCTTATAGCAGGCGGTAAGCCGATTTCAAGCCCGAACGAAGAACAAGCAAAAGCTTTAGCGCAGAGGGAAAACGCAGAGGACGCTACGAGATCCGTGGCGTCCTCTGCGTTTTTCCCTCTGCGCCCTCTGCGTTAAAGCTTTTGGGGTCGGATTTATATACACCGAAGAGTCACCCACCGAACTTCGCTTCGCCCGAGTTGCGGCGCATCCCCTATAATCAAGATTCCCCTACGTTCGCGCGGGGCTTGGTATTCAAAAAGCTTTGAGAGATTCAAAGAGCAGTGAGGGTGTGGTTATCTTTACCGGAACGCGAGTGAGCGCAAGCTCCCTGAACAGTACGCCCCAGCCTGTGCGCGCGCGCTCGAGGCGCATCCGCATTCCAGTCAACGCGTTTTTGGCGCTGACGACAATGGCATTGACTCCAGTTCTCACACCCGCGCTTCGAGCGCAGGTGCAGGCCCAGCCGCAGTTCACTGCGGCTGCAGCGGGACCGCAGATTCTGTGCCAGACACAGGTCATCGGCAATCGCCGCATCCCCAAGGAGTCCATCCTTGCGCGACTATTCTCGCGACCCGGAGATGCTTTCGATCCGGCGGTGGTGGAGCGCGATTTCAACTCGCTCTGGAACACCAGCTACTTCGACGATGTGCGCATTGAGCGTGTCGATGAGCCGACCTGCGTCCAGCTCATCGTGTACGTGCGCGAAAAGCCCACCATCCGTGAGATCAACTACAAAGGCTTGAACGCGGTCACCGTCTCCGACGTGCTCGATCGTTTCAAGAAGGAAAAGGTCGGCCTCTCTGTCGAGAGCCAGTTCGACGAGACGCGCATCAAGCGCGCCGAGATCGTACTGCAGGAGATGCTCGGTGAGCATGGCCACCAGTTCGCGACCATCAAGGAAGAAGTCAAGACGATTCCTCCGGCTGCCGTAGCGCTGACGTTCAATATCAAGGAAGGCCCCACCGTAAAGGTGGGCAAGATTGCCTTCCAGGGCAACACGGCGCTCACCTCGCGCGAGCTACGTAGCGCGATGCACTTCTCAAAGCCCATTGGCATTCCCCACTCGATCTTCCTGGAAGACCTCCTTCCACGCACCTTCGACGCCAGCAAGCTGGATGAAGATGCCGATCTTGTGCGTCAGGAGTATCGCAACAAGGGCTACATCAAAGCGCTGACCGCCGAGCCGGAGACCAATGTTCGCAACGCCGGCGGCATCAACCCGTTCACGCTGCGCCCTTCAACCGGCAAGCGCGTCGACATTCTGATCCCGGTTGAAGAGGGCCAGCGCTACCGCCTGGGTGGCATCACGTTTAGCGGCAACAAGGAATACAGCAACGTCAAGGCCTTGCGTGCACAGTTCGCGGTGAAGGACGGCGACTGGTTCAACGCGACGCTCTTCGGCAAAGGTATTGATGCACTGCGTAAGGCTTACGGTGAGGGTGGCTTCATCAACATGATCGGCACGCCGACGCCCCGCTTCGACGAAGCCAAGAAGCTCGTCTATTTCGATGTCGAGATCGACGAGGGCAAGAAGTTCTATATCTCGCGCATCGAATTTTCAGGCAACACCATCACCCGCGACAAGGTCATCCGCCGCGAGATCCTCGTCGAAGAGGGCCAGGTCTATAACAGCCGCCTCGTCGATCTCTCGCTGCTGCGCTTGAACCAGCTTAACTACTTCGACACGCTGAAGTCCGATCAGGACGTAGAGACGCGTCAAAACTCTGACGCCGGCACGGTCGACCTGTTGCTGAAGCTAAAGGAAAAGGGTAAGAACTCCATCGGATTGAACGGCGGTATCAGCGGTCTTTCGGGTTCTTTCATCGGACTCAACTATGAGACCAACAACTTCCTCGGCCTGGGCGAGACCCTGAACGTGACCGCCAACATCGGCGATCTCTCGCGCACCCTGAGCGTGGGCTTCAACGAGCCGTATCTGCGCAACAAGCCCGTTTCGCTGGGCGTGCAGGTCTTCACCAGCAAGTACGACTACAACCCGGCGAAGAGCTACTCGATTACCGGCGCAACGGCGAATGCGGCCGCCCAGCAGCAGTCTCTTTCGAGCAACTACAACCAGTCCTCCACTGGCTTCACAATTTCGACCGGCACGCCACTGCGCAAGCTGTTCCGGCGGTCGGGCGTAGCCAGAGTCGGTATCTCATACTCGCTGCAGCGGTCGGGCGTCACAACGTTTAGCGACACCACGCGCAACGTCTTCCAGTCGCTGGCGTTCCGTTCGGGTATCGCGGGATCGAGCCAGCTCACCGGCATCATCACCTCCATCGTGTCCCCGAGCTTCAGCTTCTCGACGCTGGATCGCGCTGTGGGCCCGCATCACGGCAAGGACTTCAACGTTGTGTTCCAGGTTGCGGGTGTAGGCGGCAACACCAAGTACTACGCTCCGACAGCAACCTGGCGCCAATACTTCCCGATGAAGGGACTGAAGGTCAATCGTGAAGGGCACAACGTCCTGGGCTATCGCGTCCAGCTGCAAAACGTGGCCGGCTTCGGCGGGCAGGTTGCACCGCCCTTCGACCGTATCTACGGCGGTGGTGAAAGCGAAGTACGCGGCTTCGATATCCGTTCGAACTCGCCGTACAGCTTCATTCCGACACGCGTGTTGTTCAACCTTACCAACCCCGACGGCTCACTGGTTCCGCGCGATCCGACCAACTCCACGTTGGGCTACGTTCAGATTCCGCTGCCGGTCTATCGCCTGGCCCCCATCGGCGGCGACACGGCCATCACGTCGAACCTCGAGTACCGTATCCCGATCGTCAACCAGGTAACGTTTGCGGTCTTCACCGACTTCGGCATGACCTTCGACACGGAAAAGTCACAGCTGCGCCAGAGCATCCTTGGCCAGTCGATCCTCAACACGCCGCTCTATGGCTGCCCGGTGATTACCAACGGCGCATGCTTCGGCGGACAGAAGGTGACTTTCCCACTCGACCTGGGTACGGTGCCGCACACGAACTTCGTTCCGCGTATGTCAAACGGCGCCGAGCTGCAGGTCATTCTGCCGATCGTAAACGCGCCGTTCCGCATCTACTACGCGTACAACCCGCTACGTCTCTACAGAAACCTGCCACCACAATTCGCTGTGTCACAGTCGGAGTTCCAGGGCTTCTTCCCCAACACAGGCGCCGGCCAGTACAGCTACCAGCAAGCCATACAGCTCTACGGTGCAAACTACGAGCTGCGCGAACCGCGTAAGACGTTCCGCTTTACGGTCGCGACAACGTTCTAAAGGCAGGAAACAGAAAACAGAAAACAGAAAACAGCGAGGCCCGGTCGAGAGACCGGGCCTTGTTGCATCCGTGCAAAAGAGCTCGCCTGGAGTCTGGCGTTTCCGGCATGCACCGAACAGGCCTCAGTCGTCTCGAGTATGTCTTCTTGCTTGATAGCATTCCGGTTTGCGGACAAGAGAGCTTGTCTCAGGGGCTGAAGCCCATTTTGTGGTGGTCCCTTGATGTCCGGGCTAAAGCCCGGACCTATCTCAGAGACAACAGCAACAGCAAAGACAACAGCAGCGGCAACAGCAACAGCAACAGCAAAGACAACAGCAGCGGCAACAGCAACAGCAGCGGCAACAAAAGCAGATTCGCTTCCACCCCAGCAAGCAAAGAACGCTTTCTGGGGGCCCGGCATGCGGGAATGACAAAAGAAAGGCAAGCACACAGAGTTGCCCGGTCGCGGCGTTCTCTGTTCTCTGTTCTCTTTTCTCTGTTTGCTGTTTGCTGTTTGCTGCTCTACTGTTTCTTTTCGAGATGAATGGCCTGCAACACCTCATCGCGAAATTCGCTGATGAAGAAACCGACTGCTGCACCGCCAATAGAGCCTCCAAAAGTCGCGGCGGTATCGTGGAAGTTCCTGTTGCTCTGCGGGTAATAGGCAACGGTCAATGCGCTGGACGCGGCATAGCCCACTATCAGCGAACCATTTACGGTAGAGTTTCCACTGTCAGTACGTGTAATGATCGGTCGCGAAGCCGCATAGGCTATGCGATAGAAGAGACTGTGCTGCGGGCCCTGCACGTAGTAGCGCGGGTCTTCATGCATCAGCGGAGCGAAGACGGCATCGGCAAATACTGCCTCCGTCGTATCGCGGAGAAGGACCGCTCCCAGGCGCTGCTCAAAGGCTCCGCTGTTGGTGCCGTAGTTCGGCTGTCCGTTGCTGATGTGTGAGAAGCCTGCGGCACCCACCATCCCAGCAATGCCTACCGGCGAGTAGAGCTCATGCAAGCCGAGGAGAAATTTTTCGTGCGACGTGATGGGCTGCGCGGTCCACCCATCGGGAATTCTCTTACTCAGCTTTGGCGCAATGTGCGGGCTCGCAACCGAACCATGGTTTGTCTCGCGTGCCGCTTCTCGGGAGGCTATCGCACTGGGCGCGTCAGGCAACGCGTCCGCGCTGCTTGAAACAGCAGCGGAAGACTCTGCGGGCTTGAAAAACTCCTTCGCAGAAGCCGTCGAGGCCAGCAACATTGGGTTGACCTGGAGCGTGTCAGGCGCTGATAGCGGCTGCTGACCCTGTGCGCTGGTGGAGAGCATTGCGAATCCTGCGCCGAATATCACGGCAAAAAAAAGTGAGGTGCCTCGCGTACGCAGATTTTTTAAAGTCATTGAGCCTTCCATTCTTCCGGCAATCGATTGCGCCGCTATGGCGCTGATCCTGCCCCGCCGGGAATGGGGCCCCTCTGTAAAGGACGCCTGAGGCGTCCCTGCGGTTGTATTCAGAGAAGTTAGCCGGCATGAGACAAAGGCCGTTACCAGCTGGGCACTGCGCTCTGCAATGTCCATTGACTAGCGGCCTCCACGAACGAATCATCGAAAGAAGAGCGTTGGCAGTTGCGCGATTGACGAGCGTTGTAGGCCGAGGCATAAACGAGTTCTCGAAAGGGTGTCGCCAATGGATCAGCAGAGTGGAACAAAGCGTCCCTGGGAAGAGCGTGTGAGCGAGGCCGGGGCGCGGCTTCGCAATGAGTTTCAGGATGAGTTGCAGCGCGTCGTGAGCTTTATCGATACCGAGGTCGCTCCCGAGGTGCGGCGGCATGGATCTACCGCCTTGCGAGCCGCTGCTGCACGGCTACAACAACTCGCAGAACACATGGACGACGCGAAGCACTCCAGCCCGGACGGCAAACCCGATGGAGAGGCACGATGAACAGGCTCAGCAAACGCCTTGGTTGCCATACTGCGGGATTATTAGCGATAGGGTTTTCCGCTCTCACCCTGACGGGCTGTCATCATCGGACGGCTGTTGCCTACCAACCGCCTCCACCAGCGGCAGGGGAACATCACTCGACCGCGAATACTGCAACCGCCACGCCACCTATTGATATAGGCGAAGAGGCTGCCAACGCGCCACCGGGCTTCTTTGACGACACCAGAGGCAAACCCGTCTTTACCGAAGAGGGCACCGCGAGCTGGTACGGCACGGTCTATCACCATCACGCGGCGGCCGATGGCACGATCTTCGACCAGAACGAGATGACCGCCGCGCATCGCACGTTGCCGATGGGTTCGACGGTGCGCGTGACCAATCTCGCCACCGGTCAGCAGGTACTGGTACGGATCACCGACCGCGGACCGTTTGCACCTGGCCGCGTACTGGACCTTTCGATGGGCGCCGCGAAAGCAGTGGGCATCTACCGCGCGGGCGTGGCGAAGGTGAAGGTTGAGGCCTTTGCCCACACGAGTTCCGACCCAGAGGGCAAGTGGTGCGTACAGACGGGCGCGTTCAAGAGCGAGGACGACGCCCTAGCGCTGAAGGCTGGACTGCTGCAGCGTTACAGCACGGCCAGGGTCACCGAGTTCTCCGGGCCGACTGGCTTCTGGGTACGGATCGACCCTGCACAGCACAGCAAAGCCCAGGCGGCAGAGATCGCCGATTGGATCGGTACGCCGGATCCGGCAGCGCTGCCTTATCTTGTGCGACTGGATTGAGCAGAAAAAGGGAAAGACAAGAACCTTGGTGAAGTAAGCGCATCCAATCGTCCATGCAGGATGCTACGACTGACGACAACATCGACGTTCTGATCCTTGGAGCCGGCATTGCCGGGTTGACGGCGGCACGTGCGCTGAGTGAACGCGGGGTGCGGGTCACGGTGGTGGAGGCGCGCGATCGCGTGGGCGGACGTTTGCTCTCGCGCGTGGCCGCAGGGGTAGACACCGTTGAACTCGGCGCGGAGTTCGTCCACGGACGCGCTCCGGAGCTGTGGGCTCTGCTCGCGGAGTGCGAGGCTCAGGCTACGGAACGCGAAGGTACCCTGTTGCGCGAGGACGGGGACGGCGGCCTCGTCGAAGACGACCCGCAGGATGAGGAGAGGTTTGCGCCGCTGGAGGACCTCGAAGACTTTACGGGTGAGGATGTTTCCTTTGCCGACTGGCTCGCAACCAGCGCTGTTCCAGAGGAAGAGCGTCCCGCGTTGCTGGGGTATGTCGAAGGCTTCAACGCCGCCGATGCGCACATCATCGGCGTGCGCTCGCTGGGTGTGCAACAGAAGGCCGAAGAGGCCACCGAAGGCGACCGTGCCTGGCATGTTCGCGGAGGCTATGCGCAGATCGCAGAGCACCTTGCCGGGCGCGTGAAAGAGCACGGCGGCAATGTGCTCCTCAACGCTGAGGTCCTCGGCGTCTGCTGGAGCACGCGCAGCGTTGAGGTCGAGACGAACCGTGGAATTTTGCGGGCAAAGCGATGCATTATCACGTTGCCGCTCGGGGTTCTGCAGAGCGTCAACAGTGAGGCTGGATTGAGGATCACGCCCGAACCTGCTGCAATCCTGCAGGCGCGGCGCCTGGCGATGGGCCATGTCGTCCGCTTTACGATGGTCTTTCGCGAGCGCTGGTGGGAGCAATCGCGCGCATTGCCTGCAGAGACGCTGCGAGCTATGAGCTTCCTCTTCACCGCACAACACCTGCCTCCCGTCTGGTGGACGATGCATCCGGAAGCGGAGGCCGCACCCACCCTTACCGGCTGGATCGGCGGCCCGCACGCAAAAGCGCTCGAAGGCAGGAGCGCGGGCGAACTGGGCAGCGAAGCCTGTGCCACGCTCGCACGGGTCTTCTCGGTAGACGAAGACCTGGTACGCGCCTCGCTGCTCGAAACCCACAGCCACGACTGGTCGAGCGATCCGTTCGCGCGTGGCGCCTATAGCTATGTTCCTGCCGGTGCGATGGACGCTCCTGCGGCGATGACGCAGCCGGAGGACGAGACGCTCTTCTTTGCGGGGGAACATACCGATACAACCGGACATTGGGGCACGGTGCATGCAGCCCTTCGCAGCGGCCTGCGCGCGGCACAACAAGTGCTCGGCGAAAACTGAAAGATTTTCACTATATCCATTCCTTCGCGATACACTGCGGTCAATCGTTCAGCGACCCCGAAGGAGCCTGTCTCATGACTGATGCTGCTAGCCTGCCTGAAACCCCAGGGCTTACTCAAACCGAGCGTGTGGTGGACACCTTCCTCGCCCCCTCCAAGACCTTTAACGATATTTTGCGCAACACCAGTTGGTGGCTGCCGTTTATTCTGCTGGTCGTTGCCACTATCGGCTCCTGCTTCGCTATCGACAAGAAGGTCGGATTCGACAGCGTTGCCGAGCACCAGATGACGAAGACTCCCGCGACCGCGGAACAGCTGCAGCAACTGCCACCAGATCAACGGGCTGCCAGGCTGCACGGAGCTGCTAAATTCACTCGCATCTTCACCTATGGCGCTGCTGTCCCCTTTCTTCTTATTATCGCGATTGAAGCGCTGGTGCTTTGGGGATGCTTCAACTTTGGACTTGGTGCCCGAACCACCTTTGGCCAGGTCTTCGCCGTCATCATGTACGCGGGTCTGCCACGCCTCTTCATTTCGTTGCTGACTATCATCCTGCTCTTTGCCGGAGTGGGTACGGACGGCTTCGATATCAACAACCCTGTCGGCACCAACATTGGTTACTTCCTTCAGGACTCCTCGGCGGCAGTGAAGGCCGCGGGCGCTTTTTTCGATGTCTTCGGCCTTTGGTCGCTGGCGCTGCTGGTCATCGGCATGGCCATCATTTCGCGCAAGAGCATAGGGCAGGCCGCGGCAATCATCGTCGGCTGGTGGGTCATTTTCCTGCTGGTCTTCACAGGAGTCGCGGCCGCCTTCAGCTAAAGGGTTGGTTGCAAAAGTGAAGGGCTCGGCTGTGTGCCGAGCCCTTTACTTTTGTAATCAACAAGCATTTTAGAAAGCCGTGTGAGCAGGGTTAGACCAACTGCGCATCCAGCGTGATCTCGGCGGCCTTAAGAACGCGCGAGACCGGGCAACCCTCTTTCGCTTTCTTCGCGATGGTGTCGAAGGTTTCCTTGTCGATACCGGGAACCGTGGCCCTGGTGGTGAGTTTGATCTTCGTGATGGTAGGGCCGTCGGCGAGGAACTCAAGGGTGACGACAGCGGTGGTATCGACAGTGTCGGCGACGTGGCCCGCCGTGGCGAGTTCGTTGCTGAAGGCCATGGTGAAGCAGCCTGCATGAGCTGCGGCGATCAGTTCTTCCGGGTTGGTGCCTACGCCATCTTCAAAGCGTGTCTTGAAGCTGTACTGTGCGTCTTTGAGGGTGGTGCTCTGCGTGCTGATGCTGCCTTTGCCAGCCTTCAAATCGCCGTGCCAAATTGCTGTTGCTTTACGATCCATTGCTTTCTCCTGGGGAGACGCCCCACCCGAGGGTGGCTTGTCTCGATGAGTTTGATGCGTCTTTCTGCAGAAGGCTACACCGATTGACACAAAAGTCACAATCAGCGGCAGGCTGCGGCTGATCTCAGACTGATTTATGCCGCGTGAAGATAGATAAAGCGCGCCAGGAAGAGGAGAGCGAGCAGATATAGCATCCAGTGCTGACGGCGCCCCCGGCCAGTCGCCAACTCCAGCAGGGCGAAGCTGATGATGCCGAACGACAGCCCTGTAGCAATGGAGTAGGTCAGCGGGATGGTGATGAGCGTCAAGAACGAAGGGATGGCCACGCGTGGCTCGTCCCAGTCGATGCGGGCGGAGCCCGCAACCATGAGCGCGCCGACCAGGATCAGTGCCGGGGCCGTCGCAAAGTCGGGGATCGCGCCAACCACCGGTGCGACGAAGATCGCGAGGAGAAAGAGCAGGCCCGTCGTGATTGCGGTAACGCCTGTGCGGCCTCCTGCGGCTACGCCGGCGGAGCTCTCGATGTAGCTCGTCACGGTCGATGTTCCGGCGAGCGAGCCCACTACGGTTGAGGTGGCGTCGGCGAAGAAGATCTTATCCAGCCGTGGGATGGTGTGGTCTGCGGAGATGAGCCCGGCGCGCTCGGTGACGGCAACGAGGGTGCCGATGTTGTCGAAGAGGTCGACGAACAGGAAGACGAAGATGATCTCGAGCGCGTTCATTCGGAGCGCGCCGCGCAAGTCGAGATGGAACGCTGTCTGGCGGATGGCGAGAGGATTGAACGTGGAAGGATGCCAGTGGACCTGATGACAGAGGATACCGGCTAACATCGTTCCCAGCACGCCGATCAGCATCGAGGCCTTCACGCGATAGGCCTGGAGCACAGCGATTAAAACAATTCCAAAGATCGCCAGCAGCGTAGCGGGAGAGTGCATGTTGCCGAGCGTTACGGTCGTCGCCGGACTCGGCACGATGATGCCCGAGTTGCGCAGCCCGATGAAGGCGATGAACAAGCCAATGCCCCCCGCGACCGCTGCGTGCAGTTGATACGGAATGGCACCGACGAGCCTCTGCCGGATACCGCCGAAGGTCAACAGAAGGAAGATGATGCCGGAGAGGAAGACAGCGCCCAACGCCGTCTGCCATGGCACACCCATACCCTTTACGACCGTGTAGGTGAAGTAGGCATTCAACCCCATGCCCGGCGCCAGCGCGAGCGGATAGTTCGCGAGCGCACCCATCAGGATCGAACCGAAGGCCGCGCACAAGCAGGTAGACGTGGTCACGGCAGCCAGCGGCATCCCCGTCTGGGACAGGATAGAGGGGTTCACGAAGATGATGTAGGCCATCGTGATGAACGTGGTCAGCCCTGCGAGCACCTCTGTACGCCAGTTGGTGGAGTGCTCGGCAAAACGAAAGTAGTGCTCCAGACGGCTGCGCATTAAGGCTGCTGGGTTCCCTTCGTGGATCAGATTGTGAAAAGAAAGGCGGTATCTTCAAGAATAGCGTGAGAAGTGCTCAAGCAGGTTTAATCACTACCAGTAAATTGGCAAGAGAAAACCCGATTCACTGGTGGCACCATCGATGAATCGGGCTTTCAGCCCTCAACTGTCTTGGTGCCCGCGCACCTGGGGCTACGCCCCAGGCTGGTATGAGGCCGGGCCGTTGGCCCTCTATCGGCACCGGACTATGTTCAAGAACGCCACTTAGAATTGTTGAATGAATTCGCTTACCGCAAATCAAGTGAAAGAAATGCTGGGTCTTGCGCCACATCCGCGTGAGGGTGGGTGGTTCGTTCGGACCTATGAAGCAACGGAGACGGTTGCAGCAGACCAGTTCGCGGACAGCCGCTATGACGGCCCACGACGCACCTCTACGGCCATCTATTATCTGCTCGAACCGGATACCTTCAGCGAGATGCACCTCCTCGCCAGCGATGAGGTGTTTCATCACTATCTTGGCGGCGCGGTTGAGATGCTGCAGCTGCATCCGGATGGCCGCAGCGAGACCCTTCTCATCGGCCCGGACCTCGCAGCAGGCCAGCGTCCGCAGGTGCTGGTTCCGCGTGGTGTATGGCAAGGATCAAGACTGCTGAAAGCAGAGGGGTTTGCGTTGCTTGGATGTACGGTCAGCCCGGGGTTTGAGTTCATGGATTATCAGGCTGCGCCGCGGGAAGAATTGATTGCAAAGTGGCCGCACGAGGGTGAGTTGATTGCGAAGCTGACGCGACAGTAGGGCAGATCCCCCATAGATGTAGCGTGAGCCTATAGCAGGGTGGGGTATAGACACTAAGCGCCACAAACGTTGGCACCCGCAAGGGCGACCGCTTTGCTTGTAATGGCGTTAGTGGCCAGATAGAGGAGTACGGTCGTTTGCTACCGCAAACGATACCCCACCCTGCCGCGCAAAAAAACGCGCGTCGAGGATGGGGCACCCGGTTCCTTGGTTGCTCGGACAAAGATGCAGAGGGTCTTTGTGCTTATTCGACCACGCCGATGTCTTCGTTCCACACCTCGGGATGCGCGGCGATATAGCTGTTGAGCATCTCGACACACTCCGGCGAGTTGAGGTCGATGACATTGATACCGAGCGCACGCAGTTCATCGATGCCGCCCTGAAACGTTTGTGACTCGCCTACGACTACGGTTTGGAAGCCGAACTGACGAACCAGGCCGCTGCAGTAAAAGCACGGAGCCAGCGTGGTGACCATGATGAGGTCGCGATAGCTCTTTTGTCGTCCGGCGCGGCGAAAGGCGTCCGTCTCTCCGTGAATGGAGGGGTCGTCCTGCTGCACACGGCGGTTGTGTCCGCGGCTGACCAGCGAGCCGTCAGCGCGAAAGATGGCTGCGCCGATGGGGATACCGCCCTCCGCCAACCCTGTGCGGGCCTCTTGGATCGCGACCTGGAGCATCGCAGCGTAATCGGGTGTTGTGCGTTGTGTGTCGTTCAACATATGCAGCCCAGCATATCGGAATCAGTGGAGCGGGTGGAGCTCTTCCTCTGCCAGTACAGTACTGCCCTTGCGCAGATAGATTCGGTAAGCCGGCGCGCTCACGTCGCCGAAGTGCCGCTCTATCACCGGAACATACATGGAACGCAGATAGGCGGCATACTGTGGCCATGCGTCCAGCTTGTCGAAGGTCACGGTACCGTGCTGGAACCACTCATTCCCCAGAACCACGACATTGGCCGGATGCTCCCGGTCGCGAGCCAGAAACCAGTTTCTGTAGTAGTCAACGGCCGGGCTTGCTGTAGGAGAGAACAAGAGCAGATCGCCCGTGGTCCCCGTGTTCTGGACCAGCCGCATGCGATAGAGAGCACCGATACAGCCCTGAATAAGGTCCATGCACTGCACTTGCTGCTGCAGGCTATCGCCGCCGAGCTGTACAAGATCGCCCTGAAGCGCGTGGGGAAGCGCGTCCGTTTGTTCCCCCACGCGTGGAGATCCGTGGATGATCCTTCCGTAGTAGGGCACAATCACCAGGAATAGCGCGGCCACGCCTGCCACACCCACTATGCGAGAACGTTTGTCCTCACGGTGCATCGCCTCTGTCAGTTCCCAGCCTGCCCAAAGAAGAATGGACACCACGAACATGTAGCGGTGGTAGAGGTATCCTTTGCCCTGCACGAAGTACGAGAGGGCACCCATCGCCATAGCGCAAATGAGCGCCCATCGCTCCCAGCCCACACGCCGCCTGCCCAACGCTGCGGCCAGGATGCCAAGAGCGACCGGAAGGACCAGCGCCATCGGCATAAGGTGGCGAAACATGTAGACATAGCTGCGTTGATTGAGCTGCCCATACGAGGGCACGATCTTCGTGCAGATAAACAGAAACGCTCCCCATGCCTGGTGCTGCAGGAGAAACCCCACCATCAGAGCCGCAATGGCGACATTTCCCGCTAACCCCCATAGCAGGTATTTGCCTATGCGTTCACCGCTTCGTTTAAGGACGACGAACAACAGCACCAACAGCGCCACGTCGAGCAGCAGGGCGCTGGGTTTCAGAGACATCGCAAGCCCTGTCAGCAAGCCGAACGGAAGCATGAGCGCAGGCGTGCGCCGCCGAAGAGAGAGAAATAGCAGGGCTGTGGCCGCCACCAGCAGCACCATCATCAACTCATCGCGCTCCGTCGCCACGATGGGCCCCTCGGAGCCGTGCATCATGATGAAGAACGCCGCCATATAGATGCCGGCGAACCAGCGGCGAGAGCCGCCGATCACCATTCCGCTGACGGTGAGCACCGCCATGAGGAAGAATTCATAGATCCGCCAGGAGAGATCGCCCCAACCAAAGACGGCCATGCCCCATCTCTCCGTGAGATAGCAGCCGGGCAGGTTCATGTCCGTGATCTCGGAGTAGGGGCGCAGCCCGCGGCTCATCAAGAAGTTGATGTAGTGCATGATGGGGGTATCCCACACCATCGGCCAATGCACGGTGCTGGCCACATAGTAGGCGAACAGGCCAACGAAGGCGGCGCTCGCGATCCAGCGTAGACGCGCAAGGGATTGATCGGAGAGCACGCCAGTAGACATTAACTCGAATCTTACTGGAATTGACGGCTCTCTTCCGTTATTTCGGTGCTCCAAATCGGTCCTCGATGAATCGCAAAGCGGCTTCAGGCGTCGACACTACACCTTCCAGTTGCGCGTCCTCCGCGGCTTCCAGCATCTCGCGGAAGCGTGGACCGGGCTTGTAGCCTGCGGCGATCAGGGCTTCGCCGTCGAGTAGAAGCTTCGGCTTGATCTGCTCCTCGCCCAGTTCTTCAAGGTGTTGTTTCGCGAAGGCGTACATGCCGAGTTCCCCGTGGGAGCTGAGGCTGTCGGCGCGATGCAGAGCCAGATGCTCGTCGAATTTTGGCAGTCGCAGAAAGCGTTTCAGTGTAGATTGCTTCATCTTGGTCACATCGCCAAACTGCATGTGATGCTTGATCAGCGCGAGAATCTGCTCCGTATCGTCGTTGCTGAAGCGCAGGCGGGTGAGGATATTGCGCGCGACGGCGACCCCTATCTCCACGTGACCGTTGAAGCGAATGCGGTCCCCAGGTTTGGCAGGATCGGGTGGTGTAAAAGTTGCAGGCTTGCCGATGTCGTGCAGGAGCATGCCCCAGGCCAGGGTTGGGCTTGCGTTCCTGGGCAAATGCTCGAGGAGCATCAGGGTATGGATCCAGACATCGCCTTCAGGGTGGTACTGCGGCGGCTGTTCGACGCCTTTCATGCGGGCGATTTCGGGGAGCACCTGACTCAACAGACCGCTCTCATCCAGCAGTTCGAAGCCTCGCCGTGCTGCGCCTTCGGTAAGGATCTTCGTCAGCTCATCACGCACGCGCTCAGCCGAGACTTGTGCGATGCTAGCGGCCTGCGCTTGAATCGCTGCCATGGTGCGATGTTCTATGACGAAGTCGAGCCTTGCGGCGAAGCGGATAGCCCGCAGCATACGCAGCTTGTCCTCGGCAAAGCGCGTGGCTGCGCTGCCGATGGCGCGAACCAGCCTGTGCTCCAGATCGAACTGGCCGCCAACGAAGTCATGCACGCAATCGTGCAGACGATCACCCTCTTCATAGGCAATCACGTCGAGCAGCAGGCCGTTGATGGTGAAGTCGCGGCGCAGCACATCTTCGCGGGGGTCGAGCGAGAACCGTACAGCGTCCGGACGGCGGCCGTCGCTGTAGACACCATCGTTGCGGAATGTGGCCACTTCGGTTGCGGTACGTTCACCAAGAACGATCTCGATCACCAGCACCACGCCAAAGTGCGCTCCAACCGACTCGGTGCGAGGGAAAGCAGGCTGCACCTGGTCGGGAGTGGCGGAAGTCGCTACGTCAAAGTCGTGGGGATCGACGCCGAGCAGAAGGTCTCGCACGCAACCTCCGGCAAAGTAGGCTGTATGGCCAAGTTCGCGCAAGCGGCGTGTGATGGCGAGGGCTGCTTCGTAGTGTGGGTTGTTCAGCCTGGGCATAGGTTCTTCGTATCTGTAAAATTCGCGGGTGCTGGTTGTTTTTCGCCGTCATCCTGAAGCGTAGCTGAAGGACCCCCGCATTGGTGCTACCTCAAATTCGGGGGGTCCTTCGCCGATGGCTCAGGATGACGGCGAAAAACAGGCAACAGCAACAACAGCGATAGCGGCAATTACGTGAGCCATCACAAATTTTGTACAAGTTCTAAGATAGACCTTGTGCGCTCCCACCTCATCCTCGGCATTGAAAGCTCCTGCGACGAAACCTCTGCGGCGGTAGTGCGTGGCGGGCGCGAGGCGCTGTCGAATGTTGTCGCCTCGCAGCTGGTGCATGGCGACTATGGCGGGGTTGTTCCTGAGCTTGCGTCGCGCGAGCACCTGCGGGCTATCGTTCCGGTGGTCCAGGAGGCCATGCAGCGGGCTGGGGTGGTCTATAGCGACCTTGATGCTGTCGCCGTCACCGAAGGCCCGGGGCTTGCAGGTGCGCTGCTTGTCGGGCTTACGTTCGCCAAGGCGCTGGCGTTTGGTGCGGAGCTTCCGCTGATCGGCGTGAATCATCTTGAGGGACACATCCACGCAGTCCTGATGGATTCGGAGTCTTCGTTCTCCGACGCCTCGCCGCTGCTCGCGCTGGTCGTCAGCGGAGGGCATACGCATCTGTACCTCGCGACGAAGACGCCACAGAACACGTGGCACTACCGCAACGTAGGCAAGACGCTCGATGATGCCGCCGGCGAAGCCTACGACAAGGCTGCAAAGCTGCTCGGCCTGCCCTATCCCGGTGGTCCGTGGATGGACGCGCTCGCAAAGCATGGCGACCCGAAAGCCGTGCCCTTCAGCTTTGCACAGATCAAGACGAAGGCCACTGGAAACACCGCACCGAAGCTTGCCCGTGAAGTTGCGGATGACACGCGGCGATTCGATCTCTCCTTCAGCGGCATCAAGACAGCCGTGCGGCGCTACGTTGAACTGCATGCCATGCGTGAACGCATCGACACGCGCGCGCGAAGCCTGCAGGAGTCCGGCCTTGCCAAGGGCAAGCCCTCCGACCCGGAGACGCTTGCGCGTGCCTTGGCGTTCTTCGAACCAGAGACACTGAACCTTATTGCCAGCTTTCAAGCGTCAGTGACCGGATATCTCACACGCACGGCGTTCGCTGCGGCTGAGCATTTCGGCGCGCGTGGTTTGCTGGTCAGCGGAGGCGTTGCCGCCAATAGCGAGCTGCGTCAGCGTATCTCTGCTGAGGCTGCACGGCGACATCTGCCGGTTGCGTTTCCTTCGATTGCTTTGTCTACCGACAACGCCGCGATGATCGCGGCAGCTGCGTGGCCGAAGCTGCTTGCGGAGGCGTTCGCGCCGGAGACGCTGGAGCCTACGCCGCAGTTGCGGCTGGGGTAGAACGCTACGCCAAGCAGACGCCACAAATCTTCAAAGCGCGCTTTGTATCAAGGGTATCGTTTGCGATAGCAAATGACCGTTCGGCTTCACCCAACCCTATCGCCACGACCAGCCAAGAGCGGTCGCGCTTCCGCGCGATACCCCACCCTGCCGCGCAAAAAGCGCGCGTCGAGGATGGGGCACCCGATGATGGCTCTGCCTAGAGTTATAGGAAGCTCAAGCTAGCCATCCAAGCGACGCAGTTCGGCTTCCAGTTGCATTTTCTCGTGCGCCAGTTGCATGAGCATCTCTTGATTTCCCTGACGCATGGCTTCGGCAATCAGTGTCCGAATTTCACGCAGACGTCTATCAAGCCTGCGCTCATGCAGTGTATGCAGAGCGTTCTGCACCTGTTCCTGCAGCGTCTCACGCGAGGCCTCGCTCTCCCCCGAGGCTTGATGCAGCACGCTTGCCAGCAGCAGGCGTGAGGCATCATCGGGAGCGGCCTGCAGCGGATTGTCCGGCGCAGGAGCGTTCGCAAACACCTCAATCAGAGGCGCCGAAGGCAGCTCCGCATACCACTCTGGATTCGCCGCTAGCTGATCCGCCGCTAGCGCTCGCGACGAGTCCGCGTCAGGCAGTACGAGCGCGCACAGCAGGATGCGTTCGATCTCCGACACTGCCTTTTGCTGCGGCGCGCGCACGCTCTCCAGGCGCTGTTGCGCGGCTTGCTTCAGCTCCTGCCGCATCAACGAACTCTCGATGCCGAGCTTCTGTGCGGCGTTCTCAGCAAAGTCATTGCGCGCAATAGGATTTGGGCGGCGGCGGATGTACGGCAGCAGGAAGTTCAGCGACTTTACCTTCGCCTCCGCCGTTCGCGCGGGGAAGAGCACACGCGCGCGCTCGATCAGGAAGTCCTGATCGCGAGCTGCGCCGCGCACCGCCGTCGCATACTCCGCGACACCGCGCTCGCGAACAAAGCGGTCAGGGTCGAGGCCGCCTTCCAGCGTAATCACGCGGACATCGAAGTCTTCTTCCATGAGCAGGCCGAGGGTCTTCTCCGCTGCATTGGCTCCGGCCTGGTCGGGGTCGAAGTTGAGCCAAACTCGCTTACTGAAACGGCCCAGGATGCGCAACTGATGCTCGGTGAAGGCAGTGCCGCTGGTCGCAATTACGTTATCGACACCGTTCATGAAGAGCGAGATGCAATCCATCTGGCCCTCGACCAGCAGCGCAGCATCCTTGCTCTTGATGGCAGCCTTCGCCTTATCAAGATTGAAGAGCACCTGTCCCTTTGTGTAGAGAGGCGTCTCGGGCGAGTTCAGATACTTTGGCCCGGCCTTCGCATCGGCGTCGGCTGAATCGAGCGCGCGAGCCGTGAAGGCGATGGGCTTCCCCTGCTCGTTGCAGATCGGGAATGTGATGCGCTTGCGAAAGCGCGCATACATCGGACCGGGAGAACCATCCTCCTGCTCTTTGGAACTGAACAGGCCGCTGGCACGAAGCACTTCTTCGCTAAAAAACTTGCCCAGACGGTCGCGCATATCGTTGAAGCTCTCAGGCGCATAGCCGAGACGGAACTTCGCAATGGTATCCGGCGTGATTCCGCGGGAGGTCATGTACTCGCGAGCGCGGGCCGCTTCGGGGGAGTGCAGGCTCTGCTGAAAGTACTGCGTGGCGGCCTCGTGGACATCGATCAACTGCTTGCGAAGCCCGGCTGCCTGGGCCTCGTGCGGCGAATTGAACTCGCGCTGGGGCAGTGGAATGCCCATCTTCGTCGCGACTGACCGCACGGCCTCAGGAAAGCTAAGGTTCTCCATCTTCATCACAAAGGTAAAGACATCGCCGTGTTCGTGGCAGCCAAAGCAGTAGTAACTCGTCGTTGCGGGATAGAGATAGAAGGAGCCCGACTTCTCTTTATGAAACGGGCACAGCGCCGACCAGTTCGCTCCGGATTTGCGCAGTTTGATGTACTCGCCGACGATGCGAACGACGTCAGTCTGTTGCTTTACGGTCTGGGCAAAGTTGTCGGCCATAGGCAAGGGTTTAGGGCCCAGGGTTTAGGTTATAGGGTTTAGGGTCCTCTGTCCTCCGAGCCCTTAGCCCCGAATCCTCGAACTTTACAGCAACATGCGTCTCACACTTGGGTTCCACATAAACGAGCCCCCAATATGGGCACCCGGCAGGTTTCTGGCTAGAATTTGCGGCCAAGCGGGCACTAAGGAGAATAAGAAATGGCTTCTAAAATACTTCGCAAGATCATGATTGCTGCCGCGCTGTCCGTTCCGGTCGCTCTATTGCCGGTCGCACAGGCTCATGCCGGGATCTTTATCTCGGTCGGTTTCGCACCACCGGCGTTGCCGGTCTACGTTCAGCCACCTCTACCCGCTCCCGGCTACCTCTGGACGCCTGGCTACTGGGGATACGGTGATGCAGGCTACTACTGGGTTCCTGGCGTCTGGGTAGAACCCCCAACCCCCGGCTTTCTCTGGACTCCGGGCTATTGGGGCTTTGCCGGCGGCGTTTATGGCTGGCACGGCGGCTACTGGGGTCCCCACGTCGGCTTCTACGGCGGTGTGAACTACGGCTTCGGCTATGGCGGCATCGGCTTTGCCGGTGGTGAGTGGCGCGGCGGTGTATTTGCCTACAACAGGGCTGTGGCCAACTTCGGCAGTGTTCACGTGACCAACGTGTATGAGAACAGGACTATCGTCCAGCAAAACACCATCATCAATAACACCCACGTTTCGTATAACGGCGGAGCCGGCGGCATCAACCGTCAAGCCAGCTCGCAGGAGCAGCAGTTCGCCAACGAGCGCCACATCCAGCCCACTGCCAACCAGACGCAGCACCAGAACTTCGCAGCGCAGGATCGTTCGCAGCTCGCTTCCGTCAACCATGGCCGCCCAGGAACTCCGGCTGCCTCGAACGTCAACTCGTACCACCAGGTAGCGCAGCAGCGCGCGGCGTCGCAGCCTATCTCGGCGGCGGATCGCTCGGCGGGCCAGAGCTACAGGCCGAGCGTCAACCAACGTGAGGGCAATCAGGACCAGCGCATTGCCAATGGGGAGCACTCCGGTGCGATCAACTCCCGTCAAGCTGCCACGGACAACCAGCGCCAGGCCAATATCGACCGTCAAGTCGCCAACGATCGGTCAGCCAATGGTGGTCATCTCACCCAACAGGAGCATCAGCAGGTGAATCACGAGCAGAACAAAGCCAGCCGGCAGATCTCCAACCAGACCCACAACAAACCAGCGCCTCAGGAGAAGAGAAAGTAACTCCGTACGCTTCACCCGAAACGGCCAGCCGCTTGCGGCTGGCCGTTTCCTTTTGCAGCTTTATCGACAGCCGGCCTGCGCAGTCACCACTAAAATTGGGTCATGCTGTCAGCCGCACATCGATCTCGTCTTACTGTCGTGCTTGTCGGAGCACGCAATCCGAGCAACATTGGTGCTGCGGCGCGGGCTATGCAGGACTTTGGGTTCCGCGATCTCCGAATCGTCAACGACTATGCCGCGCCGTTTGAGGCGGCGCAGCTTGAGGATTCGCAGCTGACCGTCAAGTCTGCCGTGGGTGCGGCGTCCGTTATGGCCGAGGCACGCAGGTTCTCCAGCCTCGCCGAGGCGGTGGCAGATTGCACGCTTGTTGCCGGCACGACCGCCATCGGGGAACGGGACATCCGGCAGGATGTTGTGTCGCTGCAGCAGGCTGCGCCGCTGATGTTTGGCGAGCTACAGAAAGATGGGCTGCGGGTGGCGCTACTCTTTGGCTCCGAGAAGACTGGCCTTACCAAGGAGCAGCTCAGCTACTGCTCGCTGCTTACGACGATTCCGATGTTTGCGCCGGAGGCAGCACGGCACCTTTCGATGAACCTGGGGCAGGCCGTTGCGGTTTGCCTGTACGAGCTGACGCGGGAAGGCTTTGAGGGGGCTAAGGAGCTGCCTGTACTTCATGAGGCGGCTGCGACTGCTGAGGATCGCGAACGGCTTACGCAGCTTCTGCTCGATGTGCTGCATGCTACGGGTTACTCGCGGCGTTTTCCCGCCAATGCCAGTGAGCCGCTGGTACGGCAGCTGGCGCTGCAGCTGGGGGTGAGTCATCGGGAGGCGATGACCTGGATGGGGGTTTTAAAGCAGGTGCTGTGGCGGGAGCGGCAGGATGTTGGATAATTCAGCATTCTGCTGCGATTTCGTGGGGCAGACATAAAAAGATGCGCCCGAAGGGCGCATCTTTTTATGTATAAGTCGTTTATTTTCTACCACATACCCCAGGCGCGGCTAATGTAGTCGCTCAGGGTCATGGTAATCAGGACGATGAAGGTGAAGAAGCCTGCGCCGACGGTCATCTTGATGAGTTTCGACTGATACTTCACGTGCATGAAGAACAGGATGACAATCACCGCCTTGATGCAGGCGATGGCGAGGGCGATCACCGGGTTCAGCCAGCCCAGATCGATGTAGGCCGCGATCACGGTGATGGCGGTACCGACCAGCAGCGTGCCGAAGACCATGCAGTATTGCAGCGGCGAGACAATATGGTGCTCGGCGTGCTCCGGGTTCGTTACGTTGGAGGGATCGTGGTAGATCTCGTGTGCCATCGCGTTTTCCTTAATCAATTCGAATAGATCGGCGTTACTTCAGCGGGTGACGGTTGATCAGATAGAGCAGTGGGAAGAGGAAAAGCCACACAATATCGACGAAGTGCCAGTACAGCCCGAAGTTTTCAATCGGTGCGACATATCCGGCACTGAACTCGCCGCGATGCGCCCGCCAGGTGAGCCAGAACAGGATCACGATACCGATGATCATGTGCAGAGCGTGCATGCCGGTCATCGCGAAGTACAGGAAGAAGAAGATCTGCGTGTGCTCTGCCATGTCCGGCGCGAGCGGCTCTTCCTTCAACCCATAGGCTGCAGGGTTGGTGAACATCGCGGTGCTGAAGCTCGAGCCCGGAATGTGGTGCTTCTCATACTTCTCGTGATACTCATCGGCCTTGACGCCCAAAAAGGCCACGCCAAAGACGGTGGTGAGTATAAGCATGACGACGAGCAGGCCCTTCTTGCGAACCTCGGCGGCCCACACACCCAGCGCCATGAAGAAGCCGGAGGTGATGAGGATGGCCGTATTGGCGGCGCCTTCCGGCACGTTCAACTGGTTCGAAGCGACGGTGAAGGCCGGGTAGTACCAGTTGCGGTAGAGCAGGTAGGCGAAGAACATACCGCCGAAGAACATGATTTCGGTCAACAGGAAGAGCCACATGCCGAAGCTGCCGGCCTCGCGCTGCTGCTCTTCCGTCTCGAAGTGGTGACGGTGCTGCGGCAGCACGACGTGTTCGTGCTCGGCTGGGACCGCGGTCTCGTGCGTATGGGGGTGGGTCGCGATCACGTTATCCAACGGTCGTCACCTCTTCTCTCTGCTTTTTCTCGAGCCACTCGTAGTCGTAGGCTTCGTAGTCTACGATCGGCGTCTCAATGAAGTTTTCGGTCAATGGGGGCGACTGGATCTGCCACTCGAGACCGGTTGCCTGCCACGGGTTGTTGCCCGCGATCGCACCGTACTTCAGCGACCAGCCGAGGTACAGCAGCGGCAGCATGTAGCCGACGCCCAGCACCGTAGCACCGGCGGTCGAGAGCACGTTCAGCACCTGATACTCCGGTGGGTATGCAGCGTAGCGGCGCGGCATGCCGAGGTAGCCCAGGATGAACTGCGGCAGGAAGGTCAGGTTGAAGCCGATGAATGTGACGACAGCCGCGAGCTTGGACAACGACTCGGGATACATGCGCCCGGTCATCTTCGGCCACCAGAAGTGGATGCCTGCGAGGAACGCCATCAACATGCCGCCCACCATGACGAAGTGGAAGTGGGCCACGATGAAGTAGGTCTCGGTGAGATGGATGTCCATGCCCAGCGAGCCGAGGAAGACGCCCGTCAGGCCGCCGATGGTGAACAGCCCCATGAAGCCGAAGGCGTAGAGCATGGGGGTCTCAAAGGTAATTGAGCCCTTTTGCAGCGTGAACGCCCAGTTGAAGATCTTGATGGCCGAGGGGACGGCGACGAGCATGGTCAGCAGCGAGAAGACCAGCGCCGAGTAGTTGGACACACCCATGATGAACATATGGTGCGCCCACACGAAGAAGCCGAAGAGCGCGATGGCCACCGAGCTGAACGCGACCGCCGTATAGCCGAAGACGCGCTTGCGGCTGAAGGTCGAGATGACCTCGGAGATCACGCCCATGCCGGGCAGAATCATGATGTACACGGCAGGGTGCGAGTAGAACCAGAAGAGATGCTGGAACAACAGCGGGTCGCCGCCCTTGGCAGGATCGAAGACGCCGATGCCGATCAACCGCTCCAATGCGACCAGCACGATGGCGATGGCGAGTACCGGGGTTCCGAGCACCATCAGGATCGAGGCCGCGTAGTTGGACCAGACGAACAGCGGCATGCGGAACCAGGTCATGCCTGGGGCGCGCATACGGTGGATCGTCACGATGAAGTTCAAGCCGGTGAAGATCGAGCTGAACCCAGCGATGAAGATGGCTGTTGCCGCCGTGAGGACGTGGGTGTTCAGGTAGTGCGTCGAGAGCGGCGTGGTGAAGGTCCAGCCGGTATCGACACCACCCAGCACCAGCGCAGCCAGCGTGAGGGTTCCACCGATGAGGTAGAGGTACCAGGACAGAAGATTGATCTTCGGGAAGGCAAGATCCTTCGCGCCCAGCATGATCGGAATCAGGAAGTTCCCGAGGGTCGCCGGCACCGAGGGTACCAGGAACAGGAAGATCATAATGATGCCGTGCATGGTGAAGAACTTGTTGTACGTATCCGCCGCGACGAGATCGGACTGAGGCGTCAAAAGCTCCAGCCGGATAAGACCCGCGAACGCTCCGCCGATAAAGAAGAAGAACGTGATCGAGATCAGATACAGCATCGCGATGCGCTTGTGGTCGCCGGTCAGCAGCCAGCTCAACAAGCCGTGCTCGTTGTTGATGTAGTGCTTCTTCGGCAGCGTGGCCGTGCTCTGGTCAGGCAGAGAGACGATGGTGTGCAAAGTGGGGACGCTGGTACTCATGGCTTCACCGTTTCAGACGTTGTGCCCTCGGTGGGCGTTGTGGGCGCTGCCTGATTGGACTCCGATGTCATCAGAGTCTGCTGCACCCGGAAGTTCGACTGCAAGTTCTTGATGTACTCGACCAGGTCGATCAGGCCGTCTTCGCTGATCTGCCCCTGGTACGTAGGCATAATTGGAGCATATCCAGCGGTGATGTGCTGAGACGGGCTCAGGATCGCATCACGTAGATAGGCATCGTTCACCAGCACCTGGCTGCCGTTGGTAAGCGTCAGCTTGGAGCCGTAGACACCGGCAAGGTTCGGACCGCGAGCCGCGGCGTTGCCGCTATGGCAGGCGTTGCAGCCCATGCTGGCGAACAACCGCTCGCCGTTCTGCGCCAGGCTCATGCCGCTGGTCGACTGCTGAATCCACCTCTGGTAGTCATCCGGCGAGAGCACCGTCACTTCACCGATCATGCCGGAGTGCTGCGTGCCGCAGTACTGGGTGCAGAAGATGTGGTACGTGCCGGGCGTGGTGGCTTCAAACCAGACCGTGGTGTAACGGCCAGGGATGACCTCGCGCTTGACGCGGAAGTCGGGGATCGAGAAGCTGTGGAACACGTCCTGCGAGATCATGGTGAGCTGGACAGGACGACCCATGGGGACGTGCAGCGCGTTGATCTCGTGCTGTCCGCCGGGATGCTCGGCCTTCCACATCCACTGCTTGCCGACGACGTAGATGTTCATCGCATTGGCGGGTGGATCGTAGATGCGGAAGTACAGCAGCGCGCCCCAAACGAAGGTGACGAGGAAGATGGCCAGCGGAATGATGGTCCATGTGGCCTCGAGCAGAGTCGAGCCCTCGATCTGCGTGGCGACGGGGCTCCGCTCGCGGCGATAGCGAATGGAGAAGCCGAAGATGAGGACGCCGACGAGAATGAGGCCGACGATCGTCATCAACAGCAAAAAGAAATAGAGCGCGTCAGTGTACGGCGAAATCGTGGATGCCTCGGCCGGAAAGAGGGCCGAAGCGTGAAGCCACTTCACCAAAAATTGCCACAGTACTGGACTAATTCCCATCGTTAGCCTTTATCCGTTCCGCCGGTTGTCGTTGTCATCCGGTTGAGGTGTGTCGTGGTCGCGTCCGAGACGAAGGTCGCGCCGGAACATCAGAAACATGAAGCCACCCAAACCCGCCACTGTCATCATGCCGCCCAACTGCACGACCCGCGCCACCATCAGCGAGTGCTTGTTGATCTGCGGATCGTAGTGATAGCAGTAGGTGAGAATGTTGGCTACAGGTGAACCAATTTTGTTGCCTGAGGCATCGATCAGCCCCAGGAGAATGTCTTTGGGCGAGTATTCAACGCCGAGGTAGTACTGCGCCAGCCTGCCCTGCGGCGTGGCGATCTCGATAGAACTGGCATGCGCAAACTGCGAGAGCGTGCCGTCGGGGCCGGGGACGCGGGTGTAGCCATAGCCAGTTACGCCCGTCATGGCATCGATGGCCGGCTTCTGCCCGGTAAGAAAGTGCCAGCCGTCTGCGGTCTCCGGATGTCCGTAGCGTTTTACGTAGCGCGCCTTGTACTGAGCTGCAAGCTGCGGTGTCTCGGATGGATCGATGCTGACTACGACGATCTGGAAGTCCTTGCCCGGAACCAGATGCACCATCAGCAGCGAACTGACGAGACCGTCCATCTCTTCCGAGCACAGCATCGGGCAGTTGTAGTACACCATCGAAACGATGGCGGGATGCTTGCCGTCGAAGTACTTGCCCAGCGTTACCGCGGCGCCGGTGTCATCGACGAAGGGCGCGTCCAGGGGGAGCTGCGCGTTGAGGTGCTGGGTAACCTGAACCTTTTGTAGAACCTGTGGGAGCTGGTCGCCGGTGTTCTGGCCGGTGGACTTGTCGCCGTAACTCGAAACCTGTGCCGAGAGCGGAGCGCAGGCGAGCGCGAGGCCGAGGAGTCCTCGTCCTACTGCTGTCGCCATCCGGATTGTGCGCTCTGCGTTCATTTGGTTCTCAGTTCTCGGTTGTCAGTTCTCAGTTTTACTAATCCCTAATCCCTGTTCCCTAATCCCTTAGTCCTTCTTTGCTTCTGCGCGATTGAAGTCGTTCTTCTCGTTGCGGGCCTGAATCGTCTCCAACTCATAGCCGGTACGGGCGAAGCCGTTGGTCAATGGCGCCTGAACGACCGGTGCGCTCTCGCCGGCCATCAGCGACTGTGGTGTCTGTGTTGCAGGAGCCGAGCCGAGGCCGCGCTGCACGATCAACTGCATCGCGCGATCAATCGGAATGCGAACCGCACCCTGAGGCAGATCGGTCGACGAGCTGTAGTGATCCAGCAGCAGGTCTTCCTTGGCGTGCAGATCGGCGGTGTCCTGATTACCGTCGTCTGTCTCCAGCCGCGGTGTCGGGAAGGCCTGGGTCATGCTCTGCAACGCCTTCTGCTCCATCTCAGCATTCGAGCTCAGGTCTTCACGCTTGTCCCCGTGAGGAGTTGCGCCAGGCTGGGAGAGATTCGCCTGCCACTTGTTCGTGGCGCCGTGCGCCTTGTCCTGATCCAACAGGAAGTAGTTGATCGCCTTGCCCATGAAGAAGCAGAAGACGAAGAAGATCAGCACGGTACCAAACAGACCGGCGAGGAACGTGGCGATGCCGCCGGAGTTGACGTCCTGTACTTCGTAGCCGGGATGTTCCGAATCGCGCGAATGCGGCGGATGCGGGCTGGTGCCTTCGGGGCGACCTGGATCGTTTCCTTTAGTGTGCATGCTCAGGCTCCAAAAGCTCTTGCGTGTGCGGGTCGTTCACGTTGATCAGAGGCCGCTTCATCAGCTCAGTCAGGTAGAAGAACAGCCAGAACGCGACCACCGCGACGGGCACTGTGATGTAGGCCAGAATTCCGAGATTGCCCGCGAGATGCAGGTTGCCGGCGGCATCGTTGAAGTTCGGCTCGATCAGCCAGAACATGTCGATGAAGCGGGCGAAGATCATAAACACCGTCACCCAGATCATCTTGCTCTTGGAGCGCTTGATGTCGCGCGAGAGCAGGATGCAGAAGGGGATGACCCAGTGGCAGATGACGTCTGCCGTGCAGATATACCACCAGCCGCCATGGATGCGGTGCAGGTACCAGGGAATCTCGTCGGGCAGGTTACCCGACCAGATGATGAGGAACTCCGCAAAGGTGAGGTAGATGTTCAGCATCACGAAGGCGAAGGCCAGCTTGCCCATATCGTGCTGCTCGGTAGTGCGGAACATGGTCTTCATCGGCTCGTAGCGCGAGAGCAGGATGAGGGTCAGGATGCCGAGTGCCAGCACCGCGTAGCCTTGTGCGACGAGGAACTGGAGACCGTACACCGACGAGTACCAGGTGACGTCCAGCGACTTGACGAAGATGATCACGAACATCGACATCAGGATGACGTAGAACAGGATCGACGGGCCGGAGAGGTTCTCAAAGCGCACGCGCCACTTGTCGAAGCTGGCCAATGTTCCAGCCTTCGGATCGGCATCGCGCTGCACCGACCAGCGGTTGAGCAGGGTGATGACCAGTCCCATGAAGCCCAACACGATAGCGGCTTCAATCCAGGCGCTGGTCGGGCTCAGCATGGTGAGCTTGGAGGCAGCCGTAAGCTGCTGCTCGTGGGTGATGAGTCCCTGGTGATAAGCATTCAACAAAGCAGCTTTGTTGGGGAAGGCTGCCCAGATGTAGAGGTGCTTCATCAGGAAGAGAATCGGCAGCAACATCACGACGATGAGCCACCAGGTACGGGTCATGGCTTCGAGCGGACGGCGCAAGATCTGGCCCCACTTACCGCCCGACACATACTGCACCATCAGGAAGGCCAACGCGCCGCCGCAGAAGTTGAAGCATGTCATGTACCCCATCAGGTAGGCGCGCAGGAGATGCGACTTGCCACCGTCGACGCCTAGAAAGACCAGCGAGATAAGTCCAAAGACGACCGCAACGATGGCGGCGCGGGTGCGCCAGGCGCCCACGACGGCAGGCGCCGCCAGCACGCTGGGCAGCGTCTTCGGACCTTGGTGCCCCGAGTTTCCGTGCGTCAAATCCGCTCCGTGATGTTCGTGTTCAAGTGACATTCGTCAGTCGCCTTCAAAGTTCCAGAAGTTTCGAAATCTGTTCTACTGCTTGGTTCCGCTCGGCTGTGCTGCCGGCGCAGTCTTTGCCGCTGCTGCCGGAGCCGTGCCAATGTTCTGTCCCGGAATACCGTTGTCCTGATTGTTCGGCGTTCCATAGATTGCCGTGGACGGCAGACCCCATGGATCGGCAAACCCAGGCTGCAAGCCTTCGTCCTTTGCGATATCGTGCAGGTCCTGCACGTGCTGGCCCGCTGCAACATCGGCCTGCTTCGCATTCTGGCTGAGCTGCAGAGCCCGAACGTAGGCTGCAACTGCCCAACGATCTTCAGGTGTCAACTGTGCGGCATAGTCCGGCATCGCGCCGTAGCCGTTGGTCATGACATTGAAGAAGTGGCCGAGCGGCGCATTGCGGAGACGGTCGGTATGGAAGTCGCCGGCGGGGCGGTAGCCGCGCTGCACGATCATGCCGTCGCCATTGCCCACACGCGAGTGGCACGGGGTGCAGTAGATGTTGTACCGCTCCTGGCCGCGTTGCATGACTTCGGTGGTCAGAGGAATCGGAAGACCGTCGCCCTCTTTGCCGTCCTGCAGACCGGTGAAGAAGTAGGCATCCTGATGAAGCTGATTACGCGCCACGGTGTTCTCAACCTGCGGACGCGCGGAGCGGCCATCGGTATAGAACGAGGTTCCGCGCTGCGGAAAGAACTTGGGCTGATCATGCATGTCCTGGCGGCAACCGGCGAGAACCAGCATCGCCGCCATCGCCGAAAGCCCTGTCACTGCACGTGCTACCCGCATCGCTGTTTCCTGTTTCCTGTTCGCTGTGTCGTGACTCTGCATTAGTGATCCACCTCCACAACGGAGACGGGAGAGAATCCTTCGAGAAATACCCTGGTCTCGGTCACCGAAAACTTCGGATCGTGCGCCTCAAGGCAGAGGAAGAACTTATCGGTGGTCGCGCCATCGCGGAAGTTCGCTGCATTGAACAGCGGATGGTAGAGCTGTGGCAGACCGTTCTGGGCGAGCATGCCGAATGCCGCAGAGAGACCTGCGAACAGAATCGTCCACTCGTAGCCCGGGATTACGAATGCCGGCCAGCTGAACAGCGGACGGCCCGCGATGTTGAGCGGATAGCCCCATACGTTGACCCAGATCTCCATGCCGTAGCCGGTGACGAGTCCCATGATGCCGCCAAGCAGGCACATCAGCGGTACACCCGTCTTGTGAAAGTGCAGCGCTTCCGCCGCCTCTTCCACGGGATAGGGGGTGTAGCACTCCATGCGGCGGTAGCCGGCGTGGTGTGCCGCCTTGGTCGCGTTGACCAGTTCGGTAGGCGTATTGAACTCAGCAATGAGCCCGTAAACTCCCTCATATACCGGCATTAGTGGGCCTCCTGAGCAACGGTTTCAGCACTGGTTCCGCCAGGATGAACCTTGGTCTGCGGCAGCATCATACGAATCTCCGACATCGGAATCATGGGAGCGAAGCGCGCAAACAGCAGGAACAGGAAGGTGAACATGCCCCACGTTCCGAGAAACAGGATGTAATCCCACTTGGTCGCGCGATAGGTTCCCCAGCTCGACGGCAGATAGTCGCGGTAGAGCGAGGTCACGACGATGACGAAGCGCTCGAACCACATACCGATGTTCACCACGAAGGACAGGAAGAACAGGTAGCCGACGTTGACGCGCAGCTTGCGGGACCAAAGGGTGGTCAAGGGAATTGCGATGTTGGTCAGGATGAGGATCCAGTAAGCCCAGCCCATGGGGCCGAACATACGGTTCCACATCATGAAGAACTCCCAGTGGCTGGCCGAGTACCAGCTCATGAAGACTTCCATGCCGTAGCCGTAGGCCACGATGGAGCCGGTCGCGAGCATGACCTTCGCCATGTTGTCGAGATGGCGCAGCGTCACCAGGTCTTCCAGGTGATAGAACTTGCGGATTGGGATGGCGAGGGTCAGCACCATCGCAAAACCCGAGTAGACGGCACCAGCGACGAAGTAGGGCGGGAAGATCGTCGTATGCCAGCCAGCCATGGCTGCGACCGCGAAGTCGAAGCTGATGGTTGTATGTACCGAGAGCACGAGAGGCGTTGAGAGACCGGCCAGCAGGAGCGAAGCCGACTCATAGCGAATCCAGTGCCGGGTCGAACCGCGCCAGCCCAGTGCGAGGAAGCCGTAGAAGGCTTTGGCCAGCGGCAGCTTGGCGCGATCGCGCAGCGTGCCGAAGTCCGGGATCATGCCGATGTACCAGAAGACCACCGAGATCGTCGCATACGTCGAAACCGCGAAGACGTCCCACGCCAGAGGCGAACGGAACTGCGGCCAGATGTTCATCGTGTTGGGATAGGGCAGCAGCCAGTAACCAAGCCACGGACGACCGACGTGCAGCAGCGGGAAGAGACCCGCGCAACAGACGGCGAAGATCGTCATCGCTTCGGCGAAGCGGTTGATCGAGTTGCGCCAGGTCTGCTTGAAGAGCAGAAGGATGGCCGAGATCAACGTTCCGGCGTGGCCGATACCGATCCACCAGACGAAGTTGATGATGGCGAATCCCCAGGCGCCAGGGATGGTGACACCCCAGATGCCGACGCCCTTGAGGACGAGCCAGGTAACGCCGATAACGACACCCAGCGCTACGGTCGCGGCGAGGAACAGGCCGCCCGTCCACGCCCAGGGCGTATTGGCCGTCAGTACGATGCCCGCGATCTTCTGCGTCACGCTCTTGAAGTTGTGGCCCGGCGCGATGACCGCGTACTCACCCGTCTGAGGATCGATCATGGGATCGAGTATCTCGTTCGGATCGTGGATGGGACCTTGGGTTGCCATGCTATGCAAGCTCCGGGTTCGGGTTGATAACGCCTGCCGTATACGTCGTGCGGGGGCGGAAGTTCAGATCGGCCAGCACCTGGTACTCGCGCTCTTCGGCTTTCTTCTTCGCGATGCGGCTGTTCGGATCGTTGATGTTGCCGAAGATGATCGCGTCCGTCGGGCATGCCTGCTGGCAGGCCGTGACGATCTCTCCGTCGGCAATGGCGCGATTGTTCTTGTCGGCTTCGATCTTGACGGCCTCAATGCGCTGGATGCAGTAGCTGCACTTCTCCATGACGCCGCGCGAACGAACCGAGACATCGGGATTGCGCATGAACTTGAGGCTCTCGGTGTCGAAGTCCGAGTACAGCAAGAAGTTGAAGCGGCGCACCTTGTACATGCAGTTGTTCGAGCAGTAGCGGGTGCCTACGCAACGGTTGTAGACCATCGTGTTGAGGCCTTCGGGAGTGTGGACCGTTGCACCGACCGGGCAGACCTGTTCGCAGCCTGCGTTCTCGCAGTGCTGGCACATCATCGGCTGGAAGTGCGCCTTGGGGGCATGCAGATCGCCCTCAAAGTAGGTGTCGATACGCAGCCACTGCATGTTGCGGCCAATCTTGACCTGTTCGCGGCCGACGACGGGGATGTTGTTCTCCGCGTAGCAGCTGACGATGCAGGCGTTGCAGCCGATGCAAGAGTTCAGATCAACCGACATGCCCCAGGAGTTCTGGAGAACCTTCTGACCGGCACCTACAACTGCGGTGTGGTCATAGCGCCAAGAGTCAGGGAAGAAGCTGTCTCCGTGTTCCGGCGATTCACCTTGCGGGTTGTAACCGACCTTGTTGACCCAGGTTCCGCTGGCGCCCTCAGAGGCGTACTTCGGATTGGCGGTAGCCTCGGCGACTGTGGCGTAGCGGATGATCGACCGCTCCATCGCCTCATGTCCAGCCAGCGAGTAGGTACCTTCTTTGTCCGACAACGGGTGCTCGAGATCGCGCTGCGCATAGGCGCCGCGGTGCTCGATGTTATGCACCTTGGTGACGCAGAGATCGTAGGTTCCCTTGCCCTTGGCAACTGTCAGACCAGGAGCCGAGAGAGGAGCGTCAGAGGTACGCAGAGAGTAGGCATCGAAGCCCACACCCGCGCCCACACGTCCGGCTTCAACGCGGCGGCCAAATCCCAAGTGAACGGTGACCGCATCGTTGGGATGGCCGGGTGTCATCAACACCGGCGTAATCACCTTGCGGCCGTTCAGGTTGAGCTCGATGGCTTGGTTCTCTTCGATGCCGAGCTTGGCCATGAGGTCCATGCTCATCAGCGCGGCGTTGTCCCACGCGATGTTCGTGACCTGCTTGGGCAGCTCCTGAAGCCAGCCGTTGTTGCCATAGCGACCGTCGTAGATCGAAGGATCGGGGCGGAAGCTGATCTCGATGGCACCGGCAGTTGGAGCGGTGGTGGTGATCGGCGCAGTCTTAGGCGCGCCCGCCAACTTGGGCGAGAACGCCGTTCCTGCAACCCAGCCGTCGTGCAGCGCCTTCTTCCAGCCCGCAGCGAAGTCACCGGTGATGTAGGTCTTGGCGTTGGCCACAACTGCGTCATACGCGCTGACGGAGGGATCAAGCAGAGCCTGGAACACGTCGTGCGCGCTCTTGCCGCCGTAGAGCGGATCGATCATCGGCTGAACGATCGAGATGGTGCCGTCATAGGCGCGGGCATCCGACCAGCTCTCCAGATAGTGCGACTTGTTGATGTGCCAGGTGGAGTAGAAGCCTGTTTCATCGACGTGCGAGCCGAGATGCGCCGTGACCGGCACTTTATTGAAGGCGGTCGTGAACTCGAGATCGGCAGGCGCGTTGTAGAGCGGGTTGACGCCGAGCAGTACCAGCCACTGCACCTTGCCGTTGTACATGTCGGCGACGAGCGACTTGAGATCGGCACCCTGCTCGCTCGGAATCGGAGCGATGGACTCGGTGTAGACGACCGTCTTGCCGACCGCGCCGAGGCTCGCATTCAAGGCGTGCGCTGCGGCGTGAGCGGAGGCCGGGCTCTGCGGGCCGACGACGACTACAGCCTTGCCGCCGGACTTCTTGAGGTCGTCGAGGACGGCGGTCAGGAACTTCTGGGCGTCGGGATTGGAGAGCGCAGAACCGCCGCCGGTCAGGGCAGCCGAGAAGGCTTCAATCTCGCTGGGCTTCAGGGCCAGGCGATGGTCGGCCTTGTAGCCGGTCACCGTGGGCATCGTCTCGACGACGTAGAGACGATTCATCGTCTTGCCGGCTTCAAAGCGATGACGCTCGGCGTATGCCGCCGATATCGGCAGGAAGCCGGGGAATGCGATGCCGCCGAGGAAGTCTGCATCCAGCGAGAGGATGACATCGGCTTCTTCGAGCTTGTACTGCACGTCGAGATAGTCGCCGTAGGCGGCCTTCGAAGCGGCGCGAGCATGATCGCCGTTCACGGCGTCGTACTGCACCAGCTTGGCTTGCGGATACTTCGCCGCAACCTGTTTCCACTGGGCCGCAAGCGTTGGGGAGGTGATGGTCTCGCTGAGGAAGTAGACGCCTTCGCCGGTCTTGGTGCCAGCGACAGCCTTGGCAAACTCCTGCTGGAACTGGCCCCACTGGGCGGGCTCACCACGGAACTTCGGCTGCACCGAGCGGTCGGGATCGTACAGGTCAAGCAGCGTCGCCTGAGTGTAGGCGTCGGACTTGCCCTTGGACATCGGGTGCTCGGGGTTGCCCTCGATCTTGATGGGACGGAACGCATCCGACTTCACCAAAACCGGAATGGCGCCGGTCGGGAAGGGATGTGCGGTCGCGAAGTACATCGGCTTGCCGAGGATCAGATCCTCGGGCTGCTTGACGTAGGGGAAGATGGGCTCATCAGGCTGCTTGGTGCAACCGGCGAGGCCAGCGAGCGCGAAGCTTGCGCCCATGACCTTGAGGAAGCCGCGGCGGCTGACAGAGTCAACCCACTCACCGGCTCCTGCCTGGCGAGGGAATTCTTCCTGCATCAGCTCTTGAAACTGCGGCGAATCGGAGAGCTCGTCCAGGTTCTTCCAGAAGCGCTTGCCGGTCTTGCCTTCCAACTTGGCGCGAACCTCGGCTAGCGTCATCTTTGCGGGCGCAATGGTCGTTACAACCTGTGCCTGCTTGCCCTCTGCCATCGTAGGCTCGGTTCCCATATGTGTGGTTCCAACTAGTTCTTTCATCGGTGGCACACCTCGCAGCTCGACAGTTCGTTGGCTGTGCGGATGTGGTACTTGTCCATCAGGAAGTGACCGAGGTCAGCCTGGCTGGTGAACCTCTGATAACTGGCTCCGGGCGACATTGCTGTCATAGCCGGGGCATCGGATACAACTTGCGACTGGCCTGAAGCACCCGGCAGCGCGCCTGATTGGGGAGCCTCAACCTGCGCAACCTCAGGATTGGAGTTGTTGGGATCTTTGGTGACGCAGGATACGCCCTGTGCCGTGGGTCCACCCTTGCCGGTCGTGGTGCACCAGACTGGCTTGTCGGACGAGGGACCAGCCCATGCCATGTTGTAGATTTCGCTGGCGGGCCGGAGATTGACTCCCGGGTTGCGATGGCAGTTCAGGCACCACTCCATCTGCAAGGTGTTCTGCTGATACATCAGCGGCATCTCATCGACGCGTCCATGACAGCTTGCGCATCCGATGCCCTTGTTCACGTGGATCTCGTGGTTGAAGTACACGTAATCCGGAAGATCGTGAACGCGAATCCAGTTGATCGATTCGCCGGTAGCCCAGCTGTGCCGTACCGGCTCCAGGAGCTGCGCGTCGGTCCAGATCTGCGAATGACAGTTCATACAGGTCTTGGTCGGCGGGATGCCGGCGTACGAGCTCTTTTCCACGGACACGTGGCAGTACTGGCACTGGAGCCCAAGACCCTCAACGTGGTGCTTGTGGCTAAAAGGGACGGGCTGGTCCGGTCGCTGACCTTGCTTGGTCACCCAGGGCGACCGCTGCAAGGAGTTCAGCGCCACACCGAGCGCGATGACGATCAAGCCCGTCAGCACCAAGCTCGCGCGAGCCAGTGCGTTCGAACTGCGGTCAAATACTTGCGCCATGAGTGCGTTCCTGCTTCCTCTGCATCAAAAAAACTGTGGAGTTTGAGCCAACAAACCGACTGCCTGGGGGACCTGCGCCTTCGGAACTTGCACTCACTCACTAAGATACCGCGACTAGGTGTTTCCAAAGGGTGAAAACGAGCCTGTGAAAAATCGAGTATAACAGCCGGATTGTTACGCAAAGGTTGTCTGCACGGCACTTACGTTCGATAGTCGAAACAAACAGCGATTATCGACCGGGAAAACAGGCAGTTTAGATTTGCGTCCGAGCAGAATCTCCAGTAATGACGGGGTGATTCGCGCTTAATCGCGCGGAACCAGATTTCTAAATTCCGTCCACATTGGTCCGAGTTCGGCTGAGGATTTTTTAACCTAAGGCATGGCTATTTATTTATCGAACGGGACGACGTTGTGTTGGACCTACGCAGAAAACTCGTCCTCGGTAATTTCGCCTGCGGCGGCCTTCCAGATCACGGCTACCTGTTCGTCCGCTGAAATCGAAAGAGCGTAGCCGTTCAACTTCAGAAATGAGACAAGGCTAACCAGACCGATGCGTTTACTGCCATCGATAAATGCGTGATTCTTGATGAGTCCCCAACCGAGCGACGCAGCAATGGCTGCGACGGTAGCCCCGCTATCGTAATAGGCTCTCTGTTCGGCACGCAGCACTGCGGACTCTAACAGGCCTGCATCGCGCAAGCCATGCGATCCACCGAAGCGAACAATCTGTTGATGATGTAAGGCCTCGACAGCCTCAACGCCGAGAAATATCCAGCTCATTTAGCCAGTTCGCGGTATGCAGCCTCATGCTGTGGAAGCGTGTCCTCAAAAGCACGCAACGCTTCCTCGACCGTCGCATAACGGATCGTGGACGTCGCAGACTTGTCGATCGGACCAATCTCCAGCGCAGATCCATCGACCAATCCAAGCTCATCCACCATCTCTGGCGGGATGATTGCGGCAAACTTATCGCCGATTCTTTGGACATGGACAACCATGCCTACAGAATATCGCATACGGTCCCACTTTTGGGTAAGTCCTACAACCCACACTGCCCGCCAAAATCGCCAGAACCATGGCAAACTCTCTTCATGCCTCGTCCACGCTCCGGCCCCACTCGCAAATTACCGTACGACCCTGCAGAGGCCGTCGCGGCACTGTCGGCTGCCGACCCCAAGCTGGCAAAACTTATTGCCAAGGCGGGGCCGTTTACGATGCGGCTGGCAGGACAGCAATCGCCGTTCGAGGCGCTGACGGAGTCCATCATCTACCAGCAGTTGCACGGGAAAGCGGCGGCGACGATTCATGCACGGCTGCTGGCGTCGTTTGCGGAGATCTGTGGCATCGGCAACCATCCCGAGCCGCAGCATCTGCTCGACTGCCCGAATGAGCAGCTTCGCGCGGCTGGGCTCTCGCACAACAAGTCGCTGGCGCTGCGCGACCTCGCCGCCAAGACGCTCGACGGCACCGTGCCCACGATGGCTCGTATCCGCCGCATGAGCGACGAGGACATCATCGAACACCTGACGCAGGTACGCGGCATCGGCAAGTGGACCGTCGAGATGATGCTGATCTTCCGCCTTGGCCGCCCTAATGTTCTGCCGGTGAGCGACTACGGCATTCGCAAAGGGTTTGCGCTGACCTATCTCGGCCTCAAGCCTGCGCAGAAGGTCACTCCTGACCTGTTGGCCACGCATGAGCAGATCGAGAAGCGCGCGAAGAAGTGGACTCCGTGGTGCTCGGTCGCGAGCTGGTACATGTATCGCGCCTGCGACCTTGCGGCGGGTAAGACCGTGCAGCCGGAGTAGGGGTCAGGCTCGGGTGACTACAATCTTCAGCTTCTCGTAGGGCCGTGTCAGGGCTGCGGCTGCCTCCCGTTCGGTGATGATGCCGCTGATCTCTGCGAGAGAGACAACGGCGTACGGCGAGGCGGCGTTGAGCTTTTCTGAGGATGCCAGCACGATCGTCTCGGCTGCGGCGTGGCTCAGGGCTCGCTTTACCGCAGCTTCCTCATAGTCGCCTGTGGTCAACCCGGTCTTCGGGTGTATGCCGGTGACTCCCATGAAGTAGGTGTCGGCGTGGATCTGGGCGATGGCCTCGATCGCGGCCGCTCCTACCGCAACGACAGAATGCTTGAACATGCGCCCGCCGATGAGGATGACCTCCACGTCGGGGTGATTCACGAGCTCCAGGGCAATCGTCGGGCTGTGAGTGACGATCGTTGCCTTTAAGTCCAATGGGATGTGCCGGGCTACCTGCCTTGCCGTCGTGCCCCCATCGAGGATCACTACTTGTCCAGGTTGAATCATCTTTGCGGCCGCGCGGCCGATCGCGACCTTACCGTCTGGCGTCAGCAGCTCACGTCCTGCAAAGTCCGCGACGGCGGGAGACGCGGGGAGAGCTCCGCCATGGACGCGCTGGAGGAGGCCCTCCTGCGCCAGCTCTCGCAGGTCGCGTCGAATCGTGTCTTCCGACACGCCCATGGACTGGCTTACATCCTTCGCGATGACCTGCCCGTTGCGCTTGAGGAGCGATAAGATCTGCTGCTTTCGATGAGTGGTTAGCATAGGCGTTGTTCACGATAATACTTGACCTTGCACGAAACTGCACGATATTGTCGTCACCATGACGAACTCGTTAGTTCCGCCATCGATGAATGAGCGCCTACGCATCAAGAAGGTCGAGACGCTCGCCGACGATTGGTATGTGCTCAAGAAGACTACGTTCGAGATTCAACGCAGAGACGGAACCTGGCAGCAGCAAAGCAGAGAGACGTATGACAGGGGCAACGGGGCGACGATCCTGCTCTATAACCTGGCGCGACGCACCGTTGTCCTGGTCCGGCAGTTCCGGTTTCCGGCGTTTGCGAACGGGCACCCGGGCCTGCTGATTGAGACACCAGCGGGTCTCCTGGATGAGGCCACTCCAGAAGATCGGATCAAGGCCGAGGTGGAAGAAGAGACTGGCTACCGCGTGGACCGTGTGCGGAAGGTCTTCGAAGCGTTCATGAGTCCTGGCTCTGTCACCGAGAAGCTCTACTTCTTTGTCGCTGAATATGACAGCGGCGATAAAGCCAGCCTCGGCGGAGGCAAGCATGCCGAGGGCGAGGACATTGAAGTTCTCGAGCTTTCCATGGAGAGCGCGATGAAGGCCATCGAGAGCGGCGACATCGTTGACGGCAAGACGATCATGCTACTCCAGTACGCCTGCATTCACCTGTTCGAACCCACGAGAAAGGCTGCATGACATGGCTGCACGCTCGCTCATGATTCTTATTGCCGGTCCCTACCGCTCCGGCACGGACGACGATCCCGAACGGATGGCGGAGAACCTTCGCGCGCTCGAGTCTGTTGCGCTTCCGCTCTATCGCGCGGGACACATTCCAATGATCGGGGAATGGCTTGCGCTGCCTTTGCTTCGCGAAGCTGGTTCGGAGCGGCCTGGCGATGCGGTCTACGATGAGATTCTGTATCCGATCGCGAACCGGTTACTGAGCCGGTGTGATGCCGTGCTGAGGGTTCCAGGCGCCTCGAAGGGAGCCGATGAGGATGTTCGTCTGACGAAGGAGCGGGGTCTGATGGTGTTTGAGAGGCTGGTTGACGTTCCGGGATGCGAATCGTGACGCCAGTTACTCGTCGCCGAATCGTTTGCGGGGTTTTGGTGCTCGTCACGATTGTCTGTGGTCTGGTGTGGCGGATGGCGCCGCTTGGTCTTCCTGCGATCCTCGTCAAATACGGCGGCTCGGCGTTGTGGGCTGTCATGGTCTATTGGCTTGTTGCCTTCCTGCTACCTCGAAAAGAACCGCGTTCTTTGGGATTGCTTGCGGCAGTTGTTGCGGTGGCGGTCGAGTGCTTCAAGCTGTATCGCTCGCCGGGGCTTGATCCGTTTCGGCTTACGCTTGCGGGGAAGTTGCTGCTGGGGCGGGTGTTCTCGCTGCGGGATATTGCGGTTTATTGGTTGGCGATCGTTGTTGTAGCCAGTCTCGATGCGTTTGTGGTGGCACGAGCGAAAAGCGGGAGGAAGCAGGTTCGCTCGCTACGCTCGGAATGACAACTAGAAAAACAAAAGCAAAAGCAACGACAAAGGCAACAGCAACGACAACAGCAACGGCAACGGCAACGGCAAAACTTTTATCCGGTCACGACACTGGAAACCTGAACAGACAACCAACACTCATACCGCTTGCAATCGACCGCCAATGTCTTCGCCGTTAGCAAGCAGGAGGCCATCGGCCCAAATGTGGACACAAGGAGGGTTACCGGTTTCACGGGCAAACCTCTGCTCCTGTTTCCACAGCTATTCCACTCAAAACATCTCCTGGACAGATCCTTAATTTCCCACAAACGCAGCATCAGTAGCCAAAAACGAGCGACGATTCATGCGCTTGATTCTGCAAATGGAGCACGTTCCCGCGATATCCTTAGCAGAGCCATGACCAAGCCAAAGGCTCGTATCCAGAGTTCCACCGACCCCAAGGACCAGATCTCTACACCGCCGCCACATTACGTCTGCGTACATGGCCACTTCTACCAGCCGCCGCGCGAAAATCCCTGGCTGGAGACGGTCGAGGTGCAGGACTCCGCTGCGCCCTACCACGACTGGAATGAGCGAATTACCAGCGAGTGTTATGCCCCCAACGGAGCCTCGCGGATTACCAATCGACAGCATGAGATCGTTCGGATCCTGAACAACTACGCGCGGATGAGCTTCAACTTCGGCCCTACACTGCTGAGCTGGCTGGCCGACTTCGCGCCGCGCACCTACCGGATGATCCAGGACGCCGACCGCACCAGCGCCGAGCACCACTCCGGCCACGGGTCCGCCCTGGCACAGGTCTATAACCACATCATCATGCCGCTGGCGAGCGAGCGCGATGCCCGTACCCAGATCCGCTGGGGCATCGCGGACTTTGAGCATCGCTTCGGCCGCAAACCCGAGGGCATGTGGCTGGCTGAGACCGCCGTGTCGCGCTCCGTACTCGACCTGATGGCGCAGGAGGGCATCACGTACACCGTGCTCGCACCCCACCAGTGCGCGCGAGTACGGAGGTTAGGGGAAGCCGCCCTCTTCAAAGCAACCGGCGTGCCATGGACCGAGACGCCCAATGCTATCGTCGATCCGACACATCCGTACCTGATCAAGCTCAACGAAGGCCGTTCCATCGCAGTCTTCTTCTACGATGGCCCCGGCTCGCGCGCCATTGCCTTTGAGGGTCTGCTGAACTCCGGCGAAGAGTTCGGGCGACGCCTGGCCGGCGGTCTCCGCAAAGATAAAGCTCCCAATGAGCCGCAACTCGCGCATGTCGCCACCGACGGCGAAAGCTACGGCCACCATCACAAACACGGCGAGATGGCCCTGAGCTACGCGCTGCACTGGATCGAGGAGAACAAACTCGCCACGCTCACCAACTACGGCGAGTTTCTCGCGAAGTATCCGCCGCAGTGGGAGGCCGAGGTCGCCGAGAACACCTCGTGGAGTTGCGCACATGGTGTTGAGCGCTGGCGCTCGAACTGCGGCTGCAACGGCGGCAGGCAGGGATGGAGCCAGCAGTGGCGCGGTCCACTGCGCGAAGCGCTGGACTTGTTGCGCGATAAGACCGCACCGCTCGCCGAGGCTGTCGCGAAGCCGCTATTCAAAGACCTGTGGGACGCTCGCGACGCCTACATCAAGGTCGTGCTGGAGCGCAGTTCGGCCAATATCGACAGGTTCTTCGACGAACATGCCGAACACGAGTTGACGGTCGCCGAGCGGGTTACCGCTTTTGAGCTGCTGGAGCTCGAACGCCACACCCAACTGATGTATACGAGTTGCGGCTGGTTCTTCGATGACATCTCGGGCATTGAAACCGTGCAGATCATCGCCTATGCCGGGCGCGTGATTCAGCTCGCTACACAACTGTTTGGTGAATCTGCCGCAGCGCTCGAAGCCGAGTTCCTTGCGATTCTCGCGCGCGCCAAGAGCAATGTGCCGGATATTGGCGACGGTGCCGAGGTCTACAACCGCTACGTCATCGGCTCGCGGCTGGATCTCGAACATGTGGGCGCGCACTACGCCATCAGCTCGATGTTCCGCAACTATCCCGACACCGGCGACCTCTTCTGCTTCGACATCCATCGCCATAGCTACGACCTGCTGACCTCTGGCCGGGGCAGAGTCGCGCTCGGCCGGGCAGCGCTGCGCTCCAGAATTACCGAAGAGACCGAAGAGGTATGCTTCGCGGTACTGCACCTCGGGGACCAGAACCTCTCTGCCGCGGTAAAGCGGTACGTCCCCGAAGACGAAGCGGCGTGGACGGCATTCGTCGAGGAAGGGAGCGCGACTGTACAGCGTGCCAACCTGCCGGAGTTGATTCGGCTGATGGACAGCTACTTCGGCGGGACGCTCTACTCCCTGACTTCGCTGTTTGCCGATGAGCAGCACCGCATCCTGAAGAGCATTCTGGATCAGACGCTCTCCGAGGTGGAGAGCTCGCTGACACGGATCTACGAGGAGCATGCCACGCTGCTGCACTTTCTCGCGGAGTCGAATGTGGCCGCGCCGCCGGCGCTGGCGTTGGCTGCGGGCTTCGCCCTCAATGCGGGGTTGCGGCAGGCGCTCGAAGCGGAGAGCTACGACACGGCTGAGGTCGCGCGGCTGCTGCGCAGTGCCGAGCTCGATGGGGTGACACTCGACGCGCAGCTGCTCGGATTTACGGCCGACAAGCGCATGAAGCGCACCATGATCCGGCTGGAGGGCGCGGTCGAGCAGCAGACGGCGGCGGTACTGAATGAGACCGTCACGATTGCCGAGAGCCTGCGCACGCTGCCCATGGAGGTCAACCTGTGGCAGGCGCAGAACATCTGGAATGACCTGTTGCGCCGCAGCGACAGCAACTACTGGACGCGTGAGTGGCGTGAGGGATTTCGCAAGCTGGGGCTGGCGTTGAATATCGCTGTGGATGATCTTGTGGTGGAAGAGGGTGTGCGGGCGTTTTAGGGTGAAGACCCCGCACATGGTGTTTTATATTTCCCTTTGCCGCAAATTTGTCGTCTTGAGCCGAGCGCCCCAGCTTCTGGGGACGCGGAGTCGAAAGACCCCGAAGAGTTCTATTGGCCGACAATGTCGGGGCCCTTTCAACCACTAGACTCGTGCCGCTCCAGCACCACTGAAGTGTCGGTCGAAAAGGTTCAAGCCACCGAGGTCACGTAAAGTCCTTCGGGGTCCTTCGACTACGTAGCTCGCAAAGTACGCGAGCTACTTCGCTCAGGATGACGGTTTTGAGGTGATACAAAAGCAGAGCCCAGGGCTAAAGCCCAAGAGAGGTTTTGCTCTGTTTCCGCGGCCTAAAGGCCGCTGCTACTCCGAAAGACAACGGCAGAAGCAACGACAGAAGCAGATCCCCTGCGGGGATGACAGAAAGAAAAGCAAAGGCAACGGCAACGACAAGGGCAAGAACTGGTGGTCCTCAGCTACGCCAGTGCAGCTCAACTGGGCCTTGCAACGGATGCTCCCCAATGCTCTTCAGCCGGCGCTGTTTGAGAGCGAAGTACCACTTGGCGGGCTTGTCGGCGTCGTCGATCAACATGAGGCCGGGGTTGGAGCGGAGGCCGCGTGCCTGCTCGATCATCGTCTGCTGGTCCTGCTGGACGAACCTTGCACCGAAGTAGCGGGCGATCGGCGTGATGAAGGGGACGTGGTACGCGATGTCCCATGCTGCGATGACGTCGATGCGGCAAGTGGATGCCGTAATCGGCGTCACTGTCGTCAGCGAGGCGAACCAGCGTTTTTTGCCTCGTGCGTTCTCGGCGAGGATCGTCTCGTAGCGGCGGTTGGGCAAAACGAAGTCGATGGTCGTCACCGGCTTGCCCAGCAGGCGGTACGGGGCGCTGTTGGAGGACGGCGCGTGCGGCGACATCCTGAAGCCGTTTTCTATAGGTTCGAACTTTTTTGTCTTCTCGTGGATGCTGGCCGCGCTGCGCCACCACCACGCGCGATGCACGAAGGGGCCGTGCGCGGGGTCCATCAGGCCGATGATGCCGTGGTCGACGTTGCAGGGCAGTTCGGCCTGCAGATGCGCGCTGCGAAAACGGGTGCCGAATTTTGGCAGCTCCGGGACAGGAGGTAATGCGGCCTCAGCGGTCACACGGCCAGCGCCGGCTTCTGGCACATAGACCCACGCATAGCCGTCGCGCTCGGCTACCGGGAACGAATTCGCGTAGATCTTTGTCGGCTCGAGCGAGTCGTGGGAGGTGAGCGAGGGGATCTCCTGGCACTGGCCGCTGCACGGTTCGAAGCGCCAGCCGTGGTACTTGCACTGCACGGTCTCACCGTCGAACCAGCCTGCCGAGAGCGGTATGCCGCGGTGCGGGCAGAGGTCGCGCATGGCGAAGAGCTGGCCATCACTCTTGCGGCCGAGCAGCAGGGGAATGCCGAGCAGCATGGTCACAGCCGTGTCTTCGCGCCGGAGCGTGTCCGCGCGCAGCGCTGGGTACCACTCGCCAAAGATCAGTTCGGCGGGAGGGCCGTCTTTTGCCGGAGCGCCTGCAAGCTGCACTAACTGTTGCCCTGCGCGAATTGGCCGCATCTTGTTCGCCGAATGGCCCATCGGCCTCAGTCTAACCGACCAAGCATTTCTCCTGATGCTGCAGCCTCAGAAAGATTCGTGAATGCCGTTTTCTTCGCAGGAAAACGGCGCGAACACCGTCAGCCCCGGATACACCTTCAGGAGAAATGCTGTGGGCCCACGGCTTACACTTGAGGCGATGCTTCAGGTGCCCCCGCGACCGCGTTCCACCTTGTTCAGCGTGCTGCTGCTGTGGCTGGCGTTCTATGCGAGCTTCACGTTGTTCGCGCCGCCGCTGCTGGACGATGCCGACTCCGTACATGCCGAAGTAGCGCGGGAGATGCTGCTGCGCCATGACTATGTGACGCTCTACGCGAATGGGATTCGGTATCTGGAAAAAGCTCCGCTGCTCTATTGGTCGATGGCGGCGAGCATGAAGGTATTTGGGGTATCGGCCGCTGCCGCACGGCTGCCGCTGGCGCTTGCCATGCTGGCACTGGCACTGCTCCTCGAGGCCTTCGCGCGGAGGCTGTTTCACAGCGCACGTGCGGGATTGTATGCGGCGCTGATTCTGCTCTCGAGCTTCGGCATCTTCATCTTCACGCGCATCACCATCCCCGATGCCGGGGTGTGTCTGTGGATCTCGCTCGCGCTCTACTGCTTCTGGCGAACCGAAGAGCTGTCTTTGCCGTCGCCTGCAGAAGGCAACCCACCCTGCGACGATAAAACCGTCGCGAGGATGGGCCACCCGAAGTTGCGGTTATTCTGTGGAGGCTTTGCCGCGGCCTGCGCGCTCAATGTGCTGACCAAGGGCCTGATCGGCGTGGTCTTTCCGGTGGGCATCGTGCTGGTGTACCTGCTGCTGACGCGGGGAGTGCGTGGCACGCTGCAGCGGCTGCGCGAGTTGCATCCGTGGGCCTCGCTGGAGGCCTTTCTGCTGATTGCTGCGCCGTGGCACATTCTGGCGGGCCTGGCGAACCCCACACAGGGACACCCGACGCCGTTTCATTTCGTCCATGGCCACTGGCAGGTCCCGCTACCTACGGACGGCAATGTGCGCGGCTGGTTCTGGTTCTACTTCATGAACGAGCACGTGCTGCGCTACCTGAACCTGCGCGTGCCTCACGACTACGACACCGCGCCGCTGTGGCTCTTCTGGGGCCTGTGCCTTGTGTGGATGATGCCGTGGTCTGGATTTGTGTTCAAGGCCTTCGCTCCGGTCGGAAAGTTCTACTCCGGAGTGCTTAAAGATGTCAGACGACACGACAAGGGTGGACGCCTACGCAATCAAATACGATTTCGCTATCTGGGACTTCCATTCCGCGGCATGATGCTGCTCACAGTCTGGGCCATCTTCGTTCTACTGTTCTTTTCCCTCTCGACGCGCCAGGAGTACTACGTCCTTCCCGCTCTGCCTGCTGTTGCGATCCTTATCGCTGGCTGGCTCGTAATGGACAGCCGTGTCACCTGGATGCCAACCACCGATAACGGTCAGGTAATGCGCCGGGCGAACCTTCGCATCACTGCCGTTCTGCTGGCGCTCGGCACCCTTTTCGCCGCAGCAAGTGTCTATTTCCTGCTCCACACCAAAGCCCCAGCTCCCAACAGCGATCTTGCCCAGCTACTGCAGCAAAACCCGGGCGACTATGCCCTCAGTATGGGTCACTTTCTCGACCTCAACGCACAGGCTCTCGGGCTGTTTCGGGTTCCACTGGCGCTCGCCGCACTGAGCCTCTTCCTGGGTCCGTTCGTATCGCTGCTTCTGCGCAAAAAAGCCAAGCCTCACGCCGCCACCCTTGCACTTACAGCTGGTGCGTTTGGTTTCCTGCTTGCCGCGCATCTCGGCTTGCAGACCTTCGCTCCGGTTATCGGGTCGGCGGAGCTGGCGAAGGCCATTGCGCCGCAGGTGCAGCCGCAGGACATGATCGCGATCCACGGAGAGTATGAGTCCGGATCGACGCTGGGGTTCTATCTCAAGCGCGACGATCTCCATATTCTTGAGGGCCGCAGCTCCAATCTCTGGTATGGCAGCTTCTTCCCTGACGCTCCGCCAATCTTCGAGACGCCGCAATCTATGGCGCAAAAGTGGGCGGGGCGGCAGCGTATCTTCCTGTGGCAGTCGCTGACCGACGAACCGCGTGACCTGCCCGTGCTGCCGGGGCCTGTTTACATTCTCGTGAAAAATGGCGGGAAGGAGATCGTCAGTAACCAGCCGAACCGGTAGTCTCAAATTATCTTCCTGTTTTATTCTTTTTTCACGTTTCACCCTTGATCGATACCTATGGCCTGCAAACCTTACGAACTCCGCCACGTTCCACTCTTCTCCCTGCTCGATGACGACGAGATCGCTGTGCTCGCACAACAGGTCGAGCTGCGCGACTTTGCTGCCAAGCAGCGTATCTATAAAGCCGGCGAACCGAGTACTCGGGCCTTCGTGATGCTCTCCGGCGCCGTCGAAGTTTCGCTGATTGACGAGGACGGCCAGGAGGTTCTGTTCTCCGAGCCACACCACGGCGACTTCTTCGGCTTCGCCTCCATGCTCGAAAACACGACCCACCAGACCACGGCTATCGCGACCGAGGCCAGCACCTGCCTGGAAGTCGACCGCAACGATATCGAGGCTCTGCTCGCCAAGAAGCCGATGGCCGGCCTGGACATGATGACGGTGCTCGCGCGCGACATCCACTCCGCACAGGGTGTCATCCGCACCCGCGCCATGCGTAACGCCAATGAACTGATCGATGAGCAGGAGACCTTCGGAGAGCGCATTGCGGATGTCGTCGCCAGCTTTGGCGGATCGTGGACCTTCATCATCCTCTTCGGCGTTGTGTTGACGACGTATACGCTGATCAATATTCAGCTCAAAGGCAAAGCGTGGGATCCCTACCCCTTCATCCTGCTCAACCTGTTTCTCTCGATGCTCGCGGCGATTCAGGCGCCGGTCATCATGATGAGCCAGAATCGGCAGGACACCAAGGATCGCCTGCGCAGTGAACTCGACTTCGAAGTCAACCGCCGCGCGGAGACGGAGATCCAGGCGCTCTCGCGGAAGATCCACTTTCTTACGGAGAAGCTTGGGGATATCGACGACCATCTGCGCGGGCCGAATGAGCCAAGGCGCGAGGACGATCTGCAGAGTTAGGCATGTCATCCAATGCCGCATTCGTTTGGCGCAGACCGGAAGGGCGGTGTGGAGAAAATGCGGGTCGTCCCCATACGTCTTCTGGAGCATGAAAGAAGGCAATTCAGGTCGTTACGGCTGCGCCTTCACTCCAGCCTGCGGCAGCGAGGTACGGGCCTTTTGCCCCGCTGTTAGCGGCATGGCTGAAGCCATGCCCTTCCGGTCCTTGCCAGAGCTGAGTGTTTGCATGAGCGAGCGGGAATTTGATGACACGCCCTAGCTCTTGAAAACTTTTCGTTGTCCTTATGAGGCCCAGAACATAGTCAACGCTTCACCAACGGCAGCAGCTTCCGTGCTCTCGCTCGCATAGCCGCTGTTCCGTTCTCGGCGAACTCTTCAACGATCGGCCTTACTCGCGTGCGAAGGGCCACATCCTCCGCGGAGAAATCCACCAATCCCTGCATCCCGAAAGTCCGCAATAATCCACTCTCACTGCGCAGTGCTTCGAACATCAACTCAATGGCGAGTGCGCGATCGCGACCTCGCAGCGGAAGCAGGCCGACGACTCTGGTCAGGTTCCAGCGTGCCCGCAGCTCTTCGCACTCAAGCGCCGAGCGAAGAATCTTCTTCGTGAAGGGAACCAGGAGATTGGGCCGCTCCTGCTGCACCTTCTTGAGCGCATTGGCGGCTCGAATCGCTACAACTGCGCGTTTGTCCTGCGCTGCTGCAACCAGCTCCGCGAGCACATCGGAGGAATGTAACGCTTCGGCGACGATTGCGTTCGCGCAGCCGAGACCGCGCGGTGGACCACTCGCCAGCCGTTCGCGAATGGAAGCCGCCGCGCTCATACCCGCTCCAGCCGTCCGCGACGCAGGCGAAAGGGTTCTCCGCGCCACACCACTACATCCGAGGCATAGCTCCACACCCAGAAGAAGAGCCCAAAGCAGTCGCGCAGCGGCAACAGGATGAGATCGCGCAACACCTGTCCATCGCGCAGGATACCGACACCAACCGTCAGCGCCACCGCTACGCGCACCAGCAGCGCGAGGCTGAGCAGCGAGAAGCTCCACAGCGCGCCACCGCTGGCGATTACCGCCGTCAGCGCCCACGGCAGCACGTAGGTCACACCCAGCCCGAGATAGCCCGCGCGCCGCGAATCGCGCGTGGACCGCGACCAGCGCAACTGGTGCTCGCAGAAGCTGCGCAGGGTGTAGGGGGGAACGGTCGTCGCCACGACCTCATGCACCAACTCCACACGATAGCCGGCGCGAGCCAGTCGGACACCCATCTCATAGTCGTCGGCTAGCTGCTCGACCAGGGCTTCAAAGCCTCCGATGCTGGCCAACGCCGTCTTCGTCGTCGCCAGGGTTGAGCCCAGCCCGAAACGGATGCCGCCTTCGAGCTTGCGCGCGGTGAGAACGCCGGCCATGAAGTCCGTCGAGATGCCGAGGGCCTCCAATCGCGACCATAGTGTGTTTTCAGAGCGCCCGATATAGGGCGCGGTCACGAGTCCGGTCTTCTCCTGAGCAAATGGTGCGATCACGCGCGCAAGGTACTGCGGTGAGACGAGGATGTCGCTGTCATTCACGACGATGTGCTCGAAGCTGGCGTGCGGCAGCATCTGCGCGAGGTTCGAAACCTTGCCGTTCGACCCTAGACGCTCCGGGCACTCCACCAAGCGGATGCCGATCTGGGGATAGTCAATGCGCAGCCGTGCAATCTCGGCGACTGCAGGATCGTCCAGCGAGCTTACGCCGAACAGCAGCTCGTACTCGCCGGCGTATTGCTGCACGCAGTGGCTGACAAAGCCCGCATACATGCGCGGATCGACGCCCTTCACCGGCTTCAGAATCGAGACACCCGGGGCGAACCCCGGCACGTCCAGCTTCGCCGCCGCGCGCGAATCATGCTCAAACGCCCGCGCTCCAAGGAGCGCCAGCAAACTATAGGCAATGCCGCTCGCAGTCAACAGCGCCGCGACAATCTCAACTGCGAGCGAGAGAGTTTCCATTTAGCTAGTGTAGAAGAGCGGGAAGGGCGAGAAAACAGAGATGAGAGATCAGAGAACAGTGAGAACGAGAATTACCGATACCTTTGCTGTTCTCTCTTCTCTGATCTCTCTTCTCTGATCTCTCTTTTCTCTGCCCTACTCGTACCTTAGAGCGTCGATTGGATCGAGGTTTGCGGCTTTCCATGCTGGATAGATTCCGAAGACCAGGCCGATGCCGCACGAACTCACGAACGCTGCCAGCACCCACAGCAGGCTCACCTGGCTTGAGATCAAGAACTTCAGCCCTATCGCGATGAGTGCCCCCAAAGCAATTCCAATGACACCGCCGACGGCGCACAGCACAATCGCCTCCAGCGTGAACTGCAGCAGAATGGTCTGCTTGGTCGCGCCGATTGCCTTGCGCACGCCGATCTCCCGAGTTCGCTCAGTGACGCTCACCAGCATGATGTTCATCACGCCAACGCCGCCTACCATCAGGCCCACCGCGCTCAGACCGAACATGAGCAGGAAGAGGCTGCCTGTGATCTGCGTCCACAGCTTGGTAAGCGAGTCCGAACCGAAGATAGCGAAGGTGTCCTCGGCCTCGTTGCGCACCTTGCGACGGCGGCGCAGCAGTTCGCGAATCTCGTCGGTTACGAGCTCCTTGTTCTTCTGGTCGTCGAACTTGGCGCTGAGCCAGTAGTCGAGCACCTCAGGGTGAAGTTTGTGAAATGTAGTGATGGGGAAGTAGGCATAGCTATCGTTGGGATTCTTACCACCACCGAAGGCCTGTTTCTGTTTCTCGAAGGTTCCAATGACGGTAAACGTGCGCCCCTCAACGGTAATATCTTTGCCGATTGGATCGATGTTTCCGAACAAGTCCTCCGCTGTATCGTGGCCCAGCACGGTTACATCGGAGGCAAGGTTCTGGTCGGTCTGCGTAAAGTAACGGCCTGCGTGGATGTCCTGGTCGTAAACAGCCTGCGTGGACACGGTGTCGCCTTCAAGGGAGACATTCTCCACCTTCTTTTGGCCATACTTCGCAACCGCTGATCCCACACCGAAATCGAAGTTCGTATATTGCAGGGTCGCCGAAGACGCCGCAACATGCGGCAACTCCCCTATGGCCTGCATATCGTCCAGCGTCAGTTGCTTGCGGTTCAGCTGTTCGGGCGTGGGACGGTGCCCAAAGACTTCAAACCGAAATACCCAAAGTACGTTCGTGCCCAGCGACTCGACCAGTCCCGAAACCGATGAGTTCAATCCATTGATAACCGATGAAATCGTGATCACGGTCATCACACCGATGACAATGCCGAGGATCGTCAGACCCGAGCGCAGTTTATTCGTGCGCAGTGTGTCGAGGGCCATTTTTACGGATTCACGCTGGTCGCTTGCTCGCATTAGAATTCGCTCCTCAACGCCACAATTGGATCCAGTTCAGCTGCCTTGCGGGCAGGGTAGACACCGAAGAACAGACCCACCGATGCCGCTACAAAGAGCCCGGCAAAGATGCTCCACAAGGCAACGGCAGCAGGGAAACCCAGCAATACCGTTATGCCCTCCGCCGCTCCAACCCCCAAAACCACACCGATGGCACCGCCGATAAAAGCCATCGTCGCGGATTCCATCAGGAACTGCTTCAGGATGTCGTCGCGCCGAGCGCCGAGTGCTTTGCGCACCCCGATCTCACGGGTGCGCTCGGTCACGCTCACCAACATGATGTTCATGATGACGATGCCTCCCACCACCAGCGAAATGCCTGCAATCGCCACGGCCACGGCCTCAAAGCCGCCGCTGATCTGCTTCCATAGACCGACCAGCGTATCGCTGGTTTCGAGCGTGAAGCTGTCCGGCGCGCCAGGCAGGTCGTGCCGTCGTCCGCGCATCAGGACCCGCGCTTCGTCGGTAGCCGTCTCCATCGCTCCCGGTGCACCGCCCGCTTTGGCGTAGATCGTCAGCGTCTTGGCCGTGCCATAGGTTTTCCGGAACGTGGTCAGCGGCACGGCTACCCAGTTGTCCTGACTCTGCCCAAGCGTCTTGCCCTGCTTTTCGCCCAGACCAATGATCGTGTAGGGCACGCCGTCAACGCGAATCTCCTTGCCGATAGGGTCATCGCCCTTCAACAGGTTCTCTTCGATGTCGGACCCGATGAGCGCGACGTGCGCCGCGTGGTCTTCGTCTGCCTGCGTCATGTCGCGGCCTTCCACGATATCGAGGTTCTGCATCTCGGCCATCAGCGAGGTGTAGCCGCGGATGTTGGTGTCGGTACTCGACTGCGTGCCGTAGACGATCTTGCCGATACTCCCCTGCAGTGCGCCAACGGACAGGCAGTGCTGGCACTCGCTCTGGATCGCATGGTAATCGTCCAGCGAGATGATCTTGCGCTTCTCGTAGGTCAGGAATTCGGCATAGTTGCCGGTAAAGGCCGCCTGCTTGGAGATCGTGAACACATCGGCGCCCTGCTTGTTCACCTTCGTCGCGACATAGACGTTCGCGCCATTGACCAATGTGACCACGGCGATCACCGACGCTACGCCGATGACGACGCCCAGCAGCGTCAGCACCGTACGCAACTTGTTGGCCCACAGCGATTGCAGCGCTATCCGAAATGCCTCTTTTGTCTCCATAGGGGGAACCGTTTTCAAGTTTACCGCGTCTACCGCACACATCGAGGGCCAGAGGGGCACACGTCTCCGAAGTTCTGTACGCGTGAGATTACAGGACGGTTCCGTTTGCCCCGATGAACATCAGGTTTGAGTGAGTCATTCTATCTCCTGAAAATCGTTAAATTCACTGGACGGACGCTCCGAAAGCGATAGAATGGGCGCGTATTCATGTCACATTTTTGCCTTGGACCCCAGCAATAGCGAGGCTGCACATGACACCCGTCCGTTCCCTGAAGCTGATCTTTCCGATGGCCGCACTGCTGATCCTTGGCGGATGCGGGACGCAATCTTCGCATCAAGCTGTTTCGAGCCCACTGGCCGGCATCAGCGGACAGGTGCATGGAGGACAGCAACCGGTAGCGGGCGCGACGATTCAGCTCTATACCGTAGGAACCGGCGGCGACGGTTCGGCCTCGACGCCGTTGCTGACCGCGACGGTAACTACCGATGCCAATGGGAACTTCAACCTGGCAGGCCTCTACTCATGCACGAGCGCGACACAGGTCTACCTAACGGCGACAGGTGGCAATCCCGGAGTCTCGCAGAGCAACCCCAACCTTGCTCTGCTGGCCGCGCTGGGGCCCTGTTCCTCCCTGGCTTCTATCCCGTTCGTGGTGGTCAACGAACTGACAACCGTAGCGGGGGTTTCGGCGCTAGCCCCGTATATGACGTCGCTGTCGGCAATCGGTTCGGGCACAAGCGATGCCGCCGCACTGGCCACGGCGTTTGAGCTGTCTTCCGAATTTGTGAATTTTTCGACAGGGACAACACCAGGCTTGAATGTACCGAGCGGGCTGACCGTGCCCGTTGCGGAGATCAACACGCTGGGCGATATCGTGGCCACCTGCATCAACTCCGTTGGGGGAACAGCGGGAGATAACACGAGCTGTGGCAATCTGTTCAGCCTGACAACGCCGCCCAGTCTCGGTACCGCGCCAACAAATACGATTGCGGCACTGTTGGACCTGGCCAACAATCCGGCGCTTAACACACCCGCGCTCTACGCTATGACGCCGTCAACTGCGCCCTTTCAGCCGACGCTGACGATCGCGCCACCAGATTTCCGTATACGCCTCCTACCAGCTTCCGGCACGACCGTGCTGCAAATCACACCTTCCTCCATCGCGTTCCCCAACACGGCTATCGGTTTCACATCCGCCGCCCAGCCGGTCACGATTACGAATAGCGGTTCTACGTCGATCACGATCAGCTCCATCGCGATTACAGGCGCCAACGCGGCGGATTTCTCGCAGACGAATGATTGTTCCAGCCTTGCACCTGCTGGGAGTTGCACCGTGCAGGTGACCGCGGCACCATCGGCAAGCACTACGAGCAACGCGTATCTCGGCGTTACTTCAAGCAGCCCAGACTCTCCCCAATATGTTGCGCTTTCGGTGACAGGCACAGCCCCGAATGGTGGCCCCGTAACGATTAGTCCATCGACCCTCAGTTTCACCGTTGGAGGCACACTTCAGGACGTCACCCTATCGAACTTCGGGTCGGTCCCGCTCGCGATCAAGAGTATAACGGCGACGGTGACCACCGTTAATGGACCGCCCTTTGCACCAACTTATTCCATTGGAAACACCACCTGTGGAAGCACGCTTCCGGCACAATCGGTCTGTACCATCTCGGTAGCCTCTCTCGGAGGAGTTGAATTTAGCGGAGAGGCGGCAACCTCTGCTGGCACGCTAACGGTCGTGGATGACGCTGCAGGGGGACCGCAGACTGCCACACTTACTTCCACTAACACTAGTGAATTCCTTGACTCTAGCATTGGCAATTTGTCGGGCGTTATTTCCTTCCCGGCAAACCAAGTGGGCTATCAGCAGACCCAGACCGGCTACAGTTATCAGTCCACCGGCCACTACGGGACGCCAGATCTTTCTTTGTCACTGTCTGGATCAGATCCCAGCGATTTCTCATACACCGTGAGTCAGGCCGGCTCTATTAATCCGGATTGCTTTGTTCCGCCGTTGGGGCAACCATGCAACATCACGTTCAGTTTCACACCCGGCGCGGCAGGTACACGCACCGCAAAGGCTATTGTCAATCCGGGAAACCAGTACCTCTTGTTGACGGGCACGGGCGTCGGCGCCGGCCCCTCGTTCAGACTGGGATCGTCCTCGATCTCCCTTTCCAGTGCCTTGCCCAGTGCGCCGGATCCCCACAGCAACGATCAGGCCTCCGTTCCGCTGATCATTACGAACACGGGCACGACCACCTTCGGCTTCTCGGCGAGCTTTACCGGACCAAACGCTGCGTTGATGACCGCCAGCGCGGGCAGTTGTGCCTCTGTCGCGCCCCAGGCAACCTGCACCGCAACCATTGGGTTCAATTCGGCCAGCTTAGGAACGTTCACGGCTTCAGTCATCATCAAAGATGCGAACTCCACCTTCTCCCAAACCATTCCCATCACCGCCAACACCTCATATTGGCCTGTGGTAGCGTCTCCTGGCCTCCTGCAATTTGGCCTGCAGGCTCTCGGTACAACCAGTGCAGCGCAGACGTTCACTCTAGCCGATCCGAACGGATATCCGCTGGGTCATTCATTTAGCGTTACGCTGCCGTCGCCCAGCAACTTCGTCTTGACCGAAGGCTCCACCTGCCCGGCGAGCCTGACGCAGGTTTGCACACTGGCTATCGCCCTCCGTCCTTCTCAAACGGGCTCTATCTACGAGTATGCAACCGCCACAGACGGGGTCAGTGGGGACACGTATAGCATAGAGCTTATTGGCAGCGGCGGTGCTGCTGCCGTCTCTCTTTCTACCTCCGCACTCGTGTTCCCTGCACGCTCTAGTGGGACCACCTCAATCCCCATGAGCGTAACGCTGACCAATACGGGTACAGCTAACCTCACGATCAGCAGCATCAGCATTCCAGGAGCGGTCAATGGCAACTTTACCCAAACCAACAACTGCCTCTCGACCGTTGCCGTCAGTGGAACCTGCACAATCAACGTAACGTTTGCCCCCACAACAACGGGTTCTCAAACAGCAGCGGTTCAGATTCTCAGCAATGCACCTTCGTCGCCGGATTCGATCTCGTTATCGGGGACGGCAAACTGAATGAACAAAGTAGCGCCATAAAACATCCGTTAGGTAAGTCCTGAACAAGTGTGCGAGCCTTCCCTCCTGATGCAGAGCGCGATGCCAACGTTTGTGGCGCGCATAGCGTCATTCCCTCATGATGCAGAGCGCGATGCCAACATTTGTGGCGCGCTTAGTATCGCTCCCTCAGCGGCTAAAGCCGCTCTGATTTCGGAAGATTTACGGCGGGACTGAAGTCTCACACCCCATCGAGCAAAGAACGCTCGTTGGGGACCCCGGATTCCCGCCCCTTCAAAGCAAAGTACTGTTCAGATCAAAGCAAGACCCTTGTTCAGAGGTTCCTTAGCGCTTTGAGGTGGCCCGCAGCGCCTGTACCATCGCTGCAAACGCCGGTGTCGGCTGCAGATCAGCATCGAAGGGCAGACAGCGCTCCGGCAGTTTGTCGCTGCGTGATTGATCGCTGTTCAACCAGGTGTACCGGTCTGTAATGCCCCAGGTAAGAACCACCTCCAGGGGCGAATGGCCCAGCGCAGTCCGCAGGTACCGGCCGTAGGTTTCCGCTACGCTCGCATCGCGCGCTGGAATATCGGCAGGCAGGTCATGGTCGTTGACGTCCATCTCGGTCAGCAGGATCTTCAATCCCATCTGGTGTGCCTCTGCGATAAAGGCCTGCAATCCGGCGCCATAGACATGCTTTGGGCCTGCCGAGAGATGTGACTGAATGCCGACACCATCCAGCGGCACACCGCGCTTCTGCATTCCCTTCAACAGTTGCATCACGGCGATGCGCTTTTTTCTCGACGCCTCGTCCTCGCTCTCAATCCCATAGTCGTTGTAGACCAGCAGTGCCTTCGGGTCGACGCGACGCGCGGTGCGATAGGCGATATCGAGGTAGCCGGGCAATAGCTTTTGCCAAGGGAAGTTGCGCATGCCGTCGGGGAGACCATCTTCCAGATTAATCGCCTCATTCACGACATCCCAGCTATGAATTTTGCCGGCATAGCGCCCAGCAACATGCTCGATGTGCTCCACAAGCACCTGCTCGGCGTTGGTCTTCGTTACGTAGCCCTCGAACCACTGTGGCAGCTCGCGACACCAGACGAAGTTGTGTCCGCGTACCTTCATCTTGTTGGCTTCGGCAAACTGCACCAGATAGTCGGCGTCGTCGAAGAAGTACGTGGTAGGCGAAGGGCGCAGCCGCGCGAACTTCATCGCGTTCTCTTCGACGAGGATGCCTGCCTGCTCACGCACCAGCGCCGCGTACTCCGGGGTATCGCGCAGAAGGCGCACCTTCACCGCACACCCCACGAGAATGCCGCGTGCAGCGCCTGCAGCACGCAGGGTAGTAGCAGGGTGTTCGGACTCACTTGCGGACTGGATGGCATACGGAGGTTGGGCAGAGCCTGAGATGCCCATAGCCGCCAGCGTGCTGAGAGCGGAAGTTTGGGTGAGGAATTGTCTACGCGTGATCGCCATTCTGCTACTTTGACACCGAAACGATAGGTGCGGCCACTCTTCTGCGGGCAAGGCCCACAACGCGTACACTGATAAAAGTGCAGGCGGCCGGATGATCGCTGCCTCCCGCGGCTTGCCGTCGGGAGGGGGAGGAAAGTCCGAACTCCGCAGGGCAGTGTGCCGGATAACGTCCGGGACCCATGCGTCAAGGTATGGGGACGGCCAGTGCAACAGAAAGCAAACCGCCTCAGGCTGTTGAACGGGCTTCGCAAGAGGCACGTTCATGCAAGCGGTCTGCGGTAAGGGTGAAAGGGTGGGGTAAGAGCCCACCGCGTTCGCAGTAATGCGAACGGCACGGTAAACCCCACACGGAGCAAGACCAAATAGGCAGGGAGACCGCCGACCCTCTTCAGTCGGCAGTCGCGCAACGGCCCGTTGCGCCCAGGTTGAAGGGCAAGAGCATGCGCAAGCATGCTGACCGGAACCTGCGGGTAGGTTGCTGGAGCGGCGCAGTAATGCGTCGCCTAGAGGAATGATCGTCTAAAACAAAATTCGGCTTACGGGCCGCCTGCACAATGTTTCACCTAACCTGCGACGCAACAAGCTGAACCGAAGAATAAGCAACAGCTTTAAGGCTGAGGGCATCGTTGGGAGGGATCTGGAGCTCCTTTCAGGTACACTCGTGCCAATCTTCAATTCCACCTCTGCTCGAGGCCACCATGCTCCGCGTTCCCTCCGCCGCTTTCACTACGCTTCTGCTTTCAGCCTCTTTGCTCTCCGCACAGACCAAGCCTGTCTCTGACGCCGCCATCGTGAAGCAGATCCAGAGCCTGCGCAGCTTGCCTGACACCGAACGAGGCAAACAGACCGGCGATATCGCGCTCGAGATCCGTTCTTTGCCCGCGAGCGAACGCAAGCTCTCACTTGCCCTCGGCCTGGCGCATCTTTCCACCGAAGGCGATCCCGGCCGCGACAATCTGCAGGCGGTCACCACGACACTCGCGCAGGCGGTCACCGAAAACCCCGTCCCCACGAACAAAAAGACCGGCGACCCTGCCAGCCCCTACATGGAACTCGCAGAACTCGTCCGCTACGAGGGAATGACAGCCGAAGTCGCCGACCCTCAGTTCAAGCAGGCTGCCGACATCCTCGCCGCCAACGATGCGGGGATTGAGAAGCTCGACTTCACCCTCAAAGATCTGCATGGGAAAAAATGGACTCTCAGCGAACTTCGCGGCAAGGTTGTTGTGGTGAATTTCTGGGCCACCTGGTGCCCGCCCTGCCGCAAGGAACTCCCCGATCTCGACGCGATTTACATGCACTTCCAGTCACAGGGTCTGGTTGTGCTCGCTCTCACCGATGAGGACATGGCCAAAGTCGGCGCCTTGTTCGGTGGCCATCTTCCCGACTTCCCCGTACTTCTCGATACGGGTCACAAGGTTGGCGCGGAGTTCCATGTTGAAGGCCTGCCTCGCACGTTCGTCTTCGATCGCGAGGGAAAGCTGGCTGCACAGTCGATGGACATGCGCACCCAGCGGCAGTTTTTAGGCATGCTGGCCCAGGCTGGACTCAAGTCGTAGATCGGTTTCATAGTGGCTGCGAAAACTATAGCGAAGCCGCGTGAGCCGAGCTGCTCAGCAAGACATCCACCTCACACCGCGCGAACATTCGCCAGCCTGGCGCATGGGAAATTCATGGTTACAGCTGCCGAAATAGCGTAAAATCGCCGAATCATGCCTTTTCTTCGCAGTTTTTCTACGCCCAGACTCGCTTTGGCCCTCCCCGCCTCCCTTTGTCTGGCCGCCGTGCTGAGCGGCTGCGGAAGCGGAGTGATTACGACCTCCAGCGCAGGAACGCTGGGTATCCAGGGCAAAGTTCGTGGCGGTCAGCAGCCTGTCACCTCCGCCTCCATCTTCCTGTATAGCGCGGGCAAGACCGGCAACGGCTCTGCTGCGACCTCGATGCTGAAAAGTCCGGTCATCACCGACAGCACCGGTTCTTTCACCATCGCCGGTGATTACACTTGCAGCTCCAGCACCGACCAGGTGTACCTGGTGGCGACCGGCGGCAACCCCGGCCTGAGCGACAGCACAGACAATGCAGCGATCGTCATGATGACAGCGCTGGGCAACTGCGGCGATCTGAGCACTACGCCCTTCGTCACAATCAACGAAGTGACCACCACAGCGGCAGCCTGGGCGCTGGCTCCGTTCATGACGTCCTATGCCAATGTCGGCGCGAGCGCAACGAATACGCTGGGCATCTCGAATGCCTTTCTGGACGCACAGCTGCTCGCCAGCTCCAGCACGGGCACAGCCGCCACGCTGGCGGCTAATCTGATTACCGAAAGCAGCAAGCTCTACACGTTAGCCGATGCGATCGCCACCTGCGTCAACTCGGATGGCGGATCCAGCTGCACGCCGCTCTTTACTGCCGCCACCCCGAGCGGCGTAGCGGCGCCTACCGACACTCTCGGCGCCCTGTTGAACATCGTGAAACATCCCGGCCAGAATGTAGCTGCGATCTATAAGGTCGTTCAGTCCACGCCGCCATTCTCGCCAACCCTGGCCAACGCACCGAATGACTGGACCATGTCGCTGACCATCCAAGGCGGGGCACTAAACCCGAGTTCAGGTCTCATCAACACGAGTGATCCTAATTATGCTTTGGCTGGAGGCCTGTATTATCCGCAGCAGATCGATATCGATGCCAACGGATTTGTGTGGGTTGGGAACAACGGTTCCGGCACCAATAGCGGCGATAGCTCCGTCAGTGAATTTTCTCCACAGGGTGCCGCGATAAGTCCCGAAAGAGGCTACGGCTACGGCGGCCTGAACGAGCTCTTTGCCTTGGTCGTCGACTCCACTGGCAATATCTGGGTTACCAACGAGCAGGGCAACGGCGTGAACAGCAACGACCACGCCAACGGAAGCATCACCGGGTTTCTCGGCTCCAATTCGTCGACACCGGGTAGTCCGATCACGAACACGAATCCCGCTACCGGGGGTTACGGCACTCTCTACTTCTTTGACGCCTCGACAGTATCTGGAACTTATTTCCCTGAATACCTCTCCGCCAATAATAGCGGCGAGGTATTCGTCGGTAACGCGGACGCCGGCTACGCCTCGGTCTTCACTACCTCCACTGGCGCCATGAGCGCTCTGGGCATCGGTGACACTAGTTTCCCCCAGTCGATTGCGGCCGATGCATCCGGCGGAGTCTGGCTCGGCAATAGCAGTAACACGACCACAGGCGACACTACGGTTTCACACATCGCCGCCGACGGCACCGCCTTCCGGCCAGTATGCTGCTCCGGTCCGTACGCCCTGGGTATTGATTCCTCGGGCAATGCATGGATCGAAAACTACGACAACGACACGATCAGCGAGGTCTCCCCCACCGGTGCCGTGCTGGTCAATCAACTCGCGATTAGTGGCGTGCAGCCATCGAACGGTCTTTCGGTCGACGCAGGCCAGAATCTCTGGATCGCTAACTATCACTCGGCGACAACCACTGTGGGAGCGTCCTTCACGGGCATCTCGACCAGTAGCCTGACAGCTCTTTCACCGGCTCCGAGCGGATGCACCACCACCAGCGGCGACACTACCTGCACCACCCCCGGCGGTTTTGGAATAGATGCCGGGATGTCGTCGCCAGTCTCCACTATTCCCGATCGGAGCGGCAACGTGTGGATTACAAGCAAGGACACGAACGGTGTTGTGATGTTCTTCGGGCTCGCGGTACCTACGGCCACCCCGATCATGCCTACCCCGACAGCACCCTAAACCCCGCAACTGCACCTGACTTCTGGCGCAGGGCGATTCCGCGAAGGAAAGAGCGTGGCTTCGGCCACGCTCTTCCTGTTTGTGACGCCCCTCATTGAACCTCACACGCTATCATTCTGTTAGCCGTTAGCTGTTGGCTGCCTTATGTCCTTGTCGAATCATTGGCGCATGTTTTTCTTCGTCATGTTCCTTGCGGGCTCGGTCGCATGGGGTCTGCGGGCGCAGCCAGCTGCTCCAAAGACCTCTCCAGCCTTCGAGATACGGACGCGTCGGATGGACGTAGACGTGGACGGCGCACCCACCGCTTACGGGCCTTCCAGCAAACGGACTCTCGACTATCTTCGGAATGCCCACTACCGCGGCCAACCCGGCGCGGAGATCGTCGGCTACCTTACCGACGATAACCATCCGCATATTCCGGTCGTACAAGGCCCTCACGATCCTGCACCGGGCTATTACATCTCCCAAACCGCCTATACCGATCATGCACGCACCGATGAGCGCGATCCTCTGCGCTATATCGACGCCACACGAATCAACTATGTCGTGCTGGGCAACGAAGCCACGCATAAAGGCGCTCGGCTGGGCGACTTCGTTGCGGTGTATTCACGGCGTACCGGACACAGCGTGTTCGGGATCGTCGGCGACGATGGCAACCCCAGCGGCAACGAGGGTTCGCTGCACCTTTTGCAGTCTTTGGGCTATCCCTTTCACGATGGCAAGAGAAACTCCGTCGAACGCAGCGAAGTGATCATCCGCTTCTTTCCACACTCTAATCCACGGCATCAGTTCTTTCGTACACAGGACGCTCTGGATAAAGCCGCGATGAGGGTTGGCCTGAATCGCGACTTCGCTTCACTGGACGCATCCAAGCATTAGTACGAGTTGTCAGTTGTCAGTTTCTGACAACTGGGAACTGACAACCGACAACTTATCAACCCCAAATTTTCTTCACTGTTCGCTACTTACTGGAGTCTCACATGGAATACCGCTCGCTTGGCCGCTCCGGCCTCAAAGTCCCCGAACTCTGCTTCGGTACCGGCACCTTTGGCGCCGGCAATGAGTTTTTCAAAGCCTGGGGCGACACCTCGCAGGACGACGCCCGCAAACTAATCGACATCTGCATGGAGGCTGGTCTCAACTTCTTCGACACCGCAGATGTCTACTCTGATGGCGCCAGCGAGACGATCTTGGGCAAGGCCATAGCGCACCTCAAGCGCGAGGACGTATTGATCTCCACCAAAACGACCTTCCGCTTCGGCAAAGGGCCGAACGATGTGGGCAGCTCGCGCTATCACTTGATTCAGGCCCTCGAAGGCTCGCTAAAGCGCCTCAACACCGACTACATCGACGTCTACCATCTGCATGCCTTCGACGCGACCACACCGGTCGAGGAGACGCTGAACACGCTGGACAAGATGGTGCGTGAAGGCAAGGTGCGCTACATCGCCTGCTCAAATTTTTCGGGCTGGCACCTGATGAAGTCGCTCTCTGTCAGCGAGCGCTATGGCTGGGCGAAATATGTAGGCCATCAGGTCTATTACTCCCTGATTGGCCGCGACTACGAGTGGGAGCTGATGCCGCTCGCCGCCGATCAGGGTGTCGGCGCGCTGGTGTGGTCGCCGCTCGGATGGGGAAGGCTCACCGGCAAGATTCGCCGCGGACAGCCGTTGCCGGAGACTTCGCGTCTGCACAAGGCCTCCGCAGGCGGCCCCACGATGCCTGACGAGTATCTCTATAAGGTGGTCGACGCTCTCGACGAGGTCGCGAAGGAGACCGGCAAGACTGTTCCGCAGATCGCCTTGAACTGGCTGCTGCGTCGGCCTACCGTTTCGACAGTGGTGATCGGTGCGCGCGACGAGAAACAGCTTCGCGCGAACCTTGAGAGTGTGGGCTGGAAGTTGACACCCGAACAGGTGGCCAAGCTCGACGCCGCCAGTGCCGTGAACCCCGCGTATCCCTACTGGCACCAGGTACAGTTCGAGGAGCGCAACCCGTTCCCCGTACCGCAGACCTACGGGAAGTAACCTTCGTCATGGGCATAAAAAATGGGAAGCGCAATGATCTCTGCGCTTCCCATTCGTACTTCAAAAGGGTGGGTGGATTTTGCATAGGGCGGCAATGCAGCTCCGGACAGAATGCTGGGGTCTCTCCACTCCCGTTGGTCGGTCGAGATGACACAGCATGGGTGATTCCGCCTTACACCATACCCGTTCAGAAATTGCTCTAATGCCCCGCGTTCGCTGCTGCATTCTTTGCTGGCCGCGGAATCAGGAAGAGCAGTGGAAGCATGCAAGCGCAAAAGACCGCGAGGTCGCGAATGATGTCCACGTAGGCCAGGTTCGCCGCTTGCGCATGAAGCTGATTGTAGATATACGCCTGAGCCTGATGCATAGCGCCGAGCGAAGGTCCGCCGTCCGCCGGCCCTGTGCCATTGCCCGCCTTGAACACGCCTGCCATGGACTTTACCTGCGAATTGAAACCCGGATTGCCGGTGGTCAGGTTGCGCACCATCGAGTTCTCGTGCGCGGCGGTGCGGCGTGTGAGCATCGTCGCCATAAACGCCGTGCCGCATGAGCCGCCGATGTTACGCGCGAGGTTGGTCAGGCCTGAGACGTCATTGCTCTCGCTCTGCTTTACTCCGACGTACGCGATCGTGTTGATCGGAATAAACAGGAACGCGAGTCCTGAAGCCTGGAACATACGCATGATGACGAGCTGGCTGTAACTCAACTGCAAGTTCAGGTTCGTCATGTAGATGAGTGAGAGCGTCAGCATGGTGAAGCCGTAGGCGATCAGCTTGCGCGGGTCTATCTTCCCGGACAAGAAGCCCACCACGGGCATCATCGCCATCATCATGAAGCCCGCAGGAGACAGTACTTTGCCTGCAAGCTCCGCGGTATAGCCCATCAACGTTTGAACGAACTGAGGAATCAGAATCGTCGTGCCGTAGAGCGAGAAACCGAGCACGAACATCAGCACAAAGCTGACGGCGAACTGGCGTCGAGTGAAGAGCGTCAGGTTCAGGATCGGTCGATGACCTTCACGCAGTTGCTTGAGCTCCCACCAGATCATCACGATGAAGGCGATGATCATCGCCGCAAAGAAGAAGGCGATGAGGTGGGAAGAGAACCAGTCGTCTTCCTGTCCCTTATCGAGGATGAACTCCAAGGATCCGAAGGTGAGACCCAACAGACCGAAGCCCAGGAAGTCGAGCTTGAGGCCGCCCTTTTTCGACTCCTTGACCTGCTTCTCGACCCAGGGTGGATCCTCAACGATGCGCGAGGTCAAAAACAGCGACAGCAGGCAGATCGGAATGTTGAGGTAGAAGATCCAGCGCCAGTCGAAGTTGTCGGTGATATAGCCGCCGAGCGTGGGCCCGATGGCCGGTGCGACGACGACCGCCAGGCCGTACATCGCGAAGGCTTGCCCACGTTTTTCAGGGGGAAAGGTGTCGGCGAGAATTGCCTGTTCGCTGGGTGCGAGGCCGCCGCCGCCGATACCCTGCAGAATACGGAAGAAGACCAGCAATGGAAGGGTGGGCGCCAAGCCGCACAGGGCGGACGAGATGCCGAACAACGCCACGCAGATCATGTAGAACTTTTTGCGGCCGATGAAGGTCGTCATGTACGCGCCGGCGGGCAAAATGACAGCGTTTGCAACGAGATAGGCCGTGAGTACCCAGGTCGCCTCGTCCTGCGTAGCGCCCAGGCCGCCCGCGATGTGGGGCAGAGCGACGTTGGCGATCGAGCTATCGAGCACCTCCATGAACGTCGCGAGGGTTACGGTCATCGCGACGATCCACGGATTGATGCGCGGCCGCCAGGGCACAGCCGCTGGGGGTGCGATAGAGGTTTGGCTTGAGGGAATTTCGACTGCGGTTGCGGCTGCCATAGAGTAGTTATTTCAGATTCCACGAAGCAGCCCGGCGATTCAGGAATTCGCCGTAATTTCCTCCAGTGCAACCCGCTCCCAGGGCTGAAGAATCTTTACCGAGGCCATTCCGGCGGCCGTCGCGGACTGGATGCCCATCTCCGTATCCTCAAATACCAGGCAGTCTTCCGGGGCCACGCCAAGCCGCTTTGCCGCGGTGAGGAACGGTTCGGGATCTGGTTTGCTGCGCTTATAGTCGCCGGCACAGACCAGGGTTTCGAACCGGTCGAGAATCTTCAGCGCTTCCAGGGAGGCCGTCACGGAGTGGCGGGTGCTCCCCGAGACCACCGCAAACGGGATTTGACCGTAGCTGGCCTCGATGTGCTCCAGCACCTCGGGAACAGCCTTGAGTTGCGGGAGAATCTCATAGTAGAGATTTTCTTTGCGGTGCAGGATGTCGTCCACCGGCATCTTCAGCCCCTGCTGCTCGTTGAGCGTGGCGATGATCTCCGCGGCGGGCATGCCGCCCCAGGCGTAGAAGATATCTTCAGGGAACGTGCAGCCCCATTCCCCGAGGACCTGGTTCCAGGCGATGTAGTGGAGAGGCATTGAATCGACGATTGTGCCGTCGCAGTCGAACAGGTAGGCCTTGAAGGGGCCGTCGGGCAGCTTCAGCTTCATATCTATTAGTTTATCGGATCGACTATCGGGCTCTCCCTACCCGGCAGATACTTCCTCTCACAACGTGCTAGCCTTTTCCCTTGGGCTGAAATCGCTCGAAAGGAGCACGATGAACGCCAACCTCGAGCATCTCGTCGTTCTCCAGGCGCAAGATCTGGAACTGAAACGCCTTCGCGGAGAACTCGCTGAAGCACCTCGCCGCGTGGCTATCGCAGAAGCTGCTCGCGGGAAAGCTGAGTTTTCACTCGCAGCCGCAAAACAGGCACTCACCAAAGAAGAAGTCCTGCGCCGCTCGCAGGAGTCCGATGTGGCCGACAAGCGAGGCAAGATCGCGCGCCTGCGCAAACAGATGGACTCCGCTACCAGCGCCGCGCAGATCAACGCGCTCGAACATGAGATCAAGTTCTCTGAGGAGTCGATCAGCAAACTCGAAGACGAAGAGCTTACGTCCATGGAGCGGACGGAACGCTTCGAAGCCGAGAAAGCAGCAGCAACGGATGCGCTGGAGAAGACTACCGCCGCGCTCGAAGCCGAGCGCGCCCGCGCTGCCGAAGTTACGCAGCGTAACAATGCAGCTATTAAGGGTATCGAGACAGGGCGTGCGGCACTGCGCGCTCAAATCGCCGCGACCGATGCGGGAGAGCGCGCGCTGAGCACGTATGACCGCGTCTCGAAGGCCAAAGGTACGGGGCTATCCGAGGCGGTCGACCACAAGTGCTCAGCCTGCCAGATGATGGTGCGTCCGCAGCGCTGGAACGACCTCACGGGCCGTGAGCATGACCACGAGATCTTTACCTGCGAGACCTGCGGGCGCATGCTCTTCTGGGATCCGCGGCGCGATGCTCCCGGCAGCTGGGCTGCGGGGGAGCGATTGGCGACGGCCACGCATCCAAAGCCTCTGGAGCCGCACGCATGACCTCGCTGCACGCGCATTCGCAACAGTCTCTGGGAACCGAACGCAAGATTATCTGTGTCGATATGGATGAGGTCATCGCCGACGCGCTGGGCGAGCACCTGCTGCGCTATAACCGCGACTTCAGCGAACACCTTACGCCCGCCGACCTGCACGGCCGCTGGCTCTGGGACTATGTACCTCCCGACCGGCTGCAGGCTCTCGACGAGTACATGCGCACGGACGACTTCTTCGGCGTGCTGGGCGTGATGCCGCATGCGCAGCGCGTGCTCGAACGGCTGCAGGAGCGCTACGACATCTTCATCGCCACCGCTGCGATGGAGGTGCCGACGAGCTTCAATGCCAAGTTCCGCTGGCTGGCAGAACACTTCTCCTTTATTCCGACGTCGCACATTGTGTTCTGCGGGAACAAGAGCATCCTCCGCGCCGATTACCTGATCGACGACAACCCCCGCCAACTGCGGCTCTTCCGCGGCGAAGGCATCCTGTTCAGCTCTCCCGCTAATGCTTATGTCACTGGCTTCCGCCGGGTTAATGACTGGCTGGATGTAGAGAAGATGTTTCTCGGGTAGAGGCTTTCCTTAAATTCATACGCCCGCTCGATTTCGCTTATCCAGCGCAAGACTCCTGAATTTACCAGACAGTGTCTGGGAAATTCAGGGGAGAGGTAGTGATTTGGCAGTAGCGTGTTGAAAACTTCAGCATGGTGCTGCGAAAGCGTGGAGATCACGACTAGTTGGTCTCAATAGCGATCATGATGAACGAATATCGCACAACGCGATACGGCAAACTGGGCTACGGTCAGGGAATATGGCAAGAATTTGGGTTGATGGTACATCTATCCGATCGCTGTATTCGTCTGAGAAGTCGATCACAGATACGGTGCAGCAAAAGGAGACTGAGCGCTGTAAGCGCGGCCTATCGTACAGCCGCGATATATCGCCCCCAGAGGGCTCTACCTTCTCTCGCTCCGTAACCCAGGGTTGCGGGCGACACGGCGAGCAAAAAACGCTCGCCAGCCGTCTCCGCCCTTGCCGCAGAGCGCGATGCATCAAGGGGTTTCTCCGCCCCCGCTGGTCGGTCGAAATGACAGGTTTTGGGGATAGGTTTGTAAGGATGTAAGGATAACTGTAGTACTAGAAATCCACGGTCTGAGATTTCCCGGAGAGGAAGCGGAGATGCTATGCAAATAAGTGGAGCGACGAGGCTCTTGGGGCTCATCGGTGATCCTGTAGTCCAGGCCAGAACACCTGGAATGGCGAATCAGTTACTCCAGCAACAGCAGCAATTTGGCCGGTTTGTCGTCATTCCATGCCACGTGAAGCCGGAGGGTTTGTCTGGTTTTGTCCAGGCGCTGCGTATCCTCCAGAACTTCGATGGTGCGGTTGTCACCATGCCGCATAAGGCTTCGATGGCCGCTTTGGTCGATGAACTGACCCCTGAAGCGCGTCTTGTCGGTGCGGTCAACGTGATTCGACGGTACCCCGATGGGCGATTGCACGGTACCGTTCTCGATGGTGAGGGTTTCGTGCGTGGCCTCCTGGAAGCAGGTCACTCCGTGCTTGGGAAGAGGTGTGTGCTGGTAGGAGCCGGGGGTGCTGCGTCAGCGATTGCGTTTGCCCTTGCCCGGCATGGGTGTGGTTCGCTTTATCTCCTGAACCGCACTGAGAGCAAAGCTATTTCTCTGTGCTCGCGATTGCGGCAAGTCTTCCCCGCGATCAGCATCGAGGCCTCCGTGCCACCTGACGGTCCTGTCGACATTGCCATCAACGGCACCAACCTCGGAATGAAAGCCGATGACCCTCTGCCCATGTCGGAGGCTCTCGTGGAACGATCGGAGCTCGTCGCGGAATGCGTCATCGCACCGGAGATGACTCGCCTTTTGGAGCTGGCCAAAGCAAAGAAGCAGAAGATACACACCGGCGTACCGATGCTCGCCGCTCAATTGAAGATGATGCTGTCTTTTATGGGCGTCGACTGAAAGCAGGGGGCAGGCTATGAACCCGTGCCCTTAACGACAGGACCTACGCAAAATCCGCAGAGTGGCACGCGATCCAACTCCAAAGAGGTGGCATATCCCAGCCCGGGGTGGATGCATCCGCGGCGAGCGTTCCGTTCCAGGCTCGCTGCGGTGCAGGAACCCTGGTCAGGTGGTAAAGGAGATCGAGCGCCGTAAGCGCGGCATCTTGTGCAGCCGCGATATACCGCCCCTACAGAGCTCTACCTTCTTTGGGCCGTAACCCAGGGTTGCGGCGACACGGCGAGCAAAAAGCGCTCGCCAGCCGCCTCCACCCTTGATGCAGAGCGTGATCCACATATTTGTGTCGCGCGCTCTGCGTCACCACCCTGGGCTGGTATATATCGCCCCTTTGGGGCTTGGACCCATGGCTGTTTGAATCTTTGCGCTCTATTTTGTGTTGATGGAGTCGCCACCAGAAAGCAGGCTATAAAAAACTCGTGCCCTTAACGGAATGGTTCTTGCAGGTGGCACCCCACTGTCCTTATGTCGCTCGTAGCTTGGAAAGCTTATAGCTCATCGTCGTCGAGTGATTCGGAAGCCTGGAGCATCTGGCTCCACTCGTGGAGCTTTTGCTGTAAGACGGTCTTGGGAATCATTTGGGTCTCGTACTGAGCGACCAGCGCAGGCGAGAGATGGCGACTCATGGCGTACTCCACCACCTCATCGTCCTTGGTGCGGCAAAGCAGAACCCCGATGCTGGGATTTTCATGGGGACGGCGGCGGTCACGATCCAGCGCCTCCAGATAGAAGGCCAGCTTGCCCATGTGCTCCGGCTCGAAGCGGCCCGTCTTCAGTTCAAACGCCACGAGGCATTGCAGGTCTCGATGGTAGAAGAGCAGGTCCAATTCGAAGTCCTGATTGCCCACCTGGACACGAACCTTCTCCCCCACGAAGGCGAAGCCGTCACCAAGCTCCATGAGGAACTGTCGGAGGTTGCGCAGCAGTCCAGTTTGCAAGTCAGCCTCGCTGTGCATCTCGGGCAGATCCAGAAAATCGACCAGATAGCTATCCTTGAAGACGCCTGTGGCGTCCTGCGGCAAAACTCGCAACGGTGTTGCGAGTTTTAGGTCAGAGAGCATCGTCCGCTCGAAGGTTGCACTCTTGAGCTGCCGCTCCAATTCGCGTTTGCTCCAGTGTGCCTTGACGGCGAGTTTGAGGTAGAACTCGCGCTCTTCGGGCCGCTTGGATTGGGCCATAATGAGCAGGTTGTGCGACCAGGGCAATTGTCGCACCAGTGGTGCGACAATTGGCTCGTCCCTGTATAGCTCATAAAACTGTCTCATTCTAAGGAGGTTGCTGCGGGTAAAGCCACGTAACGCGGGACTTGTACGAGCAATATAGGAGGCCAACTTTGGAACGACGCCAACACCCCAATCCGCAGCTTCGATCCGTTTGCTGATGATCTCTCCTACCTTCCAGTAAAGATCGATGAGAGTCGTGTTGACGGCTTGCAGCGCCTGATGACGTGAGGCCTCGATCAGCTGGACGACCTCAGAGAAACCGCGTTCTTCGGATTTGGCTAGAGAACCTTCCTTATTTCGTTTCACGCGCTCAGCCCCGCAATCATCGTCAGGATACGGTCGGTAACGACCTTCAGGCCAGCGTCGATCTCCGCAAGTTGGCCATACTCATGGGGCTTGTACTTGCCACGCAGCAAGTCCGCCACGGACCAGATGAAAGAGGAAAGATTCATACCGAATCTTAGCGTGTTCGCCTATGGCAGACATCCGCACTTTCGTAGTGACTATTCAGTCCGTCGACTGGGCACCTACAAAAAACGCAATCGTGCAACCGAGATATACCGCCCTTTCAGGGCTCTACCTTCTTTGGGCCCGTAACCCAGGGTTGCGGCGACACGGCGAGCAGAAAGCGCTCGCCAGCCGCCTTCACCCTTGATGCAGAGCGTGACGCAAATATTTGTGTCGCGCGCTTTGCGTCACCACCCTGGGCTGTGATGGTGTCGCCCCTTGTATCTTGCGAAGTGAGACGTAACGATAGGGTTACGTTTCGGCGGAGAGGCCGTACGCCCCTTAGGCCAGGAAGCCCTGAGCCTGCCCCAAAGATCGGCCGCCGCCCCTCTTTTCTAAC